>ERZ809296.2032-NODE-2032-length-20895-cov-6.736372_pt1 | contig 20895 bp, 16 predicted proteins | sample MGYA00520511_ERZ809296 | MGnify/ENA primary metagenome ERZ809296 (study PRJEB31576, sample SAMEA3212662) | Homo sapiens | biome: human-gut; feature: human gut; material: fecal | place: Sweden | collected 2012 ... | reverse complement strand
CCAGCGCGACCGGCGGCGTGATATCGGCGACGATGCCGAAGTAGAACACGAAGAAATGCGCCGCCACGAGCGGATACCCCATCTTGATGAGGATCGGCGCGCAGGTGGAGGCCATGATGCAGTAGTTTGCCGTCGTCGGCACGCCCATGCCGAGGATGATGCAGCAGACCATGGTCAGGATGAGGCCGATGAACGTCGCGTTGCCCGCCAGCTGGACGATGGCATTGATCAGGATCGAAGCCAGACCCGTGACCGTGATGCAGCCCGCGATGATACCCGCCATCGCGCACGCGACGGCAACCGTGATCGCGCCCTTCGCGCCCGCTTCGAGCGAGTCGACCGCGGACTTGCCGCTGTCAGCCAGCGCGCCGCCCACGGCACGGACCGTCGTCTTCGCAGACTTCTCTTCCGCGCTCCGCATCCGGGTCAGGAAGAAGTTGACGAGGCCGACCGCGATGGCCGCGAGGATGGAATAGGCTGCGGAGTGCGACATCGTCTTCGCGCCGGACGAGACCAGCCAGACGAGCAAAATCAGCGGCAGGATCAGATAGCAGTCGCGCGCGAGCAGACCCCACTTCGGCAGCTGATCTCTGGGGATGCCGCGCAGCCCGAGCTTCTTCGCCTCCAGATGCACGGAGATGAAAATGCCGGTAAAATACAAAATGGCAGGCAGGATCGCCTTGACCGCGACCTTGGCATACGGGATACCGATGTACTCCGCCATCAAAAAGGCAGCCGCGCCCATGATGGGCGGCATGATCTGGCCGCCGGTGGAAGCCGCAGCCTCGACCGCACCGGCGAATTCCGGCTTGTAGCCGGTCTTTTTCATCATCGGGATGGTGAACGAGCCGGTCGTGACTGTGTTGCCCACGGACGAGCCGGACACCATGCCGCACAGCGCGGACGAGATGACCGCCACCTTCGCCGGGCCGCCGGAGGACCAGCCGGTCAGGCGGTTGGCAAACGAAATGAAGAAATTCGCAATGCCCGTGCGCTCGAGGAACGCGCCGAAGATGATGAACAGCACGATGTAGGTATAGCAGACGCTGATCGGCGTGCCGATGACACCGCTCGTGGTGTAGAACAGCTTATAGATGATGTTCTTGAGCGCCTGATAGAAGCTGGCGTTGTAACTCAGCTGGTTATAGAACGCATAGACGATCAGAAGACCCGCCACGACCAGGATCGGCAGACCCACGCAGCGGCGGCACAGCTCGACGAGCACCAGGATGCCGACGACGCCGATCACCACATGGATGGGCTGGATGCGCGTGGCGAGCTTGATCATCGTCATCGCGTTGAAGGCAAAATAGAAGAAGCAGCCCGCGCCGATCACCATCAGCAGGATGTCATACCAGGGCAGGTAATTCGGCTTCACATGGTGCTTGCTGGCGGGGAAATTGAGGAAGCCCGCGAGCACGATAAAGCCCATGAAGCCTGGCAGGCGGATCTCCGGCATGGCCGTGGAAAACAGCGTCATGCAAATGCACAGCAGGGCAAAGGCGGCCATAAAGACCTTGATCACGGCAGCCTGCCAGCCGGACCAGATCCGGGTGTTGGATTCGCGGTCATATTTGCGCATGACCTCATCAACGTCGGCGGCAATGTTCTGCGCGTCGTCGCTGGCAGTTGCAGGGGTGTTCTTGTCGGGAGTCTGGGACAAGGTGCATCTCTCCTTCTTTTCTTCAGATTTGCGCGACAACTACGGCAGGGGACCCCTGCCGTAGTTGTGAAAACCGTGTAAAACGCGTTAAGATTTACTTGGTGGGGAGCTCAAAGCCCTTTTCCGCGAAGTACTTGGCAGCGCCCGGATGATAGGGGACGGAGGTGATGGAAGCGCCGTACTCGGTGCTGATCTCGGCGTACTTGGCGTGGGTGTCGGTCAGGCTGGCCGCGTTGTCGAAGATATCGGCCACGAGCGCGTAAATGGCGTCCTCAGAAACGTCGTCGCGCGCAAGGATGACTGCGCCGACCGCAACGGTCACGGTGTCGGAATCCAGACCATAGACGTCCTTGCCGATGGTGACCTTGGTGTAGTACGGGCACTTGGCAAGAAGCTGGTCGACATGCTCGTCATCGAGGGAGACGAGGTAAACGTCCTTGGTGGTGGCAAGGTCGGTAACGGCGGTCGTCGGAGCACCGGCCACGATAAAGGCCGCGTCGATCTGGCCGTTCTTCAGCGCGTCCGCGCTGTCGCCGAAGGACTGGTAGGTCGGGTTGATGTCCTCTTCGGTCATGCCGTAGACACCGAGCACGTCCATCGCATTGAAGAACACGCCGGAACCGGCTGCGCCGATGGAGACGTTTTTGCCCTTGAGATCCGCAACGGACTTGATCTCGGGATCCGTGGTGACGATCTGCACCTGCTCGGTGTAGAGGGCCGCGACGGTGGAGAAGCACTGAACGGCGCCGGTGTCGGCGAAGATGTTCGTGCCTTCATAGGCATAGGCCATGACGTCGGACTGGCAGAAGGCCAGATCGGCGTTGCCGTCTTCAAGCTCAAAGACGTTCGATTGCGAGCCGTTGCCGACCAGGCCGACGACATCGATGCCGGCGTTGTTGGTCGCATGCTGGGCAATGACGGAGCCGAAGGCGTAATAGGTGCCGGACTCGCCGCCGGTCACGAAGCGGAGCTTGGCGCCGGAAGCGGCAGGCGCGTTCGTGGAAGCCGGAGCGTCGGTCGAAGCCGATGCGTCGGAAGCAGCGGGAGCCTCGGTCGAGGCAGCGCACGCAGCCATGCCCAGAACGAGAACAGCCGCGAGAAGCAGTGCAAGGATCTTTTTCATCAGAATTCCCTCCATACAAATTTCATTCACCTTACTATACAACCCCGGAATGAATTTTTCAAGATAGCAGCGTGCGAAATATGAAATTTATTTTTTTTGAAGCGCAAAAAACAGCGGAAATCCTGCATGATTTTGATGAAATCTATGTAAAATGCATTTTAGAGAAAGAAATCCTGCAGAATGATGAAAGTTTTAGCCGTGCAAACCTGCAAAACGGACACGTGCGGGCGGCCGATCCCGGCCGCCCGCACGTAAAAAATACAGATCTATACCGTATGTGTATGCAGATAGTCCTTCAAAAACAGGATCGCCTGCCGGTAGCCCTCGAACCCGAGCCCCATGTACGTCTTCACGCAGGCGAGCCGCGCGTAGGAGATCTGCCGGAAGTCCTCGCGCTGCCTGACGTCGGACAGATGGACCTCGACCGCCGGAATGGCGACCGCCTTCAGAGCGTCCAGGATCGCGACGCTCGTGTGCGTATAGGCGGCAGGGTTGATGACGATGCCGTCATACACGCCGTAGGCCGCCTGGATCTCGTCGACGAGCGTGCCCTCATGGTTAGACTGAAAGACCTTACACCCGAAGCCCGCCTCCCGGCAGGCCGCTTTGCAGAAGGCCTCAAGTGCGGCGTAGTTCTGCGTGCCGTAAATGGCCGGCTCACGCAGGCCGAGCAGATTGAGATTCGGTCCGTTCAAAATCAGCAGCTGCATCCGAGTACCTCCAGAATTTGCGCGGCCGCCGCCTCCGGCGTGCCGTTGTTGTCGATCATCGCATCTGCGAAGCGGGCATAGAGCGGCTTCCGCTGCGTGTAGATCGTCTGCGCGCCCAGCGCCTGCGAGACCGGCCGTCCCGCGGACGGCAGCCGCTCGAGTGCGCGCTGCAGGCAGAAGATCTCTCCATTCTGGTGCAGCAGCGGGTAATTTTCCTCCCGCGTGACGCTGCCGCCGCCGGTCGCAAGGACCAGCCCTGACTGCCGCCCGAGCTCTGCGAGCACGGCCGTCTCCCGCCGGCGGAAGCCCGCCTCGCCCTCGAGCCGGAAGATCTCCGGGATCGGCATCCCGGCCTCGCGCTCCAACGCGCTGTCGGCGTCGACGAACGTCCGCCCCAGCCGCTTTGCCACCAGCGTCCCGATCGTCGTCTTCCCGCTGCCGGGCATCCCGATGAGGATCACGTTGTGCATCTGCGCCTCGAGCGCTTTCGTGATCGAAAAGATCTTTGCATCGTCAACGGGCTCGCCGGTAAAGTCCTCGCAGCTCTTTTTCGCCTGCGCGGCGAGCATCAGAAGCCCGTTCGCGCGCCGGAGCCCGCGCGCTTCCGCCTGCAGCAGAAATTCCGTGCGCGCGGGGTTGTAGACCACGTCCAGTGCGGCCTCCAGCCGCGGCAGCCGATGAAGGTCCACCGGCGAGACGCCGGTATTCGGATACATGCCGACGGGCGTCGTGTTGACGGCGATCTGCGCGTCCGCATGCCGGTCCAGATTTTCATAGTTGTCTTCCCCGTGCCGCGAGATCACCACGACCTCGCGCGCGCCGAGCTGCTGGAGCACATACTGCGCCGTCGCCGAAGCGCCGCCGCTGCCGAAGACGAGCGCCTTTTTCCCGGCGACATCCGCGCCGCTGGACTGCACCAGCATCGAAAAGCCGTAGGCGTCGGTATTGTCGCCCCAGAGCGTCCCGTCCGCCCGGCGGACAAGCGTGTTGACCGCGCCGATGGCCCGGGCCGTGTCGGAAAGCTCTGCGCAGTAGGGGATCACGTCTTTTTTATAAGGGATCGTGACGTTCAGCCCGTCGAAGGCCCCTTCCTGTAAAAAGGCGCCGAGGTCCTCCGGCTCCACCTCAAACAGCCGGTACGAATAATCCGCCAGCCGCTCATGGATGGCAGGGGAATAGCTGTGGCCGAGCTTCCGGCCGAGCAGACCGCAGCGCAGCGTCTTAGTATCCATATCCAAGCTCCTTTTTCCGCTCCATCACCGCGTCGAGCACGGCGATGGCCGCCGCTGCCTCCACGCACGGGACCGCGCGCGGGACGATGCAGGGGTCGTGCCGCCCGTGGATGACGAGCTTCGTCTCCTCCATCCGCGACAGGCTGACCGAGTCCTGCTCCCGGGAAATGGACGGCGTCGGCTTGAACGCCGCCCGGAACACGACCGGCATCCCGTTCGAGATCCCGCCCAGGATCCCGCCGCAGTGGTTCGTTTTTGTGACGATCTTTCCGTTTTCCACGCAGAACGGGTCGTTATTCTCGCTGCCGCACAGCCGTGCGGCGGCAAAGCCCGCGCCGAATTCCACGCCCTTGACCGCCGGAATGGCAAATACCGTGCGCGCAATGCGGTTTTCCAGCCCCCCGAACATCGGATCGCCGATCCCTGCCGGGAGCCCCTCCACCACGCACTCGATCACGCCGCCGACGGAGTCCTGCTCCGCCTTCGCCTGTGCGATCTGCGCCTGCATGGCAGCCGCCGCCTCGTCCGAGACGGCCGGGAACGGTTTTTCGCCGACCGGCGCGTCAAACGCCGCATCGTCCGTTACCGTGCCGATCGACACGATCCGCGCCCGCACCCGGACGCCCTGCCGTGCCAGTATCTGCAGGCAGAGCCCGCCGGCAATGCACAGCGGCGCTGTCAGCCGGCCGGAAAAATGTCCGCCGCCCGCGGCGTCCTGCGCGCCGCCGAACTTGACCTGCGCGGTATAGTCCGCGTGGCCGGGGCGGGGGATATCCATCAGATTTTCATAGTCGCCGGAGCGCGTATTCGTGTTGCGGATGATGGCCGTGAGCGGCGCGCCGCAGGTCCGGCCGTCCTTCAGCCCGCATAAAAACTCCGGCAGATCCGCCTCCTTCCGCGGCGTCGACCAGGCGTTCTGTCCGGGTGCGCGGCGGCGCAGAAACCGACCCAGCGCGTCCAGATCGACCGGCAGCCCGGCGGGCAGCCCATCAATGGTCACGCCGATGGCAGGCGCGTGCGACTGCCCGAAGATCGAGACGGTCAGATTGCCGTCATATACGCTGCTCATAACGCTTCCTCCTGCAATGCAGTAAAGTCTTCCCAGAACGCGGGATAGGATTTTGCGACGCACGCGCTGCCGCATACCGTGACCGGCTGCGTGCAGCCGCACGCAGCCACCGCCGCGCTCATGGCGATGCGGTGATCGCCGCTGGCGTCGACGCTTCCGCCCGCAAGTGCGGGCTGCCCTGTGATGACGAGTCCATCCGGCAGCTCGCGGACCGTCCCGCCGAGCGCTTCGATGAGCGCGGCGGTCGTCCGGAGCCGGTCAGACTCCTTGATGCGCAGCCGCGCGGCATTCTCGATCCGCGTTTCCACCGCGCAGAGCGCGGCCAGCACGCTCACGACCGGCACCAGATCCGGGACCGGCCCCGCGTCGAGCGTGATGCCGCGCAGCGTACCGCGCCGGACCGTGACCGTATCGCCCTCAATGTTCACTTCCGCGCCGAAGCGCGTCAGGATCTCCGTGATGGCCCGGTCGGCCTGCAGGGATGCAGGATCTAATCCGGATACGCGGACACCCTGCCGCGACAGCGCGCCCATGCACAGGAAAAACGCCGCGTTCGACCAGTCGCCCTCGACCAGCTGCCGGCCTGGCGCGGCATACCGCTGCCCGCCGGGGATCGTCCAGCACTGGCCGTTTTTTTCAAAGCGGATCCCGGCCGCGCGCAGCGCCTGCTCCGTCATGGCGACGTACCGCGCCGACTGCAGCTGCCCGGTGACCGTAAGCACGCTGTCCTCCGCAAGCAGCGGCAGCGCAAACAGAAGTCCGGACACGAATTGCGACGAGACATTGCCGGGCAGGGCATAGCTGCCCGCCTGCAGCTGCCCGCACACGTGCAGAAGATCATCCTCCCGCCGCAGCTGCATCCCGTGCGCCTCCAGCAGCTCCCACAGCGGGCTAAGCGGACGCTCCGGCAGCCTGCCGTGCATCCGGATCTGCGCGCGGACGCCCAGCGCCCCGAGGACCGGCAGCAAAAAACGCAGCGTCGAGCCGCTCTCTCCCGCGTCCAGCGCAGCCTGTGCAGGGTAGACCGCGGGCGGCTCGATCCAAAGCCCGTCCGCCTCCGCTTCGATCTTCGCCCCAAGCGCCCGCAGGCACTGCATCGTCGCCTCGATATCCTCGCTGAAGCCGTCCAGCATAAGGTGCCCCGGCGTCCGGGACAACGCGGCGCAGATGAGCATCCGGTGCGCCTGCGATTTTGAGGCCGGGATCCGGACCGCGCCGGTGCGCGGTCCGGGCAGCAGCGTCCGGTTCATCGCGCGCCTCCGGCCCGGAGCCAGTCCATGATCTCGGAGGCGGGCGTCTTCACGATCCGGCACTGCCCGACGGCGGTCGGGACGATCAGATTGATCGTATCCCCGGCGGCCTTTTTGTCGTGCAGGATCGTCGGGAGCATGTCCTCCGCACGGAACGCGCAGTCGACCGGCAGATCATACTGCCGCAGGATGTCCACCACCGTGTCGCGCGTCTTTTCCGTGCAGAGCCCGAAGGCCGCCGCCGCGCGGACCATCATAGCCATCCCGATGGCCACGGCGGAGCCGTGGCTCACCGCGAAGCCGCTGCAGGCCTCGATCCCGTGGCCGAACGTGTGGCCAAGATTGAGCAGCTGCCGCTGCCCGCGGTCAAATTCATCCTGCGCGACGATATCGCGTTTCATCGTGACGCAGGTCTCAATGATATGCTCCAGCTGTGCGTGCGCAGATCCGGCCCTGAGATCGGCAAAGAACGGCACGTTCCCCAGAACGGCGTACTTGATGACCTCCGCGCAGCCATCCCGGAAGATATCCTCCGGCAGCGTTGTCAGGCAGTCCGGGTCGCAGAGCACGAGCCACGGCTGATAGAACGTCCCGGCCAGGTTTTTCCCCGCCGGCAGATCGATGGCCGTCTTGCCGCCGACGGACGAGTCGACCATGGCGAGCAGCGTCGTCGGGATCTGGATGAAGCCGATGCCGCGCAGATAGGTCGAGGCGGCAAAGCCCGCCAGATCGCCCGCCACGCCGCCGCCGAGCGCGGCGATCGCGTCCTTCCGCGTCAGCTGCCGCGCGCAGAGCGCGTCGAGCAGCTCGAGGTAGGTGCACGCGCACTTGGAGCTCTCTCCGTGCGGGAACACAAAGCTGCAGACTGTCAGCCCGGCAGCCTCCAGACTGTGCCGGACCGCATCGCCATACAGCGGCCAGACCGCATCGTCCGAGACGAGCATCACTTTTTTCGCGTCCGTCACGGCGCTGATCTGCTCGCCGGCCCCCTGCAGAAGGCCGCGCCCGATCCGGATCTCATAGCTTCTCGATGCGTGGACCGATACCGTTTTCATCGGCCGTCGACCTCCTCTTTGCGTTTTTTGCCCTCTTCCAGCAGCTGTGTGAGCGCTTCGCCATCATTTTCCGCGATGGCGGCCCGGTACTGCATGAGGCAGTCCATCAGCCCGTCCAGCTCGCGGAGCATATAGTCGCGGTTTTCCAGAAACAGCTCCGACCACATCGGCGCGTTCAGCCACGCCACGCGGGTCATATCCTTGTAGCTGCCGGCCGAAAAGCCCTTGTGCGCCTTCGCGGTCGGGCTTTTGATGTAGGCGTTGGAGACCAGATGTGCCATCTGGGACGTAAAGGCGATCATCTCGTCGTGGCTGTCTGCCGTCGTGACCGAGAAGCTGCCGAACCCGGCCGGGCTCAGAAGCTCCTTCACGCGGCTCAGAAGCTCGATATCGTCAAAATCCGGCGGCACGATGACCATCGGGGCATTGTAATAGAGGTTCGCCCGCGCGTGGCCGAAGCCGGAATACTGCGTGCCCGCCATCGGATGGCCGCCAAGATAGGTAAAGCCATATTCCTTTGCCAGCGGGAACGCCGCCGCGCACACTACGCGCTTCGTGCCGCAGCAGTCGATCACGACGGGCTTTCCGCCGATGTGCGGCGCGGCCTGCCGCAGATACTCGACCGCGGCCAGCGGCCGCACGCACAGCAGTACCAGCTCGCACGTGCCGATATTGTCCATCGTGAGCGGCTCGTCGACGGCGTCGGCCAGCTGCGTGAAAGCCAGGACGCTTTCGTCCCGGTCATAGCCCAGCACGCGCCAGCCGGCCGCGTGATATGCCTTGGCAAACGACCCGCCGATGAGGCCCAGACCTACGATCCCGACCGTCATCTCGTCACCGCCTCGCGGACTGCGCGGACCTTCTCGGCGACCTCGGCAAACTGCTCGCAGGTGAGCGACTGCGCGCCGTCGCACAGCGCGTGGATAGGATCGTTGTGGACCTCGACGATCACGCCGTCCGCGCCGCAGGCAGCGGCCGCGAGCGTCATCGGCGGGACCAGCCGGTTGATGCCCGTGGAGTGGCTGGGATCGACGATGACCGGCAGGTGCGACAGCTCGTGCAGCATCGGCACCGCGGCAAGATCGAGCGTGTTGCGCGTGTAGTCGTCAAACGTGCGGATGCCGCGCTCGCAGAGAATGACATTGTCGTTGCCGCTGGCCATGATGTATTCCGCGCTCATCAGCAGCTCCTTGAGCGTGTTGGCAAGCCCGCGCTTGAGCAAAATCGGCTTTTTGACCGAGCCCATCTCCTTGAGCAGGTCGTAGTTCTGCATGTTGCGCGCGCCGATCTGGATGACGTCGACGTTGTCAAACAGCGGCAGATGCTTGATGTTCATGAGCTCCGTCACGATGGGCAGCCCCGTCTCCTGCTTGGCGATCTCCAGCAGGCGGATACCCTCGCCGTGCAGTCCCTGGAAGTCATAGGGGGAGGTCCGCGGCTTGAATGCGCCGCCGCGCAGCAGCTGCGCGCCCGCGGCCTTGACGGCCTTGGCGACATAGACGATCTGCTCCTCGGATTCCACGGAGCACGGCCCCGCGATCATGGCGAAATGCCCGCCGCCGAACTTCGCGTCGCCCACGCTCACGACGGTGTCGTCGGGGTGGAACTTGCGGTTGCAGCACTTGAACGGGTCGGACACGCGCTTGACGGAATCGACGATATCCAGACTTTCCAGCAGCGACATATCGATCCGGCTCGTATCGCCGACCAGACCCAGCACGGTCTGATATTCGCCGAGCGAGGGATGCACGTCAATATTCTGGTTCCGCAGCCAGTTGATGAGCTGATTTCTCTTTTCCTCGGGGACGTTGTGCTTCAGTACGACAATCATGGTTTTGACCTCCAGTGCAATAAAAAATGCGGCACAGTCAATTCTGTGCCGCATGGAAACTACCGATTCTGCGCATCACAAATTGACCTTACTATCTGACGACAGTAAAGTAATAGTAGGATGCAAAAACAGAAGTGAACATCGTTTCGTTCTCCTTAAAAAGGTTGTACTCATGATAGCAGACGTTTCGGCAAATGTCAACCGGGGAAGCGGGAAAAACACGAGAAAAAGCCGCCGTACAGCTCTCTGTACGGCGGCTCCGGTGTTTAATGGTTTACGCGCATGGCCAGTTCGATCTCCTCGTCATCCGCATTGCCAGTCTCCGCAAAGCCGAATTTCCGATAGAGCGCGAGCGCCGCGCCGTTTTCCCGGTGGCAGGTCAGCACGACCCGGTCGGAATCCCCGAAGGGCTTCTTCGCGATGTATTCCAGACAGCGCTGCAGCGCGGCCGTCCCATATCCCAGCCCCTGCCGGTCCTTGTCGATCATCATGTGCCAGATGTTATACTCAGCCAGATCATAGTCATAGATGACCATCACATAGCCGACCATCTGCTCGTCACAGAAGATCCCGAAGGGCGTGCACTGGTGATAATACACGTAGGCCTGCGCAAGGCTCCGGACCGGATGCGACACGAATCGCTCCTGTCCCTCCCGCAGCTTCAGCCCGAATGCGGAGAGAAAATTGGTTTCATCGATCTTTTTTAATGTGATTTTCTGCATTTGTTCCTCCTGTTGGCGCAGGGGGACTCAGAACATACGATCCCCCTGAAAATGTTTGGTTCCATACAGATTGTTGAACATCATGAACATCTCCTTTCGTAGGGAAGGTATCTATCTTCACACAGCCGCAGCCGCGTTTTTGTAGTGTGCACGCATTGTATCACATCCAAGCAAAAAAAGCCAGAGGCCTTTGGCCTCTGGCAGAAATTATTTTGCCATTTCCAGCATATTCTCGATCAGTACGCCATACCCCATCGTCGGGTCGTTCACCAGCACGTGCGTCACCGCACCCACCAGCTTCCCGTTCTGCAGGATCGGGCTGCCGCTCATGCCCTGTACGATGCCGCCGGTCTTCGCCAGCAGCGCCTCGTCCGTCACCGTGATGAGCAGATTCCGGCCGTTTTTTGCGTCCGGGTCGACGCGGTCGATGCGGATGGAAAAGCGCTGGACCTGTTCGCCGTCCACATTGGACAGGATCTCCGCCGCGCCGGTCGTGACCGCCGAAGCCGGCGCCGTTTGGACAGCCTCTCCGGGCTTCGGCTGTGAGAGCGTGCCGAAAATGCCGCAGGCCGTATTTTTCTCCACGGTCCCGACGGCGTCCGTCACGTCAAAGATCCCGTGCAGCTCGCCCGGCGTTCCGCGCGTCCCGGTCTGCACCTCCGCCACGCTCGCGCGGACAAGATAGCCCGACTGCAGCATCAGCAGCTGCGTCCCGTCGAGCCCGCTGACGCCGTGACCCAGCGCGCCGTACTGCAGGCTCACAGGATCGTAGTACGTGACCGTCCCGATCCCCGCGATATGGTCACGGACCAGGATCCCGAGCCGGTAGCCACTGGCCGTTTTTTCCGGCGTGACCAGAAATTCCGCCTCATGCCCGCCGCGCTCCACGCGCACGACGATCGGCTCGGCCGACTGGATGCTGTCGAGCAGCGCCTGCGCGCTCGCGGTCTTCTTGCCGCCTGCCGTCAGGATCACGTCGCCGCGCCGCAGTCCGGCGCGCTGGGCCGGCGCGTCCGGCTCCACCTCGGTGACCATCAGACCCTCGGCATACAGCTTGATGCCGACCGTATATCCTCCCGGCACGAGCGTCCGCCCCGCGGCCAGCGTCTGGCAGCAGAGCGCCAGCAGCAGGCACAGGGCCATCAGCGCGCCCGGTATTTTTTTATGAAGAAACTGCTTCATGTTCTCATCCTCTCCCCAAAAGTCTCAGCGCCGTTATCTTGGCCGTTCCGGCGGGAAAGAAACCGCGTGTGAAGCATGTAAAAGAAAGCCTGTTTTCCTTGGTAAAAATCAGAAAATCACCGCTGCTGGCCGCAAACGCTGCCGTTTGCCTGCGAAAATTTCCTGCGTTTCATTCTTTCACCATCAAAGGCCCGTACCGCCCGGTTTTAATTTCTGCAAAAAAGAAAAAATTAGTCTTGACTTTTTGCGAGAAATCGTTATAATAATCATGCGCTTCGGCAAGAGGCCATTTAGGGGATTTGTGTAACGGTAGCACACCGGACTCTGACTCCGTTTGCGGGGGTTCGAATCCCTCATCCCCTGCCAAAGGAAACCGGCAATCATGTGATTGCCGGGTTTTTCTTTTATACGCAAGCACCCCGCCGCGATCGGCGGAGTGCTTGCTTTTTTGACGATTTATGCGTATTGCAGACGGCCCTTCGGCACGGGAATCTCCCGTCCCAACTCCCGTGCGGTCTCGATCCATTCCTGCGCTACGATCTGGACGTTGTGCAGCGCCTCTGTCATGGTCTTGCCGTCTGCCATGCATCCGGACAGCTCCGGGATCTCCGCAATAAAGGCATCGTCTGCCTCGCTCCAATAAAGGATGATTTCATACTTCATTCAATGCACCCCCTAAATCGTACTTTAAAATGATTTGCCGCACCTGCTTGCACTGGTACGGCTTGGCCTTGCTGCCGACCGGCTGAATGTTGATGATCTCCTCGATGTCGTTTCGCGTGTAAATGAAATGATCTCCGCGGACCCGGCAGTCGAAGCCGAGCCGATCGAGGATCAGCCGCAGATCTGAAATTGAAAGTTCCGGTCTTTCGCGCCGCTCATGAGCGCAAACAGCAGTTTTTCGTACTGTCCCATCTGCTCAGCCTCCTGTATCCATTATACCAGCTTTTTCACAAGAATACCACAGTTTTTGCCGGTCAGAGATATCTGCCTGCTTATTCACTCCTTCCAGACCCTTGCGACCGTGAAGGGCATACGCAGCCGCCCACGGACCTCGGCGAGCGTCACCATGTCCGCCAGCCGGACCATTTCCGCGATCCGCCCGCGGATGCTGTCGTTCAAAATGTTGACCGGGAGAGGGAAGTCGATATAGACGAAGGTGTTCTGCTCCCGCAGTTCCAGATCGTCCGCGTACCAGGGCGCGCGCAGAACCTTCCCGATCGCCGCCGCATGTTCTTTCAGTTTGTTGTATGTCTCGACCTTCTCCGGGACCTGCTCGTTCCCGCGGAACGCCTCATTCCGCGCCGCCATCGCAGCGACCATATCGCCGATATTCATTTCCATTGTTTTGATCTCCTTTTCATTTTTGTTTGCCCGTGCGGGCTTCTCGATTATGGTTCTACACGATTTCCGGTTTTGTCCCGCCGCGATTGAAAAAACGCCTGCGGCATGCTAAGATGGCGGCGAGGTGAGTACATGGAACATCGTCAATTTGAAAGCATGCTCGCCGTCGCGCGGGCGCGACTGGCGCGGCACGCGCCGGAGGACATTGCGGAAAAAGCCGGCGTGCGGTACGCCGACGGCGCGTTTCAGGTCCCGACGCTGGGGCAGACGGTCACCGTCCGCCTGCCGGACTGCACGATCGAGCCGCCGCTCTCCAACTGGCACGCGCTGACGCTGCTGCACCTGCTCGATCTGGCCGACGGCACACCGCCGACCGGCCGGACCATCACACTTTCCCAGTACAAAGACGGACTCGTGCGCGGCAGCGGCCTCGACCGCAATGCGGAGCTGATCGTCCGGCGCGACCTCGGCGTACTGCCGCCGGAGGAACTGACGCGGTGCTGCAAAGCACTCGGCGCGGAGCTTCTGCCCACCAACGCGGACTTCTGCGCACGCTTCGACTTCGCCCCGCGCTATCCCATGTGGCTGAAGATCTGGTTTGCGGACGAGGAATTTCCCGCCTCCGGCCGTCTCCTGCTGGACGAAAGCGCCCCGCACTACCTGACCATCGAAGACGCCGTCACCGCCGCCTCCCTCATCCTGGACCGCCTCACCCAAACCCACCACTGGACATAATGGGCAGGGGAGTATGAAGGCGGTCCTTCTCGTTTTGACACACGATACAAAAACCTCCGTATGCCGCTGAAAGGGCATACGGAGGTTTTGCTTTATGAATTGCAATTATGGCAGGAACGATAGCCGTTGCTGATGGCTTCGCTGCGCGTACCGAAAAAGGCCTTTTTGTTCCGATCACTCATCCGCTTCACACTCACACACCAGGTATGGTGGAAAACCATGCTGTTTGTGTTGAGAATATAATGGCTGGACTCCGTCTGTGCCGCGCTTTGATTCGCGTCGTCACCCTCTGCAGCAGAGGGCGTTCCTGTTTGATCCACAGTCATGACGACTTCAACGGAAAAAGAAGTCTTGAGTCCCTCTGTATTTGTGATAGAGATCAGCGCGGTCCCGGAGGAAACGCCGCAGATCAGAGCAAGACTGCAGTTGGAAGGCAGATCCGGGTCCCCGGAGAGCTCGCTCACCGCTGCAACGGACGGATCGCTGCTTTCCCATCGCAGTTTGGACGATGCCACTGGTTTTGCCGCATAAGCTGCAACTACAATAGAAGAACTTTCATCGGTCAGCTGGATCGCGCCGTTCGCTGCCTGATAATGGACCAGACTGGTCTCATCCACGAAGGTGTTGATCGGAGAAGCAGCTGCATTGGACTCGATCCGCATATCTGGCAGGATGATCCTGGAGATGATCGCAGCGGCTTCCGCACGGGAGATCGTCGCCGCTGGGCAGAACCAGCCGTTGGTTCCCGTCAGGATCCCGGCGTTGAATAGCTGATAAACGGCCTCGGTGTTTTCATCAAAGTCGACGTCAATGATCGTTCCCATCGGAATGTCATTGATCGCGAGCAGGGCAGAGGCCGGAATGGATCGGCTCAGGATCCGGGAAAACAGGCTTCTTTGAATGCTTTCGTTCCAGAAGGTCGGCGAGGCAGAAGGAAATGAGATGATCTCATATTCAGCCGCGTAGTCGATATAGCTCTGATACCAGGGAGCCGACTGTCCGATCACACCATCTCCGCCCTGAAAAATGTTATGCAGCCGACAGGCGATGGCCAGCGTTTCCGCAACGGAAAGCTTGCCGCTCGGCATAAACTTTCCCTGTCCTTTTCCCTGCATCAGGCCATATTCGCATACGGTCTTGACATTTTCAGCATACCACGCATCGGCCGGAACATCGGAAAAGGGGACATAAGCGGTTGCGGGCGAGAAATTCTGCAGACCGGCATCCCCAGCGAACACAGGGATTTCAAGCGCGAACAGCAATGCGAGGACAAGGACCAGACTCAGCATCCGTTTCATTTTGTGCGTGCTCCTTCTCTTGAAATATATGGGTTTCTTTTTCAACAGTAACACATCCGGCGATTTCTGTCAATCCAGGACTTGTAAGATTCAGACAAACAATGCCAGCGTGTGCATCTGTTGGAAGAACAGCCCGCGTGCAGGTTTTTCTTGATAATTCGTCCGAAAGCGTGTATCGTATAGGTATATCAAAGAATCAGGAGCAGAGATTCATGACTGATGGGTTTATCAAGACTGCGGCCGGGACGATCGATGTGCAGGTCGCGGATGTGCAGACCAATACCGATACGATTCTCGCGCGCGTACGGCAGGCGGACGCGGCCGGCGTCGACCTGCTGACGCTGCCGGAGCTGTGCCTGACCGGCTACACCTGCGGCGATCTGTTTTTCTCCGACTGCCTGCTCGGCGCGGTGGAGCCGGCGCTTGCCCGCATTCTTGAGCAGACGGCGGCGCTTTCCACGGTCTTCACCGTGGGCCTGCCGCTGCGCTTCGGCGGCAAGCTCTATAACTGCGCGGCGGTCGTCCACGCGGGCAGGCTCCTCGGCGTGGTGCCGAAGACGTACCTGCCGAACTACGGCGAATTTTACGAGCAGCGGCAGTTTTCTTCCGCGTCGGTGCTCGGCGGAAACATCTATGACCTGACGCTCTGCGGCCAGAGCGTGCCGTTCGGCACGGATCTGCTTTTTGCCTGCGCGGAGCTGCCGGACTATACCTTCGGCGTCGAGCTGTGCGAGGACCTCTGGGTCCCGTGCCCGCCGTCGACCCGCCTCACGGCCGGCGGCGCGGCCATCATTGCCAACCTGTCCGCCTCGGACGAGGTGATCGGCAAGGCGGACTACCGCCGGATGCTGGTCAGCGCGACGTCCGCGCGGCTGGCCTGCGGCTATATCTACTGCAGCGCCTCCCCGACGGAATCCACGCAGGACATGGTCTTCTCCCGCCACCATCTGATCACGGAAAACGGCACCATCCTCGCGGAAAACGAGCCGTTTGCCGACGCTGAGCTGACGATCACCGAGATCGACGTGCAGCGGCTCATGCACGAGCGCCACCGCACCACGAGCTATGATGCCGTCCCCGGCCTGCGGCAGATCGTCTTCCACCAGTCCCTGCGCCGGACGCAGCTGACGCGCCCCATCGCGCCCAATCCCTTCGTCCCGCCCTATGACGACCAGCTCCGCGCACGCGCGGAGGCGATCCTGCGCATCCAGTCGCAGGGCCTTAAAAAGCGGATCGAGCATACGCACGCGAAGACCGTCGTGCTCGGCATCTCCGGCGGGCTCGACAGCACGCTCGCGCTTCTCGTGTGTGTGCGCGCGTTCGACCTCTGCGGACGCAGCCGGAAGCAGATCCAGTGCGTCACGATGCCCTGCTTCGGCACCACGAAGCGCACGAAGTCCAATGCCGTGAAGCTCTGCGAGGAGCTGGGCGTCAGCGTGCAGGAGGTCAACATCACCGCCGCCGTCCGGCAGCACTTCGCCGACATCGGCCATGACGAATCGGTGCACGACGTGACCTATGAAAACTGCCAGGCGCGCGAGCGCACGCAGGTGCTGATGGACATTGCCAACCAGTCCGGCGGCCTCGTGATCGGCACCGGCGATCTGTCGGAGCTCGCGCTCGGCTGGACGACCTACAACGGCGACCATATGTCCATGTACGCCGTCAACTGCTCGGTGCCGAAGACGCTCGTGCGCTACATTGTGCAGTATGAGGCAGCGAGCAGCGCGCCCGCCCTGCAGGCGGTCCTGCTGGACATTCTCGACACGCCGGTCTCCCCGGAGCTTCTGCCCGCGGACGAGAACGGCCAGATCGCGCAGAAGACGGAAGACCTTGTCGGCCCCTACGAGCTGCATGATTTCTTCCTGTACCATACGCTCCGCTTCGGCACGCGCCCGCGCAAGCTCTTCCGGATGGCGAAATACGCCTATGCGGGGAAATATGACGACGAGACCATCCGCCACTGGCTCAAGACCTTCTGCCGCCGTTTTTTCCAGCAGCAGTTCAAGCGCTCGTGCATCCCGGACGGCCCGAAGGTCGGCTCCGTGACGCTCAGCCCGAGAGGGGACTGGCGCATGCCCTCCGACGCCTCCAGCCGCCTCTGGCTGAGCGAGGCGGAAGCCCTGTAAAAGATAAACGAACGGCCCCATCCATATCGGATGGGGCCGCATTTTGTTTGGGATACTCAGATGATGCGTCTGCCGCAGAGGAAGCGCGTCTTGTAATACGATTCGTCCAGCGAGTTGATACGCACGCCCGTAGACGGGGTAGAGGCGTGGACGAAGTTGCCGCCGCCGATGTACATGCCGACGTGGTTGGCGTAATTGCCGTAGCCGAAGAAGACAAGGTCGCCGACCTGCAGATCGCTGCGGGAAACGTAGGTGCCCTGGCTCATCTGGTCGTTGGCCACGCGGTTCATCTTGTAGCCGTAGTTCGTCAGCACATAATACATGAGGCCGGAGCAGTCAAAGCCGGTCGACGGGCTCTTGCCGCCCCAGACGTAGCTGTAGCCGATGAAGGACATGGCGAAGTTCGCGATCTCGCTCGCCGTGCCGGAGCCGGAGACGGTGCCGCCGCCATTTCCGGTGCTGCCGCCCGGGGTGACGGTGCTGTCCTTCTTGTCGGAGAGCAGGTCGGCGCGGACGTAGGCGGTGATGCCCTTATACTTGATGCGGTACCACTGGTGGCCGTCGGAGGTGGTGGTCGTGATGCCGGTGACGGTGACGGAGGCGTTGTAGCTCAGCTCGCCGACCTTCGTGCTGCCGGTGGTCCAGGAGTCGCGGACGTTGATGGAGCCGGACTGGCAGACATACATGGTCTTGCTGACGCTGGTGACCGTGACGTTCAGGTTGATCTGGTCAACGACGACCGTCGCGCTCTTGACGTTTTCATCGTAGAACCACTGGATGGTCTTGTAGCAGCGCAGGAACATCGTCATCGCTTCCTGCCGGCTGGTGTTGCCCTTGGGGTTCAGATAGGTGCCATTGCCGAGCTTCGTGCCCTGTACATAGGAGTAGCTCACGCAGATCTGCGCGGATTCCTTCGCCCAGGAAGAGATCTTGTTCGCGTCGGCAAAGCCGTTCAGCGCGCCGTCCGCAGCCGTGGGGGAGAAGGCCGCCGCGGTGCAGAAGTTCTCGATCAGCTTGAAAAACTCCTGCCGTGTCAGCAGCTGGTTCGGGCGGAACGAGCCGTCTTCATAGCCGTTGACGATGCCGTAGAGATGGGCCTTGACGATGTTTTCGTCGTTCGTGTCGGTGAAGCCCGTGAAGTTCTCGTTCGACAGGTCGATGTCGTTGCCCGTCGCCTTTTCAAAGGCGTACACGGCCAGCTCGCACATCTCGCCGCGGGTGATGTCCTTGGTGAGGTCGAGGCCATTGAACGAGGCGGGCATCAGCCCGAGCTGGTTGATCTCGTCGTAGTTCGTTTTGAACCAGCTGCTGTATTTGTTGTTCGCAGCGAAACAGACCGCGCTCATCGACATGAGCATCGCCGCGCACAGCAGCAGGCAGAGCAGTTTTCTTACCTTTTGCATCTTCTGTAGACTCCTTTTTCCGTTCCTCGGCCGGAACGGCGCATGTTTTGACGGATTTGGCTCGATTATATCAGATTATGACAACCAATACAAGCCCATTTTTGTAAATCTTTCGTAACCAAATGCTTTTTTTAGCCAATGGTTGCGTTTTGACCGAAAAAGTGGTATAAACGTAGTCATGAAATTACGAGTCATGATCGCAGTGCTTGCCTGCAAGCTCTGCCGGAGCCTGATCCGCCTGCTGGGCAGAGGCGGCACGGATTTCCCCGGGCGCGTAGCGCTCAAGCTCTGCCCGAACCTGCTGGGTGAACTTGCAAAGGACGTGACGACGGTGATCGTCACGGGCACCAACGGCAAGACCACGACGTCCCGTATGATCGAGCAGTCGTGGCAGGACGCTGGAATCTCTTACTTTGCCAACAAATCCGGCGCGAACCTCCTGTCCGGCGTCACGGCGGAATTTGCCGTCCATTCGACGCTGGCCGGCCGCTGCAAATACCCCTACGCCCTCATCGAGGCGGACGAGGCGGCGCTGAAGTTCATCAGCAAATACGTCGACGCCAAAGTCATCGTCTTCACGAACGTCTTCCGCGACCAGCTCGACCGCTACGGCGAGGTCACGCATACGCTCGAAAAGCTCCGCATCGGCGCCAAGAACAGCCCCAACGCCGTCCTGTGCCTCAACGCGGACGATTCCCTTATCACGAGCCTGCATGACGACGTGCCGAACCCGGTCCTGTTCTACGGCGTCAGCACGCCGATCTACGCCGGGCATGTGGCGGAGGTCTCCGACGCGCCCTACTGCATCAAGTGCAAGAGCGAGTACGAATACGACTTCGTGACCTACGGCCATCTGGGCGGCTACCGCTGCCCGCACTGCGGCTATGCGCGGCCGACACCCGATCTGTGCGTGAGCCGCATCGTCACGAGCGACGAGGAGCATTCCGAGGTCGTCTTCCGCGACGGCCAGACCGAGATCCCCGCGTCGATCAACCTGCCGGGCGGCTACAACATTTATAATGCCTGCGCCGCCATGACGGCCGCGAAGGCACTGGGCCTGGATCTGACGAAGGCCGCGCAGTCTCTGTCGCACTTCGCCTGCGGCTTCGGACGCATGGAGAAATTCGAAATAGGCGGCGCCGACGTGCGCATGATCCTCATCAAAAATCCCGCCGGCTGCAACCAGGTGCTGAGCTTCCTCACGCAGCGCACCGAGCCGTTCGTCTTCGCCGCCTGCCTCAACGACCGCACGCAGGACGGCCGCGACGTCAGCTGGATCTGGGATGTGGCCTTCGAACGCCTGACTGATATGGACGCGCTCCGCGAGGTCTATCTCTCCGGCACCCGCGCGGAGGACATGGCACTGCGCTTCCTCTACGCCGGCTTCCCGCAGGAGAAGCTGCATGTGCAGAAGGATTACGGCAAGCTGATGGAAGAGGCGACGGCGCATAAGCTGCCCGTCTTCGTCATGCCGACCTATACGGCCATGCTGGCCCTGCGCAGTACGATCAGCAAAACCTACGGCTATAAGCAATTCTGGGAGTAAGCTATGGAACTGAACATCTACCATTTATACCCCGACGTGCTGAACCTCTACGGCGACCGCGGCAACGTCCTTTGCATGCAGCGGCGGCTGGAGTGGCGCGGCATGCAGGCAAATATCGTGAACGTCCCGATCGGTACAAAACTCGACGCGAAAAACTGCGACCTTATCTTCATCGGCGGCGGCCAGGACTTTGAGCAGGAGGTCCTTCTGGACGACCTGAAAGGGGAGAAGACCGCTGAGCTCAAGGCCGCCATCGAGGACGGTGTGCCCGTGCTCGCCATCTGCGGCGGCTATCAGATGTTGGGCCAGTACTACAAGACCTGGGACGGCCAGCAGTGCGACTTTACCGGCGCGCTCGACCTCTACACCGTCGGCTCCGAGCAGCGGATGATCGGCAACTATATGTTCTCCTGCGAAGAAGCAGGCTGCAACATCGTCGGCTTTGAAAATCACTCCGGCAAGACCTATCTCGGCTCCGGCGTCCGGCCCCTCGGCAAGGTGCTCGAGGGTTCCGGCAACAACGGCGAGGATGGCACGGAGGGCGCAAGATACAAAAACGTCTTCGCGTCCTATTCCCACGGCTGTCTGCTGCCCAAAAACCCG
>ERZ809296.2020-NODE-2020-length-20986-cov-14.843820_pt1 | contig 20986 bp, 16 predicted proteins | sample MGYA00520511_ERZ809296 | MGnify/ENA primary metagenome ERZ809296 (study PRJEB31576, sample SAMEA3212662) | Homo sapiens | biome: human-gut; feature: human gut; material: fecal | place: Sweden | collected 2012 ... | reverse complement strand
TTTTGGCTGTGATAAAAACTACTAGCGTAAGCTAGTAGTAACCTTGTTCTTTAGATTACTACCTAGAGGTTAGACGTAAAGTACGGTAGAAGCAGAGCGTAGGCGCAGCCCAAATCCCCAATCCTTGACAAGCAAAAAGAGAATAAATCCGGACTTTTGACACTTGAAAAAGGAGATTTTCTTAATCCTTGACAAAAGAAAATATTGAATCCCGTTTACTTGACACTCTTGTTTTTATACTAGCGTAGAAATACAAAAACGTTCTGCTGAACTGGCAGCAGAACGCTTGTGTTTAACTTACTAAGATTTGTTTTATTTTTTTTAGCGCACGTTCTTTGTGAACATAGCCTGATTGCTTAGTTATTCCATATTTTTTACAATAGGATTGCATAGTTTTATCTTCAAAGAAAACTGTTTTGATAATATTTCTTTGTGCATCTGTAAGTTTTTTCATTGCTTCGGACAATAGCTGATTATGCACCAACTGGTCAATATCATTCTTTTCGTCAGCAATTTGCAATTCATCGCCTTCTTCCTCTGCGTCCAGATAATAACAATCCTTGACAGATTTTCCACGTGTAAACTTGTGCAGCAGTCCGTAATGGACATGGTACTGCAACAGTCCGGGCAGATGCCCGAAGTCGCGTCCGTCATACTTCTTGATTTGCTCTAAAAAGATTAACCAGGCAGTATTGACGGCATCCTCGCCCAAGGCTTCACGCACTTCGTAGCGATAGGCCTCCTTGTAGATTAAGGGCTTAAAGGCTGTGCATAATACATTGATGGCCTCGCGGTCACCCTTTTGGGCGCTGTGAACCAGCTCTTTAAATTCTGTGAGAGTGAAGGTTGTTTTTTCCTCCGTGCATTCTTGCGGTTCGGTGCCTTCCGGCACGCAGCAGATTACCTGTTCGGTATTTTCCTGCTCAGGGCAGTTTTTTGTTGTTATGTTGTCCAGTTCCTTTCTGAGGCGGTCGCAATGCCGCGTATGGCAGAATTCTGTGCTGTACTACATCAAGCTCTTGATGAGGTTATTATATCACGGAAAATTTAAAAGATTATAAAAGAGGACAGATGTGTCCGTTTTAGCCGTCAAAATAAATTTATGTAATACGCTATTCCCATATGGAGGCGATTACATGGATAAAGACAATGAACGTATTTTATTGGCCAACGTGATTGGTGAGTGTATTAAATCTCTGCAGCTTGACAAGAATATTAATCAGAAAGAGCTGGCGTTGCTGTCGGGAGTGTCGGAGCGTTCGCTGCGCAGGATTGAAAGGGGGCAGGTGAATGTGAATGTGTATGTGCTGAGGCAGCTGGTGATGGCGCTTGGTGAGGAGATGCCGGATTTTTGGAGGATTGTTGAGAAGAATATGGAGCTGATGGGAGAGGAGTTTCCGCATGTGCGCAAGAGGGTTGCGGATAAAGTGTTGAGGGATAATAAAAAATAATAAAATGAATTTTATTAGGCGTAAATGAAAGGGTGATGCCTACGTAGAACGTGTGAATTTTGCTTTATAACAAAAAATTTGTTTCTTTTTTTTGACAAAAATTGTATAATAGACATGTAACTCCCCCCCGGGGACAAAATTCGGGTGGTAGTTCCAATAACCTTCCAACCTCCGGGGCTGGGGAAATTTGATGCAAATTTTCTCAGCCTTGGGGGTTTTTGTTTTGCTTTAAAACAGATTCCTTGCTTGAGAATTCTTTGCTACTAGCAAGGGAGGTAGCATAGTGTTGCTTGCAGCATTATGCGTATAAATTTATGATTTTTCGCTTAGGTGAATTGTTCTGCGGTCCGGGAGGACTTGCATATGGCGCAACACACGCCGATATCGGAAATGATGATTTTAAAATTGTCCATGCGTGGGCAAACGATTATGATAGGTCTACCTGTGATACTTACATTCACAATATTTGTCCCGATGCGCCTGACAGCGTTATGTGTGGGGATGTAAGAAAACTTGATTTAGATGCAACAACTCCGATTGATGCACTCGCTTTCGGTTTCCCCTGCAATGACTTTTCTGTTGTTGGCGAACAAAAAGGTTTTGACGGTACCTTCGGACCGCTCTATACATACGGTATCAAAATCTTAAAGATTCATCAACCTCAGTGGTTTCTTGCCGAAAATGTTGGTGGTTTAAGAAGCGCCAATGAAGGCAAGGCATTCAAAAAGATTCTTCAAGATATGAAAGATGCGGGATATAAGATTTATCCGCATTTGTACAAATTTGAAGATTACGGCGTACCGCAAGCAAGACATAGAATGATTATCGTAGGCATCCGAGAAGATTTGCCTTATGAGTTCAAAGTTCCTTCTCCGAAACCCTACGAAAATATTGATAACACTTGCAAAACTGCCTTGGAATGTCCGCCTATTCCGGAAGATGCTTGCAATAACGAGCTTACAAAACAATCAGCCAAAGTTGTTGAAAGATTAAGCTATATCAAACCGGGCGAAAATGCTTTTACAGCAGATTTGCCGGAAGAACTTAAATTAAAAGTAAAAGGTGCTAAAATCAGCCAAATTTACAAGCGCTTAGATCCTTCAAAACCTGCTTATACTGTTACAGGCTCAGGCGGTGGCGGTACTCATATCTATCACTATTCGGAGAACAGAGCGCTTACCAACAGAGAACGTGCAAGACTGCAAACTTTCCCTGACAATTATGAGTTCCAAGGTCCGAAAGAATCTGTACGCAGACAAATCGGCATGGCAGTTCCTTGCCGTGGTGCGCAAATTATTTTTGAAGCAATTCTCAAAACGTTTGCAAATATTGACTATCCTTTTGTAGAGGCTAATCAAAGCACAGATTTAGATAAATAGTCTTTTAGGAAATGGTGAATATGATGGATGACATTTTAATTGAAAACCTCAGCGCAGAAGAACATCAAGCCTTAGTTTGCATGTATTATGCGAAATTACCTAGTTCTGACCCAAGAAGCAAAAAGATGAAAGATGATTTTGCTGTTTTAGAATCTTTCTTTGGGAAAACATTTTACACATATAGAAATTACAGAGATGCTTATGACTATTTTTTCGATTCCAACGGAAGAAAAGGTTGGGAACGCGAAAGTGTAGATGGCATAGGTATTGCTCATAAAGCTGTCTATGAAAAGTACAAAGACTATGATGTCGATGTGCTGGAAAAGGCTGTTGATAAAATTATTGCTATGTATGAGCGTAACTGCAATAAGAACTATGATAATCTTGTTTCTTTGAAATGTATTCAACCTGATGTCGCACATGCAGTGCTTAGCCGTGAACCTGTAATAACTATAAGCGATATCTACACCTTAGCAGATAAACTTACTTTGAATAACACAGTCTTTTTGACGCTTGGTGGCGATAGGGGAAATTCCGAAGTCGATTGGGAACCGGGTTTTAGGGCTATTGCTCATGTAGTTAAAGCGCCCTACGGACATGGTTACAGAAGCGAAGAAAAATATTTTAAGATTGATTTAAAACTGGATGTAGTTTTGCCGGAAGCTATGACGAGAAATGATTTTCTTGATTATAAGAGTGCATGGAATGTTACCTTCATTGGTCCGGAACTTAAAAGAGATCCGACGCAAGCTGTCGGTTCAATAACCTATAATGAAGCTGTTGCCGTTACAAGATGCGCTTTAGATAGATTTCCAGAAATAAAAGATAGTTTAGAGAAGATTTTCTCAACAACCTTTATGAATAAGGTTTACGGACCTACCGAAAAATTACTTTCTGTAATGGTTAATCATGGCGAAACGGATGAAGCAGCTTTATGCAGAAATTTAAACTCTAATCTGACTAAAACACAAATGGCGGATGATTTTACATTTTTTGCGGAAAATGTTCTGTTTTACGGCGTTCCCGGTTGTGGCAAAAGCTATTCGGTAGAGCAAAGGTACGAAAGCCAAGTAACTAACAATCAATGTAAAGTGCGTGTTGTTTTTCATCCGGATTACACTTATTCCGACTTTGTTGGCCAACTGATGCCAGTTCTCAAAGAAGTACCAAATGCACAGGGAGAAAAAGAGGAAAAACTTCAGTATGATTTTGTTCCCGGTCCTTTTACACGCATTTTGGATGTTGCCTACGCAAATCATAAAGAAAAATGCCTGCTTATTATTGAGGAATTGAATCGTGGCAACGCACCGGCAATCTTCGGTGAAATCTTCCAATTACTTGACAGAAATGACGATGGCAGTAGTAAATATGCTATATATAACAGCGATATTGCTAATGAAGTGCATAAAGACAAACTTTGTCCTATAAAACTTCCCCCCAACCTCACCATCGTCGCCACCATGAACACATCCGACCAAAACGTATTCACCATGGACACCGCCTTCCAACGCCGTTGGCAGATGGAGCACATTCCCAATAAATTCGACTTCAAAACCGCTCACGTCAATAAACATCTCCCAAACAGCAAAATCAGCTGGGGTGCATTCGCCCAGACCATCAACAAAAAAATGCACACCGTCAATTCCGGCTTCGGCAGTACGGATGACAAAAGCCTTGGCGTATACTTCGCCACGGACAATGATCTGGACAATGCAAAGCGCTTTGCAGAAAAGGTGCTCAAATACCTGTGGGACGATGCCTTCAAGCTGGGCAGACAGGTGCTTTTCAGCAACTGCAGCGAAGGCTTGTCATCCGTGATTGAAGCCTACGAAGAGGCAGCGGGTGATCCGTTGGAGGCTGTGCTGCTGCCGGAAATCTACAAGGAAATGCAGGATGCAATGGCAAAAGCAGAACGCAAAGCAGCAGAAGAAGCGCAGAATGAACAGTCCGGTGAAGAACCGGCAGATGATGCGGATAATAATCCGGCTCAAAAACCGGCAGGCGAGGAGTGAGCACCTTGCTCAAGGACAGATGCCATATCAACACCAAAAGAAAAACCGATACCTTTGTCGGCCTGGAATTTGACGGCAAGGATTACACGGTTTCCTTTCCGCTGGGGTACGCCATAGCGTCCGAGTATGATGACAAGCTGCTGCGCGAGGATTTGCTGCTGCTGTTCCACACACTGGCACTGTACAGCAGCCAGACGGAAAGCAAAAGCGGCTTTAAGCGCGAAAAGGACGCAACGACGGAAACGCCAATGTATGCCTATATCTACATCATTATGGATTTTGTCACCCGAGGCTACTATAAGGAAGGCATTGTGGAATATGCTTCATCCAAGCGCGGTAAAATCCACTGGAACCGCACGATTAAGCAGAAGAAGCCTGTTATTCAGGAAGCGGATATCTATTATCTGGACTTCATCACGAAGAAGAACGTTATCAACGAAAATGACCTGATAACCCTGATACATCAATATTGCGTTTATCTGAGCTTTATCCGCTTCGGCTGGCTGTTCACGGATTACAAACCGCCCAAGCCGCAAATCCCGTTCCACCGCCAATGGTTCAGCGCTGCGCTGCAGGAAAAGCTGTGCCGTACCTTTAACGATGCCAACAAGATGCTTTTTGCCAATATGCTGAAAATCATCAACAACGAGCCTGACGAGGGCATGAGGGAAACGAGCTTTACCTTCGGCACGAACAGGTTTGAGTATGTTTGGGAAAAGATGATTGACTCAGCCTTCGGTATCAGCGACAAGCAGCGCTATTTCCCAAAAACGAAGTGGAAGCTGGCGCGCAGCGGTAAGGAGTACGATAACTCCAAGCTGGAGCCTGATACTATTATGCTGTACAACAATAATATCTATGTGCTTGACGCGAAGTATTATAAATACGGTGCGACGAAGAACCCTTTCGATTTGCCGGAATCAGCTTCAATCAACAAGCAGATAACCTACGGCGAATATATTGATGCACAGGCGGACCTCAAAAATCCGGACAGCGTTATCTACAACGCCTTCCTCATGCCGTTTGACAAAAACCATTGGGCGGAAGAAAACGCAGGCACGCTGCATTATGCAGGTGAGGCTGTGGCGCTGTGGAAGGATGCCGGCGAGGGCAGAGGCAAGGAGTACGAGCATATTCAGGGCGTTCTGCTGGACGTTAAGCACCTGATGCAGATTGCCGAAAAGCGTTCGGAAACGGATATTCGGCAGCTGGCAGAAATCATCGAGGAGCATTGCAGCGATCATGGACAAGCTGACTAAGGAGCAACGCCATAAAAATATGCAGGCTATCCGCAGCAAGGACACCAAAATCGAACTCCTTCTGCGCAAGGCACTGTGGCACGAGGGCATCCGCTACCGCAAGAATTATAAGGTGTGCAGCTGCCATCCGGATATCGTCATTACCAAGTACAAAATCGCAGTATTCTGTGACGGGGAGTTCTGGCACGGCAAAAGCATGGAGCGCTACGATGTGACGACCAACGTAAAATATTGGCACGAAAAAATCAGGCGTAATGTGGAGCGTGACCTTGAAAACACCATTGAACTGCGCGATAACGGCTGGATAGTGCTGCGCTTCTGGGAAACGGAAATTAAAAAGCACCTTGCCGACTGTGTGGCAGAGGTGCAGCGCTGCATTTACGCAAGAAGAAGAACAATCGCTATACGGCGAACACGTAACTGACGCGAGAAGAAGAAATGGCGCTCACGGCGAACGCGCAACTGACGCGAGAAGAAGAAGTGGCGCTGTACGGCGAACATATAAGACTAAAGGCGTTCTACCCAACTGCGGTAGAACGCCTTTTGCTTTAATGTTGTGTGTGCGTATCAGGCTTGCTCAGCTTGCTCTTCCTTCAGCTTCTCTACATCAGCGAGAGATAAATTTGTAAGCTCCGCAATATCCTCAAGAGAATAGCAGCCCTTGGCCAACATGCGCTTAGCAGTAGCGATATTGGCATTTGCTTCACCTTCAGCAAGACCTATTTCCTTGCCTTTGGCAATGCCCTCAGCTTCGCCCTCACGTCTTTCATCTAACAAACGTGCTTCCATAAGCATAAATTCTCGCCTCACTTTCGTATCGAGTTTCAGATAGCTGATTTCATCATCTATCTGCTTGGTAAAATCAGTAGTTACAATGTGGTTGTTTACATAATCATAAAAGCTTTTGATGTCTTGAGAAATAGCGCCATGCGTAACTTTGGTGTTCAAAATCATCGTGGTCGCTTCATCCGGAAGCTCCAGCTCCAGATTTTCCATACAACGCTTCTTAAAGGTATAGACATAATTACCTTTTTCAAAGAAATCAAAAACGCAGATAAAAATGATAAATGTCGGTGGCAGCAGGTCATACGGCTGTCCCTTCTGCAGCAAATCAATATCAAGCAGCGCCTGATAATAGCGTGAGCGCTTGGGCAGGACGTAGGTATCCGTATCGGGATTTTTATTGTTTTTCACCTGCATCTCCAGATTATAATGCGTGTTTTTATCGTCCGCTACGATGATATCAAGGCGGATACCGCGGCTGGTGTACTCAGGCTCAAGCGTCTTTTCTGCCTCCAGATAGTTGATATCCGCAATTTCTATCTGCAGCAGCTCCTCCAGCAGATGCTTGCAGATGCGCTTGCGCGACATAACCTTCTTGAAGATGAAGTCGCTTTGGATAGTCAGGTTTGCAAATTTTGTTGCCAGGTCTTGCATGGTTTTTCTCCTTTCATTTTAACACAAGTGAATAAAAAAATACATAAGCAGTTATCAAGACGCCTAAAAACCAAAAAAAGAGCAGTACCCTGACGATTAGAAATCGTCAGTTCGTACTACTCTTAGAATGTACCATATAAATATAAATGGCCTTGCTTAAGCTTCTGCAGAAAAGGTGCATCTGCAGGATATACTGCTTATTTAATTGTCCGCAGGTAAATGAGCCGGAGGCTTATGCTTACTTGCGGTTTTGAAGAACTTAGTTTAAGTGTACTTGAAATGGAAGGGAATGTCAAGGGAGCAGGGGGCACCTTGCCCGCAGCCCTTTTTTGCATGCGCTATTCCTCTGCCAAAAAATCATCCGTTTGGCAACAAACTTTTCACAAAAAATATGTATCACTATTTGTCAATAGCCCATATTTAGTGTATAATAAAGTAGAGAGTATGTGTGCGGACACAGTATCAAATTCAATTTCTACATTTGTACGGAAGAATGTAAAAAAAAAAATGGAGGTGTATTTTTTTTGGGTAAATTTCAACATAAGGTCCAGATTATCCCGCTTGGTGGTTTGGGCGAAATTGGTAAAAATATGACGGTATTCCGTTACGGGGACGACATGATCCTGATTGATGCAGGCCTGATGTTCCCTGAAGACGATATGCTCGGCATTGACTTGGTTATTCCCGATATTACATATTTGGTTGAGAATAAAGATAAAATTAAGGGTATCTTTCTGACACATGGTCACGAGGACCATATCGGTGCGCTGCCCTATGTTATGAAACAAATTGATTGTCCCGTTTATGGTACCGCACTTACTCTGGGTATTTTACAAGGCCGCTTGAAGGAAAACGGTGTAGGCAACGAAACCCTGCACGTAGTAAAACCCGGTGACAAGATTAACACCGGTGCCTTTAAGCTCGATTTCATCCGCGTAAACCACAGCATTCCCGACGCTGTTGCTATCGCGATTACTACTCCTATCGGTGTTATTATCCACACCGGTGACTTCAAAATCGACCACACTCCTGTTGACGGACAGGTTATGGAATTCAATAAATTTGCCGAATACGGCGACCGCGGTGTACTGTGCCTGCTGGCAGACAGCACCAACGCCGAGCGCCCGGGCTTCACTCCCAGCGAAAAAATGGTAGGCCAGACCTTTGACGAGGAGTTCCGCTATGCTAAGCATCGTATTATTGTAGCAACCTTCTCCTCTAACGTACATCGTATCCAACAGGTTATTGATACTGCTGTGAAGTATGACCGTAAGGTAGCAGTTATCGGCCGCAGCATGGTGAATGTTGTAAATATCGCCAAGGAGCTGGGTTACCTGAAGGTTCCCGAGGGCGTGCTGATTGATATTGACGAAACTCATAACTATACGCCGGAAAAGGTTGTTATTATCACCACCGGCAGTCAGGGCGAGCCGATGAGCGCGCTCACTCGTATGGCTATGAATGACCATAAAAAGGTTGATATTATGCCCGGTGATACAGTAATTATTTCTGCTACACCTATTCCGGGCAACGAAAAGCTTGTTTCCCGTACTATCGACCATCTGTACAAGCTGGGTGCGGACGTTATCTATGAAAAGAGCAACGGCGTCCACGTTTCCGGCCACGCCAGCCAGGAGGAAATCAAGATGATGCACAATCTGGTGCGTCCGCGTTTCTTCATGCCTGTGCATGGTGAATACCGTCACCTGGTTAAGCATGCTAATCTGGCGAAATCCCTCGGCATGCCGGCAGACCACATTGTTATCGGTGAAAACGGCAGTGTTATCGAGCTGACCAAGAGCAGCATTACCATTAGCGGCAAGGTGCCTGCAGGCAAGGTGCTGGTTGACGGCTTGGGTGTCGGCGACGTAGGCAACATCGTACTGCGCGACCGCCGTCAGCTCTCTCAGGACGGTATCATGATTGTTGTTGTAACCGTCGACAAGGAATCCTGCCATGTGGTTTCCGGTCCGGATATCGTTTCCCGCGGCTTTGTTTATGTGCGCGAGGCCGAGGACCTGATGGATGAAGCACGCGATAAGGTGCAGGCTGCATTGGATCGCTGCGAGGAAAACAATGTTTCCGAATGGTCGGCAATCAAGTCCACTGTCCGTGATTCTCTGGGACGCTTCCTGTTCGAAAGAACCCGCCGCCGTCCGATGATTCTGCCGATTATCATGGAGATTTGATAGTGATTAGTTATTAGTGATTAGTTATTAGTGATTAGTTTTTGGTGAGCGGTTGTCAGAAGTCAGCTGATAAAGGATGACTGCCGGCAGCTGCAAATTTAGGAGTTGTCTTATCTTGCGCAAGGAAAGAAGAAGGAAGCAACAGAATAGAAGCTACTCGCGTCTGGTTGGCATCATATGCCTTCTTTTAGGCCTGCTGTTTACAGCTGCGCTTCTTTTGACGCCTGAGGATGGTGTACTGCATTATCCTTACCAGGTTGAATTCTATTTACTGGGTAAGGGTATCTTTTTGCTGCCTTTGGCTTTCTTTGCTGCGTCCTTTGCTTTGCTTAAAGGACAGTTTGGTGTTTTTAACAAGAGAACATTAATTTTTACTTTGGTGACGCTGTGCCTTACAGGCACAGCTCATCATGTTTTTGTGCCTGTTGGCTCTGAGCTGGAGCCTTCGCTGATAGCGGAGGGCGGCGGTTTAGTCGGCGGTTTACTGCTGAAGCTGCTGCGTTCCTTTGCCGGTGATGTGACTGTTTATATTATTCTTGCCTTAGGCTGGCTGTGGCTGCTGGGCCTGGTGCTGCCGCTGCGCAAATGGTGGGAGCTGTGGCAGGATTACCTGACCTCCGACGAAATTACGCTGGTGCGCCCTGATGACAAGGTGAGGGAGGAGCGCAAGCGTCCCGAGCCTGCGGTAAGAGCTGTGTTCAAACGCAAGAGTGCCGCGCCTCAACAGCATGCCGCTCCCGCGGATAATGTTATCAGCAACTATACCAGCCCCGAATTTGATGCCTTCAACGAGGGCGTGCAGAAGAAAAGTGCTTTCAGAAGCATTTTAGGCTTTACCAAAAACAAGAGTGTTTACGAAAAATCACCTTTAAAAGAGGAAATAGAGCGTGACCCGGTGCAGCTGCCCGAATGGGAGCAGTCCAAGCCCGAGGTCATTGTAAGACCGATTATCAATTATGACGATGATTACGAGCCGGACAGCCGCTTTCTGGATGATGCGGAGCCGCCGGCTGCCGAACCCGAGCCGGAGCCGGAGCGTCCTGCTTCCGTAATCCGCAATACCTATCGCGAGCAGGTACCAACGTTTGCAGTGCCTGCCAAGGCAGAGCCGCAGCCTGAGCCTGAACCGGAGAAGCCGGCCGTAACGATTTTTGACAGTGCAGATAAAATTGCCGCAGCGGCGCCTGCTCAGCAGTCCGCAGCATATGAACCTGAAGCGCAGGCCGCAAGCAGCTATCAGCTGCCCCCGCTGGAGATTCTCGATACGCCGAAGGCCAGCGACCCGTCCACCTATCAGAAGGACATCATGGATCAATGTGCGGTGCTGGAGCAGACTTTGGCAGACTTCAAGGTGCGCGCCAGAGTTGTTGCCGTAACACGCGGACCGTCGGTTACCCGCTTTGAGCTGGAGCCTGCGGCAGGCGTGAAGGTAAGCTCGGTGGTGAACCTTGCGGATGATATTGCCCTGCGTCTGGCTGCTCCCGGTGTGCGTATCGAAGCGCCGATTCCCGGCAAATCCGCCATCGGCATCGAAGCGCCGAACACGAAGAACGATCCCGTGTGCTTCCGTGAGGTTGTGGAGACAGGCAGTGTACGCAATGCCAAGGAGCATCTGTGCATCGGTTTGGGCAAGGATATCAGCGGTGATATTATTTCCGCCGACCTTGCGAAAATGCCGCATCTTTTGGTAGCAGGCTCCACAGGCTCCGGCAAATCGGTGTGCATCAATACGATTATCGCCGGTCTTTTGTACCGTGCTACACCGGACGAGGTTAAACTGATTCTTGTCGACCCTAAGGTCGTAGAATTGTCTAATTACAACGGTATTCCGCATCTGCTGACACCGGTTGTCACCGAGCCGAAAAAGGCAGCCAGCGCGCTGCACTGGGCGGTAGCGGAAATGGAGCGCCGTTATAAGGCGTTTGCCGACAGCCGTGTGCGTGACATCAAAACCTATAACGCGCAGGCCGACGAAAAGATGCCCTATATCGTAATTATCATCGACGAGTTATCCGACCTGATGATGGTAGCCAAGGTTGATGTGGAGGATGCTATCCTGCGCCTGGCACAGAAGGCCCGCGCTGCCGGTATCCATCTGATTTTGGCAACCCAGCGTCCGTCCGTAGATGTTATTACAGGCATCGTCAAGGCGAATATTCCTTCACGTATTGCTTTCGCCGTATCCTCGCAGACAGATTCGCGCACCATTATTGATATGGGCGGTGCCGAAAAGCTGCTGGGCAAGGGCGATATGCTCTTTTACCCCATGGGCTACAACAAGCCTGTGCGTGTGCAGGGTGCCTTCGTCAGCGATGATGAGCTGAATAAAATAGTAGATTTCATTATCAAGCAGTCCATTCCTGTAAATTACAGCGAAGAAGTAACAGAGCAGGAGCTGGAATGTGATAATAAAGGCCATAATGCCGAGGATGCAGGCTCCAATGCGCCTGCAGAGGATGAGCTTTTTGAGGATGCCCTGAGCCTTGTGCTGGATATGGGGCAGGCATCAAGCTCCATGCTGCAGCGACGCTTCCGCATAGGCTATACGCGTGCGGCGCGTCTGGTAGATACTATGGAGGAGCTGGGCATTGTCGGTCAATCCGTAGGCAGCAAGCCACGAGAGGTTATAATGTCGCGTAAGGAAGCAGAGGAACGCTTCCTGCGCCGTGAATAAGCGGAGGTGCAGGCGAAATGGATGATAAGGAAAAGACTGTCGGCGCAATTTTGAAAGAAGCAAGACTGGCCAAGGGTATTTCCCTGGCTGATGCCGAAAAGGCTACCAGTATCCGCAGCCGTTATCTGCAGGCTGTAGAAAATGACGAATATGACAAGACTCCAGGCGAGGTTTTCTTGAAGGGAATAATCCGTAACTACGGTAATTATCTGGGACTGAACGGTCCGGAGCTTGTTAATGAATATAAAGCAAGTGCTGCCGGTATGGCGGCAGAGGCTGTACGCAGCCAGGGTATCCGCGAGGTGGAAAAAGTCCGCCTCAATATACAGCTGAAGGATAAGCGTGATATCGGCAGCGGTACAGGCCGCTTTGAAATGCCGGGCTTGCCGAAGCTGCCAATGAAGCAGTGTCTGGCAGGCTTAGCAGCGGTAGCGGTGCTCACGGCAGGCTATTTTGCTATTCCCGCTACCATTAACTATTTTAAAAATTTGCCTAAGGAAGAGGCTAAGCAGACCGAGCAGGTTAAGCCAGAAGCTAAAGCACCTGCAGTGCTGGACAAGGTTACCGTTGACCTGGAGGCCGAGGGTGACTGCTGGCTGGAGGCAAGTGCCGACGGCAAGGAGCTTTTTGCCGGCATTCTGCATGCTAAGGAAAGCAAGCATTTTGAGGCTAAGGATAAGCTGATTATCAAATACGGCAACATCGGCGTTGTACGCATTAAGGTGAACGGCGAGGCTGTTGACCTGAAGGGCGAGCATGGCGTGGCCGTCAAGACCTATCTGCGCAACGCTCCCGCACAGCCTGCAGCCGCAGCTAAGGCAGAGGAGGCTGCACCGCAGTCCGAGCCTGAAACCAAGGCTGCACCTGCTGCCGCAGTAGAGGAAGCAGCACCGCAGCCCGCTGCAGCCGCACCTGCGCCGAAGGCAGAGGAACCGAAGCCGCAGGCTGAGGTTAAGCCGGCTGAGCCGCAGCAGCCACAGGCTGCCGGCGAAGTGAAGGCCGATAAGAAGAAATAATAATTTGTTCAGGAGTTTTTCATGAAACAGTTTTTACCGATTTCCGCTCAAGAAATTGCCGAGCGTGGCTGGGAGCAGCTTGACTTTCTGTTTATCAGCGGCGATGCTTATGTAGACCATCCCTCCTTCGGTCCGGCAGTAATCTGCCGCGTGCTGGAGGCGCAGGGCTACAAGGTAGCTATGCTGTGCCAGCCGCGTTGGGATAAAGCAGAATATATGGCAGAGCTGGGCAAGCCGCGACTGGGCGTGCTTATTTCCGGCGGCAACCTTGACTCCATGCTGTGCCGTTATACGGCAGCCAAAAATGAGCGTTCTGTCGACAAATATACCGCAGGCGGTGCAGTGGGACAGCGTCCCGACCATGCTACGGCCGTTTATGCGCAGCTCGTCAAGCAGCTATGGCCCGATATGCCTGTAATTATCGGCGGTATTGAAGCCAGCCTGCGCCGTTTTGTGCATTTCGACTACTGGGAAAACAAGCTGCTGCCTTCTATTCTGGAGTCTAGCGGTGCGGACCTTTTGGTTTACGGCATGGGCGAAAAGCAGATTATGGAAATTGCCGACTATCTGGCAGGCGGTGCCAGCGCTGAGGATTTGCATTATATCCGCGGTACGGCGTATCTGTCTGACAGTTTGCCCGATGATGAATATGTGGAGCTTCCGGGCTGGAAGGCTATCAAGGACGACCGCAAGGAATTTGCCAGAGCCTTTAAGCTGCAGAGCAAGGAGCAGGACCCGTTTTATGGCAAAATCGTAGTCCAAAAGGGACAGAAGAAATATATCGTACAGAATCCGAACATCTTCCCGCTGACGATGGAGGAGATGGACGCTATCTACGATTTGCCGTATATGCGTCAGTGGCACCCGAGCTACGACGCCAAGGGCGGCGTAGCAGCGCTGGAGGAGGTTCAGTTCAGCCTGGTAAGCAGCAGAGGCTGCTTCGGCAGCTGTTCCTTCTGCGCTATTCATGCGCATCAGGGACGTATCATTCAGGCGCGCAGCCATGAATCTATTCTGCGTGAAGCAAAGATTCTGATAAAGCTTCCCGGCTTCAAGGGTTATATCCATGACGTCGGCGGCCCTACGGCCAACTTCCGCCATCCTTCCTGTGCCAAGCAGCTGAAATACGGCGTGTGCAAGGACAGGCAGTGCCTGTTTCCCAAGCCGTGCCCCAATATTGATGCCGACCACAGCGATTATATAGCTCTGCTGCGCAAGCTGCGTGCTTTACCGGGAGTCAAGAAGGTGTTTATCCGCAGCGGTATCCGTTATGATTATCTGCTGGCGGATAAAAAGCAGGAATTTCTGGACGAGCTGTGCCGTTATCACATCAGCGGTCTGCTGAAGGTAGCGCCCGAGCATATCGCGCCGCAGGTTCTGGCGCGTATGGGCAAGCCCGGCAAGGAAGTTTATCTGAAGTTTATGCGCATGTTTACGCAAAAAAATAAAGAAATCGGCCTGCCGCAATATCTGGTGCCGTACTTTATTTCCAGCCATCCGGGCTGCACGCTGAACAATGCCATTGAGCTGGCAGAGTTTTTGCGTGACATCAAGCACAATCCGGAGCAGGTGCAGGACTTTATTCCTACTCCCGGCAGTGCGGCGACGGCGATGTATTATTCCGGCATCGACCCGGAAAGCGGCGAAACCGTATTTGTGGCCCGCAATCCGCATGATAAGGCAATGCAGCGTGCGCTGATGCAGTACCGTACTCCGCGTAACCGCAAGCTGGTGCTGGAGGCGCTGCAGAAGGCAGGACGCATGGACCTCGTGGGCAGCGGACATAAATGCCTGCTGTATACGGAGCAGGAACAGCGCGGCGGAGTGCGTGGCGCGAAGCGTGATGCTTCTCGCGGCCCGAAACGTAATGCAACGGGCAGTGGAGCGCGTAATGCAACGCGCAGTACCGCTTCAGGCAGTGCCGGTGGAAAAAGGCGTGAGGATAAGCGCCGCAGATAGTAACGGAGGGATGAGATGATCCGTTGTATCTTTTTAGTGCTGATATTGGCCGGAATACTGACGGGAGGCTGCGGTGAGCAGCCTGCTCCTGTACAGAACGCAGGGGCAAAAACCGTTATCCTGTATTCCGAGCTTGATAATAAATTTACTGAAAATCTGGTGGATGCCTTCAACAAGGAGCAGAAGGCTAAGCTGCAGCTGAAGGCTATTTACGAGCTGAAGCCCGGCGGGGAGCTGCCGGACGTTGTGCTGGCCGAGCAGCGCACGCTTGCCGGCCTGAAGCGTCAGGGAAGGCTGAAGCCTGTGGCCTTTGCCGATGGCGACAGACTGCCGCAGAAGTTCCGTGATGCGGATTTAAGCTGGTACGGCGTTTTCTATGATCCGATAGTTTTTCTGGTCAACCAGCAGTACGCCCGTACTGTCGGCCAGGCAAATATCTGCAGCTGGCAGGATTTGGCAGGGAAAGAACAGCTGCGCATTGCTCTGGAAAATTTATCCGACAGCAACAGCACGCAAAACTTTCTGGCAGGTCTGGCAGACCGCTTCGGCGAGGATGAATCGCTGGAGTATTTAGGCAATATCAACCGCTTTATCGGGCAATATTCCAAGTTTCCCTTTACACCTGTGCGCATGGCGGCGGTAGGTGATGCGGATGTGGCTATTACCAGACAAAGCTACGTGTTTAAATATCTGGAAAATAAATTTCCCGCTTATGTTGTCTATCCCAAGGAAGGCACGCCGGTCAATCTTTTCTGCGTAGGCCTGTTTAAGAATACTACAGATGATTTGCAGGGACTGAAGGTTATGGAATGGCTTTTGACAAGCGAGCAGGTGCAGGCGATAGCACAGGAAAATGCTACAGGCTATCTGTTTCTGTTCCTGCGCGGCTTTGATGAGGCTGCCGCCGATGGCGATAAAATCTGGCTCAACAGCAGTTATCTGGAGCCTGTTAAGCAGGATGGCCTGACAAATAAGTGGCTGAGTAAGGTTAGATTCAGTAAATAGTTGTTAGTGGCTGGTGATTAGTCATCAGTGAATAGTGAATTAGATTATAATGATTTGTGCTCTTGCTTGCTGTCCCGACGGCTTGGGTGAGGGCAGCAGGTTTTGGAGGTAAAGAATGAAAATAGGTATGGTCAGCCTCGGCTGTCCCAAAAATCTGGTAGATTCTGAAGTTATGCTGGGTATTATCAAGGATAAGCAGCTGGAGATTACCAATAATCCCGCAGATGCCGAACTGATTATTGTTAATACCTGTGGTTTTATCGAAAGTGCGAAGGAGGAATCCATCAGCACAATTTTACAAATGGCGCAATATAAGGAGGAGGGCAGCTGCAAATATCTGATTATGACAGGCTGCCTCGGCCAGCGTTATGCAGACGAGCTTTTCGAAAGCATGCCTGAGGTTGACGCTATCGTCGGCACTGACAGCTTTACCGATATCGGCTGGGTTATCGACCAGGTGCTGGCAGGCAAGCGCGTAAAGCATCTGCAGAAGCTGGAAAGCAAAAATGTACAGACTCCGCCCAGAATGCTGACTACGCCTGATTACATGGCGTATCTGAAAATTGCCGAGGGCTGCGACAACTGCTGCTCCTACTGCATTATTCCGCAGCTGCGCGGTCCCTATACCAGCCGTCCTTATGATGAGGTTATGGCAGAGGCAAGAAGCCTTGCTGCTCACGGCGTCAAGGAGCTGATTGTAGTTGCGCAGGACACTACCCGCTACGGCGAGGACCTCACCGGCAAGCTGCTTTTGCCGCAGCTGCTGCGTGACCTCAACGAGCTGGAGGGCATTAAGTGGATCCGCGTTATGTACCTGTATCCCAACAACTTTACGGACGATTTGATTGCAGCCTTCGCCGAATGCGATAAGGTGTGCAAGTATATTGATATTCCTCTGCAGCATGCCAGCGACAGACTGCTGGAAAGCATGAACCGTTACGATACACGTGCGCAGGTAGAAGAACTTCTGGCCAAGCTGCGTGAGCGTATTCCGGGCATTACTATCCGCACTACCTTCATCGTGGGCTTCCCCGGTGAAACCGATGAGGATTTTGCGGAGCTGATGGACTTTGTTGAAAAGCAGCGCTTTGAAAACGCAGGCGTGTTCCAGTATTCCCAAGAGGAGGGTACTGTGGCCGGCGCTATGGAAAACCAGATTGAGCCTGAGGTTAAGGAAAACCGCTATCATGAGCTGATGGCGCTGCAGGCAGGTATTTCCGAAGAAATCCATCAGGAGCGCGAGGATGAGGAGCTGGACGTTATCGTCGAAGGCTTTGATGAAGAAAACCCCGCTCTTGCGGTAGGACGTTCCTATCACGAGGCACCTGATATCGACGGCAACATCTTTATCGAAAATGCCGCCGAGCTGAAGGTAGGCCAGATGGTAAGAGTGCGTATTCTGCAAGGCTTTACCTATGAAATGGTGGCAGAGCTGGTTTAACGTTGCTGTATGAGTCAAAATAACCGGTGAGAGGGTGACAGCAGGATGAAGGTTGAAATCATTACTACCGGGACGGAGCTGCTGCTGGGTGAAATTTTAAACACCAATGTGCAGTATTTATCCCGCAAGCTGAATAATATAGGCTTTGATGTTTTATATCACACTACGGTCGGAGATAATCCGGAGCGTATGCGCGCAGTGCTGGAGCAGGCCATGCAGCGCGCCGATATCATCATTACCAGCGGCGGTCTGGGACCGACGCGCGGTGATATTACCAAGGAGATAGTGATGGAGGTTTGTCATACTGAAGGCTATCTCGATTTGGATACGTGGGGACGCATAGATGCATATTTTGCCAAGAAGGGACTTTGCCCTTCGCAAAATAACGAGAAGCAGGCGTATGTGCCCATCGGGGCCGAGGTACTGCAGAACGATGTGGGTACCGCTCCCGGACTGTGGCTGGAATATAAGGATAAAATCTTCATTATGCTGCCCGGACCTCCGAGCGAGCTTACGGATGTGTGCGAAAAGCAGCTGCTGCCGCGAATGCTACAGCGCTTCAGCAAGCACGGCATTATCATGTCGCGCACCTTGCATCTGCGCGGTATCGGCGAATCTATGGTGGCTGCTAAGCTCGACGAGCTGATTATGGCGCAGACCAATCCGACGATTGCGCTTTATGCCCGCTACGGTGAAATTCTCATCAGGCTTACGGCGAAGGCTGCCAATGATAAAGAGGCAGTCAAGCTGCTCGACGCTATGGAAGCCAAGGTACGCAAGAGCGTTGATAATTATATATACGGTGTGGATGATGCCACTCTGGCGGCCTGCTTAGGGCAGGAGCTGCTGAAGCAGGGCAAAACTATTGCCTTTGCGGAATCCTGCAGCGGCGGTCTTGCCAGCAGCCTGGTTACGGATGTGCCGGGCAGCAGTGAATATCTGCTGGGAAGCATCGTCAGCTACACTAACATGGCTAAGCAGAAGCTGCTTAATGTGCAGGCAGATACGCTGGCCAAATACGGCGCTGTCAGCCGTGAAACCGCCTGCGAAATGGCGCTGGGCGTACGCAAGCAGCTGGGCAGTGATTATGGTGTGAGCATTACGGGCAACGCCGGACCGGGAGCCAGCGAGGGCAAACCGGTAGGCCTTGTATATATTGCCGTTGCCACTGACAACGTGGTATATTGCCAGGAGCACCGTTTTATGTCTACAAGAACAGAAAATAAGCTGAGAATAGCTCAGACAGCTATTTCCATGGCTATTGATAAATTATTAGAAGAAAAAAACAATACGGAGGATAAACATTAATGACCATTCAAAAAGAGATGTTCGGCAGCTTAGAGCTGGACAAAAAAATTGTAACCGCCCTGACTGACATGGGCTTCGAAGAGCCTTCTCCAATTCAGGCCGCTACTATTCCCCTGGTGCTCGAAGGTAACGACGTTATCGGCCAGGCACAGACCGGTACCGGCAAGACCGCTGCCTTCGGTATTCCTCTGGTGCAGGCAATTACCGACTTCAAGCATATTCAGGCGCTGATTATGACTCCGACCCGTGAGCTGGCTATTCAGGTTGCGGAAGAAGTAGGCAAAATCGGCCGTACCCGCCGCGTGCGTGCGCTGCCTGTTTACGGCGGCCAGCCGATTGAACGCCAGATCCGTGCGCTGTGCAACAATGTGCAGATTGTTATCGGTACCCCGGGCCGTTTGATTGACCATATCAACCGCGGCACTATCCGTCTGGACCATATCAAATTCCTGGTACTGGACGAGGCTGACGAAATGCTGGATATGGGCTTTGTTGATGATATCGAAGAAATTATGCGCAGCCTGCCGGTTGAACGCCAGACTCTGCTGTTCTCCGCAACCATGCCTCGTCCGATTCTGAGCCTGACTAAGAAGTACATGAAGGCGCCGAAGAATGTAACCATTTCCAAGGAAGAGCTGACTGTGCCTCTGATTGAGCAATACTATTTCGAAACCAAGGATAAGATTGAAGGCCTGTGCCGTCTGCTGGACGCAGAAATCGACGGCAAGCTGATTATCTTCTGCCGTACCAAAAAGGGTGTTGACGACCTGTCTATCGCACTTTCCAGCCGTGGCTACATGGCTGAGGGCCTGCATGGTGACCTGAGCCAGAACCAGCGTGACCGCGTAATGAAGAAATTCCGCGAGGGTGCTGTCGATGTGCTTATTGCTACCGACGTTGCTGCCCGCGGTATCGACGTTGACAACATCACCCACGTTATCAACTTTGATATTCCGCAGGATCCGGAAAGCTACGTTCACCGCATCGGCCGCACCGGTCGTGCAGGCAACACCGGCGTAGCTATGACCTTCATCACTCCGCGTGAGTTCCGTCAGCTGAAGCTGATTGAGCGTACCGTCAAGACTAAAATCCAACGCCGTCAGCTGCCGACTGCTGCTAACGTTATCGAGCGTCAGCGCGACCAAATTATCAGCAAGATGCAGACTGTGCTGGAGCTGAACGCATATCATGACTATATGCCGATTGCCGAAAGCCTGTTGGATGATTACAGTGCGGAAGAAGTTGCTGCCGCAGCTCTGAAGCTGATGCAGGAGGGCATTAAGGCTCTGGAGGCTCCGCAGGAGGATATCCTGTCCAAGGACCTGCGCAACACCGGCGGCCGTCCCGGCATGGTGCGCCTGTTCATCAACATCGGCCGCAGCCAGAAGATTATGGTTAAGGATATTGTCAGCACCATTGCTATCGAAGCAGACATTCCGGCACGTGATATCGGTCTGATTAATATTTATGATAAGTTCACCTTTGTTGAGGTACCGGAGGATGTAGCCGAAAAGGTTATCGGTGCGATGAACAAGAACTTTATCAAGGGGTATAAGGTTAATATTGAGCCTGCTAAGGCAAGAAGATAATAACAAGGGCGACCGAGCCTCTCCTCTGGGAGACAAGGTGAATTGCCGGCAGGGCAAGAAAAGCCTCTCCTAGGGGAGAGGTGGCATCGCGCAGCGATGACGGAGAGGGGTTCTGTCTAAAGCAACGTTTCTGTCAAGCCCCTCTCAGTCGCCCTGACGGGCGCCAGCTCCCCCCAAGGGGAGCCTTTCAATAAGCAAATTGCTAAGCTACTCCCCAAGGGGAGCCTTTCAATAAGCAAATTGCTAAGCTACTCCCCAAGGGGAGCC
>ERZ809296.1998-NODE-1998-length-21175-cov-4.615057_pt1 | contig 21175 bp, 18 predicted proteins | sample MGYA00520511_ERZ809296 | MGnify/ENA primary metagenome ERZ809296 (study PRJEB31576, sample SAMEA3212662) | Homo sapiens | biome: human-gut; feature: human gut; material: fecal | place: Sweden | collected 2012 ... | reverse complement strand
AAGGAGCAGTATGAAATTCTGGCCAAGGACATGCTGCGCCGGGAAAAAGAGGGAAAGCCCATCACTTTCTACCATTATATGCTGGACCTGACCGGCGGTCCCTGCGTGTACAAGCGCATTTCGGGCTGCGGCTCCGGCACGGAATACATGGCCGTGACCCCCTGGGGCGACCTGTATCCCTGCCACCAGTTCGTAGGCGAGGAAAAGTACAAGCTGGGCGACATCTGGCAGGGCGTGACCAATACGGCCCTGCGGGAGGAGTTCCGCTCCTGCAACGCCTACGCCCGGAAGGAATGCGACGACTGCTGGGCGCGGCTGTATTGCTCCGGCGGATGCGCCGCCAACGCCTATCACGCCACGGGCAGCATCCGCGGCATTTACGAGCCGGGCTGCGAGCTGTTCCGCAAGCGCATCGAGTGCGCTATTATGATGAAAATCGCCGAAGAGGACGCGCAGGAGAATGAAAACGCCGATCGTTGATTTTGTGCGGCGCTATCAGGAGTCCGGCATGGTGCGCTTCCATATGCCCGGCCACAAGGGCGCAGGCTTTCTGGGCTGCGAGGGCTTCGACATTACGGAGGTCAGCGGGGCGGACGAGCTGTACGAGGCGGAGGGGATTATCGCGGAAAGCGAAGAAAACGCCGCGTCCCTGTTCGGCGCTGGGCGTACCTTTTATTCCACGGAGGGCTCCAGCCAGTGCATCCGCGCCATGCTGCGGCTGGCGATGCTACGTCAAACCGGCGGTACGCCGCTGATTTTGGCGGCGCGGAACGTCCACAAGGCTTTCGTTTACGGAGCGGCGCTGCTGGGGCTGGAAGTACGCTGGCTGTGGCCGGAGAAGACGAATTCCCTGTGTTCCTGCCGCATTTCGCCCGCTCAGCTGGAAAACGCGCTGGCAGCGCTTCCTTCGCCGCTCGCCGCCGTGTACGTCACCAGCCCCGACTATCTGGGCGGCATGGCGGATGTGCAGGGCCTTGCGGAGGTCTGTCACCGGCATAATACGCTGCTGCTGGTGGACAATGCCCACGGCGCGTACCTGCATTTTCTGGAAAAGCCCCTGCATCCGCTGGATCTGGGGGCAGACCTGTGCTGCGATTCCGCTCACAAGACACTGCCGGTGCTGACCGGGGGCGCGTATCTGCATCTGAGCCGGGGTGTCCCGGAAGAGCTTCGCAGAGAAGCCAAACAGGCGCTGGCGCTGTTCGGCTCCACCAGTCCGTCGTATCTGGCGCTGTGCTCGCTGGATGGGTGCAACGCTTATCTGGCCGGGCCGTTCCGGCAGGATTTGGCGGAATGGACGGCGCTGCTCGGCAAGACCCGGCAGACCCTGCGCCAAAACGGCTGGCAGGTGGAAGAAAGCGACCCCCTTCGGCTGACACTGCGGGCCCCGGAGAAAATGACGGGCGTTATGCTGGCTCAGCGGCTCCGGGAAGCCGGGATGGAATGCGAGTACGCCGACGGCGACCATCTGGTGCTGATGCTGACGCCCCAGAACCGTCCGGAGGAGCTGGGGCGGCTGGTGGAAGCGCTGGGCCGGAACGACCGTCCGCCTAAGCCGCCGGAAAACCTGCCGCTGCCCAAGGCAAGGCAGGAAATGTCCATTCGGGAGGCCATGCTGCGCCCGCAGGAGCGGGTACCGGCAGAGAAAGCGCTGGGGCGTATCTGCGGTTCCCCAACGGTGGCCTGTCCGCCGGCGATTCCTATCGCCGTATCCGGCGAGAAAATCGGCCCGGAAGCGGCGGCGCTGTTTCGGCGTTACGGCGTGGAAAGCGTGGAGGTCGTGAAAGAGTGAAAACGCGGGGGATTCCGCTTGCAAAACCCGCCCTGCTGTGATAAGATAGGCACTGTTCCGGGCCCTGCGCCCGGCCCAAAGGAATGATTTCGCATCGTTTTTTCGCAAAGAGAGCCGCTCCTCGGCTGAAAGGGCGGCGGAGAACGGCGAAGGACCCGCCTTTGGCGAAGTCGGCCAATCCCCGACGGCCCGCCCCCGATACAGGGCGCACACGAGGTGAAAACGGCGCGCTGCGCGCGTTTTAAGCTGGGTGGTACCGCGAAGGCTCCCTTCGTCCCGGCGCACGGCAGGGCTGTGCGTGGGAGCGGGAAGCCTTTTTTCATACCCAAACGACCCGATCAACAGGAGGAAAAAACAATGGCGGACGAAAAGAAGCAGGGTTTTGTGGAGCACATTACGCCCCGGGACGTGGATTTTTCTCAGTGGTACACCGACGTGATCCTGAAAAGCCAGCTGGTGGACTACGCCCCCGTGCGCGGCTGCATGATCATGCGGCCCTACGGCTACGCCATCTGGGAGCGCATCCGGGAGGAAATGGACAAGCGCTTCAAGGCCACCGGCCATGAAAACGTCTATATGCCCATGCTGATCCCCGAAAGCCTGCTTTTGAAGGAAGCGGAGCACGTGGAAGGCTTCGCTCCCGAAGTGGCGTGGGTCACCCAGGGCGGCAACGAAAAGCTGCAGGAGCGTCTGGCTATCCGTCCCACCAGCGAGACCATTTTCTGCGCCATGTACTCCAAGTGGGTCAGTTCCTGGCGCGACCTGCCCATGAAGTACAACCAGTGGTGCAGCGTCATGCGCTGGGAAAAGACCACCCGTCCCTTCCTGCGCACCAGCGAGTTCCTGTGGCAGGAAGGTCATACCATCCACGCCACCGCCGAGGAAGCGCAGGAAGAGACTATGAAGATGCTGGACGTGTACCGGGAAGTGGCCGAGGACGAACTGGCCATGCCCGTGCTGGTGGGCCAGAAGAGCGACAAGGAAAAGTTCGCCGGCGCCCGGGCCACCTACTCCATGGAGGCCATGATGCAGGACGGCAAGGCCCTGCAGGCCGGCACCAGCCACAACTTCGGCACCAACTTCGCCGAAGCCTACAACATCCAGTTCTCCAATAAGGAAGGCAAGCTGGAATACGTCTACGAGACCAGCTGGGGCGTGTCCACCCGTCTGATCGGCGCGATCATCATGACCCACGGCGATGAGCGCGGCCTGAAGCTGCCTCCCCGTATCGCTCCCATTCAGGTGGTCATCGTGCCCATCGCGGCCCACAAGGGCGGCGTGCTGGAGAAGTGCGCCGAGGTGCAGAAGGCGTTGGAGGCCGAAGGCATCCGCGTGAAGCTGGACGACCGCGACACCCTGTCCCCCGGATTCAAGTTCAACGACTGGGAACTCAAGGGCGTGCCCGTCCGTCTGGAGATCGGCCCCCGCGATCTGGAAAACGGCCAGTGCGTGCTGTTCCGCCGGGACACCTACGAAAAGCAGACGGCCAAGCTGGACGAACTGACCAGCGTGATCCCCGCACTGCTGGACGATATCCAGAAGACCATGTATCAGCTGGCGCTGAATTTCCAGCAGGCCCACATCCACGAAGTCCACAGCATGGACGAGCTGGGCAAGGTGGTGGACGGCGGCTTCGCCAAGGCCATGTGGTGCGGTGACCGCGCCTGCGAGGACAAGATCAAGGAGCAGTTCAACGCCACCAGCCGCAATATGCCCTTCGATCAGACGGCCATTGACGATCACTGCGTCTGCTGCGGCAAGCCCGCCAAGAAGCTGATCTATTTCGCCAAGGCCTATTGATGATGAAGATCGAGCAGGTTTTGTGGGACTGGAACGGCACCCTTCTGGATGATCTGGAATACAGCATTCAGGTGCGAAACAACATCTTTCCGGCCTTTCATCTGCCGACGCTGAGCGGCGTGGAGGAATATCACCGGCAGTTCACCTTTCCCGTGCGGCTGTATTACCAGCGGGCGGGCGTGACGGATGAGATCTTCGACGACGTGGCCCATGCGTGGATGGCCGAATACGAGCGCCGCATGGATACCATCCCCCTGCATGGGGACGCGGTAGAAACGGTGGAGCGATTCCGCCGGGCGGGGCTTGGGCAGACGGTGCTTTCCGCCAGCGAACAGACCCTGCTGCGCCGCCAGCTGGCACTGTACGGGCTGGACAGCCGCTTCGATGCGATTCTGGGCCGGGGCGACATCTACGCGGGCAGCAAGGAGGCCATTGGCCGGGAATATCTGCAGGGCAGCGGCGTTCCGGCGGAGGCCACCGTCATGATCGGCGACAGCCTGCATGACGCGGAGGTGGCCCGTGCATTGGGGACCCGGTGCATTCTGGTAGCCCGCGGTCATCAAAGCAGGGAGACTCTGCTGGAAGCGGGTGTGCCCGTGGTGGATTCCCTGCGGAAAGCCGCCGACTGGGTGCTGGAACAGCAGTGAAAATTTGCGGCGCATGAAAAACATGCGATTATCAAAAGCGGCGGGGAGAAATCCCCGCCGTTTTTCGTTACCCCTGTCCGCTTCGAAAAGGTGCTTCCAGCATACCGGAACATGGATGAAAAAAACAAGACTTGAAAAAAGACACTTTTTGTGTGAAAATTTGGAAAAAGGGATGCTTGTTTTGCGGCAAAATCCCTTTCCGACTTTTGATGCGCGTTGGCATGAAAGAAATGCCCAAAAGTGGATATTGGGGAGGAAAACCAATGATTTTATACTTTTCCGCCACAGGAAACTGCCAGTACGTTGCGGCGCGGCTTGCACAGGCCGACGGACAGTCAACGCTGTCGATCGTGGACTGCATCCGGGAAAACCGTTATGCTTTTGTCGACGAGACCATCGGGATCGTGTCGCCCACCTATGATTGGAGCCTGCCAAGTATCGTCAGGGAGTTTTTGGGGAAAGCCTCTTTTCAGACGGAATACCTGTACTTTGTCGCCACTTACGGAACGACCCCCGGCGCGACGGGCTATATGGCTCAAAAAGCCATACGAGGCTGCCAAATCAGCGCGTACTATTCCGTGCGGATGCCGGACACGTGGACGCCGATCTTCGACCTTTCCACCCCGGAAAAGGTGGCGAAGTATACCAAAACAACAGAAACGGAGATTGACGGCATTCTTTCCGCGGTTGCGGCACGCCGCACCAACCGTCTTATGGCGGGACGCACCCCGGCCTTTCTCACCGAGTGGATCGCCCAGCCGCTTTATGATCGGCAAGTACGCCGAACCTCCCATCTGCACGTGGAGGACAGTTGCATCGGCTGCGGACTTTGCGCCAAAAAATGCCCTGTACAGGCCATTGAAATGCAAAGCGGGAAGCCGGTGTGGGTCAAGGAAAAATGCGTGATGTGCCTCGGATGCCTGCACCGCTGCCCCAAGTTCGCCATTCAGTATGGGAAAAATACCAAAAAGCATGGGCAGTACCTTCACCCTAAGGGAAAGCTCTGATTCCCGGCGGCTAAAACGAGTACGATCAACCGGCAGTAGGAAACACTGACAGACAGAAAGAAGGCGCGCTATGGCAAAAGGCATCGTGGTATGCGGTCTGAACGGCTGCGGAAAAAGTACGCTGAGCAGAGCACTGGCCGAAAAAATGGGGCTTTATTTCATTGATAATGAAAACCTGTTCTTTTCCCGAAACGCCGCCGACGAGCCCTATGCGAATCCGAGAACCCGTGCTGAAGCGGAAGCGCTGCTGATGGAGGAAGTCCGCCGGCACGGCGATTTTGTGTTTGCGGCGGTGAAGGGAGATTACGGCAGCGCTATTTTGCCGCTGTATCGGTACGCGGTGCTGATCGAGGTGCCGAAAGAGATTCGCCTGCGGCGGGTGCGAGACCGTTCCTTTCAGAAATTCGGCGGCAGGATGAAGCCGGGCGGCGATCTGTACGAATCGGAGGAAGCCTTTTTTCAAACAGTAGCGGCCCGCCCGGAGGACTATGCCGAAAGCTGGGTGCGGACGCTGCCCTGCCCGGTCGTTGTGGTGGACGGAACGCGCCCGGTGGAGGAAAACGTGGAACGGCTTGCCGGGCTGCTTCGCCTGTAGGGCCGCCGAACGAAAAATAGTAGTCAATTTCCCCGAAATGTGTAAAACTTGAGCATTTTTTCCTCGATGACGGTTTGGAAAGCGGTACACCCGTGGTATACTGTACTCGCGGTTGGGAAAGCCCTCCCTTTTCCGCCGCTTTTTTCAGATCAAAGAGAGGTGAAGCCGATGTGTGAAAGCAAGCCCCCCTTCCCCACGGTGGAAAGCCAGCTCAGACACAATATCCTGAAAATTCCGCCGGAGGTTTATTCGGCCAGCGGCATCGTGATCAACGGCCGCCGCATCAAGAGCTTTGTGTTTACCACTGATTTGGCGATCATCCGCAACTGCGACGCGGACGCGGTATTCGCCGTTTATCCCTTCACGCCCCAGCAGGCCATCAGCGACGCCATTATCAAAGCGTCCTATATCCCGGTGTTTTGCGGCGTGGGCGGAGGAACCACCAAGGGCCTTCGCACGGTCTCGCTGGCCAAGGATGTGGAATGTCAGGGAGCCATGGGCGTGGTGCTGAACGCGCCGATCTCCGATTTGAACCTGCTGGCGGTGGTCAAGGCCGTGGATATTCCGGTCATTATCACCGTCACCAAGGAGGATACGGATATCGAGGCCCGGCTTCGGGCGGGCGCGTCCATCCTCAACGTGGCCGCAGGGCCCCGAACGCCGGACGTGGTGCGCCTGATCCGGGAAAAGAACCCGCAGGTGCCGATCATCGCCTCCGGCGGCAAAACCGGCGAGAGCATCCGGCAGACCATCGCCGCCGGGGCTAACGCCATCACCTTTACCCCGCCCTCCACGCAGGAGCTGTTTAAGGAAATGATGGAGCGCTACCGGGAATAAGTTTGACACCCCCCTATCTAACGGATTGCGAATATACACAAGGAGGAAATGAACATGGATCAGATCACCAGCGGACTTCGGAAATTGCTTTTGGCCGGGATCGGCGCGGCGGCTATCGCCAAGGAAAAGGGCGGCGAGGTGCTGGAACTGCTCTCCAAGCGCGGTGAAGTGACTGTGGAGCAGGGCAAGGTACTGAATGAGGAACTCAAGCGTAACCTGAAGGAGACCGTTCGGGAGAACGTCGAGACCGCCCGGGAAAACGTGGAGACGGTCAAGGAAAGCGTGAAGGAGAGCCTCAAGGATAATGTTCACGTTCACGTGATTTACCCGGAGGATGACCTGATGAACGCCGTGGACGGCATGGATGAAGAACAGCTGGCCGCGCTGAAGGAGCGCATCGCCGCCCGGGAGCGGGCCGGGAAGACGGCGGAGGAAACCGAAGCGAAAGACGAGGACGAGCAGGATGGCAGCGCGGAATAACGGTCGGAGCGACAACCGGCAGCGCCTGATGGAAATCGTGGAGGTGGTGCGCCGCCACGAGATCACCAAGGGCATCACGCCGGACAAGCTATGCGCCATCATCGAGGAGCTGGGCCCCACGTTTATCAAGCTGGGGCAGATCCTTTCCATGCGGTCGGATATTCTGCCAAAGGCTTACTGCGAGGCGCTGACCCGCCTTCGCAGCGACGTGGCCCCCATCCCCTTCGAACAGGTGAAGACCCTGATCGAAAACGCTTACGGAAGGCCTCTTGAAGAGGTCTTTTCGTCGTTCGACCAGCAGGCGCTGGGCAGCGCTTCCATTGCGCAGGCTCACGCCGCCACGCTGCAGACCGGCGAAAAAGTGGTGGTGAAGGTTCAGCGGGAGGGCATCCACGAGATCATGGGCCGTGACATCCTGCTGCTGAAGCAGGCCTGCAAGCTGCTCAAGTACGCCCCGGTGAACGAGCTGCTGGACTTCAATCAGGTGCTGGACGAAATGTGGGTGGTGGCGCAGGAGGAGATGAATTTCCAGACCGAGGCCGCCAATCTGGAGCGGTTCCGCAAGCTGAACGAGGACGTGGCCTTCGTTTCCTCGCCCGCCCTGTACCGGGACTATACCACCACCACCGTACTGGTGATGGAGCGCATCGACGGCGTGGGCATCGCCCAAAAGGATGAGCTGGCTGCTGCGGGCTACGACCTCAGCGAGATCGGGGCCAAGCTGGCGGACAATTATGTCAAGCAGATCATGGATGACGGCTTCTTCCATGCCGACCCTCACCCCGGCAACCTGCGGGTGCGGGACGGGAAGATCGTCTGGCTGGACATGGGCATGATGGGCTCCCTCAGCGACCGGCAGCGGGAGCTGATCGGCAAGGCCATCACCGGCGTGGCCCGGGGCGACGTGAACGCCTGCCGGGACGCGGTGCTGGGGCTGGGCGAATTCCGCCAGAAGCCGGACAAGCACCGGCTGTACCGGGATATGGAGGATTTGCTGGAAAAGTACGCCTCCGCCGATTTGGGCACCATGGATCTGGCCGAGGTCATGCAGGACCTGACTGAGGTCATGCACCAGAACGGCATCGCCATGCCCGCCAGCCTGACCATGCTGGCCCGAGGACTGGCCACCATCGAGGGCGTTGTGGCCGACTTGAGCCCGGAGCTGAACGTAATGAGCGTGGTCACGGCCCGGTTGGGACGGCGGGTGCTGGCAGACGTGGACTGGCGCAGTCAGCTGACGCAGGACGCGGGCGCGCTGTATGAAAGCGCTCGCAAATCGCTGGAAATTCCCGCTCTTATTGCGGATATCCTTCATACCGGCCTGAAAGGCGAGGCCAATTTGGGCATCGAGCACCATCCGGGCGAAGATATGGCGGAACTGGTGCGGGGCTCGGTGGAGAAGGTCTGCGGGGCGCTGCTTGGCTGCGGGCTTCTTTTGACCGGCGCACTGCTGCGCACTACGCCGCCGCTGGCCGGAGACCTGTCCGTCTATTCCGTCGTCTGCTTCGTGCTGGCGGCGGGGGCGGCGGTCTGGCCCTTCCGCAAAAAGAAGAAAAAGTGAGCGGTTCGCCCGATAACGAGGCTCAAAAGGTTTTTGGGGCTTTACTTTCTTCTGATTTTTCGCTATAATACCTCCGAAGCAATGACAAGGGCGGCTTTTGCCATTCCTCTGCCAAAGCGAGTCCGGGATGGTGCGAGCCGGACGGCAGAAAGTAAAAGCCCATCGCCTTGGAGCTGGCCGCTCGATCCTCAATGGGGAGGACGGCCCGGGGGCTCCCGATACAGAGCGCACAGGAGTGGACGGCGGCTCGCCGTCAATTCGGGTGGTACCGCGGAAGTATGATGTCGTTCATTCTCCGTCCCGTTTTCGGGACGGACTTTTTTTATGGGTTCGGCCCGCATCCTCCCGGTCAGCCGGGAATCATTCTCCATTCTTCACTAAGGAGGCATCCCCAACATGTATCGCAAGGTTCCAACGGACATGAAGTTTGTGGAGCGCGAAAAAGAAACGCTCCGCCTGTGGAAGGAAAAGGGCATCATCGAAAAGTGCTTCCACTGCCGGGACGGCGCGGAACGCTTTACGTTCTTTGACGGCCCGCCTACGGCTAACGGCCGCCCCCATATCGGCCATATCGAGACCCGCGCCATTAAGGACCTGATCCCGCGTTTCCAGACCATGAAGGGCAAGGATGTGCTGCGCAAGGCCGGGTGGGACACCCACGGCCTGCCCGTGGAGCTGGAAGTGGAAAAGCAGCTGGGTCTGGACGGCAAGCCTCAGATCGAGGCCTACGGCATCGAGCCCTTCATCAAGAAGTGCAAGGAAAGCGTCTGGAAATACCAGCATGAATGGGAAGAAATGTCTGACCGGGTCGGCTACTGGGCGGATATGGAGCATCCCTATATCACCTACAAGGACGATTATATCGAGTCCGAGTGGTGGAGCCTGAAGAAAATTTACGAAAAGGGTCTGCTGTATCTGGGCCACAAGATCGCGCCCTACTGCCCCCGCTGCGGCACCGCCCTGTCCAGCCACGAAGTGGCGCAGGGCTACAAGAATGTGAAGGAGACCTCCGCGTTCGTGCTGTTCAAGGTCAAGGGCGAGGACGCTTACCTTCTGGCATGGACCACCACGCCCTGGACACTGCCCAGCAACCTGGCGCTGTGCGTCAATCCCCATGATACCTACTGCCGCATCACGGTGGAGGGCAAGCATTACATCATGGGCAAGGCGCTGGTCTCCTCCGTTTTCAGCGGCAAGGAAGTGCAGTATGACGCGGAAATGCCCGGTGTCGACCTGAAGGGCATGGAATACGAGCCCCTGTTCGACTTCGCCGTGGGCAAACTGGATAAGCCCGCCTGGCGTGTGATCTGCGATGATTACGTCACCATGACCGACGGTTCCGGCATCGTTCATATCGCTCCCGCCTTTGGTGAGGACGATAACCGCGTCTGCCGGGAGAACGACATCCCCTTCGTGAACTTCGTGGACACCCAGGGCTGCATGACCGCCGACACCAAGTGGCCGGGCGTGTTCGTCAAGGACGCGGACAAGCTGGTGCTGGACGATCTGAAGGAGCGGGGACTGCTGTTCGCCGCCGTGCCCTTCGCTCACGATTATCCTTTCTGCTGGCGCTGCAATACGCCCCTTCTGTACTACCCCCGCCCCACATGGTACATCAAGATGACCGCCGTGCGGGATCAGCTGGTGGCCAATAACCGCACCATCAACTGGCTGCCCGACAACATCAAGGAAGGCCGCATGGGCGTGTGGCTGGAAAACGTCCATGACTGGGGCCTGAGCCGCGAACGCTACTGGGGTACGCCTCTGCCCATCTGGCGCTGCGAAGAGGGCCATGTCCACGTCATCGGCAGCCGTCAGGAATTGAAGGAAATGGCCATCGGCCCCGTGGCGGACGATCTGGAGCTGCACCGCCCCTATGTGGACGCCATCCAGATCAAGTGCCCGGAATGCGGCAAGCCCATGACCCGCGTCACCGACGTCATCGACTGCTGGTACGATTCCGGCTCCATGCCCTTCGCCCAGTGGCACTATCCCTTCGAAAACAAGGATATCTTCGAAAAGCGCTTCCCGGCCAACTTCATTTCCGAAGCCATCGACCAGACCCGCGGCTGGTTCTACACGCTGGAAGCCATTTCCACCCTGCTGTTCGACCGCGCGCCCTTTGAAAACTGCATCGTGATGGGTCACGTGCAGGACGCGGAGGGCCGCAAGATGTCCAAGCATCTGGGCAACGTGGTCGATCCGTGGTCGGTGCTGGATAAGCAGGGCGCGGACGCGGTCCGCTGGTATTTCTACACGGCCAGCGCTCCCTGGCTGCCCAGCCGCTTCAGCGACGAGGCCGTCAACGAAGGCCAGCGCAAGTTCATGTCCACCCTGCAGAACACCTACGCGTTCTTCGTGCTGTACGCCAATATCGACAACTTCGACCCCAAGGATCACCCCATGGACAAGGTCAGTCTGACCCTGATGGACAAGTGGATCCTGAGCCGTCTGAACAGCACCATCCGGGACGTGGACGACAACCTGAGCAATTATCACATTCCCGAGGCCGCCCGGGCCATCACCGACATGGTGGACGACCTGAGCAACTGGTATGTGCGCCGCTGCCGTGAGCGTTTCTGGGGCAAGGGCATGGACGAGACCAAGGAAGCCGCCTTTGTCACCCTGTACCACGTGCTGGTGACGCTGAGCAAGGTCATCGCGCCCTTTGTACCCTTCATGGCGGAGGATATTTACCAGAATCTGGTGATCTCCGTGAATCCCGACGCGCCGGAAAGCGTGCATCTGTGCGATTTCCCCGTGACGGATGAAGCCCTGATCGACGAAGACCTGAACCGCCAGATGGCCGCCCTGCGCGAGGTGGTCAGTCTGGGCCTGAGCAGCCGCTCCGCCGCCAACCTGAAGGTGCGTCAGCCCTCTGCCTGCCTGTATGTGAAGGGCACCGAGTTTGACCAGGCCTTCCGGGAGCTGGCCGAGGACGAGCTGAACGTGAAGAACGTGGTCTTCACCGAGGACGCGCGGGCCTTCACCACCTACAACCTCAAGCCCCAGATGCGCACGCTGGGCCCGAAGTACGGCAAGCTGCTGGGCGGCATCCGCACGGCGCTGCAGGGCATGGACGGCAATGACGTGGTGGACACCTTCGCCCGGGGCGAAACCCTGAAATTCGACGTAAACGGCACGCCCGTCGAGTTGGAAAAGGACGACGTGCTCACCGAAGCCACCCAGAAGCCCGGCTTCTCCGCCCAGACGGACGGCAGCGTTACCGTGGTGCTGGACTGCAACCTGACCCCCGAACTGATCGTGGAAGGCTATCAGCGCGAGGTGATCTCCAAGCTGCAGAACCTGCGCAAGGATGCGGGCTACGACGTGACCGACCATATTCAGGTGGTCTATCAGGCCGACGGCGAGCTGAGCGCCGCCATCGAGGCGGGCCGCGACTTCATCATGAAGAGCGTTCTGGCCGACGAACTGACCTCCGGCGAGGCAGTGGACGGCAAGGAATGCGACATCAATGGCAAAAAGGCCAAGCTGAGCGTTCAGAAGGCCTAAACCCTGATTGCCCCGGGCAGGCCGCCGCCCGCCCGGGGCCGTTTGTCTGAAGGAGAAATGCATGTATCTTTGCAATCAATGGCGGGACTATGAAGTGCTGGATACCGGCGACGGGGAAAAGCTGGAACGATGGGGGAACATCCTGCTGCGCCGGCCCGACCCGCAGGTGATCTGGCCCAAGGCCCGGCCTGAACTGTGGAAGAAGGCTCAGGCCACCTACACCCGCTCCGAGACCGGCGGCGGGCATTGGGATTTCCGGGAAAAATTGCCGGACAAGTGGACCATTAGTCTGGACGGGCTGAAGTTCTACGTGCGGCCCACGGGCTTCAAACACACGGGCCTTTTCCCGGAACAGGCTGCCAACTGGGCCTTTATGCAGGAGCAGATTCGTTCCGCGTCCGGCTGGAAGCGCCAGCCCCGGGTGCTGAATCTGTTCGCCTATACCGGCGGGGCCACGCTGGCCTGCGCGGCGGCGGGGGCCCACGTCACCCACGTGGACGCGGCCAAGGGCATGGTGCTCTGGGCCAAGGAAAACCGCGATCTCAGCGGCATCCCGGAGGAAAACACCCGCTTTATCATTGAGGATGCAAAGGCCTTTGTGCAGCGGGAGCTGCGCCGGGGCAACCATTACGACGGCATTCTGATGGACCCGCCCAGCTATGGCCGGGGCCCCAACGGCGAGGTCTGGAAGCTGGAAAACGAGCTGTACGGGCTGGTCGATCTGTGCGCACAGGCCATGAGCGACACGCCGCTGTTCTTCCTCATCAACGGCTACACCACGGGCTTCAGCTATACGGTGCTGCAGAACGTGGCCCAGCGCTGCCTGTGCAGCCGGTATGGCGGACGGGCGGAGGCGGACGATCTGGCGCTGGCCGTGACCTCCGGCGGGGTGCTGCCCTGCGGCGCGACGGCCCGGTGGACGCCCCATGATTAAGCCCGTTTACGAGGACAATCACCTGCTGGTGGTGGTCAAGCCTCAGGGCCAGCTGACCCAGAGCGACGAGACGGGCGACCTGAGCCTGCAGGACGAATGCAAGCAGTACATCAAGGAAAAATACCAGAAGCCGGGGGAAGTCTATCTGGGACTGGTACACCGGCTGGATCGGCCCGTGGGCGGACTGGTAGCCTTTGCCCGCACCAGCAAGGCGGCCTCCCGGCTCAGCGAACAGCTGCGCGTTCATCATATGGAACGGGAATATCTGGCCGTGGTGGAGGGGGAAAGCCTGCCTGCGGAGGGCACGCTGTGCGACTGGCTCCTGCAGGACGAAAAGACCGGGCTGGTGCGGACGGTGCCCGCCGGTACGCCCGGAGCCAAAGAAGCCCGGCTGCGCTACGAACGGTTGGGCGCACGGGACGGAACGGCACTGGTTCACCTGCGGCTGGAAACCGGCCGGAAGCATCAGATTCGGGTGCAGCTCAGCCATCTGGGCCATCCCATCCGCTATGACATGCGCTACGGCCATGGGGAGCGGGGACGGGACATCGCCCTGTTCGGCGCGGTGCTTCGTCTGACCCATCCCACCCGGAAGGAAGATATGACCTTCACCGCCTGCCCGGAAAACCCCGCCTTCCGGCCCTATGAAAAAGAGATCACCGCGTTTCTGGCCTCGCGCCAGCCGCGGGCGTAAGGAGTTATTCAGTGGCTACATCCAAGTTTTCGTTTGAAGTCCTCAAGACCTGCAAGCAGTCCGGCGCGCGTCTTGGTCTGCTGCATACGCCCCACGGCGACATCCACACGCCCGTGTATATGCCCGTGGGCACCGTGGCCACCGTTAAGGCCATGACCCCCCGGGAAATGCTGGAGATCGGCACGGAGATCATGCTCTCCAACACCTATCACCTGCACCTTCGCCCCGGCGAAGACCTGATCCGCGAGGCGGGCGGCCTGCATAAGTTCATGTCGTGGCCCAAGCCCATCCTGACCGACAGCGGCGGGTTTCAGGTGTTCTCCCTTTCCGGCATCCGCAAGATCAGGGAAGAAGGCGTGGCCTTCCAGAGCCATCTGGACGGCAGCCACCGCTTTATCTCCCCGGAGATCAGCATGGATATCCAGCACGCGCTGGGCAGCGATATCATGATGGCCTTTGACGTCTGCACCGCCTATCCCTGCGACCACGCCACCGCCGAGGACGCGATGCACCGCACTCACCGCTGGGCCAAGCGCTGCCAGCAGCACCATACCGACGACGATCAGGTGCTGTTCGGCATTGTGCAGGGCGCGTTCTTCAAGGATCTGCGCATCGAAAGCGCCAAGACCCTGCGGGATATGGACTTCTTCGGCTACGGCATCGGCGGCCTGTCCGTAGGCGAACCCAAGCCGGTGATGTATGAAATGCTGGAAGCCATCATGCCCCACATGGCGGCGGAAAAGCCCCGCTACCTGATGGGCGTGGGTTCTCCCGACTGCCTGATCGAGGGCGCGCTGCGGGGCGTGGATATGTTCGACTGCGTGCTGGCGACCCGCATCGCCCGCAACGGCACCTGCTTCACCCACGACGGCCGGGTGGTCATCAAGAACGCCCAGTACGCCCACGATTTCCGTCCGCTGGACGAGCATTGCGACTGCTACGCCTGCCAGAATTTCTCCCGGGCCTATATCCGCCACCTGTTCAAGGCGGGGGAGATCACCGGCGCGCGGCTGGCAAGCATCCACAACCTGCGCTTCCTGATCCGGCTGATGGAGCAGGTAAAGCAGGCTATTCAGGAGGACCGGCTGCTGGACTTCCGCAACGAGTTCTTCTCCCACTATGACATGAGCCGTAATTTTTAAAAAACACGCGCTGTTCACGTTGCCGTCATGGAACGGGCACGGAGCGCTGCTATCCTGAACCTGCGGGGCGACCGGCGTCGCCCCGTTTCTATTTTACGAAGGAGGGAGAACGAATGAAAAAAACAGCCTTTCTGCTGGCGCTGCTGCTGGCGGCGGTCTTCATCCTTCCGGCGGATGCGGCTACCTATGAGGCGGACGGCCTTTTCCGTCTCCGCTATGACGAAACCGCGTATACGCTGGACGATCAGACCTATGCCTACGAAAGCGAGACCGGCACATCCCGGTGGTTTTTTGTGCTCTACAACGACGAAATGACCTTCGACATGAGCCTTCTGCGCATGGAGAACGACGCGGGGCTGACCCTTTCCACAGCGGCGGAGGATCGAAAGCAGACCTATCTGGACGAGCTGCTGGACTGGTATCAGGACGAGGACGCCTCTCTTTTGGAAACGGTGGAGGCGGGCGATGGAAAAACGCCCTTCTGGGTGCTGGGCCTGCGCAACGAGTTCGGCCCCTATCTGATGGCGGAGACGGTCATCGACGGCAACGCCATCGATCTGCAGGCCTACTACAACGATTCGTCGCAGGAGGCGGACGAGCGGCTCCAGGAAGCCCTGCGGCAGCTGCTGGCAGGCTTTGAGCAGGACGGGGAAACGCCGGTATTGGAAAAATAGCAGGAAAGCGGCATACTTGTCTTTCGGCTGCGAAAAGGCCGGGGCGATGCAGCTTTCGGCAAAGATCGACCAGAAAAATTGCCAACATATCCTTCTCGAATTTTCCAAATACTATTCATGCCTCGTTCACGACTTTGTCAAAAATGGGTGTTAGAATAAGCCCGTAGTTAGGAGGGATACTACATGAGGAACACTGAAACGAAAAAGACCTTGAAGACTTACATGGCGATCGCGTTGGCCTTGGCTGTCGTATTGACCGGCGGTACCGCTTTGATTCGTATGAACGCTACGGCGGGGGCGGAAACGGCGACGATCACCGAGAACTCCACCGTAGTGGCAAGCCCCTTCACGGAAGCTGTTGAAAAAGTGCACGGCAGCGTGGTGGGCGTGAGCAACTACACCAATTACACCGGCCGCAACAGCTACGGCGGCATGTACGGTTTTGGCTTCGGATATGGCTATGGCTACGGCAATGACCGCGGCAGCGACAATGAAGACAACAGCCGTCAGGTGCTGCAGGGCACCGGAAGCGGCGTGGTGGTGGCCAAGGGCTACGTGCTGACCAACTATCACGTGGTGGAAAACGCCAGCATGCTGGAGGTCACCTCCGGCGACGATACCTACAGCGCTACCGTGGCAGGCTACGACGAGAGCCTTGACCTGGCGGTGCTGAAGGTGGAGGATCTGCCGCTGGAGCCTGTTGTGCTGGGCGACAGCGACGCGCTGAAGGTGGGCGACTGGGCGATCTGCATCGGCAACCCCCTGAGCTTTACCGGCACCACCACGGTGGGCGTGATTTCCGCCCTGAACCGTGAGGTGACCAGCAAGTCCACCGACGCTTACGGCCGCAGGACCAACAACGTCAACCTGATGATCCAGACGGACGCCGCTATCAACGCGGGCAACTCCGGCGGCGGTATGTTCAACGTGGCGGGTGAGCTGGTGGGCGTGCCCAGCATGAAGTACACCGGCAGCTACTACTCTGCCGCCACGGTGGAAGGCATTGGCATGGCCATCCCGATCAACGCGGCCAAACCCCTGATCGAGGAAGTTCTGTCCGGCAAGACCGTTGCCAACGGCGCCAGCTCTGCCGACAGCACGAAGGATTCCAGCAGCGTGGCTCCTGAATCCCGTCCCCGCATGGGCGTGAAGGTGCAGACCATCAGCGCCTCCAACTCCGGCGCGGTGGCCGCGGGCGCTCTGCCCACCGGCGCTTACATCAGCGAAGTAGAAAAGGATTCTCCCGCTGAAAAGGCCGGCCTGCAGGTGAAGGATATCGTGGTGGAAGTGGATGGCACCATCGTTTCCTCTTCTCAGGAAATGGTGAATGCCATGGCCTCCAAGAAGGCGGGTGACACCGTGGAGATCAAGTACTTCCGCATGGAAGGCGACGAGTCCAAGTGGGAAAGCTATGACGACATTCAGGGCGATTACCACACCGTGACCGTGGAACTGGCCATGCTGGACGAAACTCACTCCTGATAATGACTGAACGAATAAGGCCCGGGGCCTGTCTCGAAAGAGACGGGCTCCGGGCCTTTTGTGATGCTTTTGGAAGAATGAAACGGTCTACACCCGCCGCACCATTTGAATTTCATCCCGATAGGAGCCGTCGTCATAGCGGAAGGCTCTGGGCGTGCGGCCGGTCTGAACGAAGCCCAAACGCTCATACAGCCTGAGCGCCCGGTCGTTGCCGTCGATCACTTCCAACTCCAACTGTTCATATCCCAGCGCTTTCGCCAGCGTCAGCACACGGTTCAGCAAGGCGCTGCCCAGCCCCAGTCCCCAGCAGGATTTTCGGACGGCGATGGCGATTTCGGCCCGGTGGCGGAGCTTCCGCTGCCCGCCCTTGGACATCAGGGCGCAGTTGGCCGCCAGCGCGCCGTCCATCCAGGCGTTGAGCAGAATCCCGGAAGGATCGTTCAGCCTGCCTTGCAGAAAGCGCCGCTCGTCCTCTTCGGTCAAAACCACCTCGTCCGGATAACGCAGCAGAAAGGGCGTTTCCCCGGCAGTGTCTTTCAGAAAGGCGATCATTTCCGGCGCGTCGTCCGGCTCGGCGGCACGGAAAACGGCGGTTTTGCCGTTCTTCAGGGAAACGGTTTCTGGGGCAAGATGCATAAAAAAAACTCCGCTTCAGTCTTTTTTCAGGGTCATCAGGGCCGCACAGTCCGAAATCTTTTCATAGCGCAGATCGGGGAAAAACGGAAGCAGTTCTTCCAGAACGAAATAAATTTCTTCCTCATCCCAAGACGGGCCGGCGGCTTTTCGACAGGCTTCCAGCTCGGCCTGAGTGCGGAACGCCACGTCGCCGATCAAAATTTCCCCCTCCGGGGCCAGCTGGCGGCGAAGCTGGGCGAGAAAATCCCGCTTGCCTTCCAGCGTCAGGTGATGAAGGGAATAGGTGGCGGTGATGAAATCGAAGGTCTGCCCTTGCAGTTGCGGCACGAGTCCCCGGCTGAAATCCCCCTGATACAGCTTCGCCTGCGGCATTTTGGCCGAAGCCGCTTCCAGCATCCGGGCGGAAAAATCCTGCCCGAAGATCACGCAGCCCTGCTGATACAGCCGCGCCGCCAGCGTGCCTGTGCCAAAGCCGATATCCAGCACCCGGGGAGACTTTCGGGTCAGCACCCGCTGATAGATGCGGTTCAGCAGTTCTTTATAGCCCGCGAAGGGATAGCCGCCCTCCTCGTCCGTCAGGCCGACGGACTGGTCGTACCCGTCCGCCCAGAGATCGAAGCCCTGTGATGAAAGCATGGTCAAAGTTCCTCCCGTATTGCCTGAAATGGGATTCTGCGGGGATTGTAACACGGGGCGAAAACGCTGTCAATGCAGGAAAAAGCGCGTCAGAACCAGAATCCTATATACGATGAACCAAAGGAGGAAACCGCCGTGCGTTTTTTGTCCAACGCCCATACCCATTCGACCTTTTGCGACGGAAAAAATCCGCCGGAGGAAATGATTCGGGCGGCGGAAAAACTGGGCTTCGTCAGCCTTGGGTTTTCCGGCCATGCCAGTCAGGGCTTCGGCTTGGAATACTCCATGACGGCAGAGACTCAGCGGGCGTATTTCGAGACCGTGCGGGCGTTGGGCTCCGCGGCGAAGCTACGCGTCTGGGCCGGGCTGGAGCAGGATACCTTCGCCCCGGACGCGCTGAAAGCGGAGAACCGCCGGGCGGCGGATTATGTGATCGGCTCCGCGCACTACGTCAGTCTGGATTTTCACGGCAGAACGGTGGCAGTGGACGGCGAACCGGCGCTCCTTCGGCAGTATATCGAAGAAAAATGCGGGGAAGACGCGCTTGAACTGGCGCGGCAGTACTTCGATGTTCACGTTTCCGGGCTGCTTCGGGATCGGCCGGACATCATCGGCCATTTCGATCTGGTGCGGAAATACGCGCTGTCGGAGAGCCTTTTCGACGAAACCAGCCCGGAATACCGCCGCCTGGCGCTGGACGCGCTGGAAAGAGCGTTCCCCTGCGGCGGCGTGCTGGAGGTGAACACCGGGGCCATTGCCCGAGGCTACCGGGACGACCCCTATCCTACGGCGGAGCTGCTGGGCGCATGGCGGGAGATGGGCGGACGCACGACCATCACCAGCGATTGCCATGACGCGGCCAAGCTGGACTGTGCCTTTGAACGGGCCGCGGAGCTGCTTCGGCGGACGGGCTATCGAACCGTGCTGCGGCTGGGCACGGGTGAGGAACTCTGGCAGGAAGAAAATCTTTGAACGGTTTTCAGTGAATAGGAGGAAAGAACCATGGCAGATTTTGCCGCAATGGTAGACGCGCAGCGGAAGTATTTTGACTCGCAGGCCACGAAGCCTTACGAATTTCGCCGGGAGCAGCTGAAAAAGCTGCAGGGCTGGATGACCGAAAACGAGCAGGCCATTCTGGACGCGCTGCATGAGGATCTGGGCAAGAGCGACTACGAGGGCTATCTGACCGAGGTGGCCATGGTGAAGCAGGAGCTGGCGGACGCGCTGAAGCACCTTCGCGGCTGGATGAAGCCGAAAAGGGCGCGGACCGCCATGGGGCAGCTGCCCGGCACCTGCCGCGTTCTGTCCGAGCCCTACGGAGTGGTGCTCATCATGTCCCCGTGGAACTATCCCTTCCAGCTGACGCTGGCCCCGCTGGTGGGGGCGTTGGCGGCGGGCAACTGCGCCATCGTGAAGCCGTCGGCCTATTCGCCCGCTACCTCCAGCCTCATTCGCCGCATGGCGGAGGAGCTGTTCCCGCCGGAGCTGGTGAAGGTGGTGGAGGGCGGACGGACGGAAAACGCCGCCCTGCTGGAGGAGCACTTCGACTATATCTTCTTCACCGGCAGCCCTGCGGTGGGCCGTCTGGTGATGGAAAAGGCCTCCCGCCACCTGACCCCCGTCAGTCTGGAGCTGGGCGGCAAAAGCCCGGTCATCGTGGACAAAAGTGCCGATATCGCCCTGACCGCCCGGCGGCTGGCGTGGGGCAAGTATCTCAACGCGGGCCAGACCTGCGTAGCCCCGGACTATGTGCTGGTGGATCGCAGCCGGGAGCAGAAGCTGATCGAGGCCCTGATCGGGGAAATTCGGCGGATGTATACCAGCGCGCCGCTGGCCAGCGAGGATCTACCCAAGATCGTCAACCAGCGCCACTTCCAGCGGCTGGTGGGGCTGCTTTCCAGCGGCTCCGTGGCCTTCGGAGCCCAGATCGACCCGGCGGAACGGAAAATTTCGCCCACCATTCTGACGGACGTGGAGTGGGACAGCCCCGTGATGCAGGAGGAAATCTTCGGGCCGATTTTGCCCATTCTGACCTATCGGAATCTGGACGAGGCCATCCAGCGCATCCGCCAGCGGCCCCGGCCTCTGGCCCTGTACCTTTTCACCCGGGACAAGGCCGTGGAGGACAAGGTGCTGGGCTCCGTCAGCTTCGGCGGCGGCTGCGTCAACGATACGGTGCTGCATCTGGCCACCTGCCACATGCCCTTCGGCGGCGTGGGGGAGAGCGGCATGGGGGGCTATCACGGCCCGTGGAGCTTCCGCACCTTCTCCCACGAAAAGAGCATTTTGAAGCGCTGGGCCAAGCCCGATATCGCCCTGCGCTACGCGCCCTTCAGGGGCAAAATGGGCAAGCTGAAGAAGCTGATCTGAGACCGATAAGCAACCCCCGCTGCCGGAGAAACGGCGGCGGGGGTGCTTCGTTATTTGAGCGGGTGAGTGCGGAAATAGTCGGTTTTGTCCGCGTCGGTAATGGGGCGAATGGAAAGAAAACCTGTTTAAGGATATTTCGAAAAATCCCCCGCCGGGAGACCTGCCGGTTCCCCAAAGAACGGGGCGAAGCAAATCGACAAACTTGAATTTTCAAATTAGTCTTTGCAAACAACCTTTGAACCTTCACCATCAATTACAATTCCCTGATGGTTGTTAATTGGGCATAGATTCAAATCCGAAAATTCAGTCATTATTTTCTCAGTAACTTTCTTAAATGGTGCTGTAAGATAATGCGGAAGAACATAGAAATCAATC
>ERZ809296.1968-NODE-1968-length-21443-cov-4.491724_pt1 | contig 21443 bp, 16 predicted proteins | sample MGYA00520511_ERZ809296 | MGnify/ENA primary metagenome ERZ809296 (study PRJEB31576, sample SAMEA3212662) | Homo sapiens | biome: human-gut; feature: human gut; material: fecal | place: Sweden | collected 2012 ... | reverse complement strand
CGCCTGAAGGGATTCGAACCCCTGACCCACGGCTTAGAAGGCCGTTGCTCTATCCGACTGAGCTACAGGCGCAGGCCGCTGTCGGGGAGTGTCGGGGGATTTGATTCCCTGCTGACAAGAACAGATGATAGCACAACTCGTCCTATTTGTCAACATCATTTTTTAATTTTTTTGATATTTTTGTCAGCCGCCACACAAAAAGCGGGGCCGCAACCGCAGCCCCGCGCAAATGGATGGTTAAAAAGTCATGATCTCCGATATTTCCGCCGGGCTATCCTGCTGAATGCGGTTCAGGATGCGGTCTTTCTCCTCCCCCTCAGCCATCACGGGCTGAAAGTTGGTGGTGCCATCCTGCACGCCGCTGGTCAGGATGGGAATCAGCCGCGCCTGCACGTCATCGCACACCTGATGGTCAAAATGCAGCGTCAGCTGCACCACCAGGCCGTCATAGTCCGTGGGGTTCAGATTGCCGCCGAACACAAAATTGCCCAGGCTGTAAAAGATGGGCTTGCCGTTGTACACTTCCACGCCCTGCACCACATGCGGATGCGTGCCAATCACGCAGTCCGCGCCCGCATCGATGGCATAGGTGGCCATCAGCTTTTGAATGTCGTTGTGGTTTTCGGCATACTCCGTGCCCCAGTGGCAGGCATAGACGATGTAATCGCAGTCCGCCTTTTTAAGCGCCTTGATCTCATTGGTCATGGTGGCGCGGTTCTGATGCCACATGCTCTCGCGGATGCCGGCAAAGCCGATCTTCACGCCGTCCTTTTCAAAGATGTGCGTATAGGTATAGCCGCTGTAGGCGATGCCCGCGCGCTGCAGGGTATCGCGGGTGGAGCGGCGGCCGCTCACGCCGTAATCAATATAGTGATTATTGGCGATGTTGGCATGCTCCACCGAGGCGGCCAGCAGGATGTTGACAAAGCTGGTGGGCCCCCTGAAGTTATACAGCCGCCCGTCCAGCTTGTCGGTGGAATCGTCCTTGAGCACGGATTCCAAATTGACCGTGGTGTAATCATCCTGGCTGAACAGCTCGCGAAAGTTGGCCAGCGGATAGGCATAGCCCTGCGCGGCCACCACGGAGTCAAACGAGTTTTCATTGGCGCGCAGCTTATCTTCGCTGCCCAGCAGCGCGTCGCCCGTAAAGGTCAGCACGATGCTGGTCTGCGGCGGCGGGGTGGGGCTGGGCGTAGGCGTCGGGCTGGGGGTGGGAGAGGGCGTGGGCGAGGGGCTGGGACTGGGTGTAGGCGTGGCCGCGATGGCCTGCTTGCCAAACAGCTTGGCATAGGTATTCTTGCCCACGATACCGTCCGCCTTGATCTTGGAAGCCTTCTGGAAGGCCGTCACAGCGCGCTGCGTGCCCTGCCCCCACACGCCGTCCAATTCACCGCGATAGTAGTTCAGCTCCTTGAGCCGTTCCTGCACCTGCAATACGGCCAGCCCCTTGGAGCCGTAGCCCAAATCACGGGTATAGTGCGGCTCGGGCGTAGCGGTAGGTTCGGCGGTAGGAATGGGCGTAAAATCCGCCGTGGGCGCGGGCGTATCCGAAACCGCCGCATCGGGGGAGGCTTCGGGCTGCTCGGACGCCGCAAGCGCATCGGTCACAGCAGGCGTTTGCGTAGCGGCGGGAGCGTTGATCTCCGCCAGCCGTTCCGCGCGCGCCTGGGGATCGTCAATCACCAGCACCTTGGTATAATAAGGAATATGCGTCCACACCCAATAGGCGTTCAGACCCTGCTCGTTCATGCGGGTATCCATGCGCACGCAGCCGTGGGAGGCTTTCTTGCCCAGCTCCACCAGGTGTTCGGAATAATCCCACTTGGCCCCGCGCAGCTTGCAGCCCAGCGAGTGGATCAGGTTGCCGCCGTCGATGCGGATGGCGTAGTTATACATGTAGCCTTCGCTTTTGAAATTGATCATGCGGTCGGTGGTCAGGAAAGCTCCGGCGCGCGTTTCGCGGAACAGCTTATCCTGCGCCATCAGGCCGGAGGATACGGTGATCTGGCCCAGCTTATGGCCATCCTCATAGATGGTCATGATCTGCGTGTTTTTATCAATCAGGATGCCGTAGCGCGCCGCGGGGATGACATTGAACAGCTTTTTCTGGGGCACATAACCCTCGATATATTCGCCGTCCTCATGCCGCCACGCAGCCACCTTGGCGTAGCCGTTATCCTGATCCAGCGCCAGCACGATCACAGCCTGCGACTGGCCGTGCACCGTGCCCAGCACTTCGGATTTGCTATTAGGCTGGGCAAACACCTTTTGATGCTGCAAACGGCCCACATCCACCACCGTGACGGGGTACATCATGGCCGCCCACACGTCCGCGTCGCTGTCCAAATTCTCGGGCAGATACAGCGCGCGGTCGGTCACAGTCAGCGGAGCGGAGGGCGCTTTTTCGTGGCTGACGGCCACATGCACTTCATAGGGCTCCTGCGCGCTGCCCTTGACGGAGAAGGTAAGCACATAGCGTCCCTCGGGCACGCTTTGATTGTTGACCTGCCCGTTCCAGCGGAAGATGTGCGGCAGCATATCGGTCTGCTGGATATTCCAGGTGCGCAGGATGGTCTGCGGCGCGTCCTCGGCGGTCAGCTGCACGTTCATGGTGCCGCTGGCGGTGATCAGATAGTTGACCAAAAAGCCGTCCTGCCCGGCATAAACGGTATCGCCCGAGGGGATCAGATATTGCAGCGCGGCGGCGGCAAGCTTTACCGTAAGCGGCGTTTCGCTCACATAGGTATCGCGCTCGGTTTGCAGCGTAACGGTCAGCGTATACGCCCCGCGCTGCAGCGCCTCGGCATTATCCCCCAGGCCATCCCAGGCAATGCAGTTCTCCCCGGCCTGCGCCTGTGCGGTGGCGATTACATAGCTAACGTAATCGTCGCTGACACGCAGGGTCAGTTCGCCCTCATCCGGGCAGGTGACCGTAATCTCCGCCGGGGCATAGGGCCGCACATATTCGGGCACGGCAACGTCAAGCGCTTCGCCGGAGGCCAGAACGGCAGGCAAAAGCAGCAGCAGGGCAAGCAGGGCGAGGGCGTACTTCTTCATGGCTTATGTTCCTTTGCAGCGTGATACCTCTTGAGCATAAAACCTCCCGTGCCGATTGTCAAGCGGACGCGGGAGGTTGTTACAATTTGCGCTTTGAGCGATTATTGGATGGCCTTAATAGAGGAATAAATGTTGTCGTAAATCTTCATATAGCTGCTGTTGTACCAGCCGGGGCAGGTGATATGCAGCGTAAGCAGCTTATTGTTGCCGATGATCGCCATGTGCACGCGGCCGCGCACGATGGTGCCGTCGCTCATCACACCGCGGTAGTTGTTATAGTAGCCCGTGCCGCCCGCCAGCTTTTTGCTGGCCGCCTTCCAGGTTTCCCACTTGGTGGGATACTGCGCGCCCAGGTTTTTGAGGTAGTTGGCCAGGTCGGTCTGCACATCCTTGGCCGCGTAATTGCTGGTGATGGGCGTTACCTGCAGGGTAATCACGCAGGGGTAGCCATCGCGCACGGCGGAGGCCGGCTCGGTAAGGATGTAAGTATCGCTGGCAGAATCATCCACCGTGTAGCCCACGGCGGACTTGAAGGTGAAGCCCAGCTTGGCGGCGGTATACTCGCCATAGGTAAAGGTCAGCTCCGGCCGCGGGGTAGGCGTGGGCATATCGATGGGATCGATGGGAATGGGCGTAGCGCCGGCATACACGCGCTCGCCATTGGCATTGTACGCGCCGCTGGCGGCGGTGTAGCCGTTATCCTCTTCAGACGCGGGATTATACCCTGACGGCAGCCCCATGGACTCCATCTGGGATTGCTGCTGCGTCAGCTGATCCAGGGGCGAAACCTGACCCTGGCCATCCGTGGCAAGAGCGGGGATCGCGTTCAGGGTCAAAACCGCTGCCGCAAGCAGGGAAATAATAGCAGTGCGTTTCTTCATGGCTGATAACCTCCGTCAGGCTCGTCGCCGTCGATCGGGACACGCTTTGTATCCTTTACATAATTGTAACGAATTTGTAGTGATTCGTCAAGTAATTTTTACATTTTCTTCTGCCGTCTGCGAACAGCCCCCGCAGGCGGATTACAGGGTGTTTTTCTGGCGCACGATATCACCCATCAGCGTGATGAGCTGCTCCGCCGAATACCCCAGCGACTCCTCGCTTCGATAGGCCACCGCATACTGGCGGGAAGCGTCAAAGCCCATGATGTGATAAAAGCTGGGCCGCACATCATACAGCGGCGAATAGCGCAATAGGCCGGGCAGAAAGCTCAGCCCCACGCCGCAGGCGGTGAGGATCATGGCCGTATCCCAATTGGACGTTGCATAGCTGACGCGCGGCGTAAAGCCCGCGTAATGAAAGATGCGCGTTTGCAGCTCGGATACCTTCTGCTTGGGCGGCAGCAGGATAAAGGGCTCGTCCCGCACATAAAGCAAATCCATGCGCAATCCGTCCTTGCTTTCATCCGCCAGCGCGTTGGCAGGGTGCGTCTGCGGCACGGCCAGCATAATCTCCTCCGAGCCGATCACGCAGTAATGCAGCTCGGGATTGGCAGGCAGCGCAGGCACAAAACAGAAGGGCAATTCATCCTCGATCACCATGCGCTCCAGATCCAGGGAGGATTTTTCCACCACCTCTAATTTTACGCCCGGCAGGTTTTGCACGTAGTAGCGAAACACATCCGGCAGATAATACTTGCTATAAAAGGGCGATATGCCAAATCGCAGCGTTTTGTGGCGGCCGTCCGCCACGCCGCGCACATCCGACAGCATTTTATCCCGTGCGTTCAAGATCAAACGCCCGCGTTCCACCAGCAGCCGCCCCGCCTCGGTGGGCACAGTCATGTTGCCCGAGCGCACAAACAGCTTGCACCCGGCCTCGGCCTCCATGCGCCGCAGCGCCTGGGACAGAGCGGGCTGGCTGATAAACAGGCTGGCTGCGGCGGCCGTAATGCTTTGCTTATCGGCAATGGCGATAATATAGCTGATTTCGCGTATATCCATCCAAAATTTCCCTCCATGTCATAACTCAAGCTTATGTTTTCATTCTATCTACCTATTTGACATTCGTCAACCGCAACCATAAAATAAAAGGTGAAAATGTGCTGTTATCAGCATCTGTTTTGACCTGCAAAAAACAATCGCACAGTTCAGGAGGCGCAGCCTATGCAAAAGAAAATGACCAAGCGGCGCAAAGCACTCAGGCGGGAGCTGAAGGGCTTAGCGTTCGTTGCCCCAGCTTTTATCGGCCTGCTGGTATTTACCCTTTATCCCATGGTAAACGCCGTAATCAACAGCCTGTACAACTGGAACATGGGCGGCAGAAGCGCCAAGAAATTTGTCGGCCTGTACAACTACCGCAAGCTGTTTCGCAATGATGAAATCTATCTGATTTTAAGCAACACGCTGCGCTATGTGCTCTACATTCTGCCCTTTATCCTGGTGTTCGGCTTTCTGCTGGGCGTGCTGCTGCAAAAGAAAAGCAAGCTCAATGTGGTCTTCCGCACCCTGATCTATACCCCGCACGTGGCCTCCATGGTAGGCCTGTCGGTGGTATGGCTCTACATTTTCAACCCGCAGTACGGCATCCTCAACGCCGCGCTGTCGGCCGTGGGGCTGCGGCCGCTGAGATGGATCAACGATACCTCCACCGCCCACATGTCCATCGTCATCGTCACCATCTGGCGCACGCTGGGCTACTGCGTGGTGGTGTACCTGGGCGCCATCCAGAACATCTCGGAAGAAATCATCGAGGCCGCGCACATCGATGGCGCGAACGCCTGGCAAACCACCTGGAAAATCACCATGCCTTTGGTATCGCCCACCACGTTCATGCTGCTGATTCTGCAAACCATCAGCATCATGAAGCTGTTTACCACCATTGAAAACATGACCGGCGGCGGTCCCGGCAACGCCACGGCCAACCTGCCCATGATGCTCTATGACTACGCCTTCAGCCGCTATCAGATGGGCTATGCTTCGGCCATCGCCATGGTGCTGTTTGCGCTGATTCTGCTGATTAACCTGATTCAGATGAGTCTGGAACGCTTTGTCAGCTACGACGCCTAAGAAAGGAGCGATACAACAATGACCGCCGTTACCCGTCCTGTCCGGCACAAAAAGCCCTTTCCCTGGAAGGAAGCGCTGCGCATCCTGGTTCTCACGCTGATATCGCTGCTGATGATTTTTCCCATCTTCTGGATGATTTCCGGCTCGCTCAAGGCTCCCCATGAGGTAATGAACAAGGATGTCTTCTGGCCCGCCAAGCCGTATTGGGAAAACTACGCCATCGCCTGGAAGAGCGCGCCCTTTGGCCAGTATTTTAAAAACAGCATCCTCATGGCCACCACCGTGGTCATCTGCCAGGTCCTTACCGGCTCGCTGGCGGGCTACGCCTTCGCCAAGCTGCCCTTTAAGCTGTCCAAGCCCATCTTCTTCCTGTTCCTGTGCTCCATGATGATCCCCAGCGAGGCCACCATCGTCAGCAACTTTCTCACCCTGGCCGCGCTTCGGCTGACCAACACCTTCTTCTCGGTGATCGTCGTATCGCTGGTGAGCATGTTCTCAGTGTTCCTGTTCCGCCAGTTCTATAAGACCATCGACAACGCCCTGCTGGAAGCCGCCTACATCGACGGCGCGGGCGATCTGCGGGTGTACTGGAGCATCATCCTGCCGCTGAGCAAAAGCGCCATCGCCACGGTGGCCATCATCGGCTTCATCGGCAACTGGAACAGCTACATGTGGCCCAAGGTTGTGGCCACCAAGGAAAGCCTGCGCACGGTGCAGACCGGTCTGCGCATGCTGATGCAATCGGACTTTGGCGACGACTGGGGCTCCATCATGGCCGCCGCCACGCTGATTACCATGCCCATGATCCTGTTCTTTGTCTGCCTGCAGCGTTACTTTGTGCAGGGCATCACCAAGGTGGGCCTAAAATAAGAACCAGCGCGGGCGCAATCCCGCGTAGGAATAAAAGGAGGAACAATTTATGAAGAAGACTCTGTGCGTACTGCTGTCGCTGCTGCTGTTGCTGGGTATGACCAGCCTGGCGCAGGCCGACGAAGCCATGACCCTGCGCCTGTGGGTGCGCTACGATGATGATTTCTCCGCATGCATTGCCGATTTCGAGGCGCTGCATCCGGGCGTCAAGATCATCCAGGAGCAGGTGGGCAACAACTATGACGACCTGCTGGCCAAGTACAACACCGGCATGCAGTCCAACGACATGCCCAACATCGGCGTTACCGGCCAGCGCAACGGCATCCCCCAGCTCTATGACGCGGGCTGGCTGCTGCCCATTGAAAACTACCTGACCGCCAAAGAAATGGACGACGTAGTGGAGAACTTCTGGACCCGCTACACCTACGATGGCAAGCGCATGAGCATGCCCTTCAGCTGCACCATCCCCGGCTGCTATGTCAACCTGACCATGCTGCACGAGCTGGGCTATGAAAACATGCCTGAAACGCTGGACGAGCTGTGCGAAATGGCCCGCAAGGCCGTGAAGGATGTGGATAATGATGGCCTGACTGATATCTATGGTCTCAATACCGGCGCGGACATTCCCTGGTACATCCTGCCCATGCTGTGGAGCCATGGCGGTTCCATCCGTCAGGCGGACGGCAGCTACCACATCGACACCAAGGAAATGAAGGAAATCCTGACCATCTACGCCGGCCTGGTCAAGGATGGCGTGATCCCCGCCAACCAGCACAAGACCGCCCGCGAGGACTTCCAGAACGGCAGTCTCTGTTTCTGTTCATCTCCTGCGCCACCACCTCCAAGATTCTCACCAACGTGAACGGCGCGTTTGAAATTGGCCTGACCAGCATCATGAAGGATCAGACCAAGAGCATCGGCCTGGGCGCTTACGGTCTGTCCATCTTCAAGGATACCAACGAAAAGGCCACCATGTCCGCCGAGTTCATCCGCTTCATGACCCTGCCTGAGAACGCCATCCGCACCTGCCTGGCCAAGCCCGGCCCCCTGCCCTTCACCAAGACCCAGATGGCGGATGAAACCATCATGGCTCGCTATGAAGATCCCTACAACAAGGCTGTGCTGGCGCAGTCTGATTACATCCAGGGCGAAGGCGTAACCCCCGTTGACGCCATCGTGTGGAATGAAATCGTCACCCTAATGTCCAAGATCGAGGCCGATCCTGATCTGGATCTGGACAAGGAGCTGTCCCGCATCCAGACCGAAATGGACGACTACATGATGATGTACTAATTTATGCCGACGGCAGGAAGGCGGACAAACGCTCCCCTTCCTGCCGCCCCATACTCAATAAGGATGGATTTTATTATGGAATTTATCAACTATGCGCACCGCGGCGCCAGCGCCTATGCCCCCGAAAACACCCTTGCCGCCTTTTATATGGGCTGGCAGATGGGGGCGAACGGCATCGAAACTGACGTGCAGCGCACCAAGGATGGCGTGCTGGTGCTGTTTCATGACAACGAACTGATGCGCATCGCGGGCCGTCCCGAGGCCATTCACGACCTGACCTACGCGGAGCTGCTGCAAATCGACTTCGGCCTGCCCACGGGCGAGCGCTTTAAGGGCGAAAGAATCCCCACGCTGGAAGAGTTCCTGCGCCACTTTGGCGGCAAGGATCTGCACTTTGCCATTGAAATCAAGGAGCACGGCGTGGAGGAAGAAACCCTGCGTCTGATCCATCAGTACTGCCGCCAGGATCATGTGATCATCACCACCGGCATCTGGGACGCCATCACCGCCGTGCGCGCGCTGGATCCCGATATGCGCGTGGGCTATCTGTGCAAGTATCTGTCCGACTCGCTGGTGGAATCCGCCAAGCAGGCGGGCGTGTTCCAGCTTTGCCCCAAGGCCAGCATCCTGACCAAGGAATGGAACGACAGGCTGCGCAGCGAGGGCTTCTCCGTGCGTGCCTGGGGCATCGACAACGAGCAGGTAATGCACGACATGCTGGATCTGAAGGTGGACGGCATGACCATCAACTTCCCCGACGTGCTGGTAGCCGCGCTGAAGAAGTAAACGTATAATAGTATGATAAAAGAACCGGATTGGATGTTTCCAGCCCGGTTCTTTTTATCTAAATAGGAAAACGTTACTTTCTTCAGTGAAGAAAGTAACAAAGAACCTGTGTTATGGCCGTAAAGGTCTATTGAGTTAAACTGGACGTGGCCCTGGCTGCCCACCCCGCCCTCGTGGCAGGTGAAAGCCTGAAGCGCCCGGGCGGAGTTTACTCCAGACCGAGCGATTCAAGTTTTTCCCTGCCACGGGGGTGGCCAGGGCCACTCCCAGTTTTATTCAATCGGCTTTTACGTCCACCGCGCAGCCTTCTTTGATTCTTTCTTGGGCTCCAAGAAAGAATCGTAGCCCTGATCCCTCATCCCCGCGTTATTCCGCCTCGATGTGCTCCAGCAGATCGTTCCCGGCCTCGTCCGGGCCAACGGTTGAGTACACCAGCGTGAATACCGTGCTGTCGTATTGCTCGCCTGGGCCGGGCGGGGTAGGCCACAGAATATCCTGCTGGGAGGCATGCATTTTAAACGCCTGCGCAGCGATTTCCAGCCCTGTCTGACCGCCGAACGCGGCCAGCGGCTGCTGCCAGTCCATGCGTGTAGTAGGCGCGTCGCCCAAATGGCGGTACAGCTTCTTCACCTGCCATGCGCCGTATTGCTGCGCGCTGTCAGGATCATAGCCAGGGTCGGCAGCCAGCAGCACAGCCTGATACGCCGCGTCGCTGGTCACAATATGCTGTGTGTGCCCGTACTCGCCCAAAATATCGTGCGTCACCAGCACGTCAGGCTGAAAGCGCCGGATGGCGCGCACAATGGTCTTATAGGCCGTTTCCCGACCCCAGCACTGATAGGCCGCGTCCACCGCGCTGTAACGCACATCCTTCAGCCCGCACAGCAGCGGATAATTGCGCACGCCACAGTGCCACAGGCCGTTAAGCAGCTCCTGCCGGCGCAGGGCGTTCTCGCAGGTCATGTATACCGCCTGCACCCGCAGCTGCCGCTCACCCGCATAGGTGGGCAGCAGCCCGCCAAACCACAGCAGCTCGTCGTCCGGGTGCGCCACCAGCGTCATCACGTCGGCCTTTTCGCAGGGATCCCGCCAGGGCTTGAGCGCCGTGCCCTCCGTTTCTCCCTCCGAAAAGAGCAGAATCTCCTTCAGCGTCAGCGGGCTGCGCTGACCATCCGAAAATACAATGCGAAACTTTTCCGCAATCGGCTCAAGGCGCACATAGCTTTGCGCCCGCGCCTCAGTCACGCGCGCCACAGTCGCCCAGCCCGCGCCATCCTGCCGCTCCACGCGATAGGGCAGCATGTGCGTGCCAAAGAACACCTCGATCTGCGCCACGGGCGTTTTGCCAGGCGTTACATAAAAGATATGTTCCACCTTGGAAGCCAGGTTGTCCCCGCGCACATAGTTATGATCGACCAGGTACCCGCAGGCCAGGCTGTTATCCTGATAGGCCAGCGCGCACTCAGCCCCGACGTCGCGCGCCGTATCCGCGCGCGCGGGCAGGTACCCCAGCAGCAGGCAAAGCGCCAGCAGCAGAATCAGCGGCTTTTTCATGGCGGCGTCCTCCTCACGGATGGTAGTTGCTCAGCGTTTCGGGCGCAATATTTTCCAGCATATCGTTGCCCTGGGTATCCTCGCCCACGGTGGAAAACACCAGCGTGTAGCGCGTGCTGTCATAGGGCTGATCCGGGCCGGGCACACGCCAGTGCCCGCTTTCATGCTGGGTCATGTGCATATCAAAGGCCTCTTTGGCGATGGTATAGGCCGACTTGCCCCCAAAGGCCGACAGCGGCAGATCATAATCCATGATCGTGCCCGCCTCCTTGCCCAGATGGCGATACAGCTTTTTCACTTGCCACACGCCGTAGCGCGCCGCGGATTCAGGATCATAATCAGGATCGGAAGCCTTGAGCACCGCCTGATACACCGCATCCGACGTGGCCAGATGCTGGGAGTGGCCGTACTCGCCGTTCACATCGTGCGTCACCACCACCTCGGGGCGATAGCGGCGCAGCAGCCCCACCAGATAGGCGCAGGTTTTGTTGCGCCCCCACAGGTAGTAGGTTGCGTCCATATCGCGATCCTTGCGGTCGATCTTCCAGGCAATCTCCGGATAGTTGCGCACGCCGCAATGCCACAGGCCGTTGAGCAGCTCGATGCGGCGCTGATAATTGCTGCAGGTCATGTACACCGCCTGCAGCTTCAGCCCCTGCTGACCGGCATAATAGGGAATGGTGCCGCCAAACCACAGCAGCTCGTCATCCGGGTGCGCCACGATGGTCATCATGTCCGCCTTATCGCAGGGCGCTTGCCAAGCATGCGCCAGCGCTGGATCAGCCTGCCCCTCGGCAAACAGATACACCTCACGCAGCGACAGGGGCGCGGGCTTTTCCCCCGCAAACACCAAGCGGAAAGGCTGGCTCTGCGGCGGGAAGGACACATATCGCTGGGCATAATCGGTATCCGCCACGCGGGCGATCACCGTCCAGCGGCCGTCCGCGCCCTGCGTCTGCACGGTAAAGGGCAGCATGTCGCGGCCCATCACCAGGCTCAGCGAGGCCACGGGCGTAGCGCCGGGGCGAATCTCCAGCACATGCTCCACGGCTTCGCGCAGCTGCACGCCCGTCGCATCGTCGTGATCAGTCAGGCTATCCAGACGGCCTTTTTCGGCCTGATAGATTTTGCATTCGCCCGCCAGATCATCCGCCAGCGCGGGCGCGCACAGCAGCACAATCAGCAGGATCATCAAATACAGCCAGCGTTTTTTCATGGGTTCGTCGCCTCCGGGATGTAATTGGACAGGCTTTCAAGGGGAATATTCTCCAAGAAGTCCCCGCCCCGCGCGTCCTCGCCCACGGTGGAATAGGCCAGGGTGTATACCGTGCTGTCATAGGAATCGCCCGGCGCGGCCACGGCAAACTTGCCGCTCCACGTCTGGGTAACATGCAGCTGGAAGGCCTCGGCGGCTACCTCCAGCCCGGTCCTGCCGTTAAAGAAGGACAGCGGCTGCGACCAGTCCATGCGCGTGGTGGGCGCATCGCCCAGATGGCGATAGACCTTTTTGACCTGCCATACGCCGTACTGCCGCGCGCTGTCGGGATCATAGCTTGCATCCGCCGCGCGGGAGGCAGCCTCCAGCACCGTTTCGGAGCACACAATGTGCTGCGTGTGGCCGTACTCTCCCTTGAGATCATGGGTCACCACCGCTTCTGGCTGATAGCGCCGCAGCAGGCGCACCAGATGGCTCAGGATATTCTCCTTGCCCCAGGCGCGATAGGCGTAGTCCACACGCTGATAGTTGTAATCCTCAAAATCCGCGATATCGGGATAGCTGCGCACGCCGCAGTGCCATAGGCCGTTCAGCAGCTCCAGCCGGCGCTCCGGCTTGTAGCAGGTCAGGTATGCCGCCTGCACCTGCAAACCCAGCTGCCCGGCATAGTAGGGAATCGCCCCGCCAAACCACAGAATCTCATCATCCGGATGCGCCACAACGAACAGCAAATCGGCCTTTTCGCAGGGCGGCTGCCAAGCATGCGCCAACGCAAGATCAGGCGTGCCCTCGGAAAACAGATACATCTCCCGAATGGTCGCCTTGCGCTCACGCCCATCCGCGCAGGAAAACGCAATGCGGAATCGCCCGCTCTGCGCAGGGAAGGTCAGATACGCCTGGCCGTAATCGCCCGTATTTTCAAAGGAAGCGATTTCCCGCCACGCGCCATCCGCATCCTGCGCCTGGATGGCGAAGGAATGCGTGTAGGTGCCAAATTCCAGCATCACCGCGGCCACGGGCGCGTCGCCGGGCGTGATCTGCAAATACTGTCCCCTGCCCGCGCGCACGCCGCAGCCGGTGGTTTCGTCCCGGTCGTACAGGCTCTTGATGCTGCTGTCGCTATCGGAGGAGGTGATTTTGCACTGCGCGGTGATATCGCGCGCCGTATCCCCCAGCGCCGCCCGCGGGCAGGCGGGCATCAGCAGCATGGCGCACAGCAGGATGGCAAGCAGCTTTTTCAAGTCGTGGTCCCCTTTCGTGTTTTACAGGCGGTTCGGATCGGTGCACAGCCCGGCCTGGGCAAAGCAATCGCGCGCGGCCTGCGCATCCCTGGCAATCTGCGCGTGCAGCGCGTCCAGAGAGTCAAACTTTTCCACGCCGCGCAGGCGCTTAAGCAGGGTCACGGAAATGGTCTGCCCATACAGATCCTGATTAAAATCCAGCAGGTGCGTTTCGATCACCACCTGCTCGCCGCGCCCCACCGTGGGCCGCGCGCCGATGTGCGTAAGCCCGGCAAACGCCTGCCCATGCCAGCATACCCGCGACGCATACACCCCGCAGGGCGGCAGCGGGGTATCCGCCGGGATGGGCAGGTTGGCCGTGGGCATGCCGTAGGTGCGGCCGATGGCCTGGCCGTGCGTCACCATACCCGAAAGCGTGGGCAGCTGCGTATCATTCATCATTTCTTCTCCTTACAGGGTATTGCCGATGGCGGCAGCGAAGCGCAGGAAGGCCGCGCGGCCCGCGTCCGTGCGCTTGTACACGCCGGCGTCCTCCAGCACGCGGGCGAACACCGCGCCCACCTCCTGCTCCAGGATGGCCTTGGTATTCTCCGCCGTAAAGGTATGGCGGGCGCTGAGCTCCTCCACCCAGTCGGCATGCTTGGCCAGCGTCTCGTCCGCGCGGATATCCGCGCCGCTCAGGATGGCCTGCTCCAGACCGCGCAGCTCGCTATCCAGCCGCGCAGGCAGCACGGCCAGGCCCATCACCTCGATCAGACCGATGTTTTCCTTTTTAATATGGTGCAGCCCGGCATGGGGATGATACACGCCCAGCGGATGCTCATCGGTGGTAATGTTGTTGCGCAGCACCAGATCCATCTCATAATCCTGCCCGTTCATGCGCGCGATGGGCGTGATGGTGTTGTGCGGCGTGCCGTCGGTTTCGGCATAGATAAACGCCGCCTCGTCCGTATAGCCGCGCCAGCAGCGCAGGATATGATCGCAGGCCTCGATCAGCCGCTCTTTATCCGAGCAGTCCAGACGGATGACCGACATGGGCCAGCGCACGATGCCCGCACGCACATCCTCAAAGCCCTTCAGGCACAACTCGCGCTCCACCGCCGCGCGCGCCATGGGGAACACATAGCCGCCGCCCTGGAAGTGATCGTGGCTCAGGATGGAGCCGCCCACGATGGGCAGGTCGGCGTTAGAGCCCAGCATGTAGTGCGGGAACTGCGATACAAAATCCAGCAGCTTCGCAAAGGCCGCGCGGTCGATCTTCATGGGGGTGTGCGCGCCGCTGAGCACAATGCAGTGCTCAGGATAATACACATAGGGCGAATACTGCAAATACCAGGGCGCGCCGTTGATGGTCAGCGGAATCACGCGGTGGTTCTGGCGGGCAGGGTGGTTCATGCGCCCGGCGTAGCCCTCATTTTCGCAGCACAGCTGGCACTTGGGGTAGGCCGACTGCGGAGCCAGGCGCGCCGCAGCGATGGCGCGGGGATCCTTTTCGGGCTTGGACAGGTTGATGGTGATATCCAGCGCGCCGTAGGGGCTTTGATACTGCCACTTGCGGTCGCGGGCAATGCGATCGCGGCGGATATAGTTGGTATCCTGGCTGAAGCGGTAGAACCAGTCAGTCGCCTGGCGGGGGGACTGCGCGTACAGCGCGCGGAAGCGGGCGCGCACCTCATGCGGGAAGGGCGTCAGCACGCCCATCAGGCGGGTATCAAACAGGTCGCGCGCCACCTGGTTATCCTCGCACAGGCCCTTGTCCACCGCGTGCTGCGTCAGCTGTTCAAGCAGCTCAGGCAGCGGCAGGCGCGCGGGCTGGGCAGCCTCGTCCAGGCTGCTCTCCCCCAGCGCGTCCAGCAGGCTGTTTACGGCAAAGATACGATCCTCGGCGGTAATCAGCTGCTTTTCCACAGCATATTCCACCAGCCCCAGCAGATAAGCGTCCATATATTCGGCAAGCTCCTTATATTGGTAGGTATTGATATCCACAGGCTATATTAGACTTTTTTCGCGCGTTCGTCAATGGAAAATTGTAAAGCGGCAAAGGGGTTTCGCAATTGTAAACTGTTTGTATAATATTGACATTTATCAGCCAAATATGATATGCTGAAACCAGGAACAAAACAATACCGGCGCGATATCTGCGAATTTCTCTGCTCCCTGTTGCTATTACAACCCAGGACTACAAAAGGAGGCTTTCCCATGCGTATGCAACGTCTCTGCGCGCTGCTGCTGTCCCTGGCGCTGCTGCTCCCCTTTGCTGGCGGGCTTGCCGAGGGCGCGCCCGCGCAAATGCTGACCGTCAGCTTCGGCCTTACAGCGGATGCGCTTTATCAGGATCAGATTGCGGCGTTTGAGCGCCTGCATTCCGGCCTTACCGTGCAGGTTGTAACCAATAACGATACAAACACCCATCAAACCTATGTGGACAGCCTGTCCTCCGGCAACAGTGAAATTGACATCTACTGGGGCTGGAGCGGCGGCACAGACCTGGATGCTCTGATTGACAAAGGGCTGGCCGCACCGATCAACGATGCGGAAATCGCCCGGCGCGTGGCCGCGATGTACCCGCAGTTCGCCGATTATGTAACGCGCGGCGATACCATCTACGCCCTGCCCATCGAGAGCTGGAGATACTGGAGCGCCGTGAACCCCACGCTGGCACGCAAATTTGGCCTGAACGATAGGCCGGACACCCTGGAGGGCTACCTGAACAATGCCATGGCATGGTATACCAGCTATGACTATCCCCAGCATGCGCAGCACTATAGCTTCAATGGCGGCAAGGATTTTGAGGCCGTGCGCCAGCAGATTTTCACTATCATGCTGCGCAGCTATACCCATGCCTGGTGCACAGGCAGGATGGGCGATGGCGCTTACACCTTCGACACGTCGGAGTTCCGCGCGCTGGCCAATTGGCTGAAGGATTTCAGCGCGCTGAAATCGCGCGAAATCCCTGCTGATTCCACACATGCCATCTACGGAATCGACCATGACGTTTATCTCACCGATTCCTCCGAATATTATATGGCGTCGGAAACGCAGCAGGTCATTTTCCGCGATATCGGCGAGCCCTATTTCCTGCGCTACGGCGAGGAGCTGCTGCCCGATCCCGGCATGGTGGGGGCGGAGCCGGCTGTGCATGGCAGAATCGTGTTCATGCTGCTCAACCCCAACAGCAAACAGCAGGAGCTGGCGATAGAATTTCTGCGTTACCTGGCCGAGCATCCTGTGGCCGAATATGGCCTGCTGCTGTATCCGGACGGCACGGATGATTGCTATCCGGCAGCCGCCGCAGAGGCTTACCACGCATCCGCTTCTGCCCTGTGCGGCGCAGCATGCGAACGCTACAACCGCATTTTCCTGTGGGATATGTTTCCCTATGAGATTATCTGCTCCTATCTGGACGATTCGATCACCCTGGACGATGCGCTCAGCTTTATGGATGAAAATCTGAGCAAGAGCCTTGCCAGGCTGCAATAAAGCGCAATCGCATTCCACAGGTCAGGACGCCGCTTCCGATCCGGAGGCGGCGTTCGTTTTGTCAAGGAATTTTTTAATCCCGAAAAAGTGCAGCCCCCGCGCTTGCATCGCGCCCGGCGCTGTGATATGCTGAAAGCCGAAAACAACCGAAACAGGAGATGATTTTTGCATGGCACATGAACAGGTACAGGGTCTGCTGCAATTTTTGAAAGAATCCCCCACCGCCTTCCATGCGGTGGAAAGCATTTGCTCCCGTCTTACGGGCTTTGAGCCTTTGCAGGAAAACGCGCGCTGGCGGCTTCAGACCGGCGGGCGCTACTACGTCACCCGCAACCGTTCCAGCGTGATCGCCTTCACCGTGCCGCAGCGCGGCTTCGCGCCCTTCCAGCTGATCGCCAGCCACACCGATTCGCCCACCTTCCGCATCAAGGAAAACGCGGAACTGACCGTGCGCGACAAGTATGTGCAGTTGGATGTGGAGCGCTACGGCGGCATGATCCTCAATACCTGGCTGGACCGTCCCCTGTCCGTGGCAGGTCGTCTGGCGGTGCGCTCGCAGGACGGCGTGCGCTCGCTGCTGGTCAATCTGGATGAGGACAGCGCGGTCATCCCCAACGTGGCCATCCACATGAACCGTGAAATCAACACGGGCTACAAGTATAACCCGGCCGCCGACATGATGCCCCTGTGGAGCGGCGGGGACGGCAAGGGCAGCTTCCGCGCGCGCATCGCCCAGGCGGCGGGCGTGGCGGAGGGCGATATCATCGGCTCCGATCTGTACCTGTATAACCGCATGCCCGGCTGCGTATGGGGCGGCGAAGGCGAATACCTGTCCGCCGGCCGGCTGGACGATCTGGAATGCGCCTACGCCTCGCTGCAGGCGCTGCTGACGGCGGCGGACGGCGCGCACATCAACATATGCTGCGTGTTTGACAACGAGGAGGTGGGCAGCGGCACCAAGCAGGGCGCGGATTCCACCTTCCTGTCGGATGTGCTGCGCCGCATCACCCTGTCCCTGGGGCACGACGAGGCGGATTACATGGCCGCGCTGCCGCGCAGCTTCATGCTGTCGGCGGATAACGCGCACGCCACGCATCCCAACCATCCCGAATTGTCCGATCCCGTCAATCAGGTGTACATGAACGAGGGCGTGGTCATCAAGTTCAACGCCAACCAGAAATACACCACCGACGGCGTATCCGAGGCCGTTTTCCACGCCATCTGCCAGCATGCGGACGTGCCCGTGCAGCACTTTGCCAACCGCTCGGACATGCCGGGCGGCTCCACCCTGGGCAACATTTCGGGCGGGCACGTATCGGTCAACACGCTGGATATCGGCCTGGCGCAGCTGGCCATGCATTCCAGCTATGAGACGGCGGGCACCAAGGATGTGGACTACATGATCCGCGCCATGCGCGCCTTCTACGAGACCGAGATCGACTGCCTGCGCGACGGCGACTATCAGCTGACCTTCCGGGCGTGACGGCAAAGGAAAGAAGCACTTTTCACCTGACAAACAAATTCATCCGGCTGATCGGACGCGCAATCCGTTCAGCCGGTTTTTATGTTCAAAATCCGCCTGCCGCCGCAAAAGAAAATGCCCGCGCATTCTCCCATTTTCTTGACAAATTGCCGAAACGTGATATGATACAAGGGCATGTAAATACGGGAGGAATGACACAATGAGCAACCTGACCATGGACAAGCTGGTCGCGCTGTGCAAGTCGCGCGGCTTTATTTATCCCGGCTCCGAAATTTACGGCGGCCTGGCCAACGCCTGGGACTACGGCCCGCTGGGCGTGGAATTCAAAAACAACATCAAGCGCGCCTGGTGGCAGAAGTTCGTCCAGGAAAGCAAGTACAATGTGGGTCTGGATGCGGGCATCCTGATGAACCGCGAAGTGTGGGTGGCCTCCGGCCATGTGGGCGGCTTCAACGATCCGCTGATGGACTGCAAGGCCTGCAAGGCTCGCTTCCGCGCCGATAAGCTGATTGAGGACTTTACCCACGGCGAGGAAACCGGCGACGGCTGGAGCAACGCGGAGCTGGAGCAGTATATCGCCGAGCACGATATCAAATGCCCCGTCTGCGGCAAAAAGGATTTTACCGGCATCCGCCAGTTTAACCTGATGTTCAAAACCTTCCAGGGCGTAAACGAAAACAGCGTAAGCGAACTGTATCTGCGCCCCGAGACGGCGCAGGGCATCTTCGTCAACTTCCAGAATGTGATGCGCTCCACCCGCAAGAAGATCCCCGCCGGCATCGGCCAGATCGGCAAGTCCTTCCGCAATGAGATCACCCCCGGCAACTTCATCTTCCGCGTGCGCGAGTTTGAGCAGATGGAGCTGGAGTTCTTCTTCCCCTTCGGCTGGGGCGAGCTGTGGGGCGTGGCCGACCGCACCGATTACGACCTGACCCAGCACCAGAACCACAGCGGCAAGAGCATGGAATACCTGGATCCCACCACGGGCGAAAGGTACGTGCCCTACTGCATCGAGCCTTCGCTGGGCGTGGAGCGCTCGGTGCTGGCCTTCCTGTGCAATGCCTATGATGAGGAAGAGCTGGAGGGCGGCGATGTGCGCACCGTGCTGCATCTGCATCCTGCCCTGGCGCCCTACAAGGCCGCCGTGCTGCCCCTGCAGAAGAATAAGCTGGGCGGCCTGGCCGGCGAAATCTACAGCGAGTTGGCCAAGTACTTCATGGTGGAATATGACGAAACCGGCTCCATCGGCAAGCGCTATCGCCGCCAGGATGAAATCGGCACGCCGTACTGCATCACGGTGGACTTTGATACCGAAACCGACGGCTCCGTCACCGTGCGCGACCGCGATACCATGCAGCAGGAGCGCGTAAAGGTAGAGGACCTGAAGGCCTTCATCGAAAGCAAACTGCGGTTCTGATTTTCGCATCCAACCATCGCCCCCGTGGCACGCCGATGCAATCGGCGCAGGGCTGGTGAAGCCAGACCGAGGGGAAATATTCAAGGGGACGGATGGCGCTTGCGCCGATCCGGGCACGCAGAATTTTCCCTGCCACGGAGTGCACACCCCCCCTGCTTTTCAGTTTTACTCAAGCAGCTTTTACGTCACACACAGGTTCTTTGTTACTTTCTTGACTCAAAAAAGAAACGTCCCCCCTTTCGTTTCCCTATACGCGGCCCACTTCGGCCGCTTTTTTGCAAAAAGGAGCTGTAATTCATGGATAAAAGCCTGATGCGCGAGTGTTTCCATAACTGCCTGGACGTCGCCCCGCGCGAGGACGATTTTCTCGTGCCCAGCCGCTATACCCCCATGCAGTGCGCGTTTTATGATAAAATCCCCTACGCTTCCTTCATGGGCCTCAAGGCGCGCATGAGCGCCGGCATCACCCTGGAGTTTGACACCAACGCCCCCGCCTTTACCCTGCAGTGGAAGATCGTGGGCGGCTACCCGCTGGACAGCGCCGACCGCGACAGCACCCTGGATGTGTATGTAAACGACGTGCTGGTCGCCCAGCAAACGCACCTGCGCAGCCTGCCCTGGAACGAAACGTTAGAATCCTCCTTCGATCTGGGCGAGGGCCGCAAGCGCGTGGTCGTGTTTCTGCCCCATCTGCTGGTTTTCGCGCTGGGCGATATCGTGCTGCCCGAGGGCAATTTCTACCTGGCCCCCGTGCCCAAGCGCACCGCGCGCGTGCTGATGATCGGCGATTCCATCACCCAGGGCGTGGGCGCGGAGTGCTCCTCCACCGGCTACGCCATGCAGGTAGGCCGCGCGCTGGGCTGCGAGTGCCTCAACCAATCCGTCGCCGCCGTGCGCTTTGAGCCGGAATGCCTGGATAACACGGGCTTCAGCCCCGATCTGATCACCGTGGCGCTGGGCACCAACGACTGGTCGCACCGCGCCGACAGCGCCGAGTACGACGACTACGCCGGCCGCTTCTTCAAGCGTATCAATCAGCTGTATCCCGATATTCCCGTGGCCGTGATCACCCCCGTCAAGCGCGTGCGCAATGAGCCGGATCAGCATCCCGACCGCCCCAACCTGTACCGCGAAAGCGAGCTGGCCGACGCCATCGCCCGCCTGTGCCAGCCCTATCCGCAAATGCGCATTGTGGAAGGCTGGCGGCTGGTGCCGCATGTGCCCGCCTTCTTCCTGGATGGGCTGCACCCCAACGATCTGGGCATGACCTGGATGGCCAACGGCGTGCTGCAGGCCCTGGCCGATATGATGCGTTAAAGCAGCATAAAGCAAGCACCTGTGCGCGGCGCAGTCCCCTGCCCGCCGCACAGGTTTTTGTTATGCCGGCGCTTCCGCCCGGCGCGAAAAATATTGACAAATCCCGCCGGAAACCGTATGATGAGAATGCCGCGGTTTGCGTCTTTTGCACATTGGAAAATCAAAGGAGTTTTCTTTTTTATGGATTGGATCGAAGTTACCATTTCCACTAACACCGAGGGCGCGGATATTGTTTCGGAGGCGCTGATGCGCCAGGGCGCGGTAGGCACGCAGATTATTGACCGCAGCGATGTGCCCGATCCCGATAAGCCCAACGGCTATTGGGAGTTGATCGACCGCAAAATGCTGGATGAAATGCCCGAGGATGTGCAGGTAAAGGCCTGGTTTTCCACCGTGGAGGAGCTGCGCGGGCTGAAAAACTGCCTGGACGCGCTGCCTGAGCTGACGGGCATGGATCTGGGCACGCTCAAAATCTCCCAGGCGGGCGTGCACGAGCAGGATTGGGCGGAGTGCTGGAAGCAGTATTACAAGCCCTTCCGCGCCGGCGAGCACCTGGTGATCAAGCCCAGCTGGGAAGCCTGGGATGAGCAGCCCGGCGATCTGGTGATCGAGCTGGATCCCGGCATGGCCTTTGGCACGGGCACGCACGAGACCACCGCCATGTGCGTGGCCATGATTGAAAAGCACTATCATGGCGGCGAGGTGCTGGACGTGGGCACGG
>ERZ809296.1952-NODE-1952-length-21598-cov-5.626422_pt1 | contig 21598 bp, 17 predicted proteins | sample MGYA00520511_ERZ809296 | MGnify/ENA primary metagenome ERZ809296 (study PRJEB31576, sample SAMEA3212662) | Homo sapiens | biome: human-gut; feature: human gut; material: fecal | place: Sweden | collected 2012 ... | reverse complement strand
GCTCTTCCGATCTTAATTATCTGCCATTCATGGTCATTCCGCTCTATTCCATCATGACCAAAATTGAACCCTACACGCTGGAGGCGGCGGGAGATCTCGGCGCCAACCCGTGGAATACCTTTACCCGAGTGGTGCTGCCCCTTTCGGTACCCGGCATCACTACCGGCATCACCATGGTATTTGTGCCGTCTGTTTCCACCTTCATCATTTCCCGTATGCTGGGCGGCGGCTCCAATATGATGGTCGGTGACCTCATCGAGACCCAGTTCCTCGGCAACGCCTACAATCCCAATCTCGGCTCCGCCATCTCGCTGGTGCTCATGGTGTTCATTCTGCTTGTTATGAGCCTCATGAACCAGTTTGAGGACAATGATGACAGAGGAGGGATGCTCATATGAAATGGTATGCCAAGCTTTATACCCGTCTGGTATTCATCTTCCTGTATCTGCCCATCATCGTGCTCATTGCGTTCAGCTTCAATGAATCCAAATCCCGTGCCAGCTGGACCGGCTTCTCCTTCCATTGGTATAAGGAGCTGTTCCACAATGAGCTGATCCTCTCCTCGCTGCGCAATACCTTGATCATCGCGCTGGCGGCGTCTGTCATCGCGCTGGTGCTGGGCACCATGGCGGCGGTCGGCATCTATGCCATGCGCCGTAAGTGGTTCAAATCACTGGTGATGAACATCACCTATCTGCCCATTCTTAATCCTGAGATCGTTACCGGTGTTTCCATGCTGCTTTTGTTCGTTTCCTTCGGCAATGGCATCCAGAAGTTCAATAACTGGATCGGCGGCACCGCGCTTTCGTTCCTTCAGCTGCCGGAAATGCAGCTCGGCTTCGTGACGCTCATCATCGCGCATGTCACCTTCTGCACGCCCTATGTCATCCTCAATGTCCTCCCGAAGCTCCGTCAGATGGATCGCTTCACCTTCGAGGCTGCGCAGGATCTGGGCTGCAGCCCCAAGCTGGCTTTCTACAAGGTCGTCATTCCGGAGATCATGCCCGGCATGGTATCCGGTTTCCTCATGGCGTTCACCTACTCGCTGGATGACTTCGTCATCAGCTACTTTGTGTCCAGCGCCTCCTCGCAGACTCTGCCCGTCACCATCTTTTCGATGGTCCGCAAGCGTGTCAGCCCGGAGATCAATGCCCTTACCGCCATCATATTTGTGGTGGTGCTGGCGCTGCTGCTTCTCAGCAACTATTACTCTGCCCGCAAGGAAAAGCAGATGATGCGAAAGGAGGAACCTGCGGCATGAAAAAGCGTATCCTTTCCCTCCTTTTGGCGCTGATGATGGTTGTCCTTCTGCTTCCCGTTACCGCTTTGGCAGCGGAAACCGGCATTGATACCTCAGCTCTAGATATGGAGTACTACGGCCGCTACAGGGATAAGGGCTATTCCATCAGCGTCTACAATTGCGGCGAGTATATCTCCGACGGTGCCGATGGCGGGCTGGATGTCAACAAGGCCTTTGAGGAGGTCACCGGCATCAAGGTCATTTATTCCAACTACGATACCAATGAATCGATGTACGCCAAGCTGAAAACCGGCGGCGCCGTCTATGATATCGTCGTTCCCTCCGACTACATGATCTCCCGTATGATCGCCGAGGGGATGCTGCAAAAGCCGGATATGTCCAATATCCCCAACCTGAAAAACATCGATGAAAAGTACCTTTACCAGTCCTACGACCCCACCAATGAGTATTCGGTGCCCTATACCTGGGGCGTGCTGGGGCTCATCTACAATACCAAAATGGTAGAGGACGAAGCGGTGGTGGCCAGCTGGGGCGCCCTGTGGAGCGAAGCCTATATGGATAATATCCTGATGATCAATAACTCCAAGGACGCCTTCGGCATCACCTTTGCCTATTTGGGGCTGCCCATTAATGCCGAAAGCACCGAGCAGGTGGATAAGGCTGTGGTGCTGCTGAAGGAGCAGAAAAAGGTCATTCAGGCCTATGTCGCCGATGAGGTGTTCGATAAAATGATCGGCGGGGAAGCGGCCATGGCGCCCTATTATAACGGCGATGCCGTCACCATGATAGCGGACAACCCTGATCTTGCCTTCTCCATTCCCATGGAGGGCAGCAATCTTTTCACCGATTGCCTGTGCATTCCCAAGGAGAGCCAGAAGCGAGAGCTGGCGGAAATGTATATCAACTTTATGCTGGAGCCGGAGGTCGGCCTTGCCAATACCGAGGCCATCGGCTATTCCACCCCCAATACAAAGGTGTACGAGCTGCTGGATGAGGAGACAAAATCCGACCCCACCGCCTACCCCGATGAGGAGTCCCTGGCCCACTGCGGCTACTACACCTATATCGGCCCGGAGCTGTCCCTTTACATCGACAGCAAGTGGGCCGAGGTGCTGACCGCCGATGAAAAGTACAGCGCCATGATCATGCCCATGTTCCTCGGCGCATGTGTGGCGGGCATCATTGCCCTCAATATCGTCCGTGCCACCCGCAAAAAGCGGGAGGAATGATTTTCCCAGCAGGGGTCCCTCACCGGGCCTCTGCTTTTTTGCATAAATTTCCCTCTTCGCTTTTGGCAACTCCTACAAAGATGAAAAAACTTCCACTGTTTTCTTGACTTTATTCGCTTGAATTGCTAAAATAACATTACCGGCATCCCCCATATGGGGGATTTCATGTTTGCGGGCAAACATGATTCATTTACTCGCGGATGTGATTCACCTGCCGGAAATAAAGAGGGGAAACCCCAAAAAGAAAGAGGTAATGTCTTATGAAAAAGCTCCTTAGCCTGGCGCTGGCCCTCCTCCTGCTGGCCGTCATGCTGCCGGTCGTTTCCATGGCTGATGAAATCAAATGGGAAGACGGCAAAAATGTTTATTGGCAGGCGGGCAATGATTCTGATCAAACCGCCACTCTGGCCGAAGCTTTGAAGGCCGCTTATATGGCTAATAAGGGTGATATCACCATCACCTGCCGCCCGAATTCCGATGTTGGCGAAATGACACACGGACATGTTGCGGATAATATTACTATCATCGGCAACGGCGCTTATATTTCCGGTGGCGAATGCGATCTCGAAGTTGACACCTATCAGTTTAACCGCGCTACTGGTGTACAGGACGAAAATAATGGTGTTTATCTCGAAAAGAATATCACCATCACAGCCTCCAACCTTTATAACCTCGGCGTTTGGGGCCAGCGTCACACCAGCTACACGGTAAACATCAACCTCACCAACTGCGATAGTAAGGCGATTAACGGCATGGACAATGTCCAGCGTGTATACATCACCGGCACTACCGGTGTCAATAACATCACCGTAACAGGCTGCAACTTTCTCACCAAGGCAACTGCCCTCTACTCTAATGCGGACGGTACGGTTGTCATTGATAACTGCACATTCAAGGGTGGCCAAGTTCCCGTAAACTTCAATCACAAAGCAAATGGCATACAGACTGTCACCGTGAAGAACAGCACCTTCACCAACTGCGGTGATGCGGGTGAGTGGAGTGCATTTGCAGCCCCGGTCCGCTTCGTTAACAGCGGCAATGGCTCTCTGGATGCAACCATTGAAAACAATACCTTTACTGGCACTGTCGGCAATAATGGTGATATCCTGTTGGGTGACTATCGTGATGGTGAAACCTCAAATGATTTTACTGCCACTATCACTCCTAACGGTACCACCAAAGTAAGAAATAGTGGTATTACAGATGAACCTACTCCCATTACCGGCAAGGTAACTGCTGACGCCAAGGGCAACATCACCCATGTCCAGGAGGAAGGCCCCACCACCATCGTCATCGTCAGCCCTACCCAGGACACCCCCAAGACCGATGACCAGAAGAACCCCACCACCGGCGCCAATGACCTCGTTGCTGTCGCCGTCGCCGCCGCGGCCCTCGCGCTCGCCGGCTCCGCCATCATTCTCCGCAAGGATTAAGATCTTTCTCAAGAAAAGCCCCCCCACCGGGGGGCTTTTTCTATGCACCATGACCATTGTCAAGCCCCCAAATTGTTAGAATTTTCGTTCATTCATACAAACTTTTGTTCGCTCCTTTACATTATCGAACATTTGTGCTACAATGGGAATCGTAGAAGAACAACAGTTCGCATTTGGCCAAATTCAGGAGAGAAAACCTATGGATCAGCAAACCATGGGCTGGGTGCTGTTGGGGGCGGCCGTCCTCATCCTTGCTCTGCTCATCTACCTGCTTACGCAGGTCAAAAAGTCCTGCCAAAATGATATTTCCACCCAGCTCCAGCGCCTGCAAAGCGATCTGGAGCGTTCGGTGCAGGCCGATATTCTCACCCTCGGCAAGTACCTCATGCAGTCCCAGCAGTCCCAGTCGCAAAGCGAAAGCCGGGCCCTGCTGGAGCAGCTCACCCAGTTTGAAAATAGACTATCCACATTCTCCCAGCAGTCCACGCGCGCGCTGGAGGATGTGCGTGCGTCCATGGAACGCCAGCTTTCCACAATTCGCCAGGATAACAATGCCAAATTGGACGAAATGCGCCAAACCGTCGATGAAAAGCTGCAAAAAACCCTCAATGACCGCATGACCGAATCCTTCCGCCTGGTGAATGACCGGCTGGAGCAGGTTTACCGCGGTCTGGGTGAAATGCAGTCGCTGGCCCAGGGCGTCGGCGACCTCAAAAAGGTCCTCAGCAATGTGAAAACTCGTGGAATTCTGGGGGAAGTGCAGCTTGGCGCTATCCTGGAGGACATTCTCACTCCGGAGCAGTACGGCAAAAATGTGGCAACGGTTCCCGGCAGCCGCAATGTGGTGGAATACGCTGTCAAACTTCCTGCGGAGGATGGCAGCTTTATTTGGCTTCCCATCGATGCCAAATTCCCTGGGGATAGCTACGCTGCCCTCCGGGACGCCTATGATTCCGGTGACCAGGCGGCGATTCAAGCGGCGGTGCGGCAGCTGCTGCTTACCGTCCGGATGGAAGCCAAGGATATCCGCGAAAAGTACCTTTGCCCGCCCCGCACCACCGAATTTGGAATCCTCTTTTTGCCATTTGAGGGGCTGTACGCCGAGGTGGTGAACCGTGGCATGGTGGAAACTTTGCAGCGGGAATACCGGGTGAACATTGCCGGCCCCAGCACCATGGCTGCCCTGTTGAGTTCTTTGCAGATGAGTTTCCGGACCATCGCCATTCAGCGCAGAAGCGGTGAGGTGTGGAATATTCTCGGCGGTGTTAAGACTGAGTTTGATAAATTTGCCGATGCCCTAACTATGACCCAAACCCGGCTGGAGCAGGCCAGCAGCGAGCTGGATAAGCTGGTCGGTGTCCGCACCCGGCAGATCCAGCGGAAGCTGCGGGGGGTGGCCAGTTTGCCGGAGGAGCAGTCTGCCGCCCTGTTCCCGGAGGAGCAGCTGCCTCCGATGGAGGACGAGCTGGAAGTCTGAATTTGTTGGATATGGAATGCTCTTGTAAATTAGGCCAATTGCCGCAAAGTAGAGCTCTGTCCGGCCGGAGAGGGCTTTTTGGTGACGCTGTGGTTGTGGGGCTCAATTGGTGGTTGAATCTGACCCACTCAACCAGCTGTTGCTGGCATTTGCGGCGGGACAGCGTTATGCTGATTTCGTCGGGCAGTCGACTGCGGGCAGCGTCCCGGAATGCCGCTTGTGACCATAAAAATCAAGAAATCTTAAACATCTTCGGGTGGATTTTTTAGCCGGAATGTGCGATACTGGGAGGAGAGATTTACCGCATAGCGAGGAGGGGCCAAATGTTCAAAATACTCATTGTGGAGGACGACCGCGGCATTGCCGAGGGCATCCAGAGCCTGCTGGAGCAATGGGGAATGGAGGCGCGGCAGGTGCAGGATTTCCGCAACATTACCGGGGAGTTCGAGACCTATCAGCCTCATCTCATCCTACTGGATATCAAGCTGCCCAGCTACGACGGCTACTATTGGTGCGGCCAGCTGCGGCAGAGGACTGCGGCGCCCATCATTTTCATCTCCTCGGCGGCTGACAACATGAACATCGTGATGGCGATGAACATGGGCGGCGATGATTTCATCGCCAAGCCCTTTGACGGCAGTGTGCTGGTGGCCAAGGTGCAGGCCATGCTACGGCGCAGCTATCGGCTGGAGACTGCCCTGCCGGCGCCGGAGTGCCGGGGAGCGGTGCTGAATACTGCCGACCAGACCCTGCAGTATGAGGGAAATGCCATCGACCTAACCAAAAATGAATACCGCATCCTGCTGTGCCTGATGGAACGCAAGGGCCAGGTAGTGAGCCGCGAGCTGCTGATGCAGCGGCTGTGGGAGACCGACAGCTTTGTGGATGAAAACACGCTGACCGTGAATGTGAACCGCCTGCGCAAAAAGCTGGAGGCTGCTGGGCTTTCCGAGTTTATCCGCACCCGCTTTGGCGTGGCGTACCTGGTGGAATGAAAGACAAGGCAGGCGGCGCGACGGAGCGGGCGAGGGGTGACCGGTTTGGCACAAACGGCGCCCCGAGACAAAGCGGAGGCGTGCCGCCGGAATGCAGGGACGGGAAAAAGTGCTTGCAATCGAACCTTCGGTATGCTATACTCTTTTCGATGCCAAATATGAAAGAAAGGAGCTGCTGAAATGTACTTTTTGCACAACAACAAGATGAACAAGTTCCGCACTGGAATCAACCGAATACCTGCACAGCAGCTCTCTCTGTAAGTCCGCCTGAACCAAGGTGCTATTTCGCTCGCCGGGAGTTTCTGTTGCTCCCGGCCTTTTTGCGCCTTTTTTCAAGATCGGGGGAGAGAGCGGAACCCATAAACTGACGGAGAAATTATGAAACGAATTTTGCCATATCTTAAGCCCTACCGAGGGAAAATGCTGCTGGGCATGCTGCTGATTGCCGTTTCCAGCGTCTGTTCGCTGCTGCTGCCCACCATCATGAGTGATATCCTGGACGGCGGCATCTACACCTCCGATTGGGACTATATCCTGCGCTGCTGCGGCAGAATGCTGCTGGTCACGCTGCTCTCGCTGGGGGCGGTGGCGGCCGGTACCTGGTGCCGCACCCAAGTTGTTTCCGGCTTTTGCGCCGACCTGCGCGCGGCGGTTTTTGGCCGGGTGAATGCCCTGACCTTTGAAGAGGTCAGCCGCATCGGCACCTCGGCGCTGCTTACCCGTTCCACCCACGATGTGGGGACGCTGGCCTGGGTGGCCGATATGCTTTCCAGCAACATCATCACCATTCCGGTGCTGTTTTTCGGCGGGGTGGTGCTGGCCTTTTCCAAGGACAGCACGCTGGCGCTCATTATCCTGGTGGCTATGCCCATCATTACGCTGCTGGTGCTGGCTATTGGCCGCAGGGTGGAGCCGCTGTGGAAGATCAGCGACCAGTTCTGCGATAAGCAGAACGACCTGGTGCGGGAGCGGCTGCACGGCATCCGCGTTATCCGGGCCTTTAACAGGGAGGAGCAGGAACAGGGCCGCATAGCCGAGGCCACCCGTGTGATGGCCGAGCATATCATTGAAGCGAATACAAAGATGGGCCTGGTGGCGCCCATTGCCATCGCCCTGATGAACCTGGTGGCGGTCGCGATCCTGTACTTTGGCGGCAGTCGGATGCAAAGCGGGATTTCCGCCGCTTCCGGCGGCGATATCTTTGCCATGGTGCAGTATGTGGCCCTGGTAATGAACGGTATCGTTATGGCGGCCTTTGCCCTGGTGATGTACCCCCATGCCAAGGTGGCCGCGGGCCGCATCGGTGAAGTGATGGACGCCAACATGATGACCGAGACCGCCGAGGAGGATGACAATATTACCTTTGCCGGGGACATCCGCATGGAGAATGTGACCTTTCGGTATGAGGGTGCTGACGCCGCGGCGGTAAGCGATGTTTCGCTGCATATCGCCGCGGGACAGAAGGTAGCTATCATCGGCGGGACCGGCAGCGGTAAATCCACGCTGGTGCAGCTGCTGATGGCCTTCCGGCTGCCCACCGAGGGGAAGATCTACTTTGACGGGCGTGATGCCGCCACCCTAAGCCGCCGTACCATCCGGCACAATATCAGCTGTGTATTGCAGCGCGCAGGCATTTACAGCGGCACCATCCGGGAAAATATCGCCATGGGGCGCCCCAGCGCTTCCGAGGAGGAACTGATGGAAGCCGCGGCGGTGGCCCAGATGGCGGATTACATCAAAGCGCAGCCGGAGGGGCTGGACCACCGGCTGGAGCAGGCCGGCAAGAACCTTTCCGGCGGGCAGAAGCAGCGGGTGAGTATTGCCCGGGCTGTGCTGAAAAACGCGCCGATCTATCTCTTTGACGACAGCTTTTCGGCGCTGGACTTTATGACCGAGGCGAACCTGCGGCGGGCGCTGGCCGAAAAGGCGGCTGGGAGGACTCAGATCGTGGTGACGCAGCGAGTGACCAGCGCCATGAGCAGCGACCAGATCTTTGTAATGGACGGCGGGCGGCTGGTGGATAGCGGCACCCACCGGGAGCTGCTGGAGCGCTGCAAGGTATACCGGGAGATTTATCTTTCCCAGACGGGAGGTGAGCGCCGATGAACCGCAAAAAGAAACCGACTGAGGAAGTAAAAATGAGCACCTGGGAGGTATTCCGCCGACTGGTGCGGGACGCCCGGCCCATTTACGGCTGGCTGCTGCTGGGCGCCCTGCTGGGTGGTATAGTGGTGGCGTGTACTGTCATCGCCCCGAAGCTCCTGGGGCAGGGCATCCAGCTGCTGTACGATGCCTGGGCCGGAGAACGGCCCAAAGCCGGTCTGACCGAAGCGCTGCTGCCGATCTGCGGAGCACTGGCGGGGGTGTACCTGCTGAAGAGTATCGTGGACACCGGAAAGATGGTCCTGATGAACAATGTGGTGAGTAAGTACTATACCTGCACACTGCGCATCAAGCTTTCGGATAAACTATCCCGGCTGCCCATCAGCTTTATTGATAAGACCCCGGCAGGACAGATCATTGACCGTATTCAAGAGGATGTTTCCAATATGGGCGGCAGTATCCACAACATTGTGGATGTGACAGTAATGGGCTTTATGCAGATCGTGGTCATCGCTGTGATGATGCTGCGGGAAAACTGGCGGATGGGACTGGCGGTCCTGCTGCTGATGCCGCTATCCATCGTGATTTCTTCCCGGATTTCCGCCGCCTGCGGCACCTATTTCCGCCGCTTGTTTGAGGAGAGCGGCAAGATGTACTCCATTGTGGAGGAAAGCTACGCCAGCTACCAGACCACGAAGGCATATAACTACGAGGAGACCACCATTGCGGCGCACGCCGCGGCGAACAAGCGGCAGAAGGACGCCGAGGCAAAGGCAATCTTTCTGCAGGGACTGATCACACCGTGCATTACCGCTGCCAATGCATTGGCGTATATTCTGGTCGCTCTCATCGGCGGCTACCTAACAGTACAGGGAGCCCTGGGTGTGGGTGCCGTGGTAACGGTGCTGCTGTACTCCCGGCAGTTTTCCGCGCCGCTGGAGCAGATCGCCGAGGTGCTGGGGTCTATCCAGCGCATCTGCGCCGCCGCCCGACGGGTGTATGAGATGCAGGACGCCCCGGAGGAGGAGCCCATCGAGGGGCACCTGCCGGAGGAAATAAAGGGCGATGTGGATTTTGAAAATGTGAATTTCAGCTACGATCCAGAAACGCCGCTGATTCGGGACTTCACTGTGAAGGTAAAGCATGGGCAGAAGGTGGCCATTGTAGGGCCCACCGGCGCGGGCAAGACCACGCTGGTGAACCTGCTGATGCGGTTCTATGATATCCAAAGCGGGAAGATCACGATAGACGGCCATGATATAGCCGCTGTGAGCCGTGAGGATGTGCGGGGGCTCTTTGGCATGGTGCTGCAGGATACCTGGCTGTTTGGCGGGACTGTGGCCGATAATGTGGCCTACGGCAAGCCGGAGGCGACCCGCGAGGAGATTGTCACCGCCTGCGATGAGGCCTACTGTGATCATTTTATCCGCACGCTGCCGCAGGGCTACGACACTGTGGTGAGCGAGGATTCCATCAATATTTCCGGCGGGCAGAAGCAGCTCCTGACCATCGCGCGGGCGCTGCTGGCCAACCGGCGGCTGCTCATCCTGGATGAGGCGACCTCCAATGTGGATACCCGTACCGAGATATTGCTGCAAAAGGCGATGGATAAGCTGATGCGGGGACGCACCTGCTTTGTCATCGCGCACCGGCTTTCCACCATCGTGGATGCTGACCTGATCCTGGTCATCAATGACGGACAGATTGTGGAGGCCGGTACCCATGAGGGCCTGCTGGAGAAGCAGGGCTTCTACTATCGGCTGTATACCAGCCAGTACGCGGTATAAGCCGTATAAAAAAAGAAAAGGCCGGCAGCGAGCTCCGTGGGACAAAGGAGCGAGCTGCCGGTGCTTTTGGCTTTTACGGGGCCTGGATAAAGGCACGGGCCCTTTGCAGGTCATCCGCATCCGGGTGGCCCTTGGCCATGCCGCCGATGAGCTTAAACGGGCCAAAGGTATCATAACCGCGGCAGGAGAAGGTGCCAAGAATGGGGCAATTTTTGGCCTTTACTGCTTCGGTGATGGCGGCATAATACTTTTCGGGGCAGGCGGTGGAGCCGTGGGTACAGACGAAAAAGGTTTCTTTGCCCTCGGGCAGGTACTGGGTGGCGTAATGGACCACGGTATCGTGGAATTTGGAGTAATAGATGCCGGAGGCGAAGCCGATGCGGTCATACTGCGGCAGGCGGGCGGCCATGCGGCTGGTGACATCGATGAGATCGATCTCGGCGGCTTCAGCCATGGCTTCCAGGACCTTGAGGGTATTGCCGTGGTGGCGGGAATAATAACAGATGGCGGTTTTCATGTGGGAGCCTCCTTGAGGAAAGTGATAAAGTGGTGCAGGAGCAGGGGACAGGCGGCGAGCAAAACGCCCACAGGGCCAGGAACGCCCGCAGGCAGGCTGGCGCCCGACGCAAGGCGGGCTGGCGCCTGTCAAGGGCAGTGACGCCGCCATGCGGGTGCTTTTGGCGGCCGCCGTACAGCATGATTATAGACCTTTTGCGAATGGGGAGCAAGTGTTGCTTTTTGGCGGAAAAACCGCTATGATAAAGGGAGATTTTTAGCGAGTGGGAGAGATACTATGACAGCAAGAGAATATCCGGTATTTACCGTTACCCCTAAGGCGGAGCGCAGCCTGCGGGCCGGCCACCCCTGGGTGTATGGGGAGGAAGTGACCGCCGTGGAGGGCGCTTACCAAAATGGTGATATGGTGGATGTGGTGAGTAATAAAGGGCGGTACCTGGGCACCGGCTGGGTGAATGATCACTCCAAAATCAGGGTGCGGATCATCAGCCGCAATGCCAATGATACCTTTGATGAGGCGTTTTTCCGGCGGAGGGTGTGCTATGCGCTGAATTACCGTAAAACGGTGATGGGCCCGGTGGATTACCGCTGCTGCCGCCTTATTTTTGGCGAGGCGGATCAGTTCCCGGGGCTGACGGTGGATCGCTTTGAAAACATATTGGTGACGCAGGTGCTTTCCCTGGGTATGGAGCGCCGCAAAGACTGGGTGTACCGGGCGCTGGTGGAGCTGCTGCGGGAGGACGGCGAGCAGATTGATGCGATCTACGAGCGGAACGATGTGACCATAAGAACGCTGGAGGGGCTGGAGCAAGGAAAGGGCTTCTACCAGATGGAGGGGCTGAGAACCGACCTGAGCGGGCATGTGACCATTACCGAAAACGGGATAAAATATGATGTGGACTACATCGAGGGGCAAAAGACCGGTTTTTTTCTGGACCAAAAGTACAACCGGCAGGCGGCGGCCAAGCTGGCCCGCGGACGCCGGGTGCTGGATTGCTTTACGCATACCGGGGCTTTTGCGCTGAATGCGGCAGCGGCGGGGGCGGAGCATGTGACCGCTGTGGATGTTTCGGCCTTTGCGCTGGAGCTGGCCGCTGAAAACGGAAAGCGCAATGGATTGACCAATCTGGACTACAAGTGCGCCGATGTTTTTGACCTGCTGACCGAGATGGCTAAAGAGAAAAAGTGCGATTATGACTATATTATTCTGGACCCGCCTGCCTTTACCAAGAGCCGCGCGACCGCCAAAAACGCCTATCACGGCTATAAGGAGATCAATAGGAAGGCGATGCGGCTGCTGCCCCGCGGCGGGTATTTGGCGACCTGCTCCTGCTCGCACTTTATGACGGACGAGATGTTCCGCAAAATGCTGCAGGAAGCAGCGCTGGATGCCGGTGTGACGCTGCGGCAGATCGAGGCGCGGCAGCAGGCTCCGGATCATCCCATTTTGCCGGAGGTTCCGGAGACCGATTATCTTAAATTCTATCTGCTGCAGGTAGTATAAGGACGGGAATATTGCGAAAACTTGACAAAAGTGGTATAATACAATAATAGGAAATCACTTTGCAGAAAGAAGATGTTACTATGACTAAAATTGATATTTTCTCCGGCTTTTTGGGCGCTGGCAAAACGACCCTCATCAAGAAGCTGATCGCTGAGGCCTATACCGGCGAGCAGCTCGTCCTCATTGAAAATGAGTTTGGCGAGATCGGCATTGACGGCGGCTTTTTGCAGGAGGCGGGCATCAACATTACCGAAATGAACAGCGGCTGCATCTGCTGCAGTCTGGTGGGCGATTTCGGCAAGGCGCTGCGGCAGGTGATGGATACCTATCACCCCGACCGTATCCTCATTGAACCCTCTGGTGTGGGCAAACTCAGCGATGTCATCCGGGCGGTGCAGAACCTGGAAATGCACGATGTGGTGCTGAACGGATTTACCACTGTGGTGGACGCTTCCAAAGCCAAGATGTATATGAAAAACTTTGGCGAGTTCTTCAATAACCAGGTGGAGCATGCCAGCGCCATTATTTTGAGCCGTACGGCCGGGATGAGCCAGGAAAAGCTGGATGCCTGTGTGGCCCTGCTGCGGGAGAAGAACCCCACCGCCACCATTGTGACGACCCCTTGGGACGAACTGGACGGCAAGCAGCTGCTGGCGGCCATGGAACGCCGGGATACCCTGGCGGCTGCTCTGGAGGAGCTGGCCGAGGAGCAGGAGCACGAGCACCATCATCATGACGACGATGAGTGTGGCTGCGGCTGCCACGACCATGACCACGAGCATGAGCATCACCACCATCACGACGAGGATGACGATGAGTGCGGCTGTGGCTGCCACGATCATGGCCATGACCACGAGCATGAGCATCACCACCATCACGATGAGGATGACGATGAGTGCGGCTGCGGCTGCCATGAACATGACCACCATCACCATCATCACCATGCCGATGAGGTATTTACCAGCTGGGGTAAAGAGACCGCCCACCCCTACGGGAAGCAGGAGCTGGCTGCCGCGCTGGAAGCCCTGGATACCGGCGATTACGGCCAGGTGCTGCGGGCCAAGGGCATTGTAGCCGGTACGGACGGCAAGTGGCTGCACTTTGACTATGTTCCCGGTGAGGTGGAGATCCGTAATGGCGCTGCTGGTGTCACCGGCCGTCTGTGCGTCATCGGCGCCGAGCTGAAGGAGGACGCCCTAACTTCGCTGTTCCACCTGAACTGAAAAACGGAGGACTGACGAATGGCAAAAGCTGTTGAGATCCCGGTTTACCTGTTTACCGGCTTTCTGGAGGGGGGAAAGACCCGCTTCATCCGGGAAACGCTGGAGGATAAGAAGTTTAATGCCGGGGAGCACACCCTGCTGGTGCTGTGTGAGGAGGGCGAGGAGGAATACGATCTTTCTCACCCGCTGATGAAGAATGTGCATATCCTGCCCATCGAAAGCGAGGAGGATCTGACCACCGCCAAACTGGGCGAGTGGCAGAAGATCCACCGGGTGGACCGGGTAGTGATAGAATATAACGGCATGTGGCAGCTGCAGCGCCTGTACGAGCAGATGCCGCAGGGCTGGATGATCTACCAGGAAGTGATGATAGCGGATTACAATACCTTCCTGAGTTACAACACAAATATGCGCAGCCTGATGGTGGATAAGCTGACCAGCTGTGAGATGGTGTTGCTGAACCGGGCCCCGGTGGGCGCCGATAAAATGGAGATCCACAAGGTGGTGCGGGGCGTGAGCCGCCGGACCGAAATAGGCTATGACTATGTGGACGGCAACTTTGACTATGATGAGATAGAGGACCCGCTGCCCTTTGATATTGAGGCCCCGATCATTGAGATCGCTGATGCGGACTTTGCCGTGTGGTACCGTGACCTGACCGAGGAGATGGAAAAGTACCAGGGCAAGACGGTGCGCTTTAAGGGGCGTGTGGTGACCAAGCACCGCAGCCTGAAAAACTGCTTTGTGTGCGGGCGGCATGTGATGACCTGCTGCGTGGAGGATATCACCTTTATGGGGCTGGCCTGCACGGGATATAGCCCTGAAAAGCTGGAAAATGGCGGATGGTATACCGTGACAGCCAATGTGAATATCCAGTACAGCACTGTGTACGGCAAGCGCGGCCCGGTGCTGGCGGTCAGCGCCTGCATCCCGGCTGAGGAACCGGAGCAGGAGGTTGCCACTTTCTATTAAGCTGAGTCTTAACGGAAAATTATCACAAATAGCGGAAGATGCCCGGAGAGATGCCACCCTCCGGGCTTTCTTTTTATTGGATAATATGGTATAATAAATAAAATATAAACCCAGCGACCTCAACCCCAAAGGAGGAACCCCATGAGCCAGAAAGAACATAGACAGCCCCCAGCCTTTATCCACAGTGCGCTGCGGGATCATAACAGCCTTGCCCTGCCCTCGGTCATCCGCCGAGCCAGTGGGATCATCATTATGGGCAGACGGATGAAGTCGCTGATCTTCACCACCGATATTGCCATCATCCGCAACTGTAATGCCGATGCGGTGCTGGCGGTTTACCCCTTTACACCGCAGCAGGTCATTATGGACGCCATCATTTCCGCTTCCTCCATCCCCGTGGTGTGCGGGGTGGGCGGCGGCGTTACCGACGGCATACGCAGCGTGATGCTGGCCAAGGATGCCGAGGCGCAGGGCGCCTTTGGTGTGGTGGTGAACGCACCCATGCGCAACCAGACGGTGGAAACGATGAAAAAGGTGGTGGATATCCCCATCATCGCCACCGTGACCAGTGAAAATTATGATATCGCGGCAAGACTGGCGGCCGGGGCTTCGGTACTCAATGTTTCCGCGGCGGAGCGCACGGCCAAAGTGGTGAAAAAGATTCGGGAGAAGTTCCCCGATGTGCCCATCATCGCTACCGGCGGCCCCACCGAAGAATCCATCCTGCGGACGATAGAGGCCGGCGCCAACGCCATCAGCTATACGCCGCCTTCCACCAAGGAGCTGTTTAGGGTCATTATGACCGGCTACCGGGAAAATGACACGGCCAAGGCGGAGCCGCTGGAGGAAGAGGATTTGTTGGAGCTGCTGTAAAACAAACCGCGAAAGTGGGGAGGAGAAGAAACATGAGAAAACTGCTGAAAGCGCTTTTGATTCTGCTGGCGGTGCTGCTGGCGGTGGTCATTATCTATGTGGGATATGTGATGCTGAGCTATGACCGCATCCCCGATAACCAGGAGCTAGAGATCCGCAATCCCCAGGAGACTGACCTGGCGGTGCGGCTGGGCGAGGAATATGCCATCGTGACGCAGAATGTCGGCTTTGGCGCCTATACCGATGATTTCACCTTCTTTATGGATGGTGGGGTGGAATCCTGGGCAAAAAGCCCCGAAAGTGTGATCGAATGCATCAATGCGGCAGCAGAGGAGGTTTCCTCCTTGGAGCCGGATTTTATCCTGTTCCAGGAGGTAGATTTTGACTCCACCCGCAGCTACCATATCGATGAGCAGGAGATCCTGCGGGCGGCTTTCCCGCAGATGGCGGAGGTGGATGCCGTCAATTACCATTCAGCGTTCCTCATGTATCCGCTGACACAGCCGCATGGCAGCTCCAACAGCAGCATGGTGACCTTCAGCAGTGTCGGCATCACCGGTGCACTGCGGCGCAGCCTGCCCATTTCCACCGGCTTTTCCAAGTTTCTTGACCTGGACCGGTGCTATACCATCAGCCGGGTGCCCACGGAAAACGGGAAGGAGCTTGTGCTCTTTAATGTGCACCTTTCGGCCTACGGCGGCAGCGATGAGATAAGGGCCGCGCAGATGAATATGCTGTTTGGCGATATGCTGGCCGAATACCAGAAGGGCAACTATGTGGCGTGCGGCGGCGATTTCAACCATGATTTTACCGGGAACTCCACCCAGGTGCTGAATGGCGGTGAGATGACCGACTTTGGCTGGGCGCAGCCCTTCCCCGCGGAGATGCTGCCAGAGGGACTGACCCGCTGTGATAACTATACCGACGGCAAGGTGGAGCCCACCTGCCGCAACTGCGATATCCCCTATGAGGAGGGGAACTTCACCATTATTGTGGATGGCTTCCTGGTAAGCGACAATGTGACGGTGACCTACCTGGAGAATGTGCAGACCGGGTTTACCTATTCCGACCACAACCCGGTGCTGATGCGCTTTACCCTGAACTGACGGAGGAACGAACGATGCCAACTGTGGCCCAATGGAAAAAAGCCCTGCAGAGCGGTGCCTGTGATGAGGAACTGTGCCGGCTGTATGTCACACCGGATCCGATCTCCCGGCAGGAGCGCCTGCTGCGCCTGCTGGAGCAGTTTACCAGGCTGTATGGGGAAAGGGAAGAGGTGCGCATCTTTTCGGCACCGGGCCGCACCGAGCTGGGCGGCAACCACACCGACCACCAGCACGGCCGGGTGCTGGCTGCTGCTGTTACGCTGGACAAGCTGGCCATCGTATCTCCGCAAAAGGAGGGGCCGGTGGAGATAGGCAGCAAGAGCCATCCGCTGCCCGCGCTGGACTGGCGCGACCTAACCCATTACGAAAAGGAGCGGGGCCATTCCCCCTCCATGATAAGAGGTGTCTTTGCCGGGCTGCGGCAGCAGGGGTATGCGGCCGGCGGCTTTGCCGGTGTGACCGATTCCGTTGTTCCTACCGGTTCCGGGCTGTCCTCCTCGGCGGCTTTTGAGCTGCTGCTGGGGCAAATTCAGAATGCCCTGTATAATGATGGGGCCATTCCGCCGGTGGCACTGGCGCGCATAGGCCAGTATGCCGAAAATGAGTACTTTGGTAAGCCCTGCGGCCTGATGGACCAGACCGCGTCGGCGGTGGGCAGCGCGGTTGCCATTGATTTTCTTTGCCCGAAGGCCCCTATTGTGGAGCGCCTGCCCTGCGACTTTGCCCGCTGGGGTATGACGATGTATGTGGTGAATACCGGTGGGAGCCATGCCGACCTGACTGAGGATTACACGGCCATCCCGCGGGAGATGAGAGCGGTGGCAGCGCAGTTTGGCTGCCGGGTGCTGCGGGAGGTAGACCCGGCGGAATTTTACGCGGGGCTGCCCGGCCTGCGCGGCAAGGTGAGCGACCGCGCAATTTTGCGGGCGATGCATTTCTTTGAGGAAAACGAGCGGGTGCCCCGGCTGGCGGCAGCTCTGCGGGAACCCACTGCGGAGCATTACCTGGAGGAGATGCTGGCCAGTGGGGAATCCTCGATGGAGAAGCTGCAGAACATCTACCCAGCTGACCCGAATGAACGAGGGTTGGCACTGGCACTTTCGCTATGCCGGCGGGAACTGACCGGCTGTGGCGGCTGGCGGGTACACGGCGGCGGCTTTGCCGGTACAGTACAGGCACTGGTGCCAAGAGAGCGAGAAGCGGGCTTTCTGCGGGTAATGCGGGAGACCTTTGGCGAAGAAAGCTGTACCCATTTGACTGTTCGTGCGGTAGGTGCGTGCGAGCTGGAGTTCCCCGAATAAGAGAAAAATGAGGGCGTCCCGAAGCGGAGGATGGCTGCCCGCCCGTGACGGGTGGCGGCACGATAAAAGCGGAGGGACGCCCGTATCCTGTGAGGCAATAAAAACTTGCAGATTGCAGATATCTATGCTAAAATACGCTGCTGTCTGCACAGGTACAGACCATATGATTCGGCAAAGAAAGAGATTGCCGGAAATTTTAGAAAATGAAAACTGGAGAATAATAAATGAACGCAGAGAGAAGAAATGGCGCGCAGGAGCCCATCCGGCTTTCCGACCATTTCAGCTACGGCCGGCTGATCCGCTTTACCATGCCGACCATTATTATGATGATTTTCACATCCATCTATGGTGTAGTAGATGGACTGTTTGTTTCCAATGTAGTGGGCAAGACCGAATTTGCGGCGCTCAATTTCGTGTTCCCGTTTATCATGGTGCTGGGCGGGGCCGGATTTATGATAGGAACCGGCGGTACAGCGTTGGTGGCGCAGCAGCTGGGCCAGGGCGATAAGCAAAAGGCGAACCATACCTTCACCACCATGGTGAGCTTTACCATTTTGCTGGGTGTGATCCTTACGGCGATCGGTATTGCCGTTATCCGCCCGGTGTGTGTGCTGCTGGGGGCTACCCCGGAAATGATAGAGGGCTGTGTGGTGTATGGGCGTGTTACCATTGCGTTTACCGCTGCCTTTATGCTGCAAAATGTTTTCCAGAGCTTTTTGGCGGCGGCGGAAAAGCCAAAGCTGGGACTTTTCGTCACTGTGGCGGCCGGCCTGACCAATGCCGTGCTGGATGCCGTGTTTATCGCGGGCTTTCGATGGGGGCTGGCAGGCGCGGCGCTGGCCACCGGCCTTGGACAAGTGGTGGGCGGTGTGCTGCCTCTTATCTACTTCCTGCGGACGAACGGCAGCCTGCTGCAGCTGGAGAAAAAGCCATCGCTGGAGATAAAACCGATCCTAAAGGCATGCGGCAACGGCTCCTCCGAGATGATGTCCAATATCGCTACCTCGCTGGTGAGTATGCTGTATAATTTCCAGCTTCTTATATATATCGGGGAGGACGGAGTATCTGCCTACGGCGTGCTGATGTATGTGCAGTTTATCTTTATTGCCATTTCCATCGGGTATTCCATCGGTGCGGCGCCTATTGTCAGCTACCATTACGGTGCGCAGGATCACACCGAGCTGAAAAATCTCCTGCGTAAAAGCGTGACGCTGACCCTTACGGTGGGTGTGGCGCTGACGGCGCTGGCCATTGCGGCCGCGGGCCCCTTTACCTACATCTTTGTTGGCTTTGATGAGAGCCTGTTTGCGCTGACGAAGCACGCGTTCCAGTTGTTTGCGTTTTCCTTCCTGCTGGCGGGCTTCAATATCTTCTGCTCCGGCTTCTTTACAGCGCTGGGCAACGGCGCTGTTTCGGCGCTTATTTCCTTTTTGCGTGTGTTGGTGTTCCAGGCATCCTCGGTTATCATTCTTCCGCTGTTTTTGGATATCGATGGTATTTGGTGGGCAATCACAGTTTCCGAGGTACTGGCGGCTATCGTTTCGGCGGTCTTTCTGCTGGCCAAGCGGCAGCGCTACCACTACTAAAGGCTGCGGCTGAAAATGTTTCACATGAAACATTCGTTCTTTTTTAAACGGATAATTACCCAAAAGAAAACCTCCGGGATCGGTGAGATCCCGGAGGTTTTATATAGGGAAAAAAAGAAGAAAAAAGATGGCTTAGTGATTTTGCTTCAGGCGCTTATCCAGCTTGACCGAAAGGTGGGTGCCGACACTTTGAAATACCTGCACGATAACGATAAGTAGAATGACCGCCAGCAGCATGACCAAATATTTATAGCGGTAATAGCCGTAGTTGATGGCAATCTTACCCAGCCCGCCGCCGCCCACGATACCACTCATGGCGGTGTAGCCCAGGATGGTGGTGATGGCGATGGTGGCATTGGAGATGAGGGAGGGCATCGCCTCCGGGATCATGACCTTAATGATGGTCTGCATGGGGGAAGCGCCCATACTGCGGGACATTTCGATGATATTGGGATTGAGCTCTCGCAGGCTGCTCTCCACCAGGCGGGCCACAAAGGGAAAGGCAGCCACGACCAGCGGCACAATGGAGGCAACGGTACCCACCGCGGTGCCCACAACGGCCCGGGTGAAGGGGAACAGCAGGATCATAAGGATAAGGAAGGGGACGGAACGCAACAGATTGATGATGATATTGATGGTTTTCATCAACCAACCAGGCAGGGGGGCCAGGCCGCCCTTTTCGCCCACAACCAGGATGACACCCAGCGGCAGACCGATGACCACGGCAAAGAACATGGCCGCAATGGTGACATACAGCGTCTCCCAGAAGGCCAGCAGGAACTGCCCCTGAACAATGGAGAGTGTTTCCTGCAGTACCTCAGCGGAAAAGAGATTATTCAGCATACTGGGTCACCTCCTGGGCGGTAATATCGCCATCCTGTGTAAGATAGCCGATGGCACGGGCCAGATCGTCGTTTTTATCTTCAATGGAAAGCAGCATGGAGCCGTAGGCGCGGCCCTCGATGCTGCGGGTGGAAGCATAGGCAATATTGGCTTCCACGCCGATCTCGGTGGCCATGCGGGCAATGATGGGCTTGCCGGTGGCATCGGCCCCATTGAACACCACACGAATGAGCCGGGAACCGGGCAGGGAACACAGCAGACTTTCCGGATTTCCCTCCGGGAAGACCAGCCGGCGGGCGGCTTCCGATTTGGGGTGGGAGAACACTGCACTAACTTCGCCCTGCTCCACCACCTGGCCTTCCTCCAAGATGGCCACATGACGGCAGGTGGATTCCACCACGCTCATCTGATGGGTGATGATAATGACAGTGATGCCGAGTTTCTGATTGATCTCCCGGATGAGCTCCAGGATGGCATTGGTGGTCTTGGGATCGAGAGCACTGGTGGCTTCATCGCACAGCAGCACCTTGGGGTTGGTGGCCAACGCCCGCGCGATGGCGACACGCTGCTGCTGGCCACCGGAAAGCTGGGCAGGGTAGGCCGAGGCTTTATCGCCCAGGCCCACCAGCTCCAGCAGTGACTGTGCCTTTTTGATGGCTTCGGCCTTTTTTACACCAGCCAGTTCCAGCGGGAAGCAAACATTGCGCAGGCAGTTTTTCTGCATCAGCAGGTTGAAGCCCTGAAAGATCATGGTGATGCTTTGGCGCTCGGCTCGCAGCTCTTTTTCGGTCATTTTGGTCAGGTCCTTGCCATCAATGACCACGCTGCCGGCGGTAGGGCGTTCCAGCATATTGATGCAGCGCACTAGGGTGCTTTTGCCGGCACCGCTCATGCCGATGATTCCAAAGACATCGCCATCCGGGATGGAAAGAGAAACATCTTTGAGGGCCTCCACACTGCCATCCGTTAGGGAATAGGTCTTACACAGATTTTTGATCTCGATCATACTTTTTCAATCCCCAGTTCGTTTCAATTATTTAAGGGCATCCAGAGTGGATTGCTTGCCGCCGTAGAGGCCGAGAGGCTCCACATGGACAGAGAGAACAGAAACGATGTGAGTGCCGTTTTCGGCGTTGAAGTCATCGAGGTAAGGGGTGTGCTGGAAGTAGTTGGCCAGGACGGTGCCGTCCTCTACAACATTATTGGGGATAACATAGTCGCTGTACTCCTGGATATCCAGGGTGATGTCCTTGGCGGCCAGAATTTCCTTGGCAACAGCCAGGATCTCAGCGTGGGGAGCGGGGGAAGCGGCAACGGAGATGGTCTGACCGGCCAGAGCAGCGTAATCGAGGTCGGCATCATAGCCATCGCCAGGGTTTTCTACAACGG
>ERZ809296.1945-NODE-1945-length-21654-cov-3.448354_pt1 | contig 21654 bp, 8 predicted proteins | sample MGYA00520511_ERZ809296 | MGnify/ENA primary metagenome ERZ809296 (study PRJEB31576, sample SAMEA3212662) | Homo sapiens | biome: human-gut; feature: human gut; material: fecal | place: Sweden | collected 2012 ... | reverse complement strand
AGTCTATCGGATAGCTGTTCATTTTCCCCCTCTAAAGCCTTTACTTTTTCTTTTCCGCCATACTTATCTCCTATTATATATATCCGTTTCGGCACTGCCGTTTTTATGTATTATAAATTTTATATCGCCGTCATAATCAGTACGAAAAACCTGTGTATTTTTCAGTCTTTCAAGTACATCATCATTCGGCAAATTATATGGATTATTCTCACCGACGCTTATAACCGCATATTCGGGAGTTAATTTTTCAACCCATTCTTCACACGTTGCGGTATTCGAGCCGTGATGTGCAACCTTTAACAAGTTCGTTTTGCCTGCTTTTCCGTCGTCAATCAAATTCTTTTCGGCAAATGCTGACATATCACCCGTAAATGTTGCAGAAAAACCGTTATACTCGACGTAATACACATATGAAGTATCATTTTCATCATTACTTAACCCTGTCTTATTTGACGGAGGAATAATTCTTATTGTCATTCCGTTATTATAAGTAAGAAGTGTTTCCTGTGAAATGTAATGCACTGTCGTGCCGTTTTCCCTTGCGGTATTTTCAAGTGCCGCACGCCATTCACTGCCCTCCATATTATCGGGCAGAAATAAATTTCTTACCTTTATATTCTCCATTGCCGCTATAATTCCCTGCACATGGTCTTGATGATAATGACTTACAAACGCACTGTCTGCCTTTGTTATCCCCTCTGTTTCAAGATAATCAAGGTACACCTTTTCACCGGGGTTGTAATCAGAATACGAATTACCACCGCCGCCGTCTATAAGCACATTAAATCGGTACGGTGCTTGAATTACCGCACCGTCACCCTGACCGACATTGACGAATGTAATTTCCACATTATTTGTACTAATCACTTCGCCTATTACATACGAAGTCATCAATGCCGCCGCAACAAAAATTGCAATACGCATTTGACTGTTTTTCTTCTTAATATATTTCACTCCCGAGGCAACGGCAAGAGTGTATATAATAAGTAATAACAAATTCGGTTTTGCAACTGTATGCGATACAAGACCGAGTTTATATGAAATTGTCGGCACAAGTTTTAGTATAAACAGCACACAGTCAACCGCCTGTTTAAACAGCGGTGCGGTGTTGAATACCGCAAGCATTACAAGCAAAATCGGTGCAAGCACCATAATCACCGTCACGCAAGGCAACATTATTATTGACAAAACAATAGAATATATCGAAACAGCACCGAAAAAGTACGCCGAAACAGGCAAAAGTCCGATTGTACAAATTATGCCTATCGCAAAAAGTCTGCGAATGTATTTTATATGTATAAATTTAAGTTTACCGTGCACACAGTCGTAAAAGTAATATATCATAATTGCCGACAGCACCGACATCACAAATCCTGCGTCAAACAGCATTATCGGGTTTGCCGCTCCGACCGCAAGCAACGTTATACCGACTATATCCGGATAATATTTACGTCCGAATTTACTTTCGGTAAATATTATTACCGCTATCATCACAGCCAATCTGACCGAAACGGTATTGTTTGCATTTGCGAAAGCATATATAATAAGAAGAAACACCGTCAAAATATCGCGTGTCTTCTTTTTGAATATGCCCAAAACAAGTGTCATTAAGGACATTAAAAGCATTATATGAAGATACGAAGAATAAAAATATCTTTTCGTACCCGTTTTGGTAAGTATCTTATCAAAATCGTCCGAAAATTCTTTTTTATCCCCTATCAGCACAGCTTTCATTATCGCATTGTAATCGCCCTTGTAATGCTTGTCAATTAATTTTGAAATTGAGTTCTTAAACGAATTGTTAATCGCATATGGTGAATAATCTTTTATCACTTCGTCCGAAAGTTTAACTTCACTGCTGTATGATTTAAAGAAAATCCCCAATTTTTTATAATATTTCTTATAATCAAAGCCATTTCTATTCAATTTTTCAGGAAGTTCGTTGATAAATCCGCCGAAAGTTACGGTATCACCGTATTCCAGCTTATTATCGGAAGTAAGAAGGATTTTATCCCTTACCTTTTCATTATTTACTTTACGCACATCGATTACATATCGTACATTTTCATCTTCTTCACTGTCCTGCGGTATCTCGCACACGCGTCCGACGACAGTCACATACCGCCCTTCATACTTATACAAATCATGTGCATTTTCGCTTACTTGGGCATTGCAAAGAACTGTGCCCATAACAAGCGCCGTCATCATAACAAGTATTTTTGTATTGAATTTATGTTTAAAAACCGACACAACTGTCAATACCATTATAAGGGACAAAAGAAAAATTAATGCAAACGCAATGTCTATGCGTTCGTAAATATACACCCCAATCGAAAAGAATACGGCGATTTTAATATATTCAACCATATTTCTTACTCCTTGTATGCTTTAATTATATCAAATCGCAGTTTTCTTTACAACGGCAATGTAACTTTTGTAATCTTTGTAACGCGTTTGTAATATAAATGCACCGATTTTTACAAAGAAACATACTTTGCGCGTAATCTACCTGTAATATTAGGCTGAAATTCTGTAATTTTTGAATTATTTGAATTTTGTACACTTTTACATTATTTCACCTGTAAAACGCACTGTTTATGCAACATATTGAACATTTTACCCCTCGTTTTATGTTACAAAAGCTACTGTTTTATTACCGAATTGTTACAAAAAGAATACGATACGATTAAAAAAGTGTTGACAAATGGTTTAATGTGGTGTATAATCCTGTTTGTAATGTTTTAGAAATATATTAGAAATACAAATGCAATTTAAGTAATCGTTAAGAAAACTTAAATCATTAGGAGGTTTTATTTTATGAAGAACTTTAAGCATTCACTTATTGCTGTAATAGCAGTAGCAATGATAAGTTCACTTGCAGTAGCACAAGCATCCGGCTTAAACAATTCAAAAACAGAAAGAGAACAAAGAATAAATGCGGCAGCAGCAGAGCAGAGCATAACAATCGCTCAAAAGGATATTACAGACGCAGTTAAAGGTACTGCCGAGATTTCAACAGAATCTACAGAGACTTCTGCTGAAAATACAGCAGAAGAAAGCGAAATCGCGGCAAAGAGTTTTTACCCTCTTGGCTATGTACTTATCTCAAACGGTTCACTTGACGTAAGAGAAACTCCGTCAGACGAGGCTAACGTTATCGACAAAGTCGAAGTATGTACAGAAGTTGAAGTTATGGAAAACTCAGAGGGTTGGTACAAAATAGCTTATAACGGTGGTAAGACAGGTTATGTTCCGAGCGAATCGATAACTCAAGATAAAAACCTTGCAGACGAGGCTAAAAAGAGTTATACTAATTACAGAATTGCTCAAGTTACACTTTCAGGCGAATCTGTAAGAGTAAGAAGTGCAGCAAACACTGACGCAGATGTTATAGAAGAACTTTCAGACGGTACTTATGTATATGTACTAAACGGTGAAAATGATTTTATAAAGATTTGCTACGGTGATGACTATAAAGAAGGTTACGTTATCAATACTTCCCTTCAATTCACAGGCGAATGGATAGAAAAAGACACTATCGCACAAAAACAACAGGAAATTGCAGACGCAAAGGCAGCCGCTGAAAGAGCAGAAAGAATTGCCAAGCAAAACGCAGCCGCAGCCAACGTTGCAACATCTGCACCGTCAACATCTTCACAATCAGAAGAAACACAGTCGGCTCCGTCATCTTCATCAAAGGGACAATCTATCGTAAACACAGCAATGCAATATCTTGGTGTTCCGTATGTTTGGGGCGGTACTTCCCCATCAGGTTTCGACTGCAGCGGTCTTGTGCAGTATGTATGTTCAAAGAACGGTATCAGCGTAAGCCGTGTAGCGGCAGACCAAAGAAATAACGGAACTTATGTAAGTCGCGACAACCTACAGCCGGGTGACCTTGTATTCTTCGGTAAGGGCGGAAACATTCACCACGTTGGTATCTATGTTGGTAACGGAAATATGATTCACGCTCCTCAAACAGGTGACGTTGTTAAGATTTCTTCAATCAACACAGAATACCGTATTTCTCAATACGCAGGTGCAGTAAGAGTTTACTAATTCGATTTAATTATACTGTCCTCTCAAAATGAGAGGACAGTATTTTTTTGTGTTATTTTACAGTTAATTATTGACATAAATTTGTTCGATATGATATAATTCGATTATAAATATTGTAAATTACGGAAAAGGAGATGTTGTTATGAAAAAAAGAATTATAAGCCTGCTTTCCGCACTTGCTCTTACTGCTCAAATCGTGCCATGCGCTTTGGCTGACAATGACGTGAAAGTGTATGTTAACGATACAGAAATGATTACGGACGCACCTATAATTATCGAAAACAACCGCACACTTGTACCTGTACGTGCAATCTTGGAATATCTTGACTACAATGTAGATTGGGACGGTGCCACGCAAAAGGTTACAATCGCAAAAGATGAAACTACATTAAATCTAATAATCGGTGACACGCAAGCAACTCGTGACATCATATATAAAGGTAACACACATAGCTATAAAAATCCTCTTGAAGTCGCACCGCAAATAATCAATGACTCCACATATATTCCGCTTTCCGATGTTGCAAATGCCTTTCGTTTAAACATCACTTGGGACGGCGACAACAGAGAAGTCCACATCACCCAATACAAAAAGGGAGATTTAACTCCGCTAATTGAATTCGGCATTATTTCAGATGACGATTTAAACAAAGGCGAATACATCACAACTCAAGAGGCACTTAACACAATACAAAAATTTTATACAATGCCGAGCGAGTCGTATTTTAATCGTTGGTATTCGTCTGATAAATTTGAAAGCCTGAACAATATTGATGATTCATCAAAAAAGCTACTTATTCATCTTCATTCCCGAAACTTGCTGACATTGGATGATATAGCAGAATTAAAGCTTGAAGATAATCTTACCAATCTTCAAGCATTGACTTATACCATACGAATGACAGGCAGTACATACGATTGTAGCTCTCAAATCAAAGAAATAAGACTGAGCGAGCCAAGCGATATTTACAGCACCGCTTACGAAAGAAACTTTATCGATAGCGAAGATACCGCAAACGCACAATCGCCTATATCAAGGGCAAATTTTTACGAACTTTTGAATAAAATATTGTTCTTTAACTATTCAAGAGGTGGCGGTGCAGGCATATATACAACAAGTTTATATAAAACATTGCAAAAACAAGTTTCGTAATTCATGAAAACCTAAACTCTTTTGAGTTTAGGTTTTTATTTTTCCTATTGACAAAATTCGCATACAGAGTTATAATAGTTAGCAAGCTAACTGTTAGTATACTAATAATAGAGGTGCTTTATGGATAAAAGTTTTCATTATATGATAATGGTAAACCAATCATTATTTCAAAAAAAAGTATTGGATGCTCTATCCCCCTATAAACTCACAGCAGGTCAGCCGAAAGTGCTTGACTATTTAGGCAAGCATAACGGTTGCATACAAAAATCAATCGCCACAGGGTGTCAAATCGAGCCGGCAACGCTTACCGGCATACTGTCACGCATGGAAGAAAAAAAGCTTATTATACGTCAAACAAAGGACGGAAACAAGCGTTCTTTATATGTGTATTTGACCGATGAGGGCAAACGACTTCAAGAAATAGTGAATAATACTTTTGAAAAAGTCGAAAATGAGATTTTGGGCGGAATTTCAGAAAGTGAAAAAGAGCAGTTTATCAATACATTTTTTAAAATATGCAATAATATGACAAATACGGAGGAATTACAGTGACAGACAAAACAGAATTAATTAAACGATACATATTTTTACTTGCGGGACTTTTCGTCAACGGACTCGGCGTAAGTTTTATCACAAAAGCCGGACTCGGTACTTCACCGATTACAAGTATCCCCTACACTCTAAGTCTTGGTTTTACGCCGACAGTCGGAATGTTTACGTTGGTTTTTAATATTTTTCTTGTAATTCTTCAAGTAATTCTTTTAAGACGTAATTTTCAACTTCAAAACTTGTTGCAGCTGCCGATTATCGCATTGTTTTCATTCTTCATTGACTTAACAATGTCATTGCTCGGATTTATGCAGCCCGAAACATATGCTATGAAAGTTGTATCACTTATAGTAGGCTGTTTAATTCTCGGTTTCGGTGTGTTTATGGAAATGGTCGCAAACGTTGCAATGTTACCGGGTGAGGCAACCGTCAGAGCGGTTTCCGATGTGTTCAGTACCGATTTCGGTAAAACCAAAATCGCATTCGATTCGTCTATGACAGTAATTGCGGCAATTTTATCGTTTATAATGTTCAAACACCTTGACGGCGTCCGAGAAGGAACTATCGTTGCCGCTATTCTTGTAGGCTTTATCGCAAGACTTTTCAAAAAATATATCGGCGGAATAGAAAAAATACTTATTTCTTGATTTTAGTCTTGACATTAGAAGATATTTATGGTATTATAATTGGGTAATTTGCCGATGTGGTGGAATTGGCAGACGCGCGGGACTCAAAATCCCGTGATGGCAACATCGTGTGGGTTCGACCCCCACCATCGGCACCACAAACCTTGTAAGCAGTAATGTTTACAAGGTTTTTCTTTTATTCCGACAGAATGTTTTCAAACAAAATTCGCCTGCAAAATTGTATAGGCTGCTACATACTATATCAGACGTTAAATCCCTAATCAAAATCACCGTGTCAATAACCCCACTCACATATTCATCTTTATTTTGAATACCCCAAAACAAAAAAGAAGAACCAAACTAATGGTTCTTCTTTTAAATTGTCATTCTTTTTTAATACTCGCAAGCCGCAAGAAGTATATCGTTATATGCCCAATGTGTTTCAGAAACATCACTGAACGGACAAGTTAATTTTTCAAGAATTTCAGTAGTCATTTTTCTATCAGTAATTCTGTTGATAATCGCGACTGCTTCACTTCTCGTAAGCTTATTATCAGGCAAGAATTCATCATTCTCATAACCCGTAACAATTCCCTTTTCTGCCAAGGCATTTATATACTTTTTGCACCAATCAAATCTTGCAATATCGGTAAATTTATCTTCGCCGTCCAACGGTTCAATATTAATATATCTTGCGATTATAGACGCAAATTCTGCTCTTGAAATCATATCTTCCGGACGGCATAAGCCATTTTCATCACCCGAAATATAATTCTTTTCTACTGCGAAATTGATATAATTCTGATACCATGTACCATCGTGTACATCGCTGAACTTATTAGCATATGTTTTATTTACATCAAAGTCACCGTCAAGCACCGTCAATATCTTCGCCACTTCCGCACGAGTAATTGTATTATCCGGTCTGAATTGTACCACGCCGTTTTCTTCATAACCGCTTATATACGGTTCATGCTTGGTTATCGGCATTTCCGTTGGATTTGGTGTTTGATTTCCGTCATTCGGTTTAGGCGAATTCGTCGGTTCAACTGTCGTTATCGGCGTTTCGGTCGGAGTCGGTGTAGGAGTAGCTGATGATCCTTTATTTCCGCCGCTTGATCTCTTCTTTGTTATCGTTACATAATACTTATGTTCTACACCATATTTGTTTTTCACTGTGTAGACAACAGGATTTTTTTCTGAATCTGTAAAGTCCTGCGCACCTTTTGGCGAATAATCGTCACCGTGTATTTGCAAAACAGGTTCAACACTGTTAAGCTTTGCACTTGACTTCAACACCAATTTTACATTATCGTCTTCATACTCTGTTTCACCGTACTGTCCGTCAACAGTCAAGCTCTCCAAATACGGATCATCACCAACACGTTCAATATGTACCGTATAAGTTACATCTTCATCGGCTGCCGATGAAAGCGTATACTTAACAGGATTGTCCAAATTACTGAAATCCTGTGCGGTATCGGCACTCGGTGATATTTCATCAGCGTCAAACGTGATTTGCGGTGTCACAGATGATAAATCATAGATATACGGTGATGATATATATATATCCGTACCATCTATCTTCGTTTCACCCTCTTGCACATCAGGCAATGTAAATTCAGTTATCTTACGAGTCGTACGTCTTGGAACTGTGATTTTTGTTTCACTTGAATAATTTGTATCAAAACCATCTATAACAAATTCAATTCTGTATTCCTGCTCACTTTCAGTATTGTAGTTAGTAGGAATATTAAGAGTTGCTGTTGCTGATTTATCTTCAAATGAAATTGTTTTTCCTTCTATCTTTGCACCACCGCTTATAGGCACTGCATACACCTTTACATCTTCAAAGAATATACCGTTCAAGCCTACTGTTACAAGTCCGCCCTTAAACGTTACCGGTGAAGTATAACTTACCTCGTTAATAGTAGGTTTACCATCTCTTGAAATATGTACAGTGTATTCTCTGTCCACATCATCCGCCGCCGATACCTTGTATACAAGTGACTTTGTTTCGTTATCAAAGTTCTGCTCCCCTTCCGGCGCATAACTGTCACCGTCAATTCTGAGATTCGGTGTAAGCTTGCTTATGTCAGTATCATACTGTACTTTTACATAAACATCCTTATCCTGTATATCAGCACTGCCAACTTGATTTTGAACATAGAAATTAGTTATAGTCCTCGTCTTACGTCTCGGAACTGTAACAGTTTTTAGCGGAACATACGATACATTTTCAAATCCGTCAACATCAAATACCAATGTATAATTCTTTGAATTTTCAGTATCATCATTTTCAGGCATTGTTATACTTGCAGACGCACTTCTGAAACCGTCCGTTACATCGCCGACAACTGCATCATGGCATTCAATCTTGCTATTTCCGTCCTCCGATACGGCATAAACTTTCATACTTTCGTTGAAAATACCTGACATTTCAACCTTAACATCACTGCCCTTAAATGTTTCGGGAGCATTTGAAACCGATACACTTGTTATTGTCGGCATACCCGAACGCTTAACTGTTACAGTATATGTTTTTGAAACACCTCCGTCACCTGTCACGGTATATTGTACAGGATTTGTGAAATCCTGTGTTCCCTTTAGGCGTCAACGCCGTTAAATCAGTCGTATAAGGCATATACAACGTGATTGTATTGTCGTCATCATTGATTTCGGCGTCCTTAGTCTGGTTGTTAATTCTAAAGCCTGTAATTCTACAGCTTTCTTTACGCGGTACTGTAACAATTCCCGACAAACCGATTTGTTGTTCTCTGCCGTTAATCGTTATTTTAAAGTCATATTTCTTATCCTCACTTGTATCATTTTGAGGTAATGTAACTTTACCGATTGCATGACCTCCGTAGCCGTCATATTCAAGCATTACCTTTTGAGTTTCTCCGTCACCGCGAGGTACTGCAACAACCTCCATTGTATCTTTAACCTCACCATCTCTTAAATACGGTATAAACTGACCTGTTATATCAACTGTTATATCAGTATCATTAAATGTTTCAGGTTGATTTATGTTTACGTTGTTTACCTTTGCAACGCCTTCTCTCAATACATTGATTTGATATACATTTTTTGTTCCGTCCTCTGCAATGACGGTGTATTCTTTTGTACTGTTCAAATCCTGTGCGTCTGTAGGTGTATATGATACACCAGTATGACTTACTTTAGGCATTACATTGTTTAAATTCGTGTTGTACGGTACATACAAGTACAACTTATTTCCGTTTCTTGAAATTTCACTTTGGTTTTCCGAAACAACAAAATCTGTCAATTCTTTTCTGTTCGACTTTCTTTCCGGAACGGTAAGTGTTGTATTTCCAGACAAATCCTGTTTTTCACCGCAAACACTTACAGATAATTCATAAACTCTCTTTGTATCATTATCATTCTTCGGAACATTAAGCGTAGCAATGTAATTACCGGTTTCGTCAACCTGTGCGATTGCAGTTGATATACCGCTTCCTTCAGATTCGCCGCTTATAAGTTTTGCACTTACGGTAATTGTTTTTTCATGGTTTAGGGCATTTGCCGCATTATCAAGATTATCACCGTTAATCCGAACCTGTACTCTGCTTTCCGAGTTTTGTTCAGGGTCTTCAAACGTTATGCTGTTCACTTGAGGTGTTGCCTGTTTTTCAACATGAACAGTATAATCCTTAGTTGTAACCTTATCCTCCGCTGTAACCGTATAAACTACATCAGATGTAAAGTCCTGCTCTGTAGCCGGCGAATATGTCGCATACATATCTTCAAGCTCAACATTCGGCAGCAATGATGTAATATCCGCGTCAAAAGGCATTGTAATGCTTATATTTTTACCTTGTTCACCCGATATTTTTGTATCGCCTATTTGATTATTGATTGTAAAATCATTTATACCGATAAGTCCGCGTTCTTTTCTCGGAACTCGTATAGTTGAATTAATACTTGTTTGTTCGGTATCGCCGATTTTAGCTTTCAATGTATATATTTTATCCTCTGTATCGCTTGTATTTTCAGGAATATTGATTTCTGCCGTATATGTATCAACACCGTTTACAAGGTCATATGTTGCCTCGACAGGATCAAGTCCGTCATCAGAATAAATATATACCTTTCTGTTATTCTCGTTTTCCGCATTCTTTATACTGCTCAATGCACGTCCTATTATTTTTACCGTAACGGTAGAAGCCGCACTTGATGTTGGGTTTCTAAGGCTCAGAGATGTAATCACCGGAGTTGCCTCTTTATATATCTTAATCATATAATCGGCAGTCGTTGTACCGTCTTGAGCAGTTACCGTATATTTTGTTCTCGCATAGCCGTTTATATCAACAGTATATTGTATCGGTTTACCTTGGTCATTTGAAATTCTTCCGCCGATATATGTAAGTTTTGAAGGCGTATAATAATCTTGATACTCATGATCATATGGCATATAAACCGTGATTGTATGACTGTCTTCCGATTCATAAATTGTACTTTGACCAAGCTGACCGTCTATTTCAAAATTCGTTATACTGCACACACTTTTATCATAATCGACTATTAAGTTATTTTTAAGTTTTGTTTCTTTATTCTTAACATCATAATATACTTCATAGACAACAGGTTTTTCTGCACTTTGGTTTTCCGGAAGAGTTATCGACGCAACATAATTGCCGTCTGAGTCTTTAATAACGTCACTTTCCAAAACAAGAGGAATATCCTCCAGGCTCTTTACTCTTATTTTAACGTTGCCTATAATTGACACACCTTTAACAGTAAAGTCAACTTTACCGCCTTTATTGTCTTTTTGCGAGCTGTCATAAGTAACCGACTCTACATATACGGAATATAAAATTCCTTCTGCCATTGCACTGTCAACTTCTATTGTACCTGAATAATCATCTTCGCTATAGCCTACACTCATATTATATGAACCGTTAGGAACCATTAAGCACAATATATGGTCGTCGCCAATATAATAATCTGTATCTTCATATGTACAAATATTTTCTGTTCCCTTTGCACCATTCAATGTTGCTTTTACTTGATAAAGATTATCTCCGTTCGCATTTTTAACTGTTGATGTACTGTTTTCGGCAATATTAATATACGTCTTGCTGTCTGTAATAAATTCACCGTCACCACCGACTGCAGTTCCGGTAACAGCAGTAAGATTTGTCGGTACACCTGTTATTGTCAGCTTCGTATTCGCCTCGGTATTTACTGCATTTGCACCTATTCCGCCTTGAACATCAAGCAGATTGGCAAGTGGATTTGTTTCTGTTGATTTTATAGTAGGCTGTGGATTGTTTGAATATGAATTTTTTACAGAAATGGCATTACCCATCATTGATCTTAATGTACAGTTACCGTCTATTGTTATATCAACATTTCCCATAATATTTATCGGAGTAGCCGAATTAGACATTTTTATGTCAAGATTCTTCAATGTAACAGGCGGAAGTTTCGTTGCCGAATCAAGGTTAACTATATTTTCTGTTGACGTTCCCGTTATTACATATCCTAAATCGTTGGTTTTATATTGTACACCGCCATAGGTTACATAAAGATCAGTTACATAAACACTGCCATTTGAAACATCATAAACATCGGCTTGCTTTTCGGTATGTTCTGAATCCAAAGTAAGATTTACAGTATATGTCACTTCACTCTTATCGTTACCCGTTATTTTATACGTTGCTGATGTTGTATTATTAAATTTCATTGCATCTTTTTGAGTAAATGCACCGATAAATTCTATGTTAGGTGTAATATTTTTCAATATGATGTTATAAGGTACTTTTACAGAGATTACTCTGTTCTCATTATCTATAACAGTATCCCCGATTTGACCCGGAATTTTGAAAGAAGAAACACTTATCTCTGTATTGTTTGTACAATTAAATGTATTCTTTGACATCGAATCAACTTTTGAATATCTGTAATATGTTGTACCGTTTTTGTATACACGAATCCATTGATTTCCGGCATTTGCATACAAATACAACTTACCGTTTTTGTCTGTACGTGTTTTTATTTTCTTTTCTGCACCTGTATCATTATCAGAAACAAGTGAGTATTCAACATCTTGCTCATCTGTTATTCCGTCAACCGTTGTTTCTACCAAATACTGATTATACTTAGTTGCAGGAATTGTTCCGGAATTATTAAACGCATCAAATGATGGGTCATTATTTGGTGTTGTTCCGAGAGTTGCGTCTACACTTCCGCCATTAATTGTAATAGTGCCGTACGGAGTCTTATTTCCACCGTTACCGATGCCGTAACCTGAGCCGTTACCGACAGCTTTAACATAACCGCCGTTTACAATGACATTTCCGCCTCGGCCGCTTGTTCCCGATGCACTGCCTGTACCGCCTCCGATACCTGCCGCATTACTTTCAGAATCATCATCGGCATATGCGTAAACATTACCGCCGTTTATAAGTACGTTGATGCCCGAACCGTCCTTACCGCCTCCGATACCTGCACCGCCATTTCCGCCATAAGCATATACAGTACCGCTGTTTACAGTAAATTGCTTCATATCGCCTATACCGGCGCCGTTTGCAGACTTAAATGTTATAACACCGTCATTATCACCCGAATCTTCAACAATAAGTTTTGAAGTAGCCGTTATACCTCTTACCGCCGCAAGATTTACAGATTGTGACTCAATTTTATTTGTGCCTTTCAGTCTAAGGGTCAGCTCAACATAGTCACCTATCGTCAATGCATTGTTTATAGATGAACGAGATAAAATATTAATATTATCTAAAACAATGGTAGGATTTGCACCCTGTACCACTTCAATTACATTACTTGTTTGACTTGTTGATTGAACTATATATATTTCCATATTCTTTGGAATATCATAGCTTGTTGTACCAACCGTAACTGTTACTATATCGTTATTATCATTGTTTTTTGTTATTTTGATATTTCCTTTTGAAATATCAAACTGTGATTTATCATCACCTGTCAAAGAAATATCTTTTGAATTATTAAAAATATATCCATTTAAAGTTGCTGTTACCTTAACACGAATTTTATGAGTTCCCTGCTTATAATGTGCAACTATATATCCGTCCACAACTTCTGCCAAATCACTGCTTATTGCTGTTTCATTTTCGTCAGCTGTTGTTAATGTATATGTACAATTAAGAATATGAGTAGGATAAGTACAGTCACTTGATTTTTCAAAATCAGTTGTTAATTTGATTTTTGTCTGTCCGACAATTTTATTTACAGTTATTTCATCAGGTACAGATAATTTAATTGATGAATTTGCATCTGTACATGTACAGTCTGAACCCGAATATTCTGTCAGTGTTGTTTGGTTTTCTATATTGTCTGTACGATATATTTTACCGGCATATGTTACGGCATAGCCTGTTGTATCTTCTGTTACATATACATACAGCTTTGCTTCGCTGTCTGTTACTGTTTTCCATGAGCCGACAGTAACTTCTTTATTTGCCATTTCAACTGCATCCGGCATTGTCAGAACTACTTGTTTAAGTTTATTTCCATACTTATCTTGAACTTTGTCATAATCTGTGCTTCTGAACGTACCATCTACACTGCCGCCGTTTATGTATATATTATTTACACCAAATTGTTCTGTTGTGGGAGTCATTCTTCCCGGTCCTATGGAATAAGTCATCGAAGCATCGGCTGTTGCTTTAATATATCCGCCATTTACGATAATCTCCGCATTAGACTGACGCTCCACACCGCCTATGGCTGTTCCGTATCGTCCTGCACTTGCATTTATGATACCGCCGTTTATTTCTATTGTACATCCGCTGACATTACCAGATGTTCTTATACCTCCGCCTATAGCTGTACCTTTCATTCCTCCGCCAGCATTAATAGTACCGCCGTTTATTATAATCTTACCATGTATTTGATTTTTATTTGCACCGATTCCCGATGCTTGTGCAGTACCTGTTACATTAAGAATACCATCACCGTCAACAGTCAAAATCGAATAATCCGACTCTATACTATTTGCTGCCACATTAATACCTGCCTTACCGCTTTTTTTAGCAATAACGGTATTTGTGCCGTTTATGTGCAAATTAACAACTGCACCGGATTCAATTATAATAGGCGAACTTGTTGCAGACGTCATCGTTACATTTTCAACCGTCAAATCCGCCTTTACACCTGTTTTTACCGTCACAATATTTGTAACATCAACAGAACCGATATAATATGTACCGTCTGTATTAATTGTCACATCACCGTTTTGTAAATCTGAACTTAGGTCTGTTCCGTCTGTCATAGGTGCAACATCATTTTTATTTATATTTACAGTATCCGTTGAATTATCCAACGGTACGTTTGTAGCCGCTATATTTTCTTCCGTACTTTTTTCATTCGGAGATGAAGTTGCCAAAACCTCAGTCTGCTCCGAATTGATTTCTGTTTTGATTTCATCAGCCGACACCGCAAAATTCAATGTCGGTAAAAGCATTGATAAAGCCAATATTATAGAAACCGCTTTTCTTTTCATTTTAATTCCTCTTTTCATATATCTTAACAATGTATAGTTATCCTTATTATATATTTTATAATACCACAAAGCACTTGAAATTGTCAATATTATACACTGAAAACGACTGTTTTTAACACCGTTTCTCAATATTTTTAACAAAAAAGAGTTATGACAAATCAACTCCAAAATTGTTTCATCATAACTCCAATGTCAAATTATAACCAAGGATAATAAGCTTCCAATCTTACAGAGAATCTGTTTCTGATTGCATTAACATCATTATTGTCAATCCTGCCATCCTTGTTTACATCCCAAATACGCGCTTGTTTTACGCCGTTCGCATCAGCATCCTTACCAACAAGATTATTTGCATCAATACCGTTTACTGCGCCGTCACTGTTGACATCACCTATTCTTCTGTCCACAACTAACAAATATCTCTCCATAGTTGAATCGTTGATTTGATATGTAACCTTATACAAGCCTTCTACTCCGGATACGGCACTGACCGTCCCTTTTATAGTATCAGATGAGATCGGAAGAGCACACGTCGAACCGTCATTTATATTCACGCCTGGATCAACAAATTTATCAAGACCGCTTGTTATTACAGTATATTCGTTACCGTCTGCATCAATGTTATTTATAGGATTATATGTAATATCGGCAATGCAGTCCTTCGGCAAATAGTTTTCACTGAATTTGTGATTTGCCTTTAGGTAATCCAACGCTTCTTTCTGCCATTCCGCATCATGCGTCGTATCCTTATAAATCATAGCAGCCGGTGAATTACCCAAATTAAATGTATATGTAACATTAACAGTCATTGTTGCACTGAAAGAATTGTCTAAAGTATAGTTGCTGTTTGCAAGTTCAATTACTATATCATACACACCTGCATTTGTAACACTGTTAAGTTTTGTTTCTGTATCACGTTTAACGTATTTTACGGAATACAAATCCGATGCCAAAGCCTCGGTCGGTGTAACCTTTGCGGTATGTTCCTTACCGTCATAATCAACTACATTGTCTGTAACCGTAAAATTAACTGTTTTCGGCGTAACCGTTATTGTTTTCGATGATGTTTCATCTGCAATATAGTTGCCGTTCGGGAAAGTAATTATTATATCATATACACCGACATCCGTAATTTCAGTCAAGTCAGTTTCTGTACCTTGCTTACGGTATGTTATTGTATATTTACTGTCATCATACGGTGCGTCAACCGTCATATTCGGTTTGTGCGTCTTTCCGTCATATACCCAGCTTTCATCCGTTGTAAAGTGACCCGATTGCGGACTTATTGTAAGTTTATTATCATAATCATTTCCGATTGAATACACTATATCATTATCAAGTGTAATTTTTATCGTATAAACATCTGCATCGGTCGGATTTTCTACAGTTTCACCCTTTGAATTAGTATATGTAACTTTATATCCAACATCTGCGGGATCAGAAGAAACAGTTGCCTTATGACTGTTTCCGTCATATGTAAATGATGTATTTGTTACCGTAAAGTTTACATTTTCACCTATGATTTTAATTGTACATTCGTCATATACCGTTTCATAGTTAGGGTTTGTTGTATGCACCCTTGCAGTATATATACCGCTTGAAACAGGCACATCGGTTGTGTATTCACCGCCGTTTCTGCTATACTCAATAACATATCCTGCCGCAGGCGGTGTTACCGTTACGTCAGCTGCCGTAAGCGGGTGAGGTAATTGGTCATATTGATATTCTTTGTCACCGCTTAATGAAATTGACGCACCTTGACGTTCAATTTGAATATGCGTATCACCCTCACGTTCCGATATGATACAACCCGATACATAAACATCAATATAATATGTTCCGGCATCTGTTACAGACGAAAGATTATCTTTACCGTATCTTATAATCGGTACAGCGTCTGTCAGTTCGCCACCGTTCAAATCATAACATTTAACTGTCGCTGTATAACTGTTTCCGTCATATATAATATTCTTGGGAGCAGTTACATGAATCTTGATAGATCTCGCTCTTATATTAATCTTAAATGTAACATCTCTGTATGTACCGTCTACATTACTTATACGGATATTCATATTAGCATAATATCCGGCACTTGTCGGAGTACCCGTTATTGAACCGTCCTCGTTGACAGTAAGACCTGTTGGTTTAAAACCCGATATAAATTCAAAACTATATCCGTCATTGCTATTTGTGCTGAGTACGGCTTATATGCCTCACCCATAGGAAGCAACGTTGTATCTACACTAAAGTCAGCCGCATGAGCACATACACCTGCCATAAGCATTGCTATCATTATAATCAAAAATGCAGATATTTTTTTCATTTATTACACCTCTTTTCCGTTAAATCAATTACACAGCTTATTATTTTAATTGTTATTGCATTTCCGAAAGCATTGTCCAAAGATACGGACAATGCCATTGGAAATGCAATAACACAGGGCGATAACCGCCCTGTGTCATTACATTGCTTTATTTATCGCATTTATTATAATTCGATATTTATTAAGCAGCAGGAGTTGCTTCAGGAGCTGTTGTCTTTTCAGGAGCAACAGTTGCTTCAGGAGTTACTGTTGTTTCAGGAGCAACAGTTTCTTCGGGAGCTGCTGTTTCTTCCGGTGTTACTGTAGGAACTACTGCATTTGCGCCAACCATTCTTTCATTTACTGCAAGAAGAATGTCTGCCTCTGCCCAGTGACCTGCAATGTCATTAGGAGTAAATGTTACGATTGGTGTTGATTCTACAAGAACTCTGTTGATAATTGCAACAGCTTCAGCTCTTGTTAGCGGTGAATATGGACCGAATGTACCGTCTTCATAACCTGAAACGATATTCTTGTCAGCAAGAGTTTCAATGTAATCCTTAGCCCAATCATTTTCAGTTACATCTGTGAAGATGCCATTGTATGAAATCAAATCATATCTTTGAGCTCTTGCGATAACTGCACTGATTTCGCCTCTTGTGATTGTATCCATAGGTCTGAATGTACCGTCTTCATAACCGCTTAATACATCCTTATCTTCAAGATAACCGATGTACTTGTTGAACCAAGCGTCTGAATCAACGTCAGGGAATGATGCTTGATATATACCGTCAGGTAGATCGTCACCATAGCTTAGTCTTGCAATCATAGCTGCAAGTTCGCCTCTTGTGATGTTGTTATTTGGTAGGAATGAACCGTCATCATAACCTGAAGCGTATGGCTTTGTATATTCTGTGTTGATTACAGGTGCTTCTGTCGGCTTAACTGTTGGTACAGGTGTTGGTGTTGCTGTAGCTTCTTTAACAGTTACAGGAATATTCTTAACTACGCCGTTGACCTTAACCTTAACAGTTGCTGTACCCTTACCAACAAATGTGATGTTACCGTTTTCGTCAACAGTTGCTACATCTTCATTTGATGATGTCCATGTTGGTTTAGCTGTTGAGCCTGTTACAGTAGCTGTAACTTTAATCTTATCACCTACAACACCGGAAACAGTATCCTTATCAAGTTTAATTGATACGCTGCGTCCGCCGCCGCCGCCACCGCCGCCGGCTGTTTGAGACATATAAAGTGTAGTTTCTGTTGAAAGTGTGAATGGATATGTAATAGCTGTCTTACCTGCAAGATCTGTGAAGTATGCCTTGAACTTGCTTGGCTTAGCTGTAAGAATCTTTGTATTAATATCGTTATCACTTGTTGCTGATGTCTCGTTTGTATAGATTTCAGCAAGTGGGCTTGTTGAAGTATTTACTTTGTAAACTACAAGGTGGTTCTTGTATGTTGTAGCGTCTGCTGTTGATGCAGGAGATGCTGCAAGTGTTTCTGTAGCCTTATATCTTGCAGAAACAGTATATGCCTTACCATTTTCAAGACCTGTAAATGTTGTTCCTGTCTGCCAATCTGTTCCGTTAATTGAATATTCAATATTATCACCCAAAGGACCTGCTACAACAATGTTGTTTGTCTTTTGGTTAACACTTACTGTTGGAGCTACAGGAGCCACTTGTGTACCTTGAGTAATCTTACCTGTTCCTTCAACTGTCTTATCAGCAGCTATTTCTGTACCTTCATCATTAACCAATACATAGTTGCCTGATACATCTTCTGTACCTTCTCCGACCTTAGCGAACTTAAAGTCTGAGAATGTTACCTTTTGAGCGTCACCAACTTGTTCAGGTGTAGCAAATTCAGCTTTAAATGTTAGCTTAACCTTATCAGCATCAGTTGCTATAATAGCATCTGTTGGTAATGTTGCTGATGCATTTACATTATCATCACCATATGCTTTTGATGCCTCAAATGTGATTTCTGAAAGTTTGATTGGTTTCTTCTTTGCTGTTAGAGTAATTGTCTTAGTCTTTGTTACTAAGCCTTCTGTGTATGATACTGTTATTTTTGTATCTCCATAAGGAAGCTTTGCAGTCTTATCAAATTCGTTACCGTCTTTATCCAATAGCTTGTAGTTTGTAACAGGAACCTTTATTGCCGAAGTACCTGTACCATATACTGCATTAACTACCAAGTCACTCAAGTCAGGTATCAACTCAGGATATGTGTATGTTTTCTTTGTAGGACCTGAAATTTCTATATCTGAGAAAGCTTCTTGAGTTACATTACCCTTAGCTGTTGTAACTTGTGTCTTATCAAATGTATAGTTATCCTTATCTGCACCTGTAAGATCTCCTAGTGCAATTTTTACAGGCTTATCATTACCTGCTGTCTTTACATCGTCCTTTCCGAATGTGTATGTATATGGAACTGTTACATTATCGCCGTCAACTAAGTTTGAGTTATCCTTTGTTAGTACCAATGAACCGTCTTTTGTTACATCGGCTGTAGCATTAGGATCAGCCTTTGTTGAAAGACCTGTTATAACACCAGGATTAAGTGTAAGAGCCTTTGCTGTAATTGTTGCAGCTGTCTTAAGTGTACCGTCAGCATTAATCTTATCTGTATCCGGTGCAAATGTGTACTTACCGTTTGTTTCCGGTAGTGTAGTTGTTAGTTTAATCTTCTTATCTGTGCCTACATTTTTATCTGTATATGCAAATGTACCTGTAACTGTGTATGAGTCAGTACCTACAAATGCTGTAGCTAAATCCTTAATTGAAATTGTAGGTAGTGTTTGATCTGCAGGAATAGTTAATCCGCCATCATATACCTTTGTAATTGTTGCGTCTGATACTGTGTAGTAAACTGTCTTTGCAGCTACAGTAATCTTAGCTGATGAAGTAAGTGTTTTACTGTCATAGATAAAGTCAACTGTCTTATCTTTCATATCAGGTGTGATAACAGTGTCAGCTTTAACAACTGTATCACCGATTTTAACTGTAATACCTGCTGCTGCCAAATCAGCATATGAGATTTTGCCTGTTGAGTTATCATCATATGTAACATTCAACTTAAGGTCATCTGTCTTAAGCTTATCGCCATATGTATAAGCTGTCTTTCCACCGCTAATTGTGGCACTCTTAATCTTCTTTGCACCAAGTGTAGCAACTTGAAGTGCTTGTTTCTCACCTTTTTGATTTGTGTAAACAACAAAAATCTTATTTTTATTGTCAATCATTTCTTTTGTAACAGTTGTTGTTGATGCTGTTGCAGACTTTGCAGCTGTATCATCTACAGCAACTACAACCAACCACTTGTTGCTACCTAATTTTGTATTAAAGTCAGCATATTTAACGTCAGTAGCCGCTGATTCAGATGCTTTCTTAGCACCTATAACAAGACCAGATGGGTCAAATGCATCATCAGCATTGTATGAGCTCTTAATCTTGTTATTTGTTGATGTTGAAAGTGTAATCAAATCATAATCTGATACTACATTAAATGTTTCACTCTTAATTGCTTTGTCTGTTGTTGCTACTACAAAGTAGTTGTTGCCGTGAGCATATTTGTCAGCAGCTGTTACTTTTTCAAGAACGTCGCCAGTAGCATTAGATTTGTAAATTGCCAAGCCATTACTGGCATTTTCAAAGTTTGTAAATTTAATATCAGTAACTGTGTCGCCATTATTCTTTGTTATTTTAGCAACCAAATCCTTGAAGTTAATTGCTGTACCGTCATAAGCAGTTGTAGGAGCTCCGCTTACTACTTCAACCTTTGTAGTCTTAACGTCGCTAACTGTTAATGCACCAAGGTCGCATATAAAGTTACCAACGATTGCATATATGTGCTTACCGTTCACTGCTGATGTAAGTGTTGTAGGAACAACTGTCAAGCCTGCATTGTCTGCTGCTGTAATACCTGCTGCACCATACTTATATGTAACAGTATCACCTGTGCCAAGATCTTCGTGTGAACCATCGTTGTAATCGAATTGCATTGTAACACCTGAATCAAATGTTGCACCTACATATTGAGTACTCTTAAATGCACCTGATTTAACAGAAATACCTGTCTTCTTAGCTGCACCTGCAGGGAATATATCTACAACTGCATCTGATGCGGCTGTTCCTGCAGCATTTGTGATATTAAAGTAATTCTTTAAGTTTATGCTTGGATCGCTTGTCTGGTCGTTAACCCACATATATCCTTCAGCGATAGAAGGGTCGCCAAAATTAAGTGTAAATCTATCACCTGTTAAATTACCTTGCAAAACTTTTGTACCGTCTGCCGGTATAGCTTTTACTTTAAATGCAAATGTAGCTACCATCACAGGATCATCACTTAATGTAGTATTAGTCTGGAACATTCTTGTTGCAGAAGTACCTAATTGTGCATATGGATTAGATTGATCGTTCAAACTAATCTGCATAACAACGTCTTTCAA
>ERZ809296.1933-NODE-1933-length-21779-cov-6.582950_pt1 | contig 21779 bp, 16 predicted proteins | sample MGYA00520511_ERZ809296 | MGnify/ENA primary metagenome ERZ809296 (study PRJEB31576, sample SAMEA3212662) | Homo sapiens | biome: human-gut; feature: human gut; material: fecal | place: Sweden | collected 2012 ... | reverse complement strand
TTCCCTTCTGCCTTGGACAACATGCCCATGCACAGTCATCCCCTCACCCCGACAGACAGCCCCAGCAGAAGCCCTGAGAAAAAATCTTTGACATCGGAGCCGCCCAAGGTATGCGACAAGGACTGAAAAGCAACGCCCATGACGATAAGAACAACGCCGGTCAGCATGACTTTTTGCTTTTCCAGTTCCTGTGTTCTTCTCAGCAGATCAAGGATCTGTTCCTCATCATACATACGAATACTTTTATCGTCGGTTTCCTCGCCGTCCATGAGTTCAGAAACCGAAACATTTAATTCCTCACACAAGTTCTTTACTACGGCATAATCGGGCATACATTTTCCTGTTTCCCATTTTGAAATGGTTTTATTGGAAATACCCAAGCGCTCGGCAAGCTGCTCCTGGGTTAAATTCTGTTCTTTCCGTTTTTTGGTGATGAATCTGCCTACTTTAATCTGCTCCATTTCAGATGCCTCCTTTGTTTCCTTGATGATAAAATAGCATTTTTACCGGTAAAATGATACCCACTGTAAGGCGAATATGGGTGGAAAAATGTATTTTTGTCGTTTCCATGCTTGTAAGCGTTTGCTTGCCTGCCTTGGTATGCCGCTTTTGGACAGACCATTGTAAAGCGGGGCTAGGATTTTTACCGCATGAATAAGCGGGGGAGAAGTGTTTCTTCTACATAAACCATTGTAGAACAGGGCCTGGATTTTTACCGCATGGATAAGCAGGGGAGAAATGTTCCTTCTACACAAATCATTGTAGAACAGGGCCTGGATTTTTATCACATGAATAAGCAGGGAAGAAATGTTGTCCCCGCACAAGGTATGAGTGGGGCGTAAAAAGGGAAAGTTTAAGGAATGTTCACTTCCCTTTATGCCAAGAATGTGATACAATAAAGCATTGGGAAATTCTCCCGAAATATAACCCCGCGCTGCGGCGTGGGGAGCAAGGAGTATAGACTATGGAAAAGCGCGTTTTTCTCATTGTGCTGGATAGCTGCGGCTGCGGCGAAATGCCGGATAGCGCAGACTTTGGCGATGCGGGCAGCAATACCCTGCGTGCCTGCACCACTTCCTCCAAGCTGAATATCCCGATGCTGACGAAAATGGGCATCTTTAATATTGATGAGGTGGGCTGCGGTACCCCGGTGGCGGCCCCGGTGGGCGCCTACGGCCGCATGGCGGAAAAGAGCCGCGGCAAGGATACCACCATCGGACACTGGGAGCTGGCGGGAGTTATTTCGCCCCAGCCGATGCCGACCTTCCCCGATGGTTTCCCGGAGAGCTTTATCAAGGCCTTTGAGGAAAAGACCGGGCGTAAGGTGCTGTGCAATAAGCCCTATTCCGGGACCGAGGTGATAAAGGACTACGGCCGGGAGCAGAAGGAAACCGGCGGGCTGATCTGCTATACCTCGGCGGACAGTGTGTTCCAAATCGCGGCCAACGAGGCCGATGTGCCGGTGGAGGAGCTTTATCATATCTGCGAAGAGGCGCGGGAAATGCTGCAGGGGCCTGAGCTGGGGGTCGGACGGGTCATTGCGCGGCCGTATGTGGGGGAATACCCCAACTACACCCGCACCAGCAACCGGCATGATTTTTCGCTGAAGCCGCCGAAGAAAACGCTGCTGGATTACATCCAGGCGGCGGGACTGGCTTCCATTGGTGTCGGCAAGATCTATGATATCTTTGCCGGGCAGGGCATTACCGAGATGGTGCGCAACAAGAGCAACACCGACGGCATGAACCACACCCTGGACTATGCCGCGAAGGATTTTAACGGACTGTGCTTTGTGAACCTGGTGGACTTTGATATGCTGTACGGCCACCGCAATGATGTGGACGGCTATGCCAACGCGCTGACGGAATTTGATGTGCAGCTGCGGGAGCTGCTGCCGCTGCTGCGGCCCGATGACCTGCTGTTCATCACGGCGGACCACGGCTGCGATCCTTCCACTCCCAGCACCGATCATTCCCGGGAGCATGTGCCCATGCTGGCCTACGGCGCAAAAGTGAAGCCGGGAGTCAATATTGGTACCCGGAGCACCTATGCCGACCTGGCCGCCACCGTGGCGGAATACCTGGGCGTCAAGGTGGAGATCGCCGGAGAGAGCTTCCTGAAGGAAATACTGAAGTAAAGAAACACTGTGAGGATATAGCATGACCGATATCATAGAGAATGCCGGCCAGCCGGAGAATACCGCCCCTGCCGCCGGCGAAAAAAAACCTGAAAGTACCCCAAAGAAAGAAAAGCAGCCCATGACCTTTAAGCGGCTGTATAAGGAGTGGATCCTGCCCTTTGGGCTGGAGATTTTGGCACTGTTTTTGATCGTGAAATTTGTGTTCTTTGTGCCGATTGTGCCCACGGGCAGCATGGAGCCGACCATTGCCGAGCACAGCGCGCTTTTCGCGCTGCGGGTGCATGACCTGGAAAAGCTGGAGCGCGGGGATATCATCGTCTTTACGGCGGAGACCCCGGAGCTGGCCGGCACCACACTCATCAAGCGGCTCATCGGGCTGCCGGGCGACCATGTGGAGATCGATGAAAACGGCACTGTGACCATTAATGGGGAAGTGCAGCAGGAAAGCTATGTGGTGTACCAGTATGCCATTCCCAGTGAGTTTGATGTCCCGGAGGGGTATTACCTCTTTATGGGCGATAACCGGGCCAATTCCATGGATAGCCGTTACTGGCAGAACCCCTATGTTTCTGGCGAGTCCATCCAGGGACGGGCGATCTTCACCCTTTTCCCGTTCAGTAATTTTGGCAAGCTGCAGTAAGGCGGCGTTTATCACATTTCGTAACGGAGCTATGAGTAAATGAACAAGACCGCTGTCCATGCCATCATCATGGTGCTGACCACGATACTGGCCAAGGTGCTCGGCTTCTGCCGGGAGCTTTCGCTGGCCTTTTCTTACGGTGCCAGCAATGTAAGTGACGCCTATGTGGTGGCGTTCACCCTGCCCACTATTCTCTTTTCCGGGCTGGGTACCGCTATGCTGACCAGCTATATCAGCGTTTATACCGACCTGCAGCAGAACCGCCCCGGTGAGGAAAAGCCGTTCCACGACCAGGTGATCACCATGTCGTTTTTGCTCTCGGTGGGCTTTATCGCTGTGTTTCTGGCGCTGCGGTATCCCATTGTGCGGCTGTTCGCGCTGGGCTTTGAGGGCGCGCAGCTGGACCTGACGGTGAACCTTTCCTCCATCATGATCGCCTCGCTGGTGTTCCTGGGGGTCGGCTATATTTTGCAGGGCTACCTGCAGATGAAGGGCTGCTTCTTTACCGTTGGCATGGTGAGCGTGCCGCTGAACATCGCGGTCATCGCCACCATTCTCCTTTCCGGAGAGAACTACGATATGCTGGGCTGGGGCGTTGTCATCGGCTACGCAGGGGAGTTCCTGCTGGTGCTGCTGGTGGCGCTGCGGCGGCAGTTCTGCTACCACCCGGATATCGCCTTCCGCAACCATAATATCCGTAAATTCCTGGTGATGGTTCTGCCTATCTTCCTGGGCAAGACCATCAATTCCATCAATATCATCATTGATAAGAGCATCGCCTCGCTGCTTTCGGAGGGCGTGGTCTCGGTGCTGAATTACGGCAACCGCATCACCGGGTTTGTGACCTCGGTGTTTGTGGTCTCTATCACCACCGCGCTGTTCCCGCAGCTCTCCCGCCTTTCCGCCGCCAGCGATACCCGGCAGCTGAAGCACACCTACCGCTCCAGCTGCGGCATCATCGGGCTGTTTGTCATCCCCATTTCGGCGGGCATGATGATGTTCTCCAAGGAATTTGTGCAGCTGCTGTTTTTCCGCGGGGAGTTTACCGAATTTGATGTGCAGCGCACCGGGGAGGTTGTGTTTTTCTACTCGCTGGGGCTGCTCTTTTACAGCATCAAGGAAGTGACCATCAATGTGTACTACGCCCTGCAGGATACCAAGACGCCGACCATCAATTCGCTGCTGGCGATCGTGCTTAATATCGTCATTAATCTGCTGCTGATGCGGACGATGGAGCACAAGGGGCTGGCGCTGGCGACGGCGCTTTCCAGCTTTATTACCACCGTGCTGCTGATTATTCAGCTGCAGCGCAAGATGGGGCATATGGGCTACCGGTACCTGGCGGGGACCTACCTGAAGATGATAATAGCGGCCGGGGCCATGACCGCGGCGACGCTGCCTTTCTACCACTGGCTTTCTACCAAGACGACCTCGCTGCTGGTGAGCCTGCTGGCAGCGATCGTAGTGGCGATGATCGTTTACTTTATCGCCTGCCTGCTGCTGCGGGTGAAGGAGCTGGGCCATGTGGTGGTGGCCATCGCGGAGCGTTTCCACCGGAGACGCCCGGCATAAGACAAAACTTTATTTTACCGAAAAGGAGGGAACATCGATGGCCCGGAAGATCATGGTAGGCATGAGCGGCGGAGTGGATAGCTCGGTGGCGGCGTACCTGCTGAAAAAGCAGGGATATGAGGTGACCGGTGTGACCTTTAAGCTGTGGGACGACCCCACGCTGGAATCCGGCTGCTGCAGTGCCGACGATGTGCGGGACGCGGCCTATGTGTGCCAACATCTGGGCATTCCGCACTATGTGCTGAATTATAAAGACCTGTTCCGGCAGGAGGTGGTAGGGCCCTTTGCGGAGGAATACCTGCGCGGGCGCACGCCGAACCCCTGCATCAGCTGCAACCGATATATTAAATTTGGGGCCTTTTCCCATAAGCTCCGGGAGCTGGGCTTTGACCTGATGGCGACCGGGCACTATGCCTGCTGCGGCTACAATGAAGCGACCGGCCGCTGGGAGCTGAAAAGAGCCATTCATCCCGAAAAGGACCAGAGCTATGTGCTGTATAACCTGACGCAGGAGCAGCTGGCCATGCTGCGGCTGCCTCTGGGGGAGTACTCCAAGCCGGAGATACGCGCCATAGCGGAGGAAAGCGGGCTGGTGGTGGCAAAAAAGCCGGACAGCCAGGATATCTGCTTTGTGCCGGATGGCGACTATAATGCCTTCCTGCGGCGCTGGACAGGACAGGAGCTGCCCGCCGGACAGTTTGTGGCGGAGGACGGCACTGTGCTGGGGCCTAATAAAGGCATTACTCACTATACCATCGGTCAGCGCAAGGGGCTGGGCATCTCGCTGGGGTGCCATGCCTTTGTGCGGCGCATTAACGCGGCGGAAAACACAGTGGAGCTGACCACCGAGGAAAGCCGGCTGTTTCGCAGGACCATCTTTGCTGATGACCTCAACTGGATCGCCATAGAGGACCTGCACGGACCGCTGGAAGTGGAAGCGAAGATAAGATATGCCCACCGGGCGGCCGCGGCGGTTATCAGCCCCAGCCCCATCCCCGGTACCGTTCGGGTGGACTTTATGGAAGCACAACGCGCCCCGGCGCCCGGCCAGGCGGTGGTTTTCTACCGCGACGGGTCGGTCATCGGCGGCGGAACGATATTAGATATGGAGGAACCGATATGCTGAAAGACTATCTTTCATCCTTTGCACCGCAGCTGCACGGCCATGTGGAGCTGCGCGCGCAGATCAGCACCAGCCACGCGGTAGCCATGCTGAACGGCGACCTGCAAAGCAATGCCCGCGCCCAGCAGGGCGGTGTTTCCGCCCGGGTGTACCGCAATGGCGTTTATGGCTTTGCCAGCGCCGTGGAATACGATGAGGAGAGTGTCCGCCGCGTGCTGAAGGCCGCCGAGGAGAACGCGCTTTTCCTGGATGCCCGCGTGAAGAAGAACCGTCCCGCGCTGCCGGTGCTGCCCAGCGGCATGGTGGCGAAGGATAAGGAATATATTGAGGTGCCGCAGAAGGACTACATCGAGTTTGTACGGGCGGCGGATGATTACCTGAAGCAGAAGTACCCCAATCTGTTAAGCCGCCGGGTGCTGCTGCGCCATGACTGCATGGAGAAGCTGCTGACTGTCAGCGACGGCACCAACAGCCACAGCGTGCGGCCCCGCACCCATCTGGTCGTGCAGCTTACCGCTGACGCGCCCGATGGGATGCCGGTTGAGATCTTTGATGTGCTGGGCGGCGGCGAGGGCGTCCTTACCGACCACTTTACCGACCCCAGCAAGTACTACGAAAAGCTGGACGAGCAGGTGGAGCTGCTGATGAAGAAGCGCGAGGGCGTCTTTACCAACGCGGGGCTGAAGGATGTTGTGCTGGCTCCGGCGCTGGCCGGTATTTTGGCGCATGAGGCTGTGGGCCACACCGTAGAGGCCGACCTGGTGCTGGGCGGCTCGGTGGCTGCGCACAACCTGGGCAAGCGGGTCGCTACTGACCTTATTACCATGGTGGACTATGCCCACACCCTGCCCGATGGCAGCCGTGCCCCGCTGCCGGTGTATGTAGATGATGAGGGCACGCCCGCTTCTGATGAAGTCCTCATCAAGGACGGCATCCTGGTGGGCTACATGAACAGCCGTGAGACTGCCCAGCACTTTGGCATGGAGCCGCACGGCAATGCCCGCGGCTATGCGTACAGCGATGAGCCGCTGATCCGTATGAGAAACACCGCCATCCTGCCCGGCAAGGACAAGCTGGAGGATATGATCGCCGCCATTGATGACGGGTACTACTTTACCCAGACCAATAACGGCCAGGCCGATACCACCGGCGAATTCATGTTTGGTATTATGATGGGGTATGAGATCAAGAACGGCAAGCTGGGACGGGCCATCCGGGATACCACCATTTCCGGGGTGGCGTTCCAGATGCTGCAGACCGTGGATATGCTGAGCGACGACATGGTGTGGAGCTGCAGCGGTACCTGCGGCAAAAAGCAGCCGATGCCGGTGGGCATGGGCGGCCCGGCCGTAAAGTGCAAAGTGAATGTAGCGGGAAAGTGAGGGAAGCAGCATGATGAATTTGAAGGACGCAGCCAGCTACGCGCTGGAACAGCTGCATGAGGCCGGCGCCGATGACGCCGCCGTGATTGTGACCAGCGGCAAGATAGACGAACTGAACATTGATGGCGGGGAATTCAGCCTGATGCGCTCCGGCTTTAAGAGCGGGCTTTCGCTTAAGGCTATCAAAGAGCAGAAAACCGGCAATATTCACACCAATTCCTGCGAAAAGGAAGCCATAGACGCCGCGGTAAAGGACTGCATGGCGGCGGTGATGGCGGCCCAGCCCGATGAGGCTGAATCCATCGCGCCCAAGGCAGAGAATATGAGCTTCACCGCCGGGGTGCTTACCCCCGACCGGGATAAGCTCTTTGACCGGCTGCAGGAGTACATGGATACTTTGCACACCGAGTATCCCAAGATCAATATGGAACAGCTCATCGCGAAATATGACCACGACGACATCCTGCTGATGAACACCAACGGTGTGGAGATGCGCTACCAGAACGGCGGGTATATCATCAGCACCATGTTCTCCGCCCACGAGGGGGAGAAGGCGGGTTCCTTTAACGGCACCGGCTACCTGACCGACCGGCTGGACCAGCCCCTGATGGAGACCGGCATGATGCGCCGCCTGCTGCGGGATGCCGAGGCTGACCTGACCGCCGCGCCCATTCCGGAGAAATTTGAGGGGACGCTGCTGGTGAGCCCGGCTTTTATGGGAGAATTCCTGGGCACCGCGCTGGGCTGCTATGCTGGGGATTATGCCCTCATCAGTGATACGAGTATCTGGAAGGATAAGCTGGGCCAAAAGGTCGCCTCCAGCGGCATTACGCTGGAAACAAGGCCGCTGGATGAGCGCATCGTCTGCGGTGAACGCTTTGACAGCAATGGCTATAAGAGCGAAAACGGCGTTATTCTGCGGGATGGCGTGCTGGAGAGCTTCTGCCTTTCCGAATACGCGGCACGCAAGACCGGCCAGAAACGCGCTGCCAACCAGAGCGGCGCCTACTTCCTGCATCCTGGCGAGCAGAGTTTGGAGGAGATCATTGCCGGGATCAAAAATGGCATTCTTATCAACCGCTTCTCCGGCGGCCAGCCCGGCGCCAGCGGCGACTTTAACGGCGTGGCCAAGAACAGCTTCCTCATTAAAGACGGCAAGCTGGCCGGCGCCGTGACCGAAACCATGATCAGCGGCAACTTTGCCGAGCTGCTGAAGAATCTCCGCGGCATCAGCCGGGAGACGGTGTGCGATGGTTACAGTGTGCTGCCCTGGGCGGCATTTGATGGCATCATCGCAAAATAAATTTATTATCTTAAATTTCACGATGCCGCAGGACTGCCTGCGGCATCGTGCTGAAAGGCGGTAAAGTGTATGGCGGTACTAATCCCCGAACATTGCGAACTATGTCCCCGCCGCTGCGGGGCGGACCGCCGTACCCAAACTGGCCGCTGCGGGGCGGGGAATACCCTGCGCGCCGCCCGGGCCGCTCTCCACCGGTGGGAGGAGCCCTGCATCAGCGGGGAGGACCCCGAACGGGGCTCCGGGACGGTGTTTTTCTGCGGATGTACGCTGGGCTGTGTTTTTTGTCAGAACGGCGTCATCAGTCACGGGGGCGAGGGGAAAAAGATCACCACCGAACGGCTGGCGGAAGTTTTTCTTGCATTGCAGGCGCAGGGGGCGTACAATATCAACTTGATTACCCCCACACAGTACCTGCCGTGGATCTTGGAAGCGCTGAACCTGTGCGGCGAACGCCTGGCGATCCCGGTACTGTATAATACCGGCGGGTACGAGCGGGTGGAAATGCTGCGGCTGCTGGAGGGCAGAGTGCAGATCTACCTGCCCGACCTGAAATATTACGACAGCGCGCTTTCCGCCCGGTATTCTGCTGCGCCGGATTATTTTGCCGTGGCGGCCCAGGCCCTGCGGGAGATGTTCCGGCAGGTGGGGCCGGTGCGCTTTGATGAAAACGGCATGCTGCAAAGCGGTATGGTGGTGCGGCACCTGGTGCTGCCGGGAGCCCATAAGGACAGCCTAAGGCTGCTGAACTGGCTGGCGGATAATTTCTCTCCGGAGGATATCCGGCTGAGCTTGATGAGCCAGTATACTCCGCCTGCCGGTATTGCCATCCGGGAATTGCAGCGCCCCATTTTTACCTACGAATACCGCAAGGCCTGCGAGCGGGCGGAGGAGCTGGGCTTTTTGGGCTATACCCAGCAGCGTTCTTCCGCCGATGCCGCCTACACCCCGCCCTTTGATGGGACAGGCCTTTGATAAAATTTCACCCCCAGGAGATACATATGACAGGACCCCTGCAGCGCCGCGCCATCGCCGATGGCGTATGGTTTTCCCGCATTCACGACCCTAAATTCTACCACAACAGCATATCAGTCACTATTATTACACCGCTGGCGGAGGGGAAGACCTCCGCGGCGGTGCTGGCGGCATACCTGCTGCGCATGGGCAGCCGCCGCTGCCGGGATATGACCGAGCTGGAGTGTCGGCTGGCGGACCTTTACGGGGCAGTGCTGGATACCGATATTTCCCGCCACGGCGAAAACCAGCTGCTCACCTTCTCCATTGCCGGGGCGGATGACCGCTTTGCACTGGAGGGGGAGAGCATCAGCCGGGGCTGCGCCGAGCTGCTGGGAGAAATACTGCTGGAGCCGAAGGTGGAGGGCGATGCCTTCCCGGAGGAGGCCTTCCGGCTGGAGCAGCAGTACCTTATTGATACCATTGAGGCGGAGATCAACGATAAACGCAGCTACGCGGCCCAGCGCTGCACGGCTGAGATGGGCCGGGGCTGTCGGTTTGCGCTGCCCCGCTACGGTACGGTGCAGGAGACGCTTTCTGCCACACCGAAGGAGGCCTATGGCCGCTACCGGGAGCTGATCCGCACGGCCCGCATAGAGATCTTCTTTAGCGGGTGCGGCAGCCCGGACTATGCCGAGGAGGTATTTACCAAACTGTTTGACGGGGTGGAGCGCGCACCGCTTTATCCTACTCCGCAGCGGCTCCCCCTACGGGCGGAACGGGTAACGGAGCTGGCCGAGCAGCTGCCCATGAGCCAAAGTAAATTGGTGCTGGGCTTCCGCACCGGCCTGCCGCGGCAGCGCCGGGCCCGTACCGCCCTGCGTGTGATGACCGCCCTGCTGGGCGGCAGCACCGGCTCCCGGCTTTTTACCAATGTACGGGAAAGGCTGGGCTGCTGCTATTACTGCGGCGCGCGGGTCAACCTGCTTACCGGCATACTGCTTATTGAATGCGGCCTGGAGGAGGCCAACCGGGAGCGGCTGCAAAGCGCCATCCTGGCCGAGATAGCCGACCTGGCCGCCGGGCATATCACCCCGCAGGAGCTTTCTCACATCAAGCTGGCGTTCCAAAGCTCGCTTTGCTCCATTGGGGATAGCCTGGCCCGCACCGAGGGCTGGTATCTCAGCGGGCTTTTGCAGGGGGATCCCATCACGCCGCAGCAGGATATGGAGGAGATCGCCTCCATCACCGCGGAAGAGGTGGCGGCCGCCGCGGCAGCGCTTACACTGGATACCGTGTTCTTTTTGCAGGCCGTAGGGAAGGAGAATGGGTGCGATGAGGATTGATGAACGCCATACCTCCGAGCTGCTGGGACAAAGCACCCGCACCATGGTGCTGCCCAGCGGCCTTACCGTGCAGATGTGCCGGATGCCCGGCTTTGTAACGGCGTATGCCATGCTCACCGTCGGGGTGGGCTCCATAGACATCGGCTACCGGGTGCGGGGCCGGGAGGTATCGCTGCCCGCCGGGGTGGCCCACTACCTGGAACACAAGATGTTCGACTGCCCCTACGGAGACGCCATGCAGCGCTTTGACGCGCTGGGCGCTTCCGCCAATGCCTTTACCAGCTTTGATAAGACGGCCTACTACTTTAGCTGTACCGAAAACTTTTCCAAGGCGCTGGAGGTGCTGCTGGATTTTGTAGCGACGCCCTATTTTACCGGGCCTTCCGTCCGCCGGGAAAGAGGGATCATTGCCGAGGAGCTGCGCATGTACCGCGACAGCCCCGAGTGGATGGTCACGGCGAACCTTTTGCAGGCCATGTACCATGTTCATCCCATCCGGGAGGATATTGCCGGGACGGAGGAATCCATCGCCCGCATAGATGCCGCCCTGCTGCGCCGCTGCTACGAGCGCTTTTACTGCCCCGGCAATATGGTGCTTTCGGTCGCCGGGTGCTTTGAGGAGGACGCGGTGCTGGAACTGGCGGAAAAATATTTCCCCACAGCGAAGACCGCGGCCAACCCGCTTACCATCCGGGAGCCAAGAACGGTGCGGGAGCACTACTGCGAGCAGAAAATGCCCATTGCTGCGCCGATGTTCCAGGTCGGTTTTAAGGCGGCGGGCGGCGAAAAGGAAAATATGCGCCACCGCCTGCTGGATGAACTGCTGCTTGACCTCATCTGCGGCGAAACGACTGACCTGTACCGCCGTTTGTACGAGGCGGGCGAGATCAACGCTACCTTTGGCAGCGAGGTGATGGCGGGACGCGACTTTATCTGTGCGATGTTTGACGGCGAAAGCCGCCGGCCGCAGGCTGTCTATGAAGCCCTGTGTGAGCGAGTGACCACCCTGCAGCGACAGGGCATCCCACCGCAGGATTTTGCCCGCTGCCGCCGTGCCAATTACGGCAGGACCATCGGCCTTTATGGCCGCGCGGAATCCATTGCCGGCCTGATGGCCGCCGCCCATTTTGCCGGTATGAAAGATATCTACTACCCCCTGGAGATCCTGCGTTCCACCACAGTGGAGGAGCTGGAGCAGCGCCTGCAGGAGGACTATGACCCCACAACCAGCGCCCTTTCGGTCATTTGGCCGCAGGGCAACCCTTAAGGAGATGCACATTACCCCTATGAACCCCAAAGCAAATCCCCCTACTGTTTCCGCTTCCCAGTCCCATTCCCGTCTGCTTGCCCACCTGATGGCGCTGATGGTTTCCGCCATTTGGGCCACCACCTTTGTTTGCAGCAAGGAGCTCCTTGCCTATTACAGCCCGGCGCAGGTGATGTTCATGCGCTTTGCCATTGCCTACTTTGTGCTGTGGCTGCTGCGCCCTCGGCCGCTGCCGTGGCAGGGCAGGGGAGAGCTCACCTTCCTGCTATTGGGCATTTTGGGCGGCACGCTCTATTTCTTTACCGAAAACACCGCCCTGAAGCACACCTTTGCCGCCAATGTCAGCATCATTGTGGCGATGGCGCCCATCCTTACCTCCATCCTGGCGCACTTTTTTACCAGGGATGAAAAGCTCCACACCACCGTTTGGGTCGGCTTTGCCGTGGCCATGAGTGGCGTGGTGCTGGTGGTGCTCAACGGCGCGCTGGTGCTCAAGCTCAGCCCGGTAGGCGATCTGCTGGCCTTTTTGGCGGCAGCCAGCTGGGCCTGCTATTCAGTCCTTATCAAGCGGCTTTCCGGCCGGGTGGACAGCACGCTGCTGGCCCGCCGGGTCATCCTGTACGGCGCGGTTACCTCGGTGCCGCTGCTGGCTGCCCGCGGGGAGCTTTCGATCGACTTTACCCCGCTGGCACAGCCAAAGCCGCTGTTCTGCATCCTGTTCTTGGCGGTGCTGGGCAGTGCCGTCTGCTTTGCCGTGTGGAATGTTGTCATCGACCGGCTGGGAGTCGTTCACGCCAATAACTATATCTATCTTCAGCCCTTTATCACTATAGTGGCCTCCCATTTCCTGCTGGGGGAACCCATGAGCTGGACGGCCATTGTGGGGGCGCTGCTTATCATTGGCGGCGTCATCATCTCCGGCCGACAAAAACGGCCGCAGTAATGGATTTTGGCGCTATTCGCTAAAATTTTCGGGATAAATTATACGCGATTCCACTTGCCATTTCCCGCCCACTAATGATATAATCGTAAGGGCTCCCCCAAAGGGGGAACAAAAGAAGCGCCTCGCAAAAGGCGCTTTTTTATTTTTGCCGGCGATGGGCGGCAGTCCCCGATAAAAACGCAGTGACAGAGGATAATACGAGGAGGAAATCATGTTCAAAATCGGCTTTGATAATGAAAAATACCTGCAAATGCAGTCGGATAAGATCCGGGAGCGCATCGGTCAGTTTGGCGGTAAGCTGTACCTGGAATTCGGCGGTAAGCTCTTTGATGATTACCACGCTTCCCGCGTGCTGCCGGGGTTTGCGCCGGATAGCAAGGTGAAAATGCTGCTGCAGATGAAGGACTCCGCGGAGATCGTCATTGTCATCAGCGCTGATGCCATCGAAAAGAACAAGCGCCGCGGCGATCTCGGCATCACCTACGATCTGGATGTCCTGCGCCTCATCGATGCCTTCCGTGGGATCGGCCTGTATGTGGGCAGCGTCTGCATCACCCATTACCATGCCCAGCCAGCCGCCGATGCCTTCCAGAAGCGCCTGGAGACCCTGGGTGTCAAGGTCTACCGCCACTATATCATCCCCGATTATCCCTCCAATGTCCCGCTCATCGTCAGCGATGATGGCTTTGGTAAGAATGAATACATCGAAACCACCCGCCCGCTGGTGGTAGTTACGGCCCCCGGCCCCGGCAGTGGCAAAATGGCCACCTGTCTTTCTCAGCTCTTCCACGAAAATAAGCGCGGGGTCAAGGCCGGATATGCCAAATTTGAGACCTTTCCCATTTGGAACCTCCCCCTCAAGCACCCTGTCAACCTGGCGTATGAGGCCGCCACCACCGACCTCAACGATGTCAATATGATTGATCCTTTCCACCTGGAAGCCTACGGTGTCACCACCGTCAATTACAACCGTGATATCGAGATCTTCCCGGTGCTCAATGCCATTTTCCAGCGCATTTACGGCTCCTCTCCCTACAAAAGTCCGACCGATATGGGCGTCAATATGGCGGGCAACTGCATCATAGATGACGATGCCTGCCGTCGTGCTTCCGAGCAGGAGGTCATCCGCCGGTACTATGCCACCGCCTGCCTGGTGCGTCAGGGGCTCAGCGAGCCTGCTGAGATCCACAAGCAGGAGCTCATCATGAACCAGCTGAATGTATCGTCTGCCGACCGTCCCGTGGTGGCCGCCGCCTGCGCCAAAGCGGAGGAGACCGGCCAACCCGCGATGGCGCTGGAGCTGCCCGATGGCCGCATCGTCACCGGGAAGACCAGTTCTCTCTTGGGGCCTTCCGCCGCGCTCATGCTCAACGCCTTGAAGGAGCTGGGCGGCATCAATGATGAGATGCACCTGCTGTCGCCTATCATTATCGAGCCTATCCAGCGCCTAAAGGTGGATTACCTTGGCAACCACAATCCTCGCCTGCATTCCGATGAGATCCTTATCGCACTGTCCATATGCGCCGCTACCAACCCCACTGCAGCACTGGCCATGCAGCAGCTGAGTAAGCTGCGCGGGTGTGAGGCCCATGCCAGTGTGATTCTTTCCCGCGTGGATGAGAATGTTTATCACAAGCTGGGGGTCAACCTGACCTGTGAGCCGAAATACCAGACCAAGAAGCTCTACCATGCCTAAAAAATCAAAGCACCGGTTCCAGTCGGTGCTTTTTGCTGCCTTAAATAATTATAAATTTTAATTATTATAATAAAATTGATAAATTGAATTTATGCAATATGTATAATAGCGGCGCAGAAAATACCGTTAACATGCACAATAATACCCATTAAAGCTCCGTTTTTTAGCACAAACGACGGAATTTTACAATCCATTAAAATTTTTGTTGCTATCCATTAAAAATTGTATTATGATTGGAACAATTACCACAGTGTGCATAGAAAAGGAGAAAATGACTATGGAACCTAAAAGAGCCCAATGGGGCAGCAAGATCGGCTTTATTTTGGCGGCAGCCGGTTCGGCCGTCGGCCTCGGCAACATCTGGAAGTTCCCCGGCAAGGCCTACGAAGGCGGCGGCGGAGCGTACATCCTCATCTACCTTGCTATCGTACTCCTCATAGGCATCCCGGTCATGCTCTCGGAACTGACCATCGGCCGCGGCGCGCAGGCCAATGCCATCGATAGCTACGGCAAGCTGGGCCACCCTGGCTACAAGTGGGTCGGCTGGTTCGGCGTTATCGTGGCGTTTATCATTACCAGCTACTACTGCCATGTAGGCGGCTGGGTGCTGCGCTATGTGGCCAGCTACGCCACCGAGCCCACCAAGGTTTACGCCGATCCGCTGGGATATTTCTATGCGCTGCTGGGCTACAATGCCGTCACCGGGGAAACATGGTTCCCACTGACTGCAGTTATCTTCGCGGGTATCTTTATGGGCATTACCTGCTTCATCATCGTCAAGGGCGTGGAATCCGGCATTGAGCGCTTTAATAAGATCGGTATGCCGGCGCTGTTTGTCATCCTCATTATTCTGCTTATCCGGGCGCTTACCATGCCCGGCGCCGGGGAAGGCCTGCAATATATGCTGATTCCGGATTGGAGCAAGGTCACCTTCAGCACCGTGCTTTCGGCCCTGGGGCAGGCGTTCTTCTCACTCAGCCTTGGTATGGCTATTATGGTTACCTACGGCTCCTATGTTAAAAAGGAAGAAAACCTCGCCAAAAACGCCGCTATCATCTGTGGTATGGACACACTGGTAGCCCTGATTGCCGGCTTTATCATTGTTCCCGCCGTATTTGCCACCCTCGGCGCAGAAGGCGTTGGCAAGGGCGCAGGCTTTGCGTTCTCTTCGCTGGCCGGTGTGTTCCAGCAGATGCCCGGCGGTCAGTTCTTCGGCATCCTGTTCTACATGCTGCTGCTGTTCGCGGCGCTCACCTCCTGCATTTCCCTAGTGGAGGGCGTTGTTGCCTTCGCTACTGAGCGCTTTGGATGGAAACGCACCCCCACTACCATCATTCTGTGCGTGGTGATGTTCCTCCTTGGTACCATTTATACCTGCTCTCAGGCCGCCTTTGATATCAAGGGTATCTGGTTCGACTTCAAGAACGGTCTTACCACCCCCATCTTCGGCGACTTTATGGAGTTCCTCACCGACCGTCTGATGATTCCTGTGTGCGCACTAGGTTCCTGCCTGTTTGTCGGTTGGGCCTGGAAGCCCCAGAACGCCATCCGCGAGATCGAGCTGGACGGCAAGCCCTTCCGTCTGAAGAAGGCGTACAGCTTCCTGGTGAAGTACCTGGCTCCCATCAGCATCATTATCATCATCGTGGCCAGCTTTGCCACCGGCACTACCCTCAGCTAAATTTGCTTTCCTCTGGTACAGTTTCCATACAAGAAAGGCGGTTCTCCGTGATGGGGCACTGCCTTTCTTGCATTCTGCCCCGCTGTATGGTAAGATGCAAGACGAAAGCGGGCGGCATTTTCTCCCCGCTGCCCCCTGCAAACCGCAGGCATACGGCCCGCAGGGCGTTTCGGCTTTGCCGAAACCGACGGCTCCGCCGTCGAAACCGCCTGCGGCGGTTTGCCCTGCGGGCCGTCCCACCCCATCAAACCCTCCAAAGGAGCCTCCCATGTCCAAAGACCGAGATTTTCTCCGAGCATTTTCCGGCGAAGACCGCATGACCGCCGCCCAGGTGGCGGATAAGCTGGAACAGTGCGCCCATCAGAACCGCCTGACCCATACTATGTTTCTCACCCCGCACCAGCGCGGCATTGCCCAGCAGGTGATAGTCTGCTGCGGCACGCCCCTGCATAGGATAATGGGGGGCCACCCCGATGCCGAGCGCTGCCTGTTTCTCTTTCTACCGGACTATATGGATGCGGATAACATCCCGGAAGAGGAGCTGCCCTTTGGAGCTATCCGGGTCAGCTGGGGCCATGGCGCGGCGCTTACCCATCGGGACATCCTGGGCAGCTTGATGGCACAGGGTGTCCGCAGGGAGGTGCTGGGCGACCTTTTAGTGGGAGAAAACGGCTGCGATGTCATTGCCCTGCGGGAGTGCATTCCCTTCCTGCGGGATAACTGGCTGAGCGCCGGCCGCACCGGTCTGCACCCGGTGGAGATCCCCCTTTCGGAGCTGCGCATTCCAGCTGCCGATGGAAAGACCATCCGGGATACCGTCGCTTCACTGCGGTTGGATGCCGTTCTTGGCAGCGGTTTTTCCCTCAGCCGGGGGAGAGCCGCGGAGCTCATCGCCGCCGGGCGGGTCAGCCTGAATGGCTGCGAGTGCCTGAAGCCTGACCGGCAGCTTGCCGAAGGGGATATCCTTTCGGTGCGCGGGCAGGGCAGGCTTATTCTAAGGGAGATCGGAGGCCTTTCCAAGAAGGGCCGTTTCTATATCACCGTGGAACGCTTTGGCGGATAGAACAAAAAGCAAAATGAATACGAAAGAAAAGGACGCACACTATACATGACTCGATAGGGGGCGTCCTTTTTTTGATGAAGCGGAAAGAGAGTGCACTGCGGCTGGGCTTTACATTTGCGGGCTGTTACCTGGGGGCGGGCTATGTCTCCGGCCAGGAGCTGTGGCAGTTTTTTGGCTGCTTTGGTTGGCAGGGGATAGCGGGCCTGCTGCTGGCGGTGGCACTCTCCTTTTTCTTTGGGGTATTGCTGCTGCGGCTGGTGCAGCGCACCGGCTGTGACCAAACCGATGCCCTTGTGATTCGCCGCCCTATCCCGCTCCTGCGGGATGCCGTTGGGCTACTGCAGCTATTTTTCCTCTTCGGGATATTGGTCATCATGGCGGCCGGGGTGGGGGCGCTTTTCGCGCAGATACTGGGTGCCTCCGCCCTTTGGTGCAGTGCGGCGTTCTGCCTTTTGGTTTCGCTGCTTTCCCTTACCGGCACCTCCGGCATGGTAAATGTCTTTTCCACCGTGGTGCCGCTGCTGGTTATCTGCTCGGTGCTGGTCAGCGCGCTTACCCTGCGCCGCTGCGGCTGCCAGCTTACCATTGCTGCAGTCCCATCCGTCAGCCCACTGCTTTCCCACTGGGCTATTGCCGCCTGCTCTTTTGTCAGTTATAATCTTTTTTCCTCCATCGGTATTTTGGCCCCCGTCGGGAAAGAGTTGCGCTCCCGCCGCACAGTTTGGTGGGGAATACTGCTTGGCTGCATTATTCTCATTTCCATCGCGCTGGGTATCTTCCTCACCATGGAGGCGCTCCCCGCTGTGATAGAAGCACCGCTGCCTATGCTGGCCGCTGCCGGTGCACTGGGCGGGGGCTGGTACTACCTCTATGGGGTACTGCTGCTCTGTGCCATGCTCGGTACCGCGCTTTCCTGCGCCGTTGCTCTCCGCCATTACTGCATGGTTCGCTTTTCCACCATGGCGAACCGCCGCTTCAGCTTTGTCCTTCTGTTGGCTATCCCCGCATGGCTGTGCAGCCTTTTTGGCTTCGGGAAGCTCATCGGCACTGTTTACCCTATTTGCGGAGCACTGGGTGCACTGGCCCTGCTGGGGTTGCTGCACCATCGCTTCACCCTTCGCGCGCCAAAGTAGCTGCCACCGCCTTTTCCTGGACCGAATTTATGCCATCTACTGGATACGGCCGCAGACCCGGCGGCGCTCCGCACCGCCGCCACAGGCTTTGCCCGTGTGTTTCGCCCCAAGGGGCGAAACGGCCTGCGGCCGCACCTTCCTTCTGCGCCTCGCCCGTCTATTTCCCGCCATCCACCCATAAGATAAAAGGAGATACCGCAAAAGGGGAGGGGAGAGCCGCATATGCGCCGTGCCAAACAGCTCCTTTTGCATACCTCCGCCATGACTGCTACCAGCCTGCTGATGCGCACCATCGCCCTGGTGTTCCAGGTCTATGTCGCCGGCAAGATCGGTGCTGCGGGCATTGGGCTTTTTCAGCTGGTGATGTCGGTCTATACCCTTGCCACTACCGTGGCGGTCTCCGGTGTGCGGCTGGCCGCCACCCGGCTCATTGCCCAGCAGACCGGTCGCGGCGATGACGCCGCCATCCGCCGGGCCACCGGCTGCGCCATGGGATATGCCGCTTTTTTCGGCATGGCTGCCTTACTGCTGCTCTATTATCTGGCGCCTGCGGCGGCCGCCTGGGTTGGGGATGACCGCATTATCCTCTCCCTGCGGGTGCTGGCATTCGCCCTGCCCTTTGTTGCTGCGTCCGGTGCCATGGGCGGCTACTTCATTGCCATGCACCAGTCGGTCAAAATGTCCCTCGTTCAGCTTTCGGAGCAGTTCATCCGCATCGGATGCACCGTTTTGGCGCTGCTGCGGCTGGGCGGCTACGGCCTGGAGTACGCCTGCGGCGCCCTTACCCTCGGTATGCTCGCCTCGGAGGTCTTTTCCTTTCTTGCCCTGCTCCTGCTCATGCTTTCCGGGCTGCCGCGCGGGGCGGGCCGCTGCCGCACCCCTATGCTGCCGTCTCTTTTGCGTATTACGGTGCCGCTTTCCCTCAGCAGCTACGCCCGGTCGGCACTCAGTACCGCCCAGCACCTGCTTGTCCCGCGGGGGCTTCGCCTTTTTGGCGGCGGGGCTCAGGCGGCGCTGGCCGCCTATGGCGTGATCCAAGGCATGTCCCTGCCCATTTTGCTGTTCCCGGCAGCGCTCATCGCCGTCATTGCGGATCTCATCGTTCCCGAGCTGACCGAAGCCCAGGTACAGGGCCGGCTGCGGGGTCTTGGCTACATGCTGGAGCGCCTTTACCGGTTGGGGCTTTTCTTTTCGATGGCCGTCGCTGGGGCCTGCTTTTTCTTCGCCCATCCCCTGGGCGAGCTCATCTATTCCGAGCCCGCCGCCGGGCAGTACATACGCCTTTTGGCGCCGCTGGTGCCTATCATGTATATGGATACCCTCGTGGATGGCATGCTGAAGGGGGTAGGGGAGTACCGCGCCAATATGCGGTACAATATCATCGATGCCGCCACCGGCCTGCTGCTCGTTTGGCTGCTGCTGCCCCGGTATGGGGTGGCCGGCTATCTTTTCTCCATCTCCGCCACCGAGCTCCTCAATTTCGCCCTCAGTGCCGCGCGGCTTACCCGGGTCACGGTGTTCCGGCTCCAGCCGCTCTGCTGGCTGCTTACGGCGGCCGCGGCAGTCGGGGGCTGGTGGCTGCTGCGCCTGATCTTTGGTAGGCTGTTGTCCCGGACCGGGCAGCCGCTTATTCTCCTGTTGCTGGTGTTCCTTTACCTGGCCTGCTACGGGGCGGCGCTGCTGCTTTGCGGGGCACTGCGGCGGGAGGAGCTTTCCTGGCTTTTTTCGCTGCTGCGGGGAGAAAAATCCCCCAAAACATGAATTTAAGATATTAAGAGAAAAACGGAGAAATCAGGAGTATTTCAAAGTTCATCATAAGCTCTGCCAAAAAGACGCAGAAATTTTCTGAAAAACTCTAATAAATCTTGAAATTTAGCATTGACATTACGACAAAATATGATATATTGATATCTGTCATTTTGACCATTCAATTCAATAAAAAGGCGGCTCGTATATGCCCATCTGAAAGAACCCCAATCTTCGGGGTATCCTAAAAACCTTTTGCGGGGACGGTGCAATAGCGGCTGCGGCAGGTGTGAGGGCCTGCAGATTTACCGCAAAAGGAGGATGTTGAAATGAACAAAAATGCTTTGATCAGCCTGCGCGGCATCAGAGTCGATTTTGATGACGAGCCGGTCCTCAAAGGGATCGACCTTGACATCATGGACAAGGAATTCATTACTTTTCTTGGGCCGTCCGGTTGTGGCAAGACAACTACCTTGCGCATCATCGGCGGATTTATCCAACCCAAGGAGGGTGATGTTTTTTTTGGTGGTGTCCGCATCAATGACCTGCCCCCCTACAAGCGTGAGGTGAATACGGTATTCCAGCGGTATGCGCTGTTCCCGCACCTCAATGTGTACGAAAATGTCGAGTTCGGTCTCAAGATCGCCAAGGTTCCCGAAAAGGAGCGCCGTCAAAGCGTCAAGGAAATGCTCAAGCTGGTCGGCCTTTCGGGATATGACAGACGCCATATCAATCAGCTTTCCGGCGGTCAGCAGCAGCGTGTTGCCATCGCCCGTGCGCTGGTCAACCGTCCCAAGGTCCTGCTTTTGGATGAACCCCTCGGCGCTTTGGATCTCAAGCTCCGCAAGGAAATGCAGATCGAGCTAAAGCGCATCCAGCAGGCATTGGAGATCACCTTCATCTATGTCACCCACGATCAGGAAGAAGCGCTCACCATGTCCGACCGCGTCGTCGTCATGCGGGATGGCAACATCCTTCAGATCGGTACCCCGCAGGATATCTACAATGAGCCCTGCAATGCCTTCGTGGCCGATTTCATCGGTGAAAGCAATATCATCGATGGCATCATGCATAAGGACTTCCTCGTGGAATTTGCGAATGACTATTTCGACTGCGTCGATAAGGGCTTCGAGCCCAAGGAGCGGGTACAGGTCGTCGTCCGTCCGGAGGACTTCAAGATCGTTCCCGCTGATAAGGGCAAAATTTCCGGCATTGTGGAATCCATCATCTTCAAGGGCGTCCACTACGAGATCATGGTAGATGCCATGGGATATAAATGGAAGATCCACACCACCCAGTATGTGGAGCCCGGTACCCTCATCGGCATGGATGTCGCGCCTATGGATATTCATATCATGAAGCGCACGGAGGAATAAAGCCATGAAATTTCGCTTTTCTTCCGTCCCCTATATTGTTTGGTCGGTGATTTTTGTCGTCGTACCGCTCATGCTGGTGGCGGTGTTCGGCCTTTCCACCAGTGATGGCCAGTTCACCTTCGCCAATGTCGCCAAGGTCTCGGATTACACCGCGGTGTTTGTCCGTTCCATCTGGCTTTCGCTGGTGGCCACTGCCATCTGCCTTGTCATCGCCTATCCTCTCGGCTTTATCATGAGCCGCTACAATGCCAATAATCAGCGCACGCTGGTTATGCTGGTTATGCTGCCCATGTGGACCAACTTCCTGCTGCGCACCTATGCGTGGATGACGCTGCTTGAAAATAACGGCATCATCAACAGCATTCTGGAGGTCTTTGGCATGGGACCCTTCAAGATGATCTACACCCAGGGGGCCGT
>ERZ809296.1899-NODE-1899-length-22053-cov-7.517320_pt1 | contig 22053 bp, 17 predicted proteins | sample MGYA00520511_ERZ809296 | MGnify/ENA primary metagenome ERZ809296 (study PRJEB31576, sample SAMEA3212662) | Homo sapiens | biome: human-gut; feature: human gut; material: fecal | place: Sweden | collected 2012 ... | reverse complement strand
AGGCGCGCGAGTGGGCGACGCCCTCGGGTGTTTCGAGCGGCATGGCGAGGCGCACGTGCACGCAGCCGTCGCCGAAGTGCCCGTACAGGAGTCCGTCGATGTCGAACTCCTCCATGAGTGCGGTGAAGTCGCGCAGGTACGCGCCGAGGTTCTCGGGTGGGACGGCCGCGTCCTCGAAGCCGGGCCAGGCCTGCTGGTCGCCGCCGCCAGCGCCGTCCGGAGGGGTGCGCCCGCCCAGGCCTGCACCGTCGGCGCGGATCCTCCACAGGGCCGAGGCCTGGGCCCCCGGCGGGTACACGACCGTGTCGATGGCGGCAGAGTCGGCGCACAGGGCGCGTGCGCGCTCCAGGGAGGCGGTGACGTCTTCGCCGGGGGCGCCGACTTCGACAAGGAGCCAGCCTTCGCCCTCGGGCAGGGCGGGGACGGCGCCGGGGCCCTTGTGGGCGCGGACGACGTCGACGAGGCGGCGGTCCATGCCTTCCACGGCGAGGGGGGAGTGGGCGAGCAGTGCGGGCACGTCGTCAGCGGCCTCGATCATGGAGCGGTAGCCGAGGGCGGCGAGCACGGGCGCGTCCGGCAGCGGCACGAGGCGCACGGTGATGGACAGGATGAGGACGAGAGTGCCTTCGGTGCCCGTGAGCATGGCGGCGAGGTTGCGCCCGCCCTCGGGGGTGAGGTGCTCGAGCGAGTAGCCGGAGACCTGACGCTTGAAGCGACCGAGCTCGGTGCGGATGGGCGCCAGGTTGGAGTCGATGAGGGGGGCCAGCCCCGGCACGTCGCTGAGGGCGGCGTCGTGCGAAGTCGTGGCCGTGAAGCGGCGCCCCTGCCCGTTCACGCAGTCGAGGGAGACGATGTTGTCGGAGGTGCGTCCCCAGGCGGTCGCGTGTGGGCCGCACGCGTTGTTGGCGACCATGCCGGCGATCGTCGCGCGGTTCTGGGAGGAGGGGTCGGGGCCGAAACGCAGGCCGTGCTTGGCGGCGGCGGCCTGGAGGGTGGAGCCGACGCAGCCGGGTTCGACGGTGGCGGTGCGGGCCTCCGGGTCGATGGAGATGACGCGGTTCATGTGCCGCGAAAAATCGAGGACGAGGCCCGGGCCGATGGCGTTGGACGCGCACGAGGTGCCGCCTCCTCGGGCGGTGAGGGGGACCCCGTGGGCGCGGGCGAGGTCGAAGGCTGCGATCGCCTGCTCGGGCGTACGCGGGAATGCGACGGCCAGGGGCGGGATGCGCGTGAGGCCGGCGTCGGAGGAGTAGCGCGCTCGCGTGCCGCTCGAGGCGTCGACGTCGATGAGTGTGCGCAGGTCCGTCAGGAAGCTCTCGCTCATGGTGCCAGTCTGTCACGCGGACGCGCGTTGGGCGGTGGGTATCCGGTGTGCGGATGGTCGCGCGAGGCCGTGGCTTGTTGGGGCGCGCGTGGGGATCCGTGGCGATGTAGGTAAAGGGGGAGGGCCGAGGCAGTAGGTGCCTGCGGCCCTCACATTATGCGGGTTCCGGGTCGTCGCGGAACAGCTTGGGGAAGGGTGTCACGGGAACGGGCATGCGCTCCACGGGCGGAAAATGAGGGCTGACCGCACGCTCAGACTTCGGGTACAGTCGGGGCGATGAATCCATGTTCAGACAGTAGGGGGAGAGTTCGTGGCGCGTCTCATCGGACGCTGGAACCTGCAGCTCCGGCGCCGAATATTCAACGATACGCAGCTTATCCCTGCCCATTGAGTGCCACCCTGTTCTGTCTCATATGCTCAGCCGCGCAGTAGTCTAACCGGGTGGAAGATGCTGCGCCATCCGGATTCTGAGCGACATCTGTCATCGTACACGACATTGGTCCCAAGTCATCGGACAACTGAGGATAGTTGCTCAGCATATGTCAGTGGGTTACTTACCGCGCTCCTTCTCGATGGCCGCCCACTCCTCGTCGGTCGTCTGTTTGCCGCCTCCAATGATGTTGGCGAAGTCCTGGAAAGCTCGCGTGTCCTTGTCGAAGTAAGACATGTGGTTCACGAAGGGGTCGCCGATTATGTTTCCTAACTCTTTGCCTGGGTGGAAGAAGTCGCGAGCCCAATTCGCCCCCGGAACCTTGTAGTCCTTGGCATCCGTCGTGTCTCCGCTGAGATGGACGATTCCGTCGAGTGTCTTGGGATTGCTTCCGTAGCCGATGAAAGAACCGCTGCCTTGCACCATGTCGCCTTTGGGGACGGAGGACTCGTACACGTGCCCCTCGGGGACGTTGTACTGGTCAATGCTCTCGGCTCCGCTTCCGGGGGAGCCGCACATGATGAAGTTGTCGACTGTGCCCTCGGCCACCTGCGTCATGGCCTTGCCGGCGGTGGTTGACCCGTAGGAGTGTCCGATGACGGTGTTCGTGAACGAGTGGCCGTTCGCTTTTCCGCTCGCGCGCAGGCCCTCCTCGAAGCGTGCGAGGTCGGGAGCTGCCCGGTCCGCGTAACTGATGTCGGCAGCTTGGTAGAGCTTTCCCTTGGGGCCCTCGGGGGCAACGTAGCCGAGGTAGGAGATGGTGGCGACCTGGTTCGGGTCGGTGCCCGCCTGCGCTGTCTGTGCCCTGAGGTTATCGTTTCTCGTTATGTAATCACCCAAGTCGCCTCGCACGTTCGTGCCGATGCCGGGCACGAGGGTCGACACGTAGGATGCCGTGTCGGGGTTGCCCGACGAGACGATTGCCGTCGTGCGGTGGTACTTCTCGTCGTAGTCAAAGTCGAGCAAGTACGTGGGGGCGAGTCCATTGTGCTCTCGATCGTCGTTATTCGTCTGTTCGTTGATGGCCTCAAGGTCCGCGACCTTTTCCTTGAGCTGCTCTATTTCTTCTTCGGAGGCGTCGGATTTCTTTCTTGCTTCCCTGAGATCGTGCCTTGCATCTTCGAGGGCACCCTTGTGTTCGTGGCCGTTGGCGTCGACGTATCCTTTGAGCGCATGTCGATTGGCCTGGTCGCGAGCTGCAGCGGGGAGGCCGTCGAGGTGTCGGATCTCGTCGGGGCAGTGATCGATGAGGTGTTGCCTCTGCGTCTCGCTGAGGGAGTTCCACCAGGCCGCGTTCTGCGAGGGGGTCCAGTTCTTGTTCGGGTGGTCCGGCACGCCGATGACCTTGTTATCGCTGCCCTTATCTCCATCGGTGGCGCGGTCGTTGTTGATGTCGCTCATCGCGTGGTACAAGTCGGTGTCGATCTGGTCGGCGTCCTTGATGATCTGTTTGATCGTCATCCGGAGGTTTTCGGCGGCGATGAACCCATCTTCCTTATGTCGCTCGTCGGTATCGTAGGTGACTTGCCCGTCAGATCCGATCGTGCAGTAGTTTTCGGCGGCGTAGGCCTGCGCGTTCTGGATGTTCGCCATGACCGTCGCGACGCCGTCGTAGGCGCCCTCGATGGCCATAAGTGCGCTGTTGACGTTCGTGGCGAGCCGCGCGAGCGCCGTCATGTTCTTTGAGGCCGCAGAGCGTATAGCGGTGACGGCGCTGCCCTGGGACTGGATAGCGTTGGTGGCGTCCTGCCCGTCGCTGGCGGCGGAGACGAGGGCTTTGCTGGTGGCAGTGAGGTCGGTGGCCGCCGATTCGAGCGGGCCCGTCGTCCAGGTGAGGATGTCTGCCCATGTGATGGCCATGGCTTACTTATCTTTCTTCGATGAGACGGGCGGGCAGGGTTCGGGGACGTCGGCCAGGACTTGGTTCATCGACTGCTGGTTGATGTCCTCGGTCGCCTGGAACTGAGTGGCGCAGGACTGAACGTCGTCGGCGAGGCTCGTGAGGGACTTACTGAGCGCGAGGATCTGGTCGTCGATGTGCTCGCCGGCGTATTGTGCCTGAGCGCCCGATGAGCCTCCGGACATGGCGGATGAGACGTTATAGAGCGCGTACGCGACGTTTTCCTGACCTCCGACGGTGGAGGAGAGGCCGCTCATAGCGTTGGAGAATCGTTCGAGGTCACCCTCGCGAATGTCAAGGTCGGACATGGTGTGGTCCTGGGTCAAGCGACGTTGGTTTAGGACTCTATTCTACCGACTTGACGAGGCCGTTGGGGCGCGGTGCAACAGGTGAGATGGAAGTAGTGACAAACCGAGATGTTGTGATCGTCCGGCCCCTATCTATCCCGTCGGTGCGGTCTCATTCCTGTTCTAGTGGCCTCGTCTCCCCGCGCAACAGTGCTCCCAGCCTGTCGAGGGATGGGAGCACTATTGAAGGGGGGCAGTGGTCGGAGTCCTACTTCCGACGTTCAGCCTGGATGGCCGCCCACTGCGCGTCGGTCGTCGGCTCCTTGCCGGCGAGGATGTGGGCGATGTCCTCAGCTGCGCGAGAGCCCTCCTTGAAGTATTCCGAGTGGTTTGAGAGGGGATGGAAAGAGGTGGAGGTTGCTTCAAATTTTGGATTCGGGAATATGCGGAACAGTCGTCTGTTGAGATCAGTGTCGCTCACGTCTCCGCTGATATGGCTCATTCCTTCGAGTTTCTGGGGGTTTTTCCCGTAACTACGATCAGTTCCGAGGCCTTCCACCATGTCGCCTGCGTAGGCGGAGGATTCGTACACGTGTCCCTTGGGGACGTTGTACTGGTCGATGCTCTGCACACCTGAGCCGGGTGAGCCGGTCAGGATGAGGCGGTCGATCGTGCCGGGAGCGGTTTGTGTGGCCGCGATGCCGCCCGCAGTTGATCCATAGGAGTGGGTGGCGAGTGTGTTGAGGAAGGTGTGGTTGTTTGCGTTCCCGTGCGCGCGCAGCCCCTCCATAAAACGGGCGATTTTCGGGGCGCCTTCTTTTGCGTAGTCAATGTCGGCAGCTTGAAAGATCCCGAGATCGTGGAAGGAGTTCTTTGGAGCTACGTAGCCGAGGTAGGAGATCGCGGCGACGTTCTTAAGATCGACTCCTGCATGTTTCGTGAGCTGTCTGAGGCGATCGTTGATCTCCATGTATTGAGGGAGGCTATCGTGAACGTTGGTGCCGATGCCCGGCACGAGCGTTGATACGTAGGACGCAGTGTCAGGGTTACCCGAAGCGACGATGGCTGTCGAGCGATGATGCTTCGTGTCGTAATTGAAATCAAGCAGATACCTTCGCGCAGGGTCATCTTCCTTGCGCCCATCGTTGTTGATCTGCTTCTCGAGGGTCTCGAGGTCATTTAGGACTTTCTCTGCCTGGTCAAGCTTCAGCTTGGCGGCATTCTCGTCTGAGTAGAGTTGTTTTAGGCCCGGAAACAGTGAACGACGTCCGTAGGCAATCCTGTATTCAGTTTTCGCCTCCTCGGCAGCTTGCTTGGCGTCGGCGAGGGCGCCCTGGCGCTTGTTGCCATAGGCGTCCACGTAACCGTAGAGCGCGTTGCGGTTGGCCTCGTCGCGAATGGTTGCCGGGAGCCCGTCGAGGTGTCGGATATCGTCCGGGCAATGTTCCGTAAGGAACCTCTTGCGCTCCTCCGGTAGTGCCCTCCACCAGGCTGCGTTCTGGGATGGACTCCAGTTCGCCTGGGGGAAGTCGGGCACGCCGACGACCTTGTTGTCGGCTCCGTCCCCATCCGTGTAGGTGTCGGTGTTGACTGCTTTGAGGGCGCTGCAGAGTTCGCTGTCGACGCGCTCGGCATCCTCGAGGATTGTTTTCACCTTCTCCGTGAGCGTTATTTTGGATGTTCGAGCGTCGATAATTGCTTGTTTGTCGACGGCATCGGTCGGGGTGCAGTTGACGGAGCCATCGGACGCAATCGTGCAGTTTTTCGCGCTGGCGTAGGCCATTGCATCTTCGACTCTCGCCTTGATCGTGGCGACCCCGTCGCGCGCGCCTTCGATCGCCATAAGGGCGCCGTTGACGTTGGTGAGTGCTTGCTCGAGTGTGCTGAGGTTCTTGCTGGTTGCTGCGCGCATGGCCAGGACGGCGACGCCCTCCGATCGGACGGCGCAGACGGCGCCCTCGCCGGTATCGTAGGCCTCGCGCAGGCCCTTGCTCGCCTGGTAGAGGTCGGTTGCGGCGTTGTCAAGGGGGCCGGGGTCCCATGAGGTGATGGACGACCATGTGAGAGCCATGCGTTACTGTCCCTTCGTCAAGCCGACGGGCGGGCAGGGTACGGGGATGCTTGCCATGATCATCTGAATTGCGATCTCGTTGATCTCTTCAATCGCTTGGAATTGGTTGGCAGAGTTCTTCACGTTGTCGGCCAAGTCGGCGAGCGAAGCCTTCAGTGCTCTGATCTGTGCTTCCATGTGCTCGCCCGCGTATATTGCCTGCGTGCAAGATGACGCATCGGGCATCGCTGACTGTACCTCGGCGAGGCTTAGAGGAAGGGTGGCGTAGTGGGCGACCTTTCCGGAGAGGTCATGCAAGCGGCTGGAGAACCCCTCGAGATCCCCCTGCTGAATCTTCAGATCGGGCATCGTTGTCCTGTCCTTGAGCTGAATCAGTGCTTCGTCAGCTCGCCATTCTAGCGTTGTCAGAGCGTGCGGGGGTGGCGTCTAGAGTGCTGAGACAGTCCGAAGGCGCTCGGCATCCCACATGCACCGGCGGCTCCAGCCTGCGGGAGGCCGGGGCCGTCGTTCAGGCTGCCGGTGGGCACCAGAGATTTTCGCCAGGTTACTCGGAGTAGTGTCTAACGTTATGTCTGACATTGATGCCGTGTTAGCGCGAGTGTAAGTACTTCTTCATCCAGGGCTTGCGGTCGAGCTCTGTCACTTTTCCTTCAGCCCTCTGGAGTGCTTCCCATTCCTCGTCGGTCGTCTGCTTACCGCCGGCGATGATGTTGGCGAAATCTTGAGACGTGCGTGTCCCCTCGTGGAAGTAGGCCATGTGGTTGACGGTCGAAAAACCGCGGAATGAAATTTTGTAGTCTTCGGAGCCGGTTGCGTCGCCGCTCAGGTGGGTGATCCCCTCGAGTTTTCGGGGGTCTTCTCCGTATCCGATAATAGAGCCTAAGCCTTCGACGGAATCTCCGGAGGGAACGGCCGAGACATAGACCTGTTTCTTGGGAACGTTGTACTCATCGATGGAATCGACCCCGCCTCCGGGGGAGCCGGTCAGGATGAGGCGGTCGACGGTGCCTGGGGCCATAAGCGTTGCGCTCTTGCCGCCTGTTGTCGAGCCGTAGGAGTGGGTGAGGAGCGTGTTGAGGAACTTGTGGCCATTGGCGTTCGCGCTCGCGCGCAGCCCCTCCTCGAATTGGGCGAGCTTGGGGGCGGCTCGGTTTGCATAGTCGATGTTCGCCGCCTGAACGATGTTCGCTCCGTCGTTCCGTGGTGCGACGTAGCCGAGGTAGGAGATAGTGGCGACGGTGTTCGGGTTGATCCCTGCGTGCTTGGTCTGCTCCCTGAGGCGGTCGTTAATCTCCATGTACTGGCCGAGGCTGTCACGAACGTTCGTGCCGATGCCGGGCACGAGGGTCGACACGTACGTGGCGGTGTCGGGGTTGCCCGCGGAGACGATGGCGGTCGTGCGCTGGTACTTCTTGTCGTAGTCGAAGTCGAGAAGGTAGGCAGGGGGAAGACCCTTCCTCCTGCGTGTCATGTCGTCTGTCTGCGTGTCGATGGCGATGAGGTCGTCGAGGGCTTCTGTGGCACGGTCCAGGCGTTCTTTAGCCTTCTGGAGCTTGCCGTCAGGGAGATGGTTGAGCATCGCTGGGCCTGAAGAACCCTTCTTTGCTGCATTTGCCTCATCAGCGAGGGCCTTGTCGTACTCCTTTCGCGCCTCGATGGCCTCTTCTTCTGCGTCCTTGAGTGCTCCCTGGCGGTACTTGCCGTCGGCATGGAGATAACCGTGTAGGGCATGGTGGTTGGCCTTATCGCGCACGACCGCGGGAAGGCCGTCGAGGTGGCGGATGTCGTCCGGGCGACGATCGGTGAGGAATTGCTGCTGCTCGTATGTCAGCGATTTCCACCAGGCCGCGACCTGGGAGGGAGTCCAGTTTGGCTGGGGGAGGTCGGGGACGCCGACGACCTTGTTGTTCTCCCCGTCTCCATCCGTGTAACGGTCGTTATTGATGTCTTGGAGGGCGTGGTAGAGATCCGTGTCGACTTGGTCGGCATACTTGAGGATTTCCTTCACCATGTCCGACAGCGAGATTTTTGCGCGGAGTATGTCTTGGTTTTTCGTGTCGGGGTCAATTGTATGAACGGTTCCGTCAGCATCGATCGTGCATTCATGTGCCGCAGCGGAGGCCAGTGCACTGTCGGCGTGGCCGATGACCTCACCGACCCCGTCGCGTGCGCCCTCGATGGCCATCAGGGCGCCGTTGACGTTGGTGAGGGCGCGCTCGAGCGAGGCGAGGTTGGTGATGGTCGTCGCGCGCATCGCGGTGACGGCCTCACCCTCGGACTGAAGCGCGTTCAGATGATCCTGACCTTTTTCGTAGGCGTCGCGCAGGCCCTGGCTAGCCTCGAACAATGTCTGCGCGATCTCGTCGAGCGGACGGGTCTCCCACTCGAGGATGTTTGCCCATGTGATCGCCATGTCTCATTCTCCCTTCGAGGGGCCCTTGGGCGGGCAGGGTTCGGGGATGCTCGCCATGACCTGCTGGATTGCCTGCTGGTTGATCTCTTCGGTCGCCTGGAACTGCTTGGCCGCGGCCTCCACGTTGTCGGCCAGGGTTACGAATGAGGCCCTCAGTGCCCTCAGCTCGTCCTCCATGTGTTCACCCGCGTACTGTGCCTGCTTGTGGGAGGAGCCGCCAGTCATGGCCGAGGCAACCTTGCACAGGTCGGAGGGGTTGTCGATGAAGCCGCCAACATCGGTGGAGAGGTCGCGCAGGTTGGCGGAAAAGTTCTCGAGGTCTCCCTCGCGGATGTCAAGGTCGGGCATCGTCGTCCTGTTCGTCGTGCCGGCATTGTGCTGTGCTGGCTCACTATTCTACCGACTTGAAAAGGCCTCAGCGCGACGGAAGGCAGGGCCGAGATGCCTCGTCGACGCCCGTAATAACGCCTGATAATTACGTGGTATCTACCGCAATGTGCCTGTGTCGTTCGAGCTTCTTTTGGAACGTATGAAACAATGGCCACGAGCGCCCCATACACGTGAAGGAAAGAGCGATGGCCCTGTTTGAGTTCGAGGATGGTCACCTCGTACCCGCTCAATTCGGATACCCGGTCGCCCAAGACCTGGGACCCGACCTCGTTGACGCTATCTGCCAGCAGGTCCTGCAGATCGTCTCGCGTCCCCTGTTCCCCGTGACCTGGCGCGACATGACCGGCCAGGACGACGAGGAGACGCCTCGCCTGACGGCTCTCGACGTGACCGGTCAGATCGTCTCCGTTGAAATCCTCAAAGAACTCGACTCCGAGACCCTCATTACTTCCCTGTCCCGACTGGCCGAGGTGGCCTCAATCTCCTGGTCGGATCTCGCCGCCGAGTATCCGTCGGGTCCCGAGGGCTTCCGTGCCGGGTGGGCGCAGTTCCGCGACTCGATGCCCCCGGCCGTTGGCCCGGGCCCCCGCCTGATCATGGTCGCAGGCGACATCGACCCCTCCGTGCGCCCCGCCCTGTCCGTGCTGGCGACCTCCGGCGTCGAGGTGCACCTCATGAACCTGCGCCAGATGTCCAATGGCCGCCTCTTCCTGGATGTGAACGCAGTCGGCCCGCGCCTATACGGCCACGCCCCGCAGCTCCTCGTGTCCGCCGCGGCAGCGCCCGAGCTGACCGCCGCAACCGAGCAGGCGGCTCCCTTCGAGGAAAGCGCGCCCGTAGAGACCGAGATCCCCGCGCCTCCTGCGGAGGGTGCCGAGGCCTCGAACGAGGAGGACTCCGAGACCCCTACGACGCGCCCCACGCCGAAGGTCGCCCCGCACCTGCGCGAGGTCTTCACCTACCCGATGGACGAGGAGCCCCCGGCCCCCTTCAAGTCCGCCACCGACGAGGCCGCCGACGAGCAGCCGTCCGACGAGGCCGTGGAAGCCTCGCACTACGAGGCGGAGCTGGGCGATGAGCAGCCCGAATCCGAGTCTGACGACCGCGCGGACGTGGACGCCGGCGTTGAGGACGCCGAGGGCGTCGCGGAGTCCGACGAGAGCGCCGAGCCGGCAGTTGATGCCGACGAACCCGAGGTTGCGGAACAGCCCGAGGAATCCGAGGCAGAGCTGGTCGAGGACGCCGAGGGCGAGCTGGCCGATGCACTCCTCGATCCCGAAGACAATGCCGCTCAGGACGCCGCTGAGGCACAGGAGCCCGAGGCAGCAGATGAGCATGCCGACATCGCCGACGAGCATGAGGCCGCGCCCGTCGACCAACACGTGGCAGAAGAGCGCGCCGATGATCGCGCGGATGAGAACGCTGACGATGCGGCCGATGAGTCCGACGTCGACGCTCACGACGATGCCGAAGCTCCCGCCGACGAGCTGCGCCCCGAGGAAGCCCCCGAGCAGGCCGACGAGCAGCGCGCCGATGATCAGCAGGCCGACGAACCCCAGGCCGACGAGCAGCCTGCCCCCGAGGAAGACAAGCCTCGCTGGGAGCGTCCCGCCCACATGAGTCGCCGCGCCACGCGCCGCGCTCGCGAGGAGTCGGGCGAGCTCAACGACGGTGGCGCGACCGACGCGGCCACGGCCTCGTCCGTGGATCGCGCCGAAGAGTCCCCTGAGGTCGCCCAGGCGCGCGCGGAGGGCCTGCCGGTCCTCGGTCGCGACGAGGCCGGACTGCGCACCCTTGCGGAGATTCTCGGCCAGGACACGCCCCTCGTGGCCCGCAGCGAGCTGGGCCTGCCCGCCGACCTGGTGCTCGCCGCGAGCGGCGCCATTTCGGGCGCGGGCCTCACCTACCCGTCGCTCGACACCCTGCTCACCGCGCGCGGCCTCGGCCATATCGACGCGTGGGGTCAGGTGCGCATCGGTGACCGACTGGGTCCGACCCTGGCGGAAGCCCTCGACGAGATCAACCGTGAGATCGTGCGCGAGTACGCCCAGGCTCCGCGCGGACAGCACTCCGCCAAGCACTGACACAGCGGCCGCAGCAGCGGCACACGCACGAAGAGAGGCCCGGGATCACGAGATCCCGGGCCTCCTCGCTATCCGACGCTCAGCGCACGAAAGCGTCAAGCCAGCCGCGCATCGTCGCGTACACGGCCTCGCGCACAGGAGCGTCCGACAGAACCAGATCGTGCTTGCCAGGGAAACGGGCGATCGTCACCAGGTCCGAGAGGCCCAAGCTCCGCTCGGCGATAACCGTGGGGTCCAGGACGGTGTCGGACGTGAAGACGCGCTCGCACCACTCCTCCTCGAAATATGCCGACGTGGACACCATCGACAGGACCGGGCACTCCAGGTGCACGCGCTTCTCGATCGTTTCGTGCCCGGCCATGATCGCCTCCAGCCACGAGGCGGGAACCGGGTAGGACTCGGGGCGCTTCCACTCCTGGATGATCGGCCAGCCCGCGACCGACGGGTCCTCTGCCGACAGCCCCTCGGGGATCGGCAGCTCCGAGGAGGCACGCCCCGCGAGCGAGCGACCGTAGTGGCCGGTCCCACCCGAGGGCACCTCCCACATGGGGTTACGCGACGCGATGCGCCCGATGACGGGGGCCATCGCCCCGCGCCAGGCGGCCATCGACTGCATCTCCAGCCAGCCCGAGTTCAGGATGAGGCCGTCCAGGACGCCCGGGTGGCGGTGCGCCCACAGGGTCGCGATCAGGCCGCCCGTCGAGTGGCCCATGAGGACGATCGGCTCGTCCTCGCGCTCCTCGCGGATAATCTCGATGGCCTCGCCGATCTCCTCGTCGTACACGGACAGGTCGTCGGCGTATCCGATCGTCTGGTGGGGGCGCAGGGACCGCCCGTACTTGCGCATATCCAGCGCGTAGAACGCCGCCCCCGCCTCGCGCAGCCGATCAGCCATCTCCGTCTGGAAGAAGTAGTCGTTGCGCCCATGCAGGTACAGGACCGTCATGCGGGCGCTCTCGGGCGGGGTAGCGCGCACCAGGGTGGCCACGCAGGGCCCCTCCGCGTCGTCGAGCAGCTCGATCGTGCGCGACTCATACCCATCGCCGAGGATGTCGGCGCGCCAATCGGAGCCGGGAGGACCGTCCTCGCCCCAGGGGGCCATGACGTCGCGCTCGGGGACCCCCTCGGGCGACGAGGCCGGGGTATCCACCCCGGACAGGTCGGGCAGACCGCTCGTGTCCGGGATTAGCTCGTCGCCGGGCTCAGGATTGCTAGTAACGCTCATGTGGTCAGCATAACGCGCGAGGCCACCCCGGCCTCGTTGATGAGGAGAAGAAACCGGGGCGGCCTCGACGACAGCGAACGCCAATCAGGCGAAGGAGGACGCGCGCGAGGGGATGCGCTCGTTGAGGAACTCGTCGAGGAGAGCCGTCAGCTGGTCGTGCTCGATGAGGAAGCCATCGTGGCCGTGGTCGGAGTGGATCTCGCGGTAGAACGCGCCCGAGATGCCGGCCGCCATCTGCCAGACCTGCTCGGGGAAGAAAAGTCGGTCAGAGTCGACGGCGACGACGAGGGTGCGCGCGGTCACCGCCTTGAGGGCCTCGGCGATACCACCGCGGTCGCGGCCCACGTCGTGGGAGAGCATCGTGCGACACAGTGCCACGTAGGAACCCGCGTCGAAGCGGCGCACGATCTTCTCGCCGTGATAGTCCAGGTAGGACTCCACCGCGAGGCGCCCGCCGTGCAGGGGATCCTCGTCGTTCTGGGGGATGCGGCCGAAGCGCTCGTCCAGCTCCGAGGGGGAGCGGTAGGTCGTGTGCGCGATCTGGCGGGCGAGTGCCAAGCCGGCGTTGGGGCCGGGGCCCGCGTAGTAGTCGCCACCGCGCCACGCCGGATCCAGCTCGATCGCGCGGATCTGCGTGTGGGTCCACGCCGCCTGGTCGGCGGTCGTCTGCGCGCCCGAGGCTACGACCACGAGTCGGCGTACGCGCTCCGGGTAGCTGACCGCCCACTCGATCGCGCGGTGACCGCCCAGGGAGGTGCCCACGACGATGCTCCACTCGTCGATGCCGAGCAGGTCGGCCAGGCGGGACTCGGCGTAGACCTGGTCGCGCGTGGAGATGACAGGGAAACGCGAGCCCCAGGGCGCCCCGTCCGGCGCCAGCGAGGCCGGGCCGGTTGAGCCCTGACAGCCACCCAGAACGTTGGCGGCCACCACGTAGTAGCGGTCGGTGTCGATGATGCGCCCCGGGCCCACGATCTGGTCCCACCAGCCGGGGGTCGGCTGGCCGGGCGCCGTCTCGCCGTACACGTGGGCGTCGCCGGTCAGCGCGTGCAGGATGAGGACCGCGTTGGAGCCGGCCTCGTCCAGTTCTCCCCACGTCTCGTAGGCGAGCGTCACGTTGGGCAGGATCTCGCCGTTCTCCAGGCGCTGAGCGCCCAGGTTCGCGAACTTGCGGAAGGCGACCGGGTCGCCCTCGCGCCACGCGCCGGAGATGGGGGCGGGGGGCAGGTTGTGACGGCTCATGATGTCCTTCTTTCGCTGGAACGCGACGTCGGCGTCGGGCTGGGGGAGGAGTGGAGGGGCAGCGGCAGCCTCGGAGCCTCAGGAGTGTGTGTATCCCCGAGGCCGCCGACGGGTCTGTTAGGCCGTGGCCGCGCGGGCCGCCTCGAAGCCGAGCTCCAGGTCGGCGAGGATGTCCTTGATGTTCTCCAGGCCGATCGACAGGCGCACGGTGCCGGGCGCGACGCCGGCCTTGACCAGCTCCTCCTCGGTCAGCTGCGAGTGCGTCGTCGAGGCCGGGTGGATGACGAGAGACTTCGCGTCGCCGATGTTGGCCACCACCGGCAGGAGCTGCACGCCGTCCGCGAAGGCCCGGCCGGCCTCGTACCCGCCCTTGATGACGAAGGAGAGCAGGCCGCCCGTGCCCAGCGGCGCGTACTTCTTGCCCAGCTCGTAGTAGGGGGAGGACTCCAGGCCCGCGTAGCTGACGGATTCGACGTCCGGGTGGGCCTCGAGGAAGCGGGCGACCGCCAGCGCGTTGGAGACGTGGCGCTCGATGCGCAGGGACAGCGTCTCGATGCCCTGCGAAATGAGGAACGCGTTGAAGGGGGAGGTGACGGCGCCCAGGTCGCGGTTGATGAGCGTCTGGATGCGTAGCAGGAACGCCAGGTTCGCGCCCAGCGCGCTGCCCACGCCCATGTCACGGGCGTAGACGAGGCCGTGGTAGGACTCGTCCGGCGTGTTGTAGAGGGGGAAACGCTCGGGCTGGGAGGCGAAGTCGAAGTTGCCCGAGTCGATGATCGCGCCCGCGATCGAGGTTCCGTGACCGCCCAGGTACTTGGTGGCCGAGTGGACGACGATGTCGGCGCCCCACTCGATCGGGCGGACCAGGTAGGGGGTGGCGACCGTGTTGTCGACGATGAGGGGCACGCCGACCTCGTGGGCGACCGTTGCGATCGGCTCGATGTCGAGGATGTCGCCCTGCGGGTTGGGGATGGTCTCGCCGTAGAAGGCGACCGTCTTGTCATCGGCGAGCGCGCGCCAGGCCTCGGGATCGAGGGGGTTCGCGACGAAGCGGGTCTCGATGCCCAGGCGTCCCAGCGTGTTCTTCAGCAGGGTGACGCTGCCGCCGTACAGGGAGGGGGAGGCGACCACGTTGTTGCCGGCGACGGCCAGGGCGAGGATCGACAGGGCGGTCGCGGACTGGCCGGAGGACACGAGGAGGCCGCCGACGCCGCCCTCGAGGGCCGCGATGCGTGCGGCGACGCCGTCGGTCGTCGGGTTGGTGAGGCGCGTGTAGATGGGGCCCAGCTCCTGCAGGGCGAAGCGGTTCGCAGCCTGCGCGGTGTCTTCAAAGGCGTAGGAGGAGGTCTGGTAGATGGGCAGCGCGGTGGCACCGGTGGCGGGATCGATGTTGTATCCGGCGTGAATCTGCTTGGTTTCGAAGGACCAGTCGTTGGCGGTCATTGTGCGGCTCCTTAGGTGAGGGGTGGTTCGTCTCTGATTCCCCTCCGGCGGGCCGCAGATGCGGTGAAGTGAACATGCGTCGATGCGCGTCCCGCTGTCGGGGGACTGCGCGGCAGTCGCTTGTGCTGACGCGCAGTCAGCGGCACATTCGACGGTTCATGCCTTCAATTGTTTGTCATCTACGAGGCCTGGGCGCGATGGTCCCGGATGGTGGACTTTTGTGACAGGTGGGGGTGTGGTGTCGGGGTATGTGAGGAGGGTCATAGTGGTGGTTGAAAATGTTATGAAAGTGCAGGTGTTTGCGCGGTAATCATGGTGTTGGTGTTGCGAATGTTGCGATTGTTGCATGTGTGAAAGTTGAGTTTTATGGTGTGTTTGTTGCCAAGCGTGACGAAAGTGGATAGGCTCTTTCCCAGTACGCGCGCTCCGGCGCACCTAATTGGACGAGATGAGACAACGATGAGACGACGCGGAACCATTCGCACGGGCCTGACGGCTATCGCCGCCTGCGCCCTCCTCGTGCTGCCCCAGATGGCGCAAGCCGCCCCCTCTGAGGAAGAGATCGCTGCCGCCCAGGCTGCCGAAGAGGCCGCGAAGATGAGCGTCGCCCAGATTGAGGTCAAGCTCGCCGAAGTCAACGCCAGCGCCGCAACCGCGATGCAGAATGCGCAGATCGCGGGCGAAGACCTCAACGAAGCGACCATTGCGCTGCAAGAGGCGACCGCAACCGCCAATCAGGCGTCGGCTGACGCGGACGCAGCTGAGGCTGCCTTCCAGGAAGGCAAGCAGCAGATCGCCTCCGTCGCACAGGCTGCCTACCGTAACGGCGGGGGCACGCTCGACGCGATCGCCCCCTACCTCGACTCCGACGGACTGCGCAGCGTCGAGACCAAGCAGGCCGGCATCAGCTCCTTCTCCTCCTCCGCCGAGGCGAAGATGCAGAACGTTGCTGCGCTCGAGCAGGTTGCCAAGGTGACCCGCGACGCCGCGAACACGGCGCTCGCCAACCAGAAGGCCGCCACGGACGGGGTGCAGAAGCGCACCGACGCTGCCAACCAGGCAGCGACCGCCGCTCAGAACGAGGCCGCGCGCGTAGCCGCTCAGCGTGGCGCCTACGTGCAGGAACTGGCCACCAAGCAGAACACCACCGTCGACCTCATCAACCAGCGCGAGGCTGCCCTTGAGGCCGAGCGCCAGGAAGCCGCACGCGTCGCCGCCGAGCAGGCAGCCGCTGCGGCCGAAGCCCAGCGTCAGGCCGACGCCGCCGCAGCCGCCGAGCGCGCTGCAGCTGCAGCTGCCGCGGCCGATGCCTCGTCCTCCTACGACGATGACGATGACGACGACTACTCGTACTCCGCACCCTCCTACTCCGCGCCTTCCTACTCCTACGAGGAGCCCTCGTACTCGGCGCCCTCCTACTCGGGTGGCGGCGGCACCGACACGGCTATTGCGACCGCGAAGAGCTACCTCGGCGTGCCCTACGTGTGGGGCGGCGAATCCTACGGCGGCGTGGACTGCTCGGGCCTGACCATGCTCGCCTGGGAGAGTGCGGGCGTTGACCTGCCGCACCTCTCCCGCGCGCAGTACAGCTACGGTACGCACGTGCCGATCGGCTCCATGGAGGCAGGCGACCTGATCTTCTGGTCCTCCAACGGCACCCAGTCCGGCATCTACCACGTCGCCATCTACCTGGGCGGCGGCCAGATGATCGAGGCTCCCACCTTCGGCGTGCCCGTGCGTATCACCGGCGTGTACAGCTGGGGCTCGATCATGCCCTACGCCGTGAGGCTCTGAGCCGCATCGTTGCTTGACGAGCCGGGGGCCGCGCAGACTGTGTGTCTGCGCGGCCCCCGGCCTTTGTGTGTGGGCTCGTGGGGGTTGTGTGTTGTGGGCTTGTGTATGGCTGTGGTGTGTGAGGAGCCGGTGGCCTGTGTGGATGTGCTGACCTGCCCCGGCGCGGAACCCGCGAGCGCGCTTGTGGGGGCGCGTGGCTAACATGAACGGCATGAGTGCCCCCACCGCCGACACTGATGCCCATCGAATTGGCGCGCCCCCCGCGGTCCCGCAGGTCGTGAAGCCGCTGCCCGCGTACGCGTACACCCTGATCCTCCTGTTCCTCGTGGTCTCTCCGGCGTGGGGGTTCATTGGTTTCCTCAGTAGGGATCACTGGACGCAGTGGGCATTCCAGTTGAGCCAGGCGCGAGTGATCATCGCGGCCATCGCTGTCCTTGCGTTCCTCCCCATCGTCCGGGCCGTGCTTGGGCGTTTCGTCATCGACCTGATTCGCAGGATCAAGCCGATGCCCAGCGGCAAGCACGCTCCGGAAGCTCACCCCGGCACCATGTTCCTGGGGGTCGTGGCCTCGCTCGTGGTGCTTGGACTGGTTGGTCTGGTTGCGTGGGGCATGTGTGGTCAGGCTGCCCTCGACTGGCACGACGGACCCGTCACCCGCGAGGGCGTCACATGCACCGCCATGAATCCCGAGGAGCGCGACGACGGGCCGTTCGTGCACATCGAGTTGACTGAAAGCGAAGGGGTCGTGCGCGCCTACGACCTGCGCCAATACGAGCTCGATCGCCACGCTGAGAAGGGCACGCCCCTCTACAACACGATCGTCGAGGCCTGCCAGGCACCCGGCACGCAGATCGGGATCAGCATCTACGACCGCACGGGCATCATCGTCGACGCCTGGAAGAGGTAGCGTGCAAAGCGGGGTTATAGGACGCTACGTGTTGCTGTGTGGCGCTGGTTGTTGCTTGCGGACCCGCAGGTTTTCTGGGCGCGGGGCCCGGTCGCGGGACCCGCGCCCCGCGGTCCCTCCGGCACCCTCCATGCCGGTGGCGGTGGGGGGTTTGCAGCATTAGAGGCTAGCTGTCGGCGTGTCGCCGGCGTGTCGTGGTTCTAATGACGCCATTTCCCCCGTCTGGTGGTGGTGAGGCTGTGACGTGAGGTGGTGTGTTCGCCAAAGTGCAGACCCATTGGGCAAAAGACGCCGAAAATCAGTCATTTTGAGGCAATGGGTCTGCACTTTGGCGGATTCGGTGTCAATTGCGGTGTGCTGCTCACATGCGAACCTCTGAACATGCGGGTTAACCCCTTGATACGCACGTAAACCCCTAGACCTGCACCTGGGCGGCGCTGCCCACGCGCATGTCATCGGGTTAACGTGCGGAATTAGTGGCCCACGCGCATGTCATCGGGCCCACGTGCGGGTTGGAGGGGCCAGGTGTGAAATGGCGGGGTCGGACATGGCTTCAAGGCCCGCGGGCGCCGCGGCCTGGCCCTGTCGGTCAGGTGGCCTGGTGGTTTGAAACCATCGTCGCCTTTGCGGGCCGGTGAGGTGGGGTAGTTGAAACCGCCATCGCCTTTGCGGGTGAGAAATGGGCGTTTTTGGCGTGTTTTTCGGGTGCAGAGGTGATGCGGGTTTCATAGGTCCCTTGTTGTGGGTGTGCAGTGGTGTTGTTGGTTTCAACGTCGCCATGTTTCTGAGTCCTGTGCGCGATGTTATTTGCCCTGCTCTGCCTGGTGTGTGGGTGCGAGCGCGAAAAAGTTCGCCCTGCGGCACTGTGGTCATCGTGTAAGCGCGAAAAAGTTCGCCCAGCACACGAAAAATGGCCCAAAATGGGCGTTTTATGCCGCGCTGGGCGAGTTTTTTCGCGGAAACGCCGCTGGAGGGGCCGTGCCGGGCGAGTTTTTTCGCGGACCAGCAGTCGTGTGATCCCGCCGGGCGAGTTTGTTTTGCCGTGCGCCTGGCAGCCGGGCCCTTCTGCTGGCACCCTTAACCCTTCAATGCGCAGCTAAACCCTATTGGTGGCGTGGTGGGCAGTTTGCCCAGGGCACCACCTATCGGGTTAGCGTGCGAATTAAAGGGGCCGCGTAGACGCAAGTCTGCGCGGCCCCTCACAAGCAGTCAGCTCAGTGCTCGCCCTCGTGCTCCTTCAGGCGCTCGTAGGAGCGGCGAATCTCGGCCTCGGCCTCTTCGCGGCCCACCCAGTGGGCACCCTCGACGCTCTTGCCGGGCTCGAGGTCCTTGTAGACCTCGAAGAAGTGCTGGATTTCCAGGCGGTGGAACTCCGACACGTCGTCGATCTCGGTACGCCAGGAAGCGCGCTGGTCCGAGGCGGGAACGCACAGGACCTTGTCGTCGCCGCCCTTCTCGTCACGCATGCGGAACATGCCAAGCGCGCGGCAGCGGATCACGCAGCCGGGGAACGTGGGCTCTTCGAGGAGCACCAGGGCGTCCAGCGGGTCGCCGTCCTCGCCCAGGGTGTCGTCGATGAAGCCGTAGTCATCCGGGTAACGAGTGGAGGTGAAGAGCATACGATCCAGGCGGATGCGACCCGTCACGTGGTCGATCTCGTACTTGTTTCGGTTCCCCTTGGGGATCTCGATGGTCACGTCAAATTCCATGGCCGCGCCTTCCGCTTCAGCCCCGAAACTCGGGGGTCCAGTTGGTTGTGTCGGCGCATGGACGGGTACTGTAGGTACCGAAGTAACCACGAAGGGAAATCCATGCATCGCACGTCTATGGGGGCCATTGTAAGCGCTAGCGCCGCACTCGTGGCGACGGTGGCGCTGGTGGGTGCCGGTTGTTCGACGCAGACGGCCACTCCGGCGGACGCTCCCACGGCCTCGACGCTAGAACCAGCAACGATTTCCGGTGATGCGAAGGGCGGCGGGAACCCGGTTTCCGCCGAGGATGTCCAGGCGCTGTGGGCGCCGGTCGCGGCAGCCGCTGCCGAGGGCGGGTACACGGCGTGGGGTACGGTCGTGGATGCGCAGACCGGTGAGGTCCTCCTGGATGCGGCCGCCGCCACCCCTCACACGCCCGCCTCGACGACGAAGACCCTCGCGGCTTTCTCCGCGCTGCACCACCTGGATCCGACGGCGACGCTGACCACCAGTGCGCTGCTGGGCGCTGACAACCAGACCCTCTACCTGGATTCGGAGGGCGACCTGCTCCTGGGTATCGGCACCTCCGACGAGGTCGAGGTCTCGGGCCGCGCGGGCCTGCAGACCCTCGCGAAGGACACGGCCGCGGCCCTGGCGCAGCGCGGCATCACGTCGGTGACCCTGAACTGGCGCGGCACTCTCTTCGAGGGCGCCTCGCACCTGTCCTCGTGGGACGCGCAGGAAGTCGGCTCTTACGAGGGGCACGTCGGCCCCATGGCGATCGACGCCGGACGCACCTACGAGGGTGCCAACACTTTCTACTCGGACGCGCCGGGACGCGTCGCTGAGGTATTCTCGCAGGCCCTCGGCGCGGAGGGGATCTCCGCGACCCTCGGCGAGGCCGGGGATCCCCCCGCGGGAGCGGGAGCCGTGGCCCAGGTGAGCTCGGCGACGATGGGGGAGCAGCTGCGCTGGATGCTCGCGCACTCGGATAACACCCTCGCCGACCAGTATTGCCGTTTCGCCGCGCGCGCGGCGGGAGCCCCCTCGACTTATGAGGGCGCCACCGAGACGGTGCGCAAGACCCTGACCGAGGCCGGTGTGCCCACGGAGGGCCTGACCCTCGAAGACTGCTCGGGCCTGTCCAGCAACGACAAGATCAGCGCGAACACCCTCGTCGGTGTCCTCAAGGCCTCGTACGAGGGCACGGGCACCGAGGCGAACACGATGCGCCTCCTGCCGTGGGCGGGCCTGGTAGGCACCCTCTCGAAGCGCATGACCGAGGAGCCCGCGGCCGGAAACGTGCAGGCGAAGACGGGTGCCCTCCAGGAGGTCACCTCCCTGTCCGGGTCCGTCATGACGAAGAGCGGGCGCGTCCTCCTCGTGTCGATCGGCCACGACAACGTCACCGAGGGCGCCTACGCCACGCGCGGCCACCTCGACGCCTTCGAGGAAGGCCTCGCCGGGCTAGACTGAGTCCATGGATATGCCGTTTGGCCCGCGCAACGTCGCGGGAGTTCTCGCTTCGTTGTCGTACGCGGGGCCCTCGGCCTCTCGCGTGGGCGCCTCCGCCGTCGTGGCGCGCCTGCGCCGCTCGGTTGCCTGGTCGGATCGCCGGCTCGCCGAGCTGTCGACCCTGCCCGAGGCCTCCGAGAAGGTAGCCGGCTCCCCGACCCTCGTCGTCGACCGACGCGGACTGATCCGCTCGGTCGGCTCGCTCCTCGAGAGCTTCGAGGATACGCGCACGCCCAAGGTCCTGGCCGCCGAGGCCGTCATCCTGCGCGCCCTGGCCAAGGATGCGACGGGCATCTGGGACCTGCGCTCCGGCCGCCGGATCCTCGTGGCCCCTAACGTGCTCGCCGACGCGCAGCGCTACGCCCTGGATCAGACCGACTGGTGCCGCTGGGTCTCCCTGTGCACGGGACTGCGCGGCGTCCACCTCACCCACGCCCCCCACCTCGTCCCCTACATCGCCGACCTGATGCGCTCGCTGCCTGAACGCAGCGACGAACTCGTGCGCATCGTCCTGCTCCTGGATGCCCTGCCCACCGCGGAGATGGAGGTCCTCACGCCCCGCGACCTGCCCTCGATCCAGTGGCTGCGCACCCACCGCGCCCACGCCGGGGGTGTCGGCCTGGTGCGCGCATGCGCGGCCGCCGGCATGCCCCTAGCCGGGGTCGAGGCCCTGCAAGCGCAGACCGAAGGATTTGCGCGCACCGTCGTGCGCGAGGGCGCGATCGCGCAGCTTCTGTCCAGCGTCGAGGCCCTGCCGAGCGCCCGCGAGTACGCGGAGCCGACAGCGTGGCTGGCGCGTGTGCGCTGATGCCTCCCGCCTCGTGGGCGCAAACCCGCGTGGCCCCCTGCGCGCCTGCTCCCTGGCGGTGCGCGCTTCTCTGACCTCCTTCATCGACGAGGCTGGGGCCCCTCCCGCTCTCATCGTCGGCCTGTCGGGAGGCGCAGATTCGCTGGCGCTGGCGTTGACGACGATCGACGTGGCGGCGCGTGCGGGAATCCCGGTTGTGACGGTGACCGTCGACCACGGGCTGCGCGCGGGCAGCGGCGAGGAGGCTCGCCGCGTCGCGGATCTGGCTGCCTCCCTGGGGGCGCGTGCCGTTGTTGAGACCGTGTCGGTGGAGGGCCCGGGAGGGCCTGAAGGTGCGGCCCGTGACGCCCGCCGAGCCGCCCTGCGAGCGGTCGCCCAGCGTGAGGGTGCCCCGATCCTCCTCGGCCACACGATGGACGACCAGGCTGAGACGGTCCTTCTGCGCCTGGCGCGCGGCTCCGGGCCCTCGTCCCTGCGGGCCATCGCCCCCGTCTCGCGCGACGATGAAGATCGGAAGAGCGTCGTGTAG
>ERZ809296.1864-NODE-1864-length-22516-cov-10.632519_pt1 | contig 22516 bp, 22 predicted proteins | sample MGYA00520511_ERZ809296 | MGnify/ENA primary metagenome ERZ809296 (study PRJEB31576, sample SAMEA3212662) | Homo sapiens | biome: human-gut; feature: human gut; material: fecal | place: Sweden | collected 2012 ... | reverse complement strand
GCCATAAAGGGCACCAGCTTTTCGCTCACGCTGCCAATGCGCTTGATGCCGCCCAGCAGCACCAGCGCTACCAGCAGGGTCACGATGATGCCCACCACAAGGTTCAGGGTGGAAAGAGAACCGCTGCCCACGATGCCGTACTCCAGCAGGGCGGTGTCAATGGCCGCAACGATGGTGTTTACCTGTGTGGCATTGCCGGTGCCGAACACGGTCAGCACGCCGAACAGGGAATACAGCACAGCAAGAAACTGCCAATGCTTGCTCAGGCCGTTTTTAATGTAGTACATGGGGCCGCCTACCCATTCGCCGGTCTCGCTGCGCTCACGGTAGTACACCGCCAGCGTGACTTCGGCGAACTTGGTGCACATGCCCAGCAGGGCAGAGCACCACATCCAGAACACCGCACCTGGGCCGCCGATGGCGATGGCACCTGCCACACCGGCGATGTTGCCGGTGCCCACGGTGCCCGCCAGTGCGGTGCACACCGCCTGAAACGGCGTCATAGCACCGTCGGAAGCATCCTTTTTGCGGAACATGCGTCCGATGGTAGTTTTGATGGCATAGGGAAATTTGCGGATTTGCAAAAAGCCCGTGCGCACGCTCAGGAGCAGGCCCACGCCGATGATGCACACCATGGCAGGTACGCCCCAGATGAATTGGTTGACCGCATGATTGACGGCCGTGATCGTTTCGATCATATTTTCCCACATCCTCTGTTAAATTGCGCTTTTCCAGCCGTAATGCCGGAAAACAAACAATTCATTTTACATCAGGATTTATACGCTGTCAAATAAAAATCGCAAAAAAGAAGGAAGAATCTTTGCGGCTCTCCCTTGTGCTGTGGACGTTTGTTTTACTTTGCCTTCGCCGTTCGGCACTTTCAGGAAAGCTCAACGCTTTTCAACTGCCCGGCGGTACACCGGGTAGGCCACCAGCGCAGAAAGCACTTCGGTGATCCAGAAGGCATGCCACACGCCGTTTGCGCCCAGAAAATGGCACAGCACTGCGGCCAGCGGCATAATGAAAAGAAGATAGCGGCACAGCGAAATGACCAGCGATTCGGTGCCCTTGCCAAGGCCCTCCAAGGCACCGGAAGAGGTGGTGGAGACGGCAGAAACCACAAAACCCAGACAGATGATGCGCAGGGCGGTCTGGCCGATGGTGATGGTCTCGGGGTTGGAGGTGAACAGCTGCATCAGCGGGCGGGACGCGAACAGGCAGATCAAGGTCCCGGCTGCCATGATGGCCGCACTCATAATGAGGGTGAGCTCATAAAGCTTTTTCACACGGGCGTGCTGTCGGGCACCGTAGTTGTAACCAATGAGCGGGCGCATGCCCTGCACAATGCCGTTAGCGGGCAGATACAGGAAGGTCTGCAACTTATAGTAGATGCCCAGCACCACCACATAGCTCTGGGAAAAGCCCGCCAGCAGTCCGTTCAGGAAAGTGACCAGCAGGGAGGGCAGGGCCAGATTGAGAATGGCGGGCACGCCGATGCCGTAAAGCCTTTTGTCCAGTGCGGCGTCCGGGCGCAGGCAGCTGCGGCGCAGGCGCACCGGGAGCTCGATGCGGGCATAGACGAAAAGGTAGACACACAGGCTCAGCAGCTGACCGATGCCGGTGGCAAGGGCTGCACCTGCAATGCCCATGGCAGGCACCGGGCCTAAGCCGAAGATCAGGATGGGGTCCAGAAGGATGTTGCACACGCAGCCGAAGATCAGTGCGGCCATGGTCACCTTCATGCGGCCCACGGCCTGAAACATCTTTTCAAAGGCCAGACCAGCCATGTTGATGGTGGCAAACAGGAATACGATGGTGGAGTAGGTGATGCCGGAGGAGATCAGGCTTTCGTCACCGGTGAACCGGCGCAAAAAGCCCGGCATGATGGCGATGCTGAGAATGGTGATGAGAATGCCGTGTATCAGGCTCAGAGCCATACCGTGGGTGGCTGCGGTCTCAGCCTTTTTGCGGTCACCTGCGCCCAGATACAGTGCGATCATGGCATTGATGCCGATACCGAAGCCGATGGCGATGGCGTTGGCAAAATTCTGGATCGGGAACACCAGCGACAACGCAGTCATGGCGTCTTCGCTGATGCGGGCCACAAACAGGCTGTCTACAATGTTGTACAGACTGTTCACCAGCATGGAAATAACATTGGGCAGCGCCATGGATACCAACAGCGGCAGCACCGGTTTTTCTTTCATAAAGGTCTCGTTCATAGTGTTTGCATTGCTCCTGTAGAGAAAAGGAATGAATTACTGCAGCCGCGGAATCGTCAGGGCGAGACTGCTCGAAGATAAAAGCAGACGCAAAAAAGCCACACAATGGCTCTTTTGAAGTCATTGTGTGGCGAAAAGTAGCATATTGCTGTAAAAATCCACACGAATTTTATTAACTGTAGGATAACACGGCTTCCGGCAGATGTCAAGAGGTTAAACGGATAAAGTATGACTTTTATAGACTTGACCATTTTTCACCGGGAGGCTAAAATAAAAATAGATACTTTATAAAATAAGGAGAATCCTGCCATGAAATGGATGATCGCATCCGACCTGCACGGGTCGGCGTTTTACTGCAAAAAAATGCTCGAAGCCTTTGAGCGGGAGAGAGCAGACCGGCTGCTTTTGCTGGGGGACCTTTTGTATCACGGCCCCCGCAACGACCTGCCGGAGGGCTATGCCCCGAAGGAGGTCATCCCGCTTCTGAATGGGCTGAAGCCGGCGCTTTTGTGCGTGCGGGGCAACTGTGACGCTGAGGTGGATCAGATGGTGCTGGATTTTCCCATTCTGGCCGACTATGCTGTGCTGCCGGTGGGCGGACGGCTCGCTTACGCTACCCACGGTCATGTGCACAACCTGAAAAATCTGCCGCCGCTGGCTCCGGGAGATATCCTGCTGCATGGCCACACCCACATTCCGGCGTGGACAGAGTTCGGCGAAGGCAATCTCTACCTGAACCCCGGTTCTGTGAGCATCCCAAAGGAGGGGAGTGCACATAGCTATATGACACTGGAAGGGGAGACCTTCCTTTGGAAAACGCTGGAAGGTGAAGTGTATCGGGAGCTGGAGCTGTGATGGGGGCAATGGAGCTGAAAGAGAAAACGGTTCAGATCCGGGATGATTTCGACCCGGACAAAATTCTGGCAAGCGGCCAGTGCTTTCGCCCCCGAAAGCAGGCGGAGGGCTGGTATCGGTTTGTTTCCGGGAGACAGCTGCTTTACCTCAGACCACTGCGCAGCGGAACCTACACGGTGCGGTGTGAGCCGGGCGCATGGGAAACCTTCTGGCACGGTTACTTCGACCTTGGCCGCAGCTATGCCGCTCTGCGCGGAAAGCTGGACAGCCGGAACGACTTTTTGCAGCATGCCATGGAATATGGCCGGGGCATCCGGGTGCTGCGGCAGGACGAGTGGGAGATGCTGGTCAGCTTCATCATCTCGCAGCGAAAGAGCATCCCGGCCATCCGCAGGGCGGTAGAGCTGCTTTCGGAGCGGTTTGGCGAGCGGCTGGGCAGCGATGGCGAAGGGCCGGTGTATGCGTTCCCGACAGCAGAAGCGCTCTGCTGTGCCGGGGAGCAGGCGCTGCAGGAGTGCGGTCTTGGCTACCGCACCCGCTACGTGCTGCATGCGGCGCAGCAGGCGGCAGAGGGCACACTGAACCTGAAGAAGCTGGCTTCTCTGCCCGATGAAGCGCTTTTTGCCCGTTTGATGGAGCTGGATGGCGTGGGCAAAAAGGTGGCAAACTGCGTGTGTCTGTTCGGCTATGGTCGTGTGGGCCGTGTGCCGGTGGATGTCTGGATCGAACGGCTCATCCGGGACGAGTTTGCCGGGCAGGATCCGTTCCCGCAGTTCGGGCCGGAAGCGGGCATCGTGCAGCAGTACCTGTTCTTTTATAAAAGAAGCGTGGGATGAGAACCGCGGAACTGCAGGCAGGAGCGTAGGATCATCCGTTAAGCAAAAAAGGCGGTGGCTTCCCCTATTTGAGGGAAACCACTGCCTTTTTATCATTTTACCGCCTGCTTCAGCCGTTCCAGATCATCCGCATCCGGGTGAGAAAGGGCGTTGTCGAAATTCTCGATCAGCGCATCCAGGTTGGGCAGATGGATTGGCTGCTTTTTCATGCCCTCATACCGCTGGCGTACCGACAGCGGCATCTTGCCCTGACACATATAACGGCCGAAGACCGTGTTGCTGCTGTCCAGTGAACGCTCCGCCTTTTTCAGGATCTTGCTGAAATACTCCTCACTGCCGCCAAAACCGGCGGTGCCAAAGAGGAAGATGTTTTTGCCATGCAGCTGCTTCAAAAAGTCCAAAGTACTTTCGTCAGCGGTTCCTTTGTCTGTCCAGAAGCCCACGTAGAGCTCGTCTGCCTCCAGGGCAGCAGGGTCCGGAGTGCCAAAATAGCAGCAGCTTTCCTGCGGCAGACAGGTGTGCAGCGTGTCTGCCAGTAATTTTGTGTTGCCTGTTTTACTGCTGAATACGATCGCGTAGCTCATAGTTTTCTCCTTTGTTCGGTAGCAACAAAAAAACACCACACGTTTCCGCGCAGTGTTTTTCCTTCTGGTGGAGAATACCGGGATCGAACCGGTGACCTCTTGCATGCCATGCAAGCGCTCTCCCAGCTGAGCTAATCCCCCAGATGTTCATGCCGTGCCTGACGACAGGTGTAATTATACCAGCGCTTTGCCGGATTGTCAACAGCTTTTCTGGATTTTTTGCAAAAAAATTCCCGCCGGGGGAATGCCCTTCCCGGCGGGAAAAATGACTGCGAAAAAACTTACGCTCTTGCGTTCTGCCGGTCGAAGATCTGGGGTGCGACACGGATCAGGATCACCACAAGGACGGTGGTCAGGATGGCTTCCGGCAGCATGTAAGTGGCGTTGTACACGGCGCTGTACAGCCAGCACAGACCGTCCACGCTCATGCTGGAGATCCCGGGAAAGCCGACCTCGGTCATCCAGCTGAAAGCGTAGTCGTAGTCCTTCCAGACGATGTAACCGGACAGAAAGCTGCACAGGAAGCGCAGCAGGCACACCACAAAGGCACTGACACCGACACCCACGGTACGGCTGCGGAAAGGCCTTGCAATCAGGCAGGCGAAGCCCAGCACAGTGAAGGCCAGAAGGTAGTCCAGCAGCACGCAGCCCACCTGCGCCGTGAGGGTCTGGCAGTATGCCAGATTGCCAAGGCCCTGCACAAGCTGGATCAGGCTGTTGACGAAAGCGGTCATGACGCCCCATTTTGCGCCGTGGCGGTAGCTCATTACCAGAATGGGCACCATGCTGAACAGGGTGATGGAACCGCCGTGGGGCATGAGCGGGATCTGGATCATGCTCAAAACGGTGGACAGCGCGATCATCAGTGCACCTTCCACCAGAATGCGGGTCTTGGAATAGGTTTTGGTCATAAGGATTCCTCTTCTCAGAACGATAGTACACAAAAACAAAATGCGCCCGCTTTTCAGCAGGCGCACGGGGTTTGTGAAAGAACGGACAGTTCTGCAAACTCCCACGCCGGCATTGTCCGGTCTGGTAAAAGGGTACTCCGCACAATGCGGATCTCAGCCTTTCGGCACCCCTGTTTTTATGTCCATATAAAAGTATAGCGCATCTGGTGCAGAAGTCAAGCCCCGGCGGCACATATCTGCCCCGTCAGGCGCATAGGCTGTACCATAATACAGCAGGAGGGATCCGGGCATGAAGGGAGACCCTGAGCAGAGAGCAATACAGCTGGGCGAGTACATTGCGGCCCATCGTACCACCGTGCGGGCGGCGGCAGCAGTGTTCGGGTGCAGCAAATCCACAGTGCACAAGGACGTGGCCGTGCGGCTGCGGACGTTGCAGCCGGAGCTGTTCCGGCAGGTGCGGGCTGTGCTGGCCCGCAACAAAGCCGAGCGGCATCTGCGCGGCGGCGCAGCTACCCGGCGCAAATACAGCCGCAAATGAGAGACGGCGCGCTTTCCGTTTTTGTTCCGGAAGCGTGCCGTCTGTTTTACTGCCGGTTCTGGGGGTGGAACTGGCTCAGCGCGCCCTTTTCCAGCCGGCTGACCTGTGCCTGACTGATGCCGATCTCCTGTGCCACCTCCATCTGGGTCTTGCCCTGCAGATAGCGCAGCTCCATGATCTTTTTCTCCCGCGGGGTCAGCCCGGCCACCGTCTGGCGGAACTGCAGCCCGCTGATCCAGCTGTCCTCGCCATCCGGGTCCCGCACCTGATCGATCACATACATGGCATCGCCGCCGTCGGTGTACACCGGCTCATCCAGACTGATGGGCTCCACAACCGATTCCAGCGCCGCCGTCACTTCCCGGCGGGTGAGCCCGGCGCTCTGGGCGATCTCGTCCATGGTCGGCTCGCGGCCAAGCTGCTTTTCCAGCGTCTCGCGGCTCTGCATGGCCCGGTAGGCGGTATCCCGCAGGCTGCGGCTCACCCGCAGGGCGTTGTTATCCCGCAGAAAGCGCCGGATCTCGCCAATGATCATGGGCACGCCGTAGGTGGAGAACCGCACCGGCTGGGCGGGGTCAAAATGATCGATGGCCTTGATAAGCCCGATGCACCCCACCTGAAACAGATCGTCCAGATTTTCGCCGCGCTGGGCGAACCGCTGCACTACGCTGAGCACCAGCCGCAGATTGCCCTCCACCATCCGCTCCCGCGCGGCGGCATCGCCGGTGCGCACCCGGGCCAGAAGCTCCCGCTTTTCGGCCTCGGTCAGCACAGGCAGCTGGGCCGTGTTCATGCCGCACAGCTCCACTTTGTTGTACATCCAAACGCCCCCGGTCTGTTTTTGTTCTCACCGGGAGTATGGGATGTGCAGCGTCATCGTATGCGTGGAAAAAACTGTGCGCTTTCCCACACAAAAGGGAGCACACGAAAAAAGTGACGGCTTGACAAATCACCGTAAATCGTTTATATTAGAAACACAAAGGGCGCTGGCCCTGCAAACGGCTAGCTCCTTACCGGATTAGTCAATCAAAAAGAAAAATGACCGCTCTGGATTGGAAGTTTGGAGGCGGTCATTTTTTCTTTTTGTCATCGTGTGATACAGTCCATGTAATTTCAAAAGTGACGTAGATCGCTCCACCGAGAAGCGTGAGCAGAAGCACGACTTGTTCGAACGTCATGGCGCATCCCCCCTTCCTGCCCTCAGGCATTCGGGGGAGAACGAGATTTCAAGAAAAAATTCGCTCTTACCCGACACCCAGGGTAACGGGTAAGAAGCAGCCGCCTGCGTTTGTGGGCACAGCGCCTGATGGGCGGCATTACGACCGCCAATTATAAGTTACCACAAAATGAGACAAAACACAATGTGGTTTGTCTCATTTTTCCACTTCATTCGCTTTCCAGCTGGGCCTTTAATGTATGGATGATCCGCTTTTCCAGCCGAGAGATATAGCTCTGGCTGATGCCAAGGGCATCGGCGGCTTCCTTCTGGGTGCGCTCCACGCCGTCGGCAAGGCCGAAGCGCAGCTCCATGATCTGCCGCTCCCGTGGGGACAGGCTGTCCACGGCACGGCGCAGAATGGCACGCTCGGCGTCCTGTTCCAGCCGCTGGCTGATCTGGTCCTCGTCGCTGCCAAGAATGTCCGAGAGCAGCAGCTCGTTGCCATCACCGTCCACGTTGAGCGGCTCGTCGATGCTGGCCTCCTGCCGACGGTTGGAGCTTTTGCGTAAGTACATCAGGATCTCGTTGCCGATGCAGCGGCTGGCGTAGGTGGCCAGCTTGATGCTGCGCTCCGGGGTGAAGGTGTTCACGGCCTTGATGAGCCCGATGGTGCCAATGCTGATCATATCCTCGGCTGGGACCCCGCTGTTTTCGTACTTTTTGGCAAGGTATACCACCAGCCGCAGGTTGTGGGTGATCAGGTCGTCCCGGGCGCAGGCGTCTCCCTCTGCCATACGGGCCAGCAGGGCTTTTTCCTGCTCCGGGGTCAGGGGCGGCGGCAGACTGGGCGCGCCCGCCAGATAATGGGCACCGCCGCAGTATCGCAGCCGTGCAAGAAGCCGCTGCCAGAACAGCCGGAATGCAGAAATACCATGGAACATGAGATCTCCTCCTGTACATCTATAATATAAGCGTCAGCGGATGCCCAGCTGCCCGGCCAGCTCACTGTCAAGCAGTGCGGTCCAGTGCTCCGGGGGCGTTTCCGGGCGGCAGAACGCAGCCAGAAAACCCTGTACCCGGCGGCTGCCCACGCGCAGAGCTTTGGCCGGGACTGCAGGCAGCACACAGTGCCCGGCAATGGTGGTGCAGGGCACCAGCCGCACCCCCAGCTCCGGCGGCGGAGCCGTGCCGCAGGCAAAGTAGCTGTCCAGAAAGATCCGCAGCGCCTGCGGCAGGCCGTCGCGCACAGAGGGGTAATGCAGCAGCACCACGGCCCGCCCGCTCAGTGGGTCCTGCACCGAAAAGCCGGTGTCGCACAGCGCCTGCACCGGCAGGGCGGCACCGTCCAGCTCCAGAACGGCGGCAACGCTGCGGGACCCTGCCCGGCCAAAGCAGAACAGCACCGCCCGCAGCAGGGCAGATACGGCCCCGCAGCACAGCAGCAGCCGCCCCGGAGAAAGGGCAAAGTACACGCAGAGGTTCGCGCTCTGCACGCCGGGCAGCACCGCCGCTCCGCACAGCAGCAGGTTCAGCAGCAGATACCACGCGCACAGCCGGGCAAAGCCGCGCGGGCCGGGCACACCGTAGGCAGCGGCCACAACGGCACCGCAGGTAAAGGCTTTGCAGAGCACCGCCGCCGCGCCGGGCAGCTCCGGCAGCAGGATGCAAAGCGAGAAGGCCGCTGCTGCTGCACTGCCTGCCAGCAGGCGCAGGCCGCCGCACTGCCGCGCACACAGCAGCCCGGTGCACAAAAGCAGCATCGCTGCGGCCAGAAAGTTCGTCAGCAGCAGCTCATCCAGATAGATCACAGTTTTCATAGAAAAGCCCTCACACATTCCAGTATCTTCCAATTACAGAAAAAACCATGTCGATGCGCTGAAAAGCCGGGCTTTTGTAAAGATTTTGAGACCGGATTTTCACAAGTTATCACACTTTTCACATTTTTTTCAAAAAAGTACTTGAATCTTTCTGGAAAGTGTGGTATATTATTGCCATCCTAGATACGGGATGCGAACCACACAAAGTGGTTTGTGAAATATTTTTTCTAATTTTGAAGGGAGTAATATCATTATGATGATGCCTGCAAACTTCTCTGCTGTTGCAGAAAACGAACTGACCTACGTTGTTGGTGGTGCTTCTCTGGTTGACTACCTGGCACCCGCTATGAAGGCTGAGAACTGGCAGAATGTTTCTGCTAACGTGATCAAGATCGTTGGCAACACCTTCCTGAACAGCTATGTTTCTTCTGCTTTCGACAGCGTGTTCGATGGCAACTACGTCCCCGGTGACTTCATCGGCGGCGTGTTCAACACCGTGCACCGCGCATACGACAAGGGTGCCCACACCTACAGCAACGGCGCTTGGGGCGCTGCTCTGGGCCTGCTGAACGCTGGCCTGAGCATCGCTGGCGGCCTGTCTGCTATCTACACTCTGGGCTCCAGCTCCATCGGTCTGGAAGTCAAGAGCGCTGGCGGCAAGGATCTGAACAAGGCTTACTGGGTCAAGGGCAACGGCTCCATCTAATCTGTTCTGAATAAGAATAGATTTGTGTCCAGAGGGAAACCAAAGGGCTAACGTACCCCCGCACAGAATGGGAGACTGTTCTGTGCGGGGGGTTTGTTTTTGCAATGGTGGTGCGCGGGCAGGGCATGGGAGTGATTTTCGGTGATAGAAAACAAAGCCCGGTAAAGACTCCGAGACCGGACTTTCACAAGCAGGCACTCTTTCTGTTTTTTCAAGAAAATACTTGAATTTTGTGGGAGAATGTGGTATAGTACAGTAGCCATAGTTAGTAATCGCAAACCTATTGAAGGGGTTTGTGGGATGGCTTTAGATTATGAGGGGAGTAATATTATTATGACGATGCCTGCAAACTTCTCTGCTGTTGCAGAAAACGAACTGACCTATGTTGTTGGTGGTGCTTCTCTGGTTGATTACCTGGCACCCGCTATGACCGTCCAGAACTGGCAGAATGTTTCTGCTAACGTGATCAAGATCGTTGGCAACACCTTCCTGAAGAGCTATGTTTCTTCTGCTTTCGACAGCGTGTTCGATGGCAACTACGTCCCCGGCGACTTCATCGGCGGCGTGTGGAACACCGTGCACCGCGCATACGACAAGGGCTTCCACACCTACGGCAACACCCAGTGGGGCGCTGCTCTGGGCATCCTGAACGCTGGCCTGAGCATCGTTGGCGGCCTGTCTGCTATCTACACTCTGGGTTCTGAGCCCATTGAACTGGACGTTTCTCAGGCTGAGGTCTCTACCGGCCTGAACAGCGCTTACTGGGTCAAGGGCAACCACACCATCTGATCTGTTCTGAATAAGAATAGAATCGTGTCCAGAGGGAAACCAAAGGGCTGACACATACCCCCGCACAGAATGGAAAACCGTTCTGTGCGGGGGTTTTGTTTTTTAAAATTTTATGGGAAAAATCTTCCGAAAACGGTTGACAATCCGGGAAATCGCTGGTATAATTACTCCTGTCGTCAGGCACGGAACAGACATCTGGGGGATTAGCTCAGCTGGGAGAGCGCTTGCATGGCATGCAAGAGGTCACCGGTTCGATCCCGGTATTCTCCACCAAAAAAAGCACTGTACTTCGTAGGAAGTATGGTGCTTTTCTTTTTGCTGAAGCCGGTTTTTTGGGGCTGCATTGCTTCGCCTGCACCGTTTTCAGGCTTTTGCAGGCGGTTCCTATACAACCCCCAACTTTTGACTTTACACCATTTTCAAAAAGGAATGTTTGCCGCCCGGTTTTTCAGCAGGCTGTCGCATAGAAGTAATCAGGGGTCATACGGTTGTGTCAAGGGCTGAAAGCAACAGTGGGATATAAACATTGTATAAACTTCCGGTGAAAAGTATTTTGCTGAGAAATGAAAAAAGCAACTTCGATTTTTGGGTCGAAATTACGCTTGGCAACATATTATAATACAATGTCTTGACGAAAAATGGAATGGACGTATAATAAATACGTTATTTGAGAAATTTATATAATTTGCCCTTTGTCCGGTCTCTCTGCTGGCAACAAACAAAATTTTATCGATCAAGGAGGAAAATTAATGAAATCAGAAATAATTTCTGCAGTTATGCTTGCTTTGACTGTTATTTTAGGAATGATTGGTGCGATGTTTTTGGTAAAGCATACTGCTTCCAGTATAGAGAAAACGTCTGATGGTGACGCAAGAGAAGCAAAAGAGGCTGCTCAAAAAGTTCAGGAAGGAAATAAAGACATTATTTCTTTGATGTTGAATAATATGTCCGAATTAAGAGAATATTATGTCATTAATAAGCGGCAGGCTAATCGGGTGTTTAATGCAACATTGACGGCTTGTGTTATGGGTGGAAGTATCTTTATCATTGGAAGTATCGTAGCATTTTGGGGTGGTCAGAAAGTATCGTTTTATACAACGATTTCCGGGTGTGTTGTAGAACTCATTTCTGGATTGTTTTTCTGGCTTTATAAAAGAACGATTGATCAGCTCAATCTTTATCACGAGAGATTGGGTTCAACAGAAAAGTATCTCACAGCGGTGCAGTTGGTTGAGAAAATGTCAGAACAAGAAAAAGATAGTATGTATCGGTATATTATTGAAATGATGCTGATTGATAACAGCTCAAAGTGTCGCACAAAAAAGCCACCGGAGAATAAGGTGCAAAATACATAACACTGTAGAACTTTGTGATGGTTGCTGAAGGGGTTAGCAAGACTTTTCCCATCAACCGCCTCAGAGGGCGCATAAGCCGCCGCAGAACGGATGACCGGCGGAAGCTTCTGCATTGGTTTTCCACAATTTCAGCTTACAAAAAAAATGAGATAGGCGACCCCTTCCGGGGAAGTCTATCTCATTTTTCGTAGGAGGCTGTTGCAGCAGCCTTGCTCTTTCCCAATACTCTATACACAAAATCAGGCAGTCACACGGCGGGGCATGGCTGCGGGCACAGGCTCCACAAGGGTCGGATGCATTCCCTCTCGATAATCCAGATCGCCCTGATCCAGACCGCGCAGCAAAACCTCTGCGGTGGCAATGTTGGTGGCAATGGGTACGCCGTGCATGTCGCACAGGCGGAGCAGATTCTGCTCCGTGATGCTGGAAGCGTCTGCCTTCAGCGGGTCGCGGAAGAACAGCACCAGATCCACTTCGTCACAGGCAACGCGGGAAGTGATCTGCTGCACACCGCCCAGTTTTCCGGAGAGATAGCAATGTACCGGCAGACCGGTGGTCTGTGCCAGCATCCGTCCGGTGGTACCGGTGGCAATGACTGTGTTTTTGGACAAAATGGCACTGTAAGCAGTACAGAACTGCAGTGCAAGCTCTTTACGGGAATCATGTGCAAGAATGGCGATCGTCATATTGCTCTCTCCTTTGTTCCAAGTATAGTGTTGTGTGTGACGAACAACTTTCACATTGGAAAGTGAAATGAAGTGAAATCGTTATCAAATCTTCCAATATAGTTTTACCGCATCGAAATAGGGGTTGTCAAGGGGATTCTTGTGCTTTTTACAAAACAAAATGGAGAAAGTAAGACTATATCTTTGTGAGAAGTGCAGGAAACTGGGATACATTCATCCATGTCAGGGAACGTTTTAAACGGGCCTGCTGAAAACAAAATTCAAAAATTGTATTTTATGCAAAAACAGTCTGTCTGTGTGAAACAAAAATACAGGCTGACGCAATTTGCACCAGCCTGTATTTGAAAAAGCTTTTCAGATCCTTTTGCCAAATGATGAATTGAATGGAGAAATCGCTCACTCCCGATCTTCACACGCGGAAGGTGGGTTCAGCGGGTCTGTCCATCGCCGTGGATGATATATTTGTAGCTGCACAGCTCGGCCAGTCCCATGGGGCCGCGGGCGTGGAGCTTCTGGGTGGAAATGCCCATTTCGCACCCAAGGCCAAACTCGCCGCCATCCGTAAAGCGGGTGGAGCAGTTCACATACACAGCGGCGCTGTCCACAGCAGCGGTAAACAGATCCGCGTGGGCCTGTGTCCGGGTCAGGATGGCCTCGCTGTGGCCGGTGGAATGCCGGGCGATATGATCGATGGCTTCCTCCACGCTGTCCACCACTTTGACGGCAAGGATATAATCCAGAAACTCGGTGTCAAAGTCTTTTTCGCCGGCAGGCGTGCCAGCGATTATGGCGGCGGCGCGCTTGTCAAGACGAAGCTCTACCGGATGCAGACCCTTTGCAATGCGGTCCGGGCCAAGCCGCTGGGCCAGACGGGGAAGAAACTCCCCGGCAATGGCAGAGTGCACAAGGCACACCTCCTCGGCGTTGCAGACGCTGGGACGGCTGGCTTTTGCGTTCTCGATGATGTCCAGTGCTTTGGAAAGGTCGGCAGTATCGTCTACATAGATATGGCAGATGCCGGTGCCGGTCTGGATACAGGGCACCTTGGCGTTCTCCACGCAGGCACGGATGAGCCCTGCACCGCCGCGAGGGATCAGCAGATCCACATAGCCTACGGCGGTCATCAGAGCGTTGGCAGAGGCATGGGTGGTGTCCTCGATCAGGCAGACCAAAGTCTCGGGCAGACCGGCCTTTTTCAGGCCCTGCCGCAGAACGGTGACGATGGCATTGGCACTGCGCCATGCCTCCTTGCCGCAGCGCAGGATGCAGGCGTTGCCGCTTTTGATGGCAAGGGCGGCGGCATCGCTGGTCACGTTGGGACGGCTCTCGTAGATGATGGCGATCACGCCCATCGGTACGGCGGTCTTTTCGATCACAAGGCCGTTGGGGCGCTCTACCCGGTTCAGCACCCGGCCCACCGGGTCGGGCAGGGCGGCAACCTCGCGGATGCCCTGCGCCATGGCTTCGATGCGCGGAACGGTCAGGGCCAGACGATCCAGCATCACATCGCTGATGTGCCCTTTGGCAGCAGCCATGTCCTCGGCGTTGGCGGCAAGGATGGCAGACTGGTTCTGCGCATCGCATAAAGCGTCCGCCATGCCCAGCAGGGCAGTGCTGCGGGCAGCGTTATCGGCCAGTGCAAGGGCGCTTTTGGCGCTGCGGGCCGCTTCCAGAATTTGCTGTGTCGTCATAGGTTCAGTCCTCCTTGTGGCCGGTAAAGCGGGTACCTGCGGGCTTGCCCGCGGCAATGTCATACAAAAGCTCCGGGTGTGCACCGTTCGCAATGACCATGTCGGCACCGCTGCCGGTCACTATGCGGGCGGCGCGCAGCTTGGTGGCCATGCCGCCGGTGCCAAGGGCGGAGCCCGCGCCATCGGCCAGTGCCATCACCGCAGGGGTGATCTCCCGCACCAGCGGGATGAGCTTTGCATCCGGGTGGGTGTGGGGATTGGCCGTGTACAGGCCGTCGATGTCGCTCAGCAACACCAGCAGGTCGGCCTGTGCACAGCAGGCCACGATGGCCGCCAGTGTGTCGTTGTCGCCGATGGAGGTGATCTCATCGGTGGCAACGGTGTCGTTCTCATTGATGATGGGCAGTGCACCCAGCTCCAAAAGGCGGGACAGGGTGTTCTGGAAGTTCACCCGGCGCTCGGTGTGCTCCACGTCCACGCCGGTGAGCAGGATCTGCGCCACAGTGTGATTATAGGCATTGAACAGACGATCGTAGGTGTACATCAGCTCACACTGTCCCACAGCGGCACAGGCCTGTTTGGTGGAGGTATCCTTTGGGCGGGTCGGCAGAGAAAGCTTGCCTACGCCCATGCCGATGGCACCGGAGGACACCAGAATGACCTCGTGGCCTTCGTTTTTCAGGTCGCTCAAAACCTCGACCAGCTTTTCGGTGTGGCGGATGTTCAGCCGTCCGGTGGCGTATGCCAGAGTAGAAGTGCCTACTTTCACAACGATGCGCATGATTCCATTAACCCTTTCCCATTTCCTTAGTCTTATTGTACGAGGCGATGACGGCATCCATCACCGCACCGCGCAGGCCGCGCTCTTCCAGCACGCGCACGCCCTGAATGGTGCTGCCGCCGGGGCTGCATACGGCATCCTTGAGTTCGCCGGGATGCTTTCCGCTTTCCAGAACCAGCTTTGCGCTGCCCAGAACCATCTGTGCGGCATATTCCTGCGCTTTGGTGCGGGGCAGGCCGCAGGCCACACCGCCGTCGGCCAGAGCCTCAATAAACTGGTACACCCATGCCGGGCCGCAGCCGGAAACGCAGCTGGCAGCATCGATCAGACTTTCTGGCACGGCGTCCAGACGGCCCGCGGGAGCCATGATCCTGAGGAACGCTTCCTCTTCCTCTGCGGTAACGTTGGAAGAGCAATACTGGATCATGCCTTCGCCCACCGATGCCGGGGTATTGGGCATGATGCGGATCACAGGAAAGTCCTCACCGGCCAGCTCCTGAATGCGGGCAATCGAAAGGCCTGCTGCCATGCTGCACAGCACAAAGCGCTTGGGGCGCTCGTCCAGCGTGAATCTGAGCGGCTCCAGCAGTGCTTCCATCATCTGGGGCTTCACGGCCAGAAAGATCAGGTCGCAGTCACCGGCCACCTCAGCATTGGTGGCTGTTTTGCAGCCCAGTTCCTTGGCCAGTGCCTGCGCCTTGGCCGCAGTGCGGTTTGCCAGAAAAACCTTCTTAGGGTCAACAGCTTTGCAAACGGCACGGGCGATGGCTCCGCCCATGTTGCCGCAGCCCAGAAAGCCAATGGTATCCATCATAGTTTGTACCCTCCCTCAAAACGGCACTTAATTCACAGCCGTCTGCTCCCATTCTAAGCGCAGAGGGATATAAAATCAAGGGCCTTTTCCGCTTTTTTGCCGGAAGAAGCCGCTTTTGCAGGCATTGCACACCGCCGGAAGGGTCTTTTGGGGGAAGAAAAATGGCTTTTGAAGCGAGAAACTGCCGGAGTGAAACACAGGAAGGCATTCTTTGTTTACAAAATGGACAGAATCAATGCTTGCAATCGGAACGGCTTTTGCGGTATTATAATGTACGAAGCTGCCAATCGCCGTACGCAGCAGGAAAAATTTCTACGGTTGGGAAAGGAAGGCTTTTGTGTCACAAACAACGAAGCGGGCACTGGAAGCATCGCTGAAAAAGCTGCTGAAGGAAAAGCCCCTCAACAAAATCACGATCAACGATATCACCGAGGACTGCGGTGTGAACCGCATGACCTTCTACTACCACTTCAAGGATATTTACGATCTGGTGGACTGGATCCTGACGGAAGATGCAACCAAGGCGATGGAAGGCTGCCAGAGCTTTGATACATGGACCGAAGCGTTTCTGGACATCCTGCACCAGATCCGGGATAACAAAGCACTGGTGCTGAATGTATACCGCTCTGTGGGCCGTGAACAGGTGGAGCAGTATCTCTACAAGCTTCTGGACCCTATGCTGAAGGAATTTGCGGATCGCGAATGCCGCGATATCACCGTGCAGGACGATGACAAGCAGTTTGTGGTGGATTTTTACAAATATGCGCTGGTGGGCGTGGGGCTGGAATGGATCCGCCGGGACATGAAAACAGATCCTGCTTTGATGGTAGAACGTACGGGACGGATGCTGCAGGGGGATCTGCGCCGCGCGTTATGCCGCCTTGCCAGCAATAAGATCCATCTGGAACAGGACGGTTGAACCGGAAGAACGACAAAATTTTATCATAATCTGCGCCGTGATGGGTTTTCTATCACGGCGCTTTTTCTGTTTATGGCGCACGTTTGTTAAAAATGGTATGATGTCGGCAGCAAAAGAGATTTCCGAAAATGTTGTTTGGAGGAAAAGGATAATGAATACTTCTGTTGAGAACCTGACTCATAAAATGCAGCGCGCTGCCGTTGGTAAAATGGTGGACGTGGTGCTTTCTCATGCCGATAAAGACCGTCAAAAAACCGTGGGACAGTTGGTGGATGTTGCAAAGCAGTTCTATGGCAGCTCGTTCAGCGACGAGGCCTACGAGCACGCCAAGCAGACCCTGACCGACCCCGACAGCAAGTGGTCCAAGCTCATCAACTGCTTGCTGGATCAGACCGACCCCAACGTGGCCCGCACCACGGCACTGAATCTGGGCTATGAAGCCTTCTTCCGCGGCACCAAGACCATCCGCGAAAACCGCGTGAAGTACCAGTGCAACATTCCGTGGCTGATCCTGTTCGACCCCACTTCTGCCTGCAACATGCATTGCGTGGGCTGCTGGGCTGGCGAGTATGGCAACAAGAACAACCTCAGCTTTGAGGATATGGACAAGATCGTTACCGAGGGCAAGGAGCTGGGCGTATACCTGTACATGCTGACCGGCGGCGAGCCGCTGGTGCGCAAGGCCGATATCCTGAAGCTGGCGGAGAAGCACAACGATGTTGAATTTGCCATCTACACCAACTCCACCCTCATCGATGAGCCCTTCTGCAAAGAGGTGGTGCGTCTGGGTAACATTGCCTTCATGCTGTCCATCGAGGGCACCCCGGAGACCAACGATGCCCGCCGTGGTGAGGGGCACTATGCCGCTGTCATGAACGCGATGGATCTGCTGAAGAAGTACGGCATCATCTTCGGCACCTCTATCTGCTATACCCGTGATAACATCGAAGCTGTCACCAACGACGAGTTCATGCGTTTCCTGTGCGAGAAGGGTGCACACTTCGGCTTCTACTTCCACTACATGCCCGTGGGCAACGAGGCAGCACCGGAGCTGATGCCTACCCCGGAGCAGCGCAAATATATGATCGACCGCATCCGCTATCTGCGCTCGGAGGCCTGCGATATCCCGTTCTACCCCATGGACTTCCAGAACGACGGTGAGTTTGTGGGCGGCTGCATTGCCGGCGGCCGCAACTACTTCCACATCAACTCGGCCGGTGATGCAGAGCCTTGTGTGTTCATCCACTACTCCAATGCCAATATCCACGACCAGAGCATTCTGGAGATCCTGCACAGCCCGCTGTTCATGGCTTATCACAACGGCCAGCCCTTCAACAAGAACCATTTGCGTCCCTGCCCGATGCTGGAAAACCCCGAACTGCTGCAGAAGATGGTGCACGAGACCGGTGCCCACAGCACCGACCTGCAGTCCCCGGAGAGCGTGGAGCACCTGTGCGAGAAGTGCAAGAGCTACGCCGCCAACTGGCAGCCCACTGCGGACGAGATCTGGTCTCACACCAAGATCCGCGAAAGCCGCTACGAGAACTACAAGGATTGGAAGCCTTCACAGCCCATTGAAAAGTAATCTTCGGCAAACATCATCATAAAAAGCAAAGGCCCTGCGTTCGAAAGAACGCAGGGCCTTTGTGATACAGGGCAGGGGAGATGCTTATTGCTTTTCGGCAGACGGTTCCGGGACAGGCGAAGCATCGTCCTCCGGGTCACCGAAATTGTCGTGGTAGCTCTGAAGCATGTCGAGCTCTGCATTGCGCTTCAAGCCGTGGATGACCAGCTTTTTGATGATGTCATAGATGACAGCAAACAGCGGTACACCCACGATCATGCCCACAAAGCCCCACAGACCGCCGAACAGCAGGATGGCGAACAGGACCCAGAAGCTGGAAAGACCGGTGGTGTTGCCCAGGATCTTGGGGCCGATCACATTGCCGTCCAGCTGCTGCAGGACCAGCACGAACAGTACGAACCACAGTGCCTTGATGGGGTTCTGGATGAGAATGAGCAGGGTGGCCGGAACCGCACCGATGAACGGGCCAAAGAAGGGGATGACATTGGTCACGCCGATGATGACCGACACCAGCAGTGCACTGGGAAATTTGAAGATCAGACAGCCGATATAGCACAGCACGCCGATGATGGCGGAATCCATGATCTTGCCGTTGATGAAGCCGCCGAACATCTTATCGGCATACTTCGCTTCTTCCTTGATGAGCTCTGCCCAGCGGGGCTTGAAGATGCTGTAGAGCACCAGCTTGCCCTGCTGCACAAAGCGCTTGCGGCTGGCCAGCATGTACACGGCCACGATGATGCCGATGACCAGATTCTTGGCTACCGTTACAATGTTCAGCACACCAATGGCGGCACCGCTGACGATGTTCTGCATGGAGGGCAGGAGCCGGGTCTTGATCAGATCATCGAAATTAGTGCTGATGGTGGCATAAGCAGAGTTGAGCATGTTCATGATCTGCTGGTTGTTTTCAATGAACTCCACATGATTCGCCCACTGCACGAACTTTGCAAGGTTGCGCTGTGCAGTGTAGTACAGGGTGGTCACGCTGGTGATGAGCTGCGGAATGATCATCATGCACAAAGCGTAGATGAGAAGCAGACCGAACAGGATGGTCAGTGTAATAGACAGCACATTGACCAGACCATGCATCTTTTCCGGAATGAAGCGGCGCAGAAAGCTCTCGATGGTGTTGCATACGGGCTTGAGCAGGTAGGCGATGACGGCACCGTAGATGAACGGCATCAGAATGCCGGTCAGGGTCGAGATCGCGTTGCCAAAACCGTCAAAGCGGTAGATCAGGAAGAAAAAGATGATGCTCAGGGAGATCGCTCCGAACCCGGCCAGCATCCCGTAAAGATAGGGCTTGATGTGCGGCTTTTTGTCCATCATGTGATAAACTCCATTCCTGCCGCAGGCAGCAGGAATACCCACGACACATGTTAGATTTTGTTGCTCCTGCGCCAGATATGCATCTTTTCGGCTTCCTTGATAAGGTCTTCGCGGAAGTCGGGATGTGCAACGTTGATCAGGGCCTCAGCCTTTTCCCAGGTAGTCAGGCCCTTCAGGTTCACGCAGCCGAACTCCGTGCACAGGTAGTGGATGTTGGCACGGGTGTCGGTGATGATGCTGCCGTTTTCCAGCGTGGGACGGATGCGGCTCTCCATCTGGCCGGTCTTCTTATTAAAGAAGGTGGAGGACAGGCAGATGAAGCTCTTGCCGCCCTTGGAAAGGTATGCGCCCAGAACGAAATCCAGCTGACCGCCGGCACCGGAGATGTGCTTGAGGCCTGCAGTCTCGGCGTTCACCTGACCGAACAGGTCGATGTCCACAGCGTTGTTGATGGAGATAAAGTTATCCAGTGCGGAGATGCTGCGGATATCGTTGGTATAGTCCACGGGAGCGGACATGCACTCCGGATTATCGTTCAGGTAATCGTACATCTTCTGGGTGCCGGCACCAAAGGCGTAGACCTGACGACCCTTGTCCAGCTGCTTGCATGCACCGGTGATCTTGCCGGCCTTGGCGATATCCACAAAAGCGTCCACATACATTTCGGTGTGCACGCCCAGATCCTTCAGGTCGCTCTGTGCGATCAGGCTGCCGATGGCATTGGGCATACCGCCGATGCCCAGCTGCAGGCAGGCACCGTTGGGGATCTGCGGAACGATCAGGTTGGCGACCTTCAGATCCACTTCGGTAGCAGCACCGGGAGCGGCCATCTGGCCAATGGGAGGATTCTCGCCTTCCACGATGCCGGTGACCTGAGAAATGTGGATGCAGTTCTCCATGCCGCCAAGGCAGCGGGGCATGTTCTTGTTGACCTCAACAACGATCTTCTTGGCTTTTTCGCATACAGCGCCCAGATGAGATGCACTGGGGCCGAAGTTGAAATAGCCGTGCTCGTCCATGGGGGTCACCTGGAACACGGCCACATCCAGCGGGTCCGGGCTCTCACGGTAGTAGCGGGGCAGCTCGGAATAACGGATGGGGGAGTAAAAGGAGAACCCCTGTGCAATGGCCTTGCGCTCAATGCCGCCCATGTGCCAGCTGTTCCAGGTCATGTGTGCGGCGGGGTCGTCGATCTGGAAGATCGCGGGCACCCACATCAGGATGCCGCCGCGGAAGTTGACGCCCTCCAGCTCCGGCAGACGCTTTGCAAGCTCGGCGTCCACCGCCACGGGGGTGTTCACTGCCCAGCCGTAGTCCACCCAGTCACCGCTTTTGACCAGTGCGGCAGCCTGAGCGGCGGTCATTTTTTTCTGAGCATACAGTTCCGTAAAATCCATTATAAACCATCCTCTCCTATAATAACATAAAGGAATTGTAAATTTATCATTTACACTTCCTGCACGGACAGATCTTTGCAGGTTATTTACCGGTTTTTGGTAGTTTGCACACAACTCTGACATAGTCGTGTGGTATCCTGACAGACAGCAGGGAAAGCTGCCGGACAGTTCGGCAGACCTGCACAACTTAGTTATAACATTAACAATGTGTAGAATCAATAGTTTATCGTGAAAATTTTGGCTGACTGTCAATATTTACAAAATTTAGAGCAATTTCGGAGGATTGTTTGGTGCGGTGAGACCAAAAATCTTTGCAAAAGGACTTGATAAAATTTTGACGATGTGATTTACTTATAGCGTAGCAAGTTGCCGCGATGTGGCACAGCGTTGATTGTTTAAATTTTAACGATAAAACGTACAGCTTGCACAAAATCTTGCACCCAAGACTGGAAAGTGCTATCATGGCAGAACCAAAACGCGCTTTTCACAGCGCTCAAGGAGGACACCAGACGATGGCAACAGCAGTTTACCCCGGTTCGTTCGACCCGGTCACAAAAGGACACCTTGATATCATCAAGCGCGCAGCAAAGATCAACGATCATCTGATCGTGGCAGTGCTCAACAACAGCGCAAAGAATCCGCTCTTCACCGTAGAGGAGCGCGTAGAGCTGCTCAAGGAGTGCTGCAAAGGCATCCAGAATGTTTCGGTGGAGAGCTTCGACGGCCTGACCGTGGAGTTCGCCAAGAAGCGGCACGCTTCGGTGATGGTACGGGGACTGCGGGCTGTGACGGACTTTGAAAACGAGATCCAGCTTGCGCAGACCAATCACGCACTGATGCCCGGCATTGAGACCATGTTTCTTGCCACCAGCATCAAGTGGAGCTACCTTTCTTCTACGATCGTGAAGGAGGCAGCGTATTACGGCAGCGACATCGGCAAGTTCGTTACCCCCAATGTGGAAAAGGCGGTCAACGAAAAGTATGCGCTGATCCGGCAGGGAAAAGACCCTGAAAAATAATTTGCAGAAATGCCCAAGGGCGTTTTGATAAAAAGGCAATCGAAAAGCAACACATACACAATTCAGGAGGCTATTCACATGAAAAAGATCGTTATCGCATCTGCATGCCGTACCGCTATTGGCAAGTTCGGCGGCACTCTGGCAAACGTTCCCGCAGCTGAGCTGGGCTCCATTGTCATCAAGGAAGCCCTGAACCGTGCAAACGTCGCACCTGAGCAGGTCGATCATGTTTACATGGGCTGTGTCATTCAGGCTGGTCTGGGCCAGAACGTTGCACGTCAGGCTGCTCTGAAGGCTGGTCTGCCCATCGAGACCCCGGCTGTCACCGTCAACGTGGTGTGTGGCTCCGGTCTGAACTGCGTCAATATGGCTGCTCAGATGATCGAGGCAGGCGATGCTGATATCGTGGTCGCAGGCGGCATGGAGAACATGGACATGGCTCCCTTCGCACTGCAGAAGGCTCGTTACGGCTACCGCATGGGCGCTCCCATGGGCAAGAGCGAGATCGTGGATACCATGG
>ERZ809296.1859-NODE-1859-length-22560-cov-8.785292_pt1 | contig 22560 bp, 23 predicted proteins | sample MGYA00520511_ERZ809296 | MGnify/ENA primary metagenome ERZ809296 (study PRJEB31576, sample SAMEA3212662) | Homo sapiens | biome: human-gut; feature: human gut; material: fecal | place: Sweden | collected 2012 ... | reverse complement strand
GCCCACGGGCGCACCAAGCAGCCCGGCCCGACGAGTCAGGCCCGACGGCGCCCGAAACACCAGCGGTGCCACAAGCACCGTGCAAAAAGTTAGAACTCCTCGTAGTACTCCGGGTTCTGGTCAGCCTGGCGGCCGTCGGGGCGGCCGAGCGCACTGATCGCAGCCATCTGCTCAGGCGACAGCGAGAAGGAGAAGATGTCGAGGTTCTCGCGCTGGCGTTCAGGGTTACCGGACTTGGGCAGGGGCATGGTGCCGAGCTGGTAGTGCCAGCGCAGGATGAGGCGCGACGGGGACACGCCCGCCTCGGAGGCAAGGGAGACAATCGCCGGGTCTTCGACGATGCGCCACTTACGCCCCAGCGGACTCCAGGACTCGGTGAGCACTCCGACCTGCGCGTGATACTCCAGGGCAGAGGCCTGCGGGAAGTAGGGGTGCAGCTCGATCTGGTTGACGCTCGGGTACTCGCCGGTCTCGGCGTGCACACGGTCGAGGTGTTCGGGCAGGAAGTTGCACACGCCGACGGAGCGGATCAGTCCGCGGTCGCGGGCGTCCAGCAGGGCTTGGAAGGCCTCGACGTAGAGGCCGCGCTTGGGGTTGGGCCAGTGAATCAGGTACATATCCCAGTAGTCCAGGCCGGCGCGCATGAGGGATTCTTCGAGGGTGTAGACGGCCTCGTCGTAGCGCTGGTGGCGCCCGGGAAGCTTGGAGACCAGGCGCAGGTCCTCGCGGGGGATGCCGCAGCGGCGCACCGCCGCCCCAAGGGCGCCCTCGTTCTCGTAGTTGAAGGCGCTATCCAGCAGGCGATACCCGGCCTCGATGCCCGACACCATAGAGGCCACGCCCGAGGCGCCGCGCAGGTTATAGGTGCCCAGCGCAATCGCGGGAACGTCCAGGCCGTCGTTCAGGGTGTATGCGGGGATCTCACTCATGTCTCAAGCGTAGGCCACGCCACGCGCGGCGTTCTACCATTGGAGTATGGCACAGCTTGAATTGGACGAGGTCCACGCGAACGCCGTGGACTATCAGCATTTCCTCCTTGATTCTCCTTCCCCCTATCACGCGGCCGAGGTCGTGGCGCAGCGCCTGGTGGACGCCGGCTTTACGCGCGTCGACGAGAGGGGCGCGTGGGACGCCTCGCCGGGCGGTCACGTGATGGTGCGCGGCGGCGCGGTGGCCGCGTGGTTCGTGCCCGAGACGGTCGCGGATGACGCGGGCTTCCGCATCGTCGGCGCGCATACGGATTCGCCGGCGTTCTCGGTGAAGCCGTCGGTGCAGTCGACGACGCCGGATGGCTGGGGCCAGATTGACGTCGAGGTGTACGGCGGCATGATGTGGAACTCGTGGCTGGATCGCGAGCTGACGCTAGCGGGCCGCCTGGTCCTCAATAGCGGCGAGGTCGTCCTCGCCCGCACGGGCCCGATCGCGCGCATCCCGCAGCTGGCGATTCACCTGGATCGCGACGTCAACCCGGGCGGGCTGAAGCTGGATCCGCAGAAGCACCTGCACCCGGTGTGGACGGTGGATAACCCGTACGGCAACGTGCTGGAGTACGTGGCACGCACGGCGGGCCTGGACGACGCGTCACAGGTCGCGGCGTTCGACCTGATCCTGACCCCCAGCCAGGGGCCGGGCTTCTTCGGCGACAAAGGCCAGTTCATCGCTGCATCGCGCCAGGACAACCTGTCAAGCGTGCACCCGGGCCTGGTGGCCCTGGAGCGCCTGGCCAAGCAGGGCACGCCTGCGGCCGGCGACGTCACGGTGTTCATGTGTTTCGATCACGAGGAGGTGGGCTCGGAGTCGCGCACGGGTGCGGCCGGTCCGATCCTGGAGACGGTGCTGCGCCGCACGGCGAAGGCTCTGGGCCGCGACGAGGACGGTTTCGAGCGGATGCTCGCTGCCTCATCATGCGTGAGCGCAGACGCGGCGCATTCGGTGCACCCAAACTACGCGGGCCACCACGATCCGGATAACCGTCCGATGATGGGTCGCGGACCGATCATCAAGATCAATTCGAAGCAGCGTTACGCGACGGACGGCGAGGGCATTGCCCTGTGGAATCGCGCGTGCGCGGCGGCGGGCGTGGCTTCGCAGAACTTCGTGGGTAACAACGCGATGCCGTGCGGGACGACGATCGGCCCGATCACGGCGACCCGCCTGGGGATCCTGACGGTGGACGTGGGCGTGGGCCTGCTGTCGATGCACTCGGCGCGCGAGATGAGCCACGTGGATGATCTCCTCGACCTCTCCCGGGTGCTTGAGGCGTACTGGCAGGGCGCCTGACGCCCGGGTCGCCCGCGCGCGGCAAGCCCGAAGGGTGAAGCCGTGCGCGCGGCACCCGCAGCAGGGCGCCTGACGCTCCACCCGTCCGGGCGCAACGGCATGAAGGAACCCCGGCCTCGTCCATGTGAAACGGACGAGGCCGGGGTTGCTTTCGTCTATCGGGTGCGCTCAGAGGTTGGCGACGGCGGTGACGGTGACGGGCACGTTGCCGCGAGTGGCCTTGGAGTACGGGCACAGCTGGTGCGCGCGGTCGACGAGGGCCTGGGCGCGGTCGAGCTCGACGCCGGGGATGAAGACCTCGATGTCGGCGGTGAGGGCGAAGGAGTCGCCCTCGGGGCCAAGCCCGATGGTGGTGCGCACGACGGAGTCCTTGGTGTCGATGCCCAGTTCCTTGGCGGCCAGGCCCATGGCGCCCTGGAAGCATGCGCCGTAGCCCATGGCGAAGAGGGCTTCGGGGTTGGGGCCGTCGCCGGGGCCACCCAGTTCCTTGGGCATGCGCATGACGTGGCTGATGCCGAGCGCGGGGACGGAGGAGGTGCCGGCGCGACCACCGGTGGAGTCGGCGGTGACAGAATATGCAATCTTGCTAGGTGTATCCATGCACCCATTCCACCACTAGGACTTCAGTCCCGCAAGGGGTTTGACAGAAACACAAGCCTTTTCGCGCTCACCTCGACGAGGCCGGGACGCGCCCCTCTGCTCACGCGAGGTTAGTCGATGAGGAAGTCTGCGGCAGGGCGGGCGCTCAGCGCCTTGGCAACGGCACGGCGGAAGCGGTCGTTCATGGGCGGGAGCTGATCGCCGCGGAAGAAAGCGGTCTCGCTGTTTTCGCCGTCGGCGGGGCTGGGCTCACCGCTCACCCACTCGGCGGCGAAGGCGACGTCCAGGTAGGTGGTGACGTCGCCGTTGTCGTAGGTGACGGGTCCAACGACCTCGACGGACAGGAGGCGGCGCACCTCGATGCGAACGTCGGCTTCCTCCAAGGCCTCGCGTGCGGCGGCGATCGCGGGCTCCTCGCCCGGGTCGACGATGCCGGTCACGGGGGTCCAGGCGCCGTTATCCGAGCGACGCACGCAGAGGACCTCGACATCCTCAGGAGCGATGGGGTGCTCCCAGTCGATCGCCGCCCGACCGGGGGCGGGACGCGCGATGACGACGGTCGTGCCGGGCATCCACAGGGGCGCATGGCCGACGTGGCGGCGCAGTTCGAGGACGAAGTCGGGGGTAGCCATAGCCCTAGTCTACGGCGCTCACAGGAAGGAGGTGATGAGCGGTAGGAGCAGGATCTTGACGATAATCGCGAAGGCGAAGAGGGTCGCGTAGGCGGCCTCGATGCGCTCGTCGGTAACGCGGGCGTCGGCGGCCTGCAGGACGGCCGGCTGGCCGAGGAAGCCCGCAATGCCACCCGCGGCGCGCGCGGAGGACAGACCAATGAACTTCGCACCGAGGGCCTGAATGACGCAGCACACGACAACCATGACGGCAGCGAGGAGCGCGGCGCGCCAACCCTCGGGGCTGCCGAGCAGGCTCGCGAACTGCGGTCCTGCATTCAGGCCGAGGGCCGCGAGGAACAGCATGAGGCCGATCTGTCGGATCGTCAGGTTCGCGGCGGCGGGCAAGGTCCACACGAGCGGTCCGGTGCGACGCAGTGCGCCGAGCAGCATGCCGACGATCAGGGGGCCGGCGGCGGCGCCCAGCTGGAAGCCCTGGCCACCGGGCAGCGGGAAGGACACGATGCCCAGAAGCAGGCCGAGGACGAGGCCAATGCCGAAAGCCATGCCGTCAACCTCGGCGACGCGGCGCTCGGAGTCGCCGAGCCACTCGGCGACGTCGTCGAGCTCATCCGTGGGAACGACGACGGCGACGTGATCGCCGAGCTGTAGGTCAAGGTCGTCGCGGGCCAGGAGGTCCAGGTCACCACGGCGCACACGCGTGATAACGGCACCGAAGCGCTTGGTGACGTTGAGCTCGCAGACGCTGCGGCCGGCGACGTCAGGGTTGGACACGACGATGCGCTCGAAGGCAAGGTCGGAACGGTCGTCCTCGAGGTTGTGGTCGAGGATCTCACCGACGCGGGGCGCCGTTTCCTTGATCGACGCGGGATCACCGACCATGACAACGTAGTCGCCGGGCAGCAGGTCCTCGCCGGGGGCGATGACGCGGGTGCGACCATCGCGTCGCAGGTAGGACAGGCGCACGCGCTGCTCGCGCCACGCATCAATGTCACGGGTGTTGATCTGCTTGGTCACGTGCACGCTGACGGCTTCCAGGGAGGACCCCGCGAGGGAAGGCGTGTCCTTGGGGCCAACCCATTTCCTCGTCACGGTGATCGTGACGATGAGGATGCCGCCGATGACGCCCACCGGATAGCCGAAGGCGTATCCGACCGCCGCGTTCGGGTCCCCCGTGAGGCGGGTGGCCGTATCGAGGGCGGGCGCGGCCGTCAGAGCTCCCGTGAACAGGCCTGACGTGAGTCCAGAGGACAGGCCGAAGAGGCGGCCTCCCGCGAGCGCGATGAGCGCACCCACGACGCACACGATTGTCGTGAGAGCGAGGAGGTTCGTCTGCTTACGCAAATCTTGGAAGAAGGTCGCGCCCGCGGAAATGCCGACGCAATACACGAAGAAGGCCAGGCCCATCGGCTGGACGATCGACATGTGGGTACTGACAACCTCGGGATGCAAAGCCGAAACGATGAGGCCGACGAAGAGAGCACCCGCCGCTCCGAAGCGCAGCGGGCCGATCCGAATGGCCCCGATCGCCGCACCCAACGCAACAACGACAAACAGCGCGAGCAGGGGCGAAGACGCAAAAAGAGAGGCCATAGCTTTCAGAGTACCTGTCATGCGTCCGACGTTCCCCACGACTGTCAGATTGCCTGCGTTAAGAACCTCACGGATTGGTTACACTAGTGCCAGAAACTGAAAGGACGGTCATGCCTCAACCAGCACCCGGATGGTACCCCGACCCCGCAGGAAGCCAGCGCCTTCGCTGGTGGAACGGCGGCGAGTGGACCGAACAATTCCACGATATGTCGCAGCAGGGAGCACCTGTCGCGCAGCAAATGCCCGTAGACCAGGCGGCGGGGCAGTACATGCCCGCCCAGTCGCAGGCTCCGACCGTTTCCTCCGACCCCTACAATCCGGCGGGTGTTGCCCCGCAGCTGGGCGCCGCTGGAATGGACCCGCAGGCGGGAGACGCCGCTCCGAAGAGCGGTCGCGGATGGGTCATCGGCACTATTGTCTCCGTTCTCCTCATGGTCGTTTTCTTCGGCACGATGGTGTACTCGGGCATGCAGCTGCGCGCTCAGAACGTCGAGTGGCGCGACGTGCAGGAGCAGCGCAACTCCACAAAGATCAGCCTCGACAATAAACAGGATGAACTCGACAAGGTGAAGAAAGAACTCGAGGAGGCACAGAAGTGAGCTACGGAGTCCAGCCCCAGGCGAAAAAGCCCTCCAGCGTTCCTAAGATCCTGACGATCATCTGCTCGGTTCTCGCCGTCATCTTCCTCCTTGTCAGCGCCACCATGTACGTCAGCGCTCGCTCGAAGGCTCAGGAGATTGAGGATATGCGGGCCGAGATCCAGTCCGCAGATGCTAAGACCGTGGAAATCAGCAGCGAAATCACGTCCACTCAGGAGCAGATCACCGCGGCCAAGGCGAAGAAGGACGCTCAGCAGTGGTGCACCGACTTCGATAAAGACAAGATGAAGGTGACCGACCTCGACAAGATGGCGACCACCCTCAAGACAATGTCGGAGCCGCAGCGCAACGCAGTCGGAGAGGTCTGCGGCGGCAAGAAGGCATTCGCAGAGGCATTCGCTAAGGACCTCAAGCGCGGCATGGTCAACACGTCGACGCCAACATGCGATGGAAACGGGACCACCGTCAACATTTCCGGCACCGTATCGCTCGACGCACCCACCATGGCCAAGATCGGCAGCATCGACGTCGTCTACGAGGTATTCGCGGCGAATCACGAGGTCAGCGATTCCGATTCTCCGCTCGGAACGACCACTGCCGCCGTACCCCCGGGTGGAACAGGCAACTTCTCAACGACAGTTCCGTTCGCAACAACCGGCGATTTCTACTGTGCGGTGCGCGTCAAGAGCATCTGGCCCACCGGTCTGTGAGCGCCGTATTCACAGCTGTCTCCTGACACGAGAGAAGGAATCACGATGAGTGAACCTGCGGAAGGCTGGTACGCCGACCCCAGCGGCGCAAATCAACTGCGCTGGTGGGACGGCCACGCATGGACGGACTACGTCGAGCCGTACGAGGCACCGGTGCCCTCTCCTCAGGAGGTTGAGGTCGCAGTTCCAGCGGTGGACGAGGCCTTCCCGGCTTCATCCACCGAGGAGCGGGCCTCCACTTCCGCCGGTACACCTATCCCCATGCCCGACGCCTCCCTCCCGCAGGAGGTCACCCCCGCCTCGTCGGTAGCCCAGGCACAGGTCGCACCGATTCCGATGCCCACCTCCCCCGTCGACGACAACAACAGCGAAGAGGCTGATGCACCCGAGAAGAGCGGAACGCTCAAGTGGGTTCTCGCGTGCGCAGCATCGTGGGCGCTCGTCGCGGTGTTCATTGCCGTGCTCGTCATTGCCTGGTCGCACCTGGGGGCCAGCGGCCGTATCCAGGAGGATGCGAAGAGCCGCGCCGAGACCGCCCAGAATGAGCTCGACACGGCCCGCTCGACGCTCGAGTCCATCAACCAGCAACTCCAGGAGGCCACCAAGTGAGCGCTCCCGCACCCCTGCGTGCCGCGACCGTCGCGGGCGCCATCCTCGCCACGGCGTTCATCGTCCTCTCAGCCATCGTCGGGGGCATTAACGCGTGGCGCACACACTCTGCATCCACGTACGAGGCACAGGCTGAGCAGGCCCAGTCCGACAAGGCCACGGTCGATCAGCAGATCACGGAGGCAAAGGCCGCGCTGGATGCCGCCACCGTGCGCAAGGATGCTGAGAGCTGGTGCGACTCGATCACGCGCGAATCCGCGGCGTCGATCCGAGACTCACTCAAGACCTACGATTCAGCGACCCAGGCCACCAAGGACGCGATCCACGAACAGTGCCCGGCGAAGGAGACCCTTGCTCAGGTCCACCGCTCCAACAAGGACGCTGACTTCACCATCGCGATGGGCGAATGCACAACCGATCAGGTGACGACCACGGTGAACGGCACGCTCACTCTCAAAGATTCTTCCCCGATCGCCTCGCTGGGCGCGCTCGATGTGGAGATCAACGGGTTTACCGCGGACAAGGGGAAGAACCCCAGCCCCAGCTCGCCGTACCAGGGCACGACGACGATCACGTTGACGCCCGGGTCGCCCGCCACTTTTACGCTGTCGATTCCTTACGATCCTGGGATGTCCGACAAGACCGAGTGCGGCGCGACGATGACCAGCTGGTGGCCCTCCAACCTGTGATAGGCGGTGAATCCCGTCACCGCACCAATTCCAATTTTTTCAACTCGCATAGAATTGGGGAGACACAGTGAAAGGAGTCTCCCCGTGAGCACCCCCACCCCCGGCCTGCCCGAGAATCCGGCTGGCTCCCCCATTCCTCCCGCCGGTCAGATGCCGGCTGGTACGAACCCCGCAGTCGCTGCGGCCATGCCGACGTTCACTCCGCTGACCGAGCCCCGCCCGCGCGCGACGGGCGGCCAGATTGCCATCGCCGTGATTACGTCGATTCTCGTCGTCCTTTTCGCCTTCACGACCCTCATGGCTGCCGGCATCTACTCCATGAAGAGCAAGGACCTCACCGAGACCCAGGAAGAGCTCAGCACCGTCCAGCAGGAGCTTCAGGAAGCGCAGGAGGCCGCCAAGTGAGTGAGAACAACATCCCCACGCCCGAGGCAACCACCCCGGCGCCCGTGACGGTCGCGACCAAGGCCCCGAAGAGCAAGGGACTGTCGATCTACAACCGCGTCGCGCTCGTCCTCCTCCTCATCCTCGTCATCGCGACGACCACCCTGTTCACCTTCGCCGTCCAGAAGACGAAGGCACAGAAGGATATGCAGGCTGAGATCCAGATGGTCGAGGAACAGACAGCTGCACTCGCCGCCCCGGCGTGGTGCAAGCAGGTGACCCCAGACAACGTCGACAAGATCGACGAGCTCTTCTCCGAGTACAAGGGGATGTCCTCGGCCTCTCAGGAAGCTGTGAAGAAGGAGTGCAAGGATCGCGTCGAGACCGTCGAGCTGCTGAAGACCCACAGCGGCAAGGAAGCATTCAAGGTGGACCCCACCTGCGCTCTTGACGACGCTCAGACCACGGTGCACTGCACCGTCGACATCTCGCCCGCCAGCGACACGATGAAGAACAAGCTCGCGGCCTACCCGACGACCGACCTGACGCTGCAGATCTGGTTCGACGATTCGCAGTTTGTTCTCGGCACCCCCGATCACGTCGTCGATGACGTCGCGACTGCGACGATGACGAACGGCGAGAAGGTGACCGTCGAATTCACGACGCCCTTCGATCCGAGCTGGGGCGACAAGTTCGGCGTCGAGGTCACGGAGTACTTCCCGAACGCGTGAGTCAAGCATTCTGATCTGACGCGCTGGTCCCGTCGCCCCTTTCCGGGCGGCGGGACCGCGTGTATTCGCGTCCAGCGGGCGTACGGGATGCATCCCCGCCGACGCCCGCCACGGCCTCGTTCAGGCACTCAGTAGTGCTCGTGAGAGTCGTATCCACGCAGCCGATCCAGCTCTCGCCGCTCCTTCTTCGTGGGGCGCCCGCTCCCCTTCTCACGCATGGCGACGGGGATGTGCACGCGCGGACGCTCGGGCGTGCGATCGTCGTAGGCCGTGCGCGCCTGCGGATAGGACACACGCTTGTTCAGCAGTAAATTGACCCCCAGGATCCGGTCGAAGCCCTCGATGCGCAGGCGCACCTCGTCGCCGACGCGCACCTTGTAGGCAGCCTTCACGGGCTCACCGTTGACACGCACGTGCCCGGCGCGCACGGCGGCCGTCGCCTGCGACCGTGACTTGAGCTGGCGGGTCGCCCACAGCCACGTATCGACGCGCACGGCCGACGAGGCGAGGGCACCCGCGGGGATAACGACTTCTTCGGGGGGCTCACTCATCGCGACCGCCTAGTTAATTCGGCGGATGCGCTTCTGGTGGCGGGGCGTCAGGATAATCGCAACGAGGGCGCACAGGATCGGCATGCCGATCAGCATGCCCAGCAGGGCTCCCCAAGGAACGATGGGGCGCAGCGTCGTCGTCAGCGTCGGGAAGATCCCCGAATTCGCGAAGGTGATGACTGCGAGCACGCCCACAACGAGGCCGGAAAGCACAGCCGTCGGAATCGCGTTGAGCGCAAGCACCACGCCCTGCCACGTGGTGACGTGGCGGCGCATCGCGGGAGCGGCGCCGATCGCATCGAGGGTGTCGAGGTCCGGGCGCATATCCGAGGAAGACAGTGCCACCACGAGGGCAACCGTCGCCGCAGCAGCGACGACAGCAATCAGGGCGGCAACGTAGGGAAGAACCAGCGACCGCATCGTCGGAGCGATCACCTGGGCGGAGGCACCGGGGACCTGGCGTGCGATCGTCGTCTGGAAGGTGGGCGCGTCCACCGGATTCACCGGCTTCTCGACGGTGAGGAGCTCGCCGAGCGGAACGGCGCGCAGACCGAGTGCTTCGGAAGCCTGCGGGGACAACACCATAACGTTGATGCGCGTGAGGGGCGAAGCAGGGAAGGTCATCGTCCTCTGCACGAGGGCGTCCGGCAGGTCGTCGTCGGAAGCGCCCGCGGCCTTGGCGGCAGCAATCGCCGACATGTCGAGGCTGCGCAGGTCGGCCTGGCCGGCACCGTTAATCAGCTTCGGATCGGGCACTAGGACGCCACCGGCGTTCAGGGTGGCGATCGCTCGGACCATGTCGTCCTCGTTCAGGTAGCCGGCCTCGCGCAGGTAGGTGCCATCATCGACGATGTAGGCGACGTCGATCTCCGCCATCGTTCCCATGTCGTCGCGCATCGTGAGCGTCGATTTGTCGACGGGGTTCACGGCCTCGACCATGGTCTCCGGGCCGCCCGGGCCGCTGTTCCACGCCATGCCGTTCATGGTGGCGCTCGAGGTGACCGTGCGTTCCCCGTCAACGACCTGTTGGGCCGACTGAAGCAGGTTGCGGGTACGCGTCACCGAGTCGGTCTTATCGACAGCCGAGAGGAACACCTGCCCGCGCTGTCCCGCGTGCGGGCGCGAATTCCAACCGGCCTCGTTCGACGAGGACAGGGTGATGAGCAGGCCGCACGCGACGAACACGGTCGTCAGGATCGAGGCCATGGCAGGGAACGTGCGGTGACCGTTGCGCACGGCGTCGCGCAGCGCCAGCCGCATGCTCATCGACGCACGACGATTCGGGGCGCGCCAGCGGGTGAAGATGTAGGGGATCGACCCGATGAGGCCGGCCTCGAGCAGGCCGACGCCAACGACGAGGGCGAGCACCCACCCGCGCCAGGCGGCGATACCCAGCAACGGGAGTCCGGCCAGCAGCGCCATGGGGTAGATCATGCGACGACGCACGAGGCGGGAGGGCTCCCACACGCGCCCGCCGATGACCGCGGACGTATTGATGTGCGACGAGGTGTGCGCCGGCGACACCGACGCCATGAGGGACAGCAGAATCGGCAGGAGCGCCGACAGGGCCAGCGGCCACCACGGCACGATGCCAATGCCGAGGCCCGACCAGATACCGATGCCCACCATGCCGCACGCGGACAGCGCGACTGAGACAAGCCCCGAGTGCAGGCCGATGACGAGGCCGTGGGCGATCGTCAGGCGGCGACCGTCGGACTGGTCGCCGCCGTTGGCAACGATCATTGCTGCCGTTCGCATGACCGATCGCTGGGCGACGGTGTAGAGCGGCGAGATGAGCAGGATCATCTCGGTGAGGATGAGGAGGATGCCTGCGACCAGTAGAAGGTACTGCCAGGGGTTAGCAGCTCGACTGTTTTGGGCGACCTCGTACTGAGCGAACTGGGCGGGCAGAGCCGAAGCGTCCGGCGGATCAGCGAGTACCTGTCGCGAGACAACAGAGAATCCCGACTGGTTGATCTGACGAATATGGTCCCAGGTCACCGGAGTCGGGCCGGTGACGAACCAGGCGGTCTGCGTGCGTCCCGCCACCGCGAGACGGTTAATGTCGAGCGTACCATCACCGATGATCGCCCGATTCGTGCCGGGAATGATCTCGTCGATGACGACGCTTCCTGTGAGCGCCTGAGTGGTGCGATCCTTGGCGACGGTCAGCGACAGGGTGAGCGTATCGCCCACCTCGGCTTTGAGCGCCCGCGCGACGTCGTCCGAAATGACGGCGTGGTTCGAGGCGAGCGCACCGCTCTTTCCACCCGCATTCACGCGTGGGGCATCCAGCGTGGCTGTCTGGGTGCCGGAGTCAACCGTGTAGCCCGTTCCGTCCTGCGTCGTGAGGTGGAGTTGGTAGAGGGTGTCGACGGCGATCAGTTGGTCCCCCGCCGGCACCCAGTCGGTGAGGGTGCTCTGGGTAACCGTCACTTCCTCGTCAGAGGCCGTCTTCGATAGAAAGTCGGCGGTGATGTCTTGCTCGATGGCCGTCGACGAGCGGTGCAGGGTGACCGCCTGGACGTCGGAACGGTGGCCGAGCCACGACGAGGCCTGGTAGCGCTGGGAGGTCGTCACGTCCCAGAAGGTGATCGCGCCGATCGCGATAATGATCGGCAGTGAGATGAGAAAAACCGCTGTCAGCGTGCGCCCCAGGCTTTGGCGCGCATCACGAGAGGCGATGCGGAGTACTACTCCCCATCGCCTCATTCGTGTGTTGAGTCGACTCATCAGATCCTTGGTGCAGTGTCAGCCAGCAGATCCCTCAGCGAGTCTCCGCGCGAGCGGTCGACGATGCGACCGTCGCGGAGGAAGACTGTGCGGTCCGCCCATGCGGCCATTCGGGCCTCATGAGTAACGAGGATACCGGCTGCACCCGCATCAATGTGGTCACGCAACACCAACATGATCTGGTCGCTCGTGTGCGAGTCCAGCGCACCCGTCGGCTCATCCGCAAGAATGACCGAGCGGTTACCCACAAGGCCTCGGGCGATCGCGATGCGCTGACGCTGACCACCCGAGAGACGCTCGGGGAAGCGATCAGCGAGCTCGGCGACGCCGACCTCTTCGAGGGCAGCCATGGCAGCCTCGCGCACCTTCGACGGGCTGACCCCATCCAGTTGCAGCGGCATCTCAACGTTCTCGAGGGCCGACAGGGACGGGATCAGGTTGTAGTCCTGGAAGACGTAACCGATGGAACGGCGACGAACCTCAGCACGGTGAGCCGCATCCATCGTGGCCATATCGACGCCGTTAATGAAGACACTTCCGTGCGTCGGACGCTCCAGTCCGCCAGCGATCGACAGCAGGGTCGACTTGCCGGATCCAGAGGGGCCCATAACAGCGAGAAGCTCGCCGGGGGCGACCTCAAGGTCGATCCCGTCGAGCGCTCTCACTCGGACGCCGTCGGCGCCGAACTCATGTCCGACACCCGCCATCCTGATCGGTAGCGGCACAGGCTGGCTCATCGCACCCCGGCACGCTCCGAAATGCCGGCTTCTGTCTGAGCCCAGTTCATCGAGCGGCCCTTCGCAGCGGCGAAGGCGGCACGACGAGCGGCCTCAGAAACGGCACCGGACTCGATGTGATCGAGCCAGTTGAGCTCGGCCTCGAGGTCGAAGATGTGACGCTCCAGGATGAGCTTCCATGCGAGCTCACCCTCGTCGGCCGAAGCCTTCAGGCGGGTGACGTCACGCAGGGAGCCCAGGGTTGAGCGTCGCTGGGTCTGGATCATGGCCTCGACGTCGACCGTGGGGTCGGCGGCGGCCACGGCGAGCTTCATGACGAGCTCATCGCGTTCGGGATGTTCGCGGGGAACGGGGGTGGACCACCAGGCGTTGAGGACGTCGCGGCCGGCATCAGTCAGCTCGAAGACCTCGGAATCACGGCCGGCGTTGGTCTCGGCGTGAGACACAACCTGGCCGTCGCGCTCGAGGCGCTGCATCGTCTGGTAGACCTGGCCGATATTCAGCGGCCATGCTCCGCACGTCTGCTCCTCGAACATCTGCTTCAGGCGGTAGACACCGGCGGGCTGCTGCGCAACAAGCGCCAGCAGGGCATTGCGAACCGACATAACTCTCCGTTCGTTGTCTGGACGTGTAGACGATCGTGGTTGAACAGTATCTATCGTACGCGAATTTTGCTCTTAGAGCGGGGAATTGGCGGTGGGTTACCTAACAAAAAGCCTACCGGCCGGTTAGACAGGAGTCCCCGAATTTTCGCGCTATATCGCAGATATTGACCGCTATACCAATTTAAGTGTCAACCACATTGCAGACGCCATTCAAGGGTTTTTCAGCGACATTTCAGCGCTTCCCTACTCAGGCGGTCAGACCCCTCGAAAGAGAGGACGATGAGCGTCCAAAACCAGGAAAAACGGCACAACCAGGCCGACTGACCGGCAGGACAGAAATAATTTGTCACCCAACGTTCTCAGACTGTGAGATCTGCAGTTCAGGAGTTGGACTACTCGGACAGAACATCCTCGATATCTTCCCAGAGCACCCCCGGAGATGAAGGCGCAGCAACCGCCCAGAACTCACCATCCGCGCTTGCCAGCAAGGGCATCTCGTCGGGGTACAAGTCAGCGAATTCAACGCCGGCCAGCACCTCGCAGACCTCCTCGCTGGTGGCGACCAATCGCCAGCTCTCACCCTCCAGGCTCGGGTAGGACGCCGCATCGACGACCCGCACGGCAAGGCCCACCCACGCGTCATCCGCGACGTCCGCCCAGAAGGTCCCCGTCGCCTCGTCGACCTCGACATCAATCACCTCGGCAATCTCGCGAGCGTCCTTGGGCACCTCCACGAGTATTTCCGTCACCTCCGCCCGTTCGAGGGCACCGAAGAGCGTTGCCGGCACCGCCGTCGGCACAATCCCCTCGCCGGAAGGCTCACCGATAGCGCTGAGCTCGAAGAACGTGTCGCGCAGCTGCGCGGAGTCGATGGCCCACACCGAGACCATGTCATCCTCACCGGCGTACAGTCCCCCGTCGTCGCATCGCAACACCGCGGCAGAGTGCGGGCCAACGAAGAAGGTGGATCGGCGGCACCCAGCCGGAGCGACGACCCAGGCGGTCAGCACCTTCGTCGCCTGCGAGAACGCCTGAAGGAGAGCAGCGAGGTGCGGGACGGGAGTATCACCAACGACAAGGCCCTGGCCGCGCAGCAGCTCAACGAACGGATACTTGGGGTCAGTCAGGAGTCCGTCGGCGTATGAGCGCAGCGCCTCGCACTCGAGCCCGCTCATATCGAAGACGACGCCGTCCTCCGTCTCGTAGGCGTTGATCATGATTCCTCCTGCGCTCTCAGGTCGGTGCCGCGCACGGCTTTAAAACGAGGACAACGCTACGACATGCGCACCGACTGCGCGCGCGGACGACGGGGACCGCAGCGCGTGCGGGAGGCTACACTGGGAACGACTAGGAGGATTCACCGATGAACACCCCGCTTCCCGACGAGAACGCCCCAACCTCGTCCCCGATTCCGACCCTCACGCTTCCGACGGGCGCCCCCATCCCCGCGCTCGGTTTCGGCACCTACAAGGTCGCACCCGAGGACACCTACGACGCGGTGAGCCGCGCCCTCGAGGTCGGGTACCGCCACATCGACACCGCTCAGATGTACGGCAACGAGGCCGAGGTCGGGGCGGCGCTCGAGGCATCGGGAATCCCGCGCGAGGACCTGTTCGTCACGACGAAGGTCGACAACTCCAACCACGAGCCCGATCGGGCAGCCGCATCCATCCGGCGCTCCCTCGAGGACCTGCGCACCGACTACGTCGACCTCCTCCTCGTGCACTGGCCACTGCCCACCCTCTACGGGGGCGACGTCGCCCTGCCCTGGCCCGCCCTCGAGGACGCCTTCAACGCAGGCGGCGCACGCGCGATTGGCCTGTCGAACTACGAACGCGAGCACGTCGAGGCCGTCCGCACCATCGCCACTGTCACCCCGCACGTCCTCCAAGTTGAATCCCACCCCTTCTTCCCCAACGCCGACCTGCGCGCCTACACCCAGGGGCTCGGCATGGTGTTCGAGGCATGGTCCCCCTTGGCGCGCGGACGCGCGGTCACCGACCCGACGCTCGTCGACATCGGCGCGCAACTCGGAGTGGGCCCGACGCAGGTCGCGCTGCGTTGGGCGCTGGATCGCGGCCACGTTGTCTTTCCCAAGACCCTAAGCCGCGAGCGCATGGCCGCCAACTTCGACGTGTTCTCCTTCTCGCTGGATCCCGAACAGACCGCGCGCATCGATGCCCTCGACGCGGGCGAAGCCGGTCGCATGGGGTCGCATCCGGCCACGATGGACCGACTCTAAGGACGGGTACGATACAGGTATGGCTTCCAAGCTCACGCGCGCCGACCGCGCCATCGTCCGACTGGCCGACGGCACCGTCAAACAGCAGAACCTCCTCACGGGCACAGAGGTGTGGACCGTTCCGGGCCGCGGCAACCGGCCCCTCACCGCGCCGCACACGGACCACAACCCGATCGACCACGAGGCCGACGGGCACCACTGCGCCTTCTGTTCCGGCCGATACCTCGAGACCCCGCCCGAGAAGTCGCGCCTGGTGCGCCACGAGGACGGGTCTTGGGAGCAGCTGGACGCCCTCGGCGCCGATCAGCTCGGTGACACGGTCGCCGAGTTCCGACGCATTCCTAACCTCTTCGAGATCGTCTCCTACAACTACTGGCATCTCAACCACGGGCACGTCCCTTCCGAGGAAGACCGTCGCCGCATGGCCCACTACCTGGCCTCGGACGCGGGCTACGAACATGTCATGAACGTCGTCCGCTCACGCATGTTGGCCTCGGGCATGAGCGAGGGCGAGTTCGCGGCCACCAGCGAGACCGCGCGCCTGCAGTCCGCCAACGGCTTCTTCTCCGGCGGCCACGACCTCATCATCGGCAAGCGCCACTTCGTCGACGGCGCCACCGAGGCCCACCAGCTGGCCGGGTCCGGCACCCTCACCCCCGACGAGCACGAACAGTACACCGCGTACACGGCCCGCTCGATGCGCGACCTGTACGACCTGGATCCCGCCGTGCGCTACGTCGCGACGTTCCAGAACTGGCTGCGCCCCGCGGGCGCGTCCTTCGATCATCTGCACAAGCAGCTCGTCGCGATCGACGACATGTCCGTGCAGACTGAGGCCGAGCTGGAGCGCCTGCGCGCCCAGCCCGACATCTACGACCAGATCTTCACGGTCGCGGCCACGCGCAAGCTCCTCATCGCCCAGAACGAGCACGCCGTCGCCCTGGCCGGTTTCGGCCACCGTTTCCCCGGCATCGCGATCTGGCCCCTGGGCGAGCCGAAGAACCCGTGGGAGGTCAGCCCCGAGGCCATGCGCGGGATCTCCGACATCCTGCACGCCGCGCACGCTGCGACAGGCGTGGAGGTGCCCGCCAACGAGGAGTGGTACCACCGCCCGCCCACCGTGTCCACGCCCATGCGCTGGCGCATCCTGCTCAAGTGGCGCATCTCGACGCTCGCGGGTTTCGAGGGTGGAACGCGCATCTACCTCAACACGATCGACCCGTGGAAGGTCGTCGAGCGCACCGTGCCGCGCCTCCTCGAGCTGCGCGAAGCGGGCCTCATCGCTCCCATGCGCATCGGAGAGGAATGCAAAGTCAGCCCCGCAATGCTGCGAGGCTGACTCCGAAATGTTGCGTCCGGCGGGGATTACTCCTCGCCGTCGCTCGAATCCTCGTATCCCGCGTCGGTCGCGGGGTTATCCGCGGGTGCCGGCTCCGGTTCAGCATCCTGCGTGCCCGGATCCGTCGCGGGGTCGGGAGTGCTCGGCGTGGTCGGCGACGGGGAGGCCAACGCCGAGGACCACGTGGCCAGCCACGCGCTCATCGCGTCGAGGGAGCCAACGGTCTCGTCGGCGACGATCGGGTCGCCGGTGATGCCCATCAGCCAGCCTGCCTTCGTGTCGGCGGCGAGCACGCCATCGATCGGGTAGACGGCGCCCGTCGTCGCCAGGGAGCGCTGCGCGGTCTCACCCTGCAGCCAGGCGATCAGGGACTCTGCGCCGTCCGACGCGGGCGAGGACGTGGACGCCGCATACATGATGCGAGCGATGCACGTCGACGAGATTGCGGTTCCGTAGGAATCGGCTCCCGTGTTCGTCGCCGCCGCGGCCGCCAGCGAGCGCGGGGCCACAATCAGCGGATACGCGCCGGAAGAACCCGCGGAGGCACCCACGGCCTCGGACAGGTACCCTTCGGACACGTGCGCGCCGGCCGTCCACGCGGCGATGGCGCCACCCAGGGAGGAATCCACGCGCGGGTTGAGGGACTGCGCGAAAGACCCCAGTCCCTCGCCCGTCTGCGCGGCAGCCTCCTGCACGAAGGCGCGGCCCACCGACGACGAGGCCGGGTCCGGGACCGTTAGCAGCGCGCGGATACGCGGAGAGGTCAGATCGCCGAACGAGGTCGGCAGCGGGCGGCCGTTCGCACTCATCCACGACTTGTCGGCGATCACGCATACGTCGTCGCGCCCGTAGGCGATCGCCGCAGCTGCACCATCCACGACCGTGCCGGCAACCGTCGCCGTATCCTGAGGCGCCGAAGCAGCGATCGTGCCCGCCGCGGTCGCCTGCAGAGCATCCGCGCCGTCCAGACCGAGCACCACGTCCGCGCCCGCCTTCGACAGCGCATCCACGCCGTCCACCGGCACCACCGCAACCGTGAAGCCCGTCGTCTTCGTGAACTCCTGCGCGGTCTCCATCGGCAGCTGCGCGCCACCCACCAGGGCGACGGTGACCGTGCCCGAGCCGCTGCGCGGAGTGGGGGCGTCGATCGTCCCGTGCCCGGCCGTCCCCGCGGAAGCACGGGCGCTCTGGCCCGGAACGATCGGCGAGGCAAACGGATCCCGAGGCGCACTGGAGGACACGGACGGCGTACAAGCCGCCACCGTCGTCGCCGCAACAACGAGGGCCGACAACGCAAAAACAGAGCGGGCGCGAGCCATAAGGAATCCTTCAGACGGGAACACTACCGTCCAAGCATAAGACAGGGCACCTGTGGGCCTCGCGCAAGAGCGCCGCGTGGGGCATCATGGAAGCGTGCGCACGCGCACAGGGACAACCACCCCCGACGCCAGGAGGCAACCATGGACACAGCCACCATCGAAAAGGTCGCCACGACCGTCGTCATCGCCGGAGCGGCCTTCGCCGCCTCCAAGCTCTTCGAAGCCGGCTGGAAGGTCGCCACCGGACGCCCCATCCCCGCCGAAGACTCCGACGACGTCACCATCGCATCGCTGGTCCTCTTCGCAGCCACCTCCGCCGCCATCGCGGCCGTCGCCCAGCGCTACGCATACAAGGGCTCCCAGAAGTGGCTTGCCCCCAAGCTCGAGGCCCGCTTCGGCGCACCCCAGCTGGAGGCCTGAGCGCCGCACGCCGGCGCCCCTCCCCTACGCTTAGACGAGCGGCAGGAGGGGCCCCAGGTCCGTGCGCTCCCCCGACGCGCTGACCCGAGAGGTGGCCACGGCCTCGTCCCACGTGAGAAGGCCGCACGCGAGCGACAGCCACGTGCGTGCGTCGGTCTCCACCACGGCGGGCGGCGTACCGCGCCGATGCGTCGTGCCCGGCAGAATCTGCACGGCACCGGCGGGAGGAACACGCACCTCGACCGCGCGGCCGGGATGCAAGATGCCGAGCTCCTCGAGGGTAAAGCGCACCGCCGTCAACACCACCGCGCGCGCAGGCTCCTCGCCACGCTCCACTGCGCCGCGCCACGAACGCAGCGCCACCATCCCCTCACCGGGGTCAATCCGTCGTTTCACCATGACCCGATTCTACGCGGCGCCGCCACCCCACCCCCGGGCGTGCATTCCGACCGCCTTGTCAGGCACAATGGATACATCACTTCCGACGAGAGGCCACCCGTGACCGACATCGCTTCCCTGATTACGCTACGTTCGATCCTCGACATCGAGATCGCACGCAGCTACCAGTGGGACGCGGCCACCATCATCGCAGTCTCCGGCGTTGACCGAGCCGGCGACCTCACGACCCGCATCGTCGAATATCCCGGAGCCCTCGCAGACATCGCCTCCGAAGGCTTCTCCCCCCACTCCGCCGCAGGACACGCGCTCTCCCACGAACTCCACGACGCCATCCAACGCCGGGTGCGCCTATGGATCGCTGAAATCCCCACCGAGCAGCTCCCGCGCCTGCGTGAGGCCCTCGGCGACGACCTCATCCACGAGGCCGGCCAACCGCGCGACGGCTACACCCCCATCGCCCTGTCCCCCCTCGAGCTGCTGGAGCACTGGGCGGCCGGCACCGACGAGCAACGCGAATTCATGCGCGTCGCCATGGCCGGACTCGACACGCTCACAACCTCGTCGCATGCCACCTACGCCTCGCGGGCCGTCGGCGCCTCCATCATCGAACGCTCCGCGTTCCTGCGACTGTGCCGCAACCCCAAGTTCATCGCCTACGTCGTCGTCCTCGTCTACTCGATGGCGCGAGCCCTGCCCGTCATGTACGTCCCCGACTTCCGGGGCGACTGGCGCGTCCTGTGGGCCATCGACATGATCACCGCCATCCCCTACACGTGGGGCCTCATCGAGATGGTTGCCGGCCAGAAACTCTGGCACCGCGTCGTCGGAGCCATTACAGCAGCCGTCACCTTCCTCGCACCCTACGTGTACTTCCTCATGTACGGACGCCACGCTCCCCCGGGCGTATGGACCGCCATCGCGCTGATCTTCTTCGGTGGCATCTTCCTCGAAGTATTCCGCTACCAGCGCGACCGCGCCGTCAAGAAGGGCCTGGCAGAGCAGCTGTAGGCACGCCGTTACAGCGGAGGCCGCTGGCGTTCCAGGCACTGTCGGGCCCAACCGCCTGCTGGGCCGGGCTACTTTGCGCGCCCCACGGGTGTTCCGGGCGTTGTCGGGCCCGACCGCCTGCTGGGCCGGGCTGCTTTGCGTGCCCCACGGGTGTTCCGGGCGCCGCAGGGCCCGGCCTCGTTCCTCTGCGGTCCACCCCTACCCTCGCGTGACATGACCGCATGTTTGTTGATAGGACTCGCATAACGACGTCCCCCGAGCGCAATGCCCGGGGGACGTTCTCGTATTCGTTCGTGGCGGGAAGCTTACTTGTCCTCGCCGGTTGCCGTGCGGATAAAGCCGGCAATCATGAACCAGCCACCGCCAACCCAGAACAGGATCAGAGTCCACAGCGGCTGCACCGGGTAGACGACGACCATGTACGCGCAGGCCACGATCCACGCGGCCGCACCGATGATGTTCGGGATCTGGAAACGCTTCACACGCGCCGGGTGCGTGTAGTGCAGCGGGACCAGCGTCATGATCGCCAGGAAGATCGTCGCGGCGATATTGACCCACGCAGGAGTCTGAAGCACGTACATGACAATCGCAACGCAATTCCACGCCGCAGGGAAGCCCACGAAGTAGTTGTCGTTCGACTTCTCTCCGTCGTTCGCATAGCAGAACACAGAAGACACGATGATGACGACCATCATGATGACCGGAAGCGGCTTAGGCCCAAACGGCAGGTACATCGCCATGAAGAGCGCGGGCAGGAACGTCCACGTCAGGTAGTCGACGAGGTTGTCGACGACGCCGCCGTCAAACCAGGGAATGACCTGACGGACTCCGACCTTACGGGCCAGCGTACCGTCGACACCGTCAACGATCAGGGCTATGACGAACCACAGCCACATCATGGGGATGTTGTTATCGAGCATCGCGAACAGAGCGAGCGTCGCCCACGCGAGCCCGGAAATCGTAAACGCGTGCACCGCCCAGGCAGCGATCACGCGGCCCAGGCTCGGTTTGCTGGCACTCTCAGACGAGGCCGGGGCCTGCTCAGTTGTAGTGGGGACGTTTTGCTCAGGCACGGAAGGCTCCTGTGGTGGCGGATAATTTCCGCCCTTAGTATGCCAAAGAATGGCGGGGTCTTGGTAGTACCTCGACCACATGGCACGCGTTCGGAGCGTTCTCACAGAATCCGGTGGGCACTGTTCCTATCCGCCATGACAATGTTTCATGACGCTTCGCACCGGTACTCGTTGGTGACTGTAGTATTCGCTCCCATGCGCGGGGGTGCGCCCACCAGCTCGCTTGCGTACGCTCAGGACCAGCAGTTGCCAGTCTGGACCCTTTGATGCGCACGCAGTCCTGCTAATCCGCACGTGGGCCCGATGACCTGCGTGTGGGCGGCGCCGCCCACACGCATATTCAACGGTTTACGTGAGCATTAAGGGGTTAACGTGCGAGATAGAGGGTTACCGCTCGCAATAGCGGGTTCGCACACGAGCATGCACGCTACGCCAGGCATCGTTGTGTCCAAATCGCAGACCACTTCGCCCACAGCAGCCCATATTCGGCACTTTTCTCCGAGGTGATCTGCACTTTGGGCGTCACACCACCTCGAGTGCTGACCTCACCGCCACCCGATTGGGGGAATTGCACGACATGAGGGTCCAACACGCCGGCGACACGCTGTGCGACGACCTCGTGTCGTGCAAACCCCCCACCACTGGCGGTGTGGAGGGCGCCGGAAGGACGTACACCCGACCGGAGCGCCAGCAAGCGCGAAAAAACTCGCCCAGCACGGCCCCTCTAGCGGCTATTCCGCGAAAAAACTCGCCCAACAAGCACAAAACACCAAATTTGGGGTGTTTTCAGCGCGCAGGGCGAATTGTTTCGCGCTTTCGCGATCACACAATGCCGCAGGGCGAATTTTTCGCGCCCAAATGAAACCGACACCACCTTTGCTTGCTCCTTCGCGAGCACGCATGAAACCGGCAACACCTTTGCTCACCCACAATGCCGCAAAATCAAGCATTTCGTGCGAGCAAAGGTAACAGCGGTTTCACCTCACCGCAAAGACCGGGCCGCAAAGGTGTCAACGGTTTCAGCCCGGCAAAGCGTTGCACCGAATAGGCAAGTAGTGCAATACCCCTGAGGAACGCAATCACGGAGGTGAGAGCCCGTCCCATAATTCCGCATGCAATTCCAACTCAGCCCAACCCCGTCTCAACGCAGAATCCGCAGAATTCCAACGATCAGACTTCAGACCATGAAACACGTCCGAGGGAATTGCATGCGAAATTGCTGGGGCGGCGGGGCCTGGCCGGGCTTCGAGACAACGCGCCGAGCGAAGCTCGCGGCGCGGACGGCTCGCGGGCGGGCCGCCACCCAC
>ERZ809296.1847-NODE-1847-length-22631-cov-50.605732_pt1 | contig 22631 bp, 26 predicted proteins | sample MGYA00520511_ERZ809296 | MGnify/ENA primary metagenome ERZ809296 (study PRJEB31576, sample SAMEA3212662) | Homo sapiens | biome: human-gut; feature: human gut; material: fecal | place: Sweden | collected 2012 ... | reverse complement strand
CCTCGTTGAGCAGGGAAACATCCTGAGGATAACGGATATTGGACGGCGCGCAGGTAGCGTCCACGATCATAGTGCCGCTGTTTCCGCCAGTCCCCGGCTGGCCGTCAGAATCATCATCGTCATCCTTTGATTCGGCCTCTTTGACCTGACGCTCCTTTGCGTCCCGCATGATCATCTCATTGATCTCACCCAGCACTTCCGGCGTCAGGCGCTTGCGGAAATAGTCGTACATAAGTCGCTGAAAGTCCTCCCGCTTGTCCATCCGGGTGCCGGTCAGGCCCTCGTCAGCATAGATGTCTACCAATTCCCAACCGTCATGCTCATCGATCAATCGGGTGTATGCCTTGATCTGGGCTGCGTAGGAATGAAGCTGGTCGGCGGAGTCGGAACTGACCCGGCAGTAGGCCGCCACCCGCAGCATATCTTTTGGCGTTGCCGTGGGGGCGATGATCTTAACATTACTCATGACAGGTCAACTCCTATCATAAAATCATGGAATGATGGTACAGACAATTAAATCATTCAAATAATTGACCGCTGCTTTTCGACTGTCGAAGCCGTTGATGTATATGGTGTATCCCCCGGTGGTAAATTTTTCGCCGTCCTCATAGCCGTGTCTTTCGGCTTCTGCGGCTGTCAGTATGCGTGCCTCAATTGTCCCATTTGGCAAGTATTTCTGTTCAGTATAGATACTGTATTCCATGGTATCTGCCCTCCTATCTTTTTTGGCAACGCAACCATATCACACTGCGGTGAGAATATCCAACACTATTCCCAAACAGTGCAGGGACGGTATTTCTCCACCGCCAGTCGCTTTGCTTTGGCCAGTTCGTTATCGGTCAGAAATCCATCTGCGGCCAACTTGTCCAGCAGGTCCACCGCCAGCAGGTACCGCAGTTCATTTTGTACATTCATCAGGCACACCCCTCCAGATAGTAGTCCTTGCCCTTCCGCTGGCGGATGAACCGCTCCACCTCCCGCAGACTGGATGTCTGGCGCATGGTGGGCAGGGCTGCCAGCATCTCCTCCCGGTACCGTTTCTGGCCCCGCTCATCCAGAATGGCAATGACACAGGTATCGGTCTCCGTGCGGATGGCACGTCCAAAGCCCTGGCGGAGCTTGATCTGCATCTCCGGCACAACGTCCGCCTGGATGTATTCCCGCAGGCTGTCGTAGTTCTCCCGTTCCTTTTCTTTCAAAGCGTCCGGGTAGGCGAAGGGTAGCCGGGGGATAACCAGCAGGGATACACAGTCTCCGGGAAAGTCAAAGCCCTCCCAGGCTGTGCCTGCGGCCAGCAGGACACTGCCGGGGCTGTCCTTGAACTGCTGAGTGGTGTGAAGGGCGTTGCGCCCCATGGTGAAGAGTTTCCACTTTAAGCCCTGCCGCTTCAGGCGTTCCTTCACGGCGGACATGGCGGCGTAGGAGTTGAACAGCACCAGAGCGTGGCCGTTGGCCGCATCCAGTAGGCCGCTGATCTCCTCTGCCAGCATATCGTAATATTCCGCTGTTTCCCGGCCATGCAGCCGGGGCGGAAATTGAGGCAGGTACAGCAGACAGTTAGCCTCGTAGTTAAAAGGGGATCGGGAGACGGACTCTCTCACCCGGCTGCTGCCTGTCAGGCCGGTCTCCTCTCTGAAATGCCGAAAGTCCGTTCCGATGGACATGGTGCCGGAAGTCAGCACCATTCCATGGGGTCTGCTCCACAGGGTGGTCCGAAGCTGGGCCGTCAGATCCGCCGCACTGGCACACAGCAGGGTATCCTGTTGCTCACCATTCATGGGGTAAAATACCATGTCGGGGTTTCCCTGATAGAAAAGAGAAAAGACAGAGGCTGTCTGCTCCAACTCCATCCGACCAGCCGAGGACAAGATCCGTCCCAGCTGCCGCTGGATGGTTTCCAGCACTTCGCAGGGCCCTTCCAGCAGGGGATGGTATTCCTCAAAGGGGGTGCAACCATCCCAAGGCCGGGAAAGCAGGTCCAGAAGTGGTTTGACGGCATCAGTGAATACTTCTGCCGCCAGAACATACCGTTCCTGGCGCAGCCTGCGGATCAGGTCCCGAATGTCATCCCCGGACAGTGTTTGCCCGAACATCTGCCGGGCAGTGTCAGGCAGCTTGTGTGCCTCGTCTATCACCAGAGCGCAGTGTTCCGGCAGAATGGGCTTCTTCCCGGTGCGCCGGTGGATGGCATCGGCCAGCAGCAGGTTATGATTGCAGATTTGGAAGGGAAAATAATTGGAGGAACACACCTCCATAAAATACCGATACCGGCATCCATCCCTGTGGCAACCGCAGATCTGGGGAACGCAAATACGCTCCCTGTCATAGCTGCTGAGATGGGCAGCCTCGTCAATATCCAGATGGTCCTTCAGGGATACGAGTGCCTGGGCTGCCTTGGGATTCTTCTTTGCAAAGTTGGCCCTGCGCAGCCGGTTCTCCAGACGAAGGTCGCAGACATAGTGGGCCTTGCCTTTTCGGATGACGGCCCGGATGGGTTCCTCCAGTTTGCCGTCTGCCATCAGCACCGCGGACAGCAGGGGCAGATACTCGTTCAACACCGCCCGCTGCAGGGCGATGCTGGAAGTGGAGATAATGATGGGCTGCTGTGCCAGCTTGCTGGCGGCACGATAGCGGTGAACCGCGATCCCGGCCACCAGATAGGCAAAGGTCTTTCCGATGCCGGTCCCGGCATCACACAGGGCGATGCTGCCGTCCAACATTGCCTCCAGCATCCGGTGGCTCAGCAACAGCTGTTCAGAGCGTTCCTTCATGCCCTGGGCAGGCAGCAGTTCTTTGAAAATGTGGTCGATATCCTGATGGGCATTTTTCCTGTTATCCATATCATTCATGTTGTAAAATCCCCTATTATAAAAGATTATAAAAAAGTTATCTTTCGTTCTTATCGCATTCGTCCTCGCCCCCCGATAAGATTGGGAACAATACGGAGCTACTTCCGGCAAGAAGTACCACGGGCGATCTACCTGGGGCCTCTACTGCTTTCAACTCCAGGGCAGCGCCGCCTGTCTTACGCGCAGGCCAAGCAAGGTGTCTCATTATGAACCCCAAACAGAGTCATTGCTGGGCGGCCTGCCAAAGCCGCCCCGAACACAGGCTGGATCGCTCGCCGGGAAGGGCTTTCACTCCTCCTCCGGGTCGTGGCGCGCGCTGCTCGTTGCTCGTCTGTCCGGGTGGTTCTCCGTACTGCTGATATGAATTTTTCAAGGTTCCGTGGGGCTGCTTCAGCGCAGTCCCGTCAGGAGGCAAATTGGGCCAATATGCGGTTCATGGTTTCCAGGTCATCTCCCGAAAGAGAAACAGACAGGCGCCGAAGGAGGTCCGCCTGCTTTGCAGTCAGGCGTTTGCTGTCCATCCGGTACCAGTCCGCGACCCGGACCCCGCCGCCGTGGCGGCCGCATTTGGTTTCGATGGGATACTGGAGTGTGAGCTCACCGATGTCCCGGCGGATCGTCCGCTCACTGACACCGAACTCAGACGCCAAATTTTCCACGGTGTCCTGCCGCCTTTGGCAGAGGACTTCCAGCAGCCGCTGGCGCCGTTCACTTGCGTTCACTCCAATATCCCCCCTTTCTCGCTTCCTCTGTGTAGAGCCTAAGTGTTAATCCGGTCAGTCCTTGTCCGGGTTAAAAAATTTCTTTGAAAAAAATAAAAAGGCCGGAGCAAGCTGGACAAATCCAGCTTTGCTCCGGCCTTAGTGGTGGCGTTCAGCCCCGGTGGTCAGTCAGCAATGCCTTTGCTATTCTTATGTTTTGTACGCTCATTTCGCTGGCGCGCTTTGGAGCGTGTCGTTTCCCCGGTATCAAGATTACCGATGAATACACGGCTGCATTTCGGACACTGGACACTGATCTGGACACTTGCGCGTCCGTCAGACAACACCTCACCCTTTAAACACCACGGACAGATATATGCGTTTTCAAATGCTTGTGCCGTCATCGGCCATCACGCCCCCTTAAATGATTTCTTCTTTTGTCTGCTTTCCTCTTGACAAAATGAGTAGTTATATCATAAACTATGAGTAGTTCAAACTACGCACTCATTATACCTGACCTAATCATCTGTGTCAACATCGTTGAGTAATTCTAACTACACATTTTAGAAAGAGGGGCGATTATCAAGATGACCTTTGGTGAAAAGTTTAAAGCGGAACGAAAAAAGAGAAATCTCACACAGCAGCAGACAGCAGAGGGCCTTGGCCTGACCCGTAAAATGATCACGCTCTATGAAAGCGGACAATCGTATCCCCGGTCCGAAAAAGCATATAAAAAGATAGCCGACTTCTTTGAAGTCGACCTGAATTATCTGATGGGACGGGATGAAGCTTTTGTTGTGCGTGCCGCAGAGCAATATGGAAGCCGGGGAAAAAAGCAGGCACAGGATTTGATAGACGATATGAGCGGCCTGTTTGCAGGTGGTACGCTTTCTCCCCAGGACGAGGATGCCTTAATGAAGGCCCTTCAGGATATTTATTGGGAGGCCAAGGCCAGAAACATTGAAAAGTACACGCCGAAAAAATATAAAAAACAGGATACGTCACAGGGGTGAGTCCGTTCTTTTGGACAGGCTGTCAGGTATCATGAACTTGGAGGCATAGTTGGCATATTTGCTTTTATACACGCACGATAAGGGGGCTGAACTTTTTAATGCTGCTTCGAGCTGAGATCATCCATCAAAAAGCAAATGAATTAGTAAGGGCGTGTGGTACACGAGATACGCTCCGCATTGCGCGGGAGATTGGGATCTATGTCCGTTTCGTTGATGGCCTTGAGAATCTGCTGGGTATGTATACCTATCGACATAAGGAGCGCCATATTATTCTCAGTACCCGCATGGAGGATATGGTCACTCAAATGGTCTGCGGTCATGAGATCGGGCATGATACCTGCCACAGGGACGAAGCAAAACGGCGTGACACGCTGCCCGAATTTGTTTTATTTGACATGAGGACTTCCATGGAGTATGAGGCGAATGCGTTCGCCGCGCACCTTGTGATCGATGACACTGCGCTTATCGATGGGATGAAGCAGGGATATGATGTGGTGCAGCTGTCTGCTATGATGGGGACAAATATCAACCTCATGCTGATCAAGCTGAATGAGTTGAATCGAATGGGTTGGGATCTGAATCTGCCGTATGTGCCTCATTCTGATTTCCTGAAGAATATCAGTGCTTTGGGTTAGGGCACCTGATTTGACATTCCTTCAGCTGAAAATGTGTAACTGATTATTCGCCTCGGAAAATAAAGAAAGGCGGGAAGGAAATCTGCGACCGAATTGTTCACGACGCCTACACCATAGTCATTGGCGGCAAGGAATCCATGCGCAAGCGGAAGGGGCTGCAAGACATCTGACTCCGACCGTATTTATGATACCTTGACACCTTTGTGCTGTCCATATTCAACCTGAGCGGTGGGACTGCTCAATCCGGGCGGTCCCATTGCTCAATTCAAGCGGAACCGCTGCTCAATTTCGCCGGTCGAGCTGATTTTGCAGAGCGGTGTACGCATTTCTCAAGAACTTCAGGTCAGAGCCAACGGTATCCGAAGCCAGCGTCATCTGCAGGAAGCTGCATAACCAAAAGCATCCCGGAGGACAGACAGCTGTCCTCCGGGATGGCCTGTATGCGGCAGTGATGCTATGCCTCCAGATTATGAACAGTTGTTCCGCATTTTTTTTGGTGACCCAAAATGGAAATGCCTTGATGCGCATTGTTGCACTTTCTTGGAACAATTGTCTTATTATTTAGGGGACTTAGAACGAGATAGATATTCGCATTTGAAAAAGTCATGTATAGACGAAATGGAAGGATTAATTTGCCCGTTTAGTTATTAGAAGATCAAGGGAGCGGATAGAAGAAATGCTGAGGAGGTAATGTATGATTGCGGTATATCTTGCAATGATAGAAACAGATGAGGATCGTGACAAATTCATGAAATTATATGAGTCCTATGAAAAGAAGCTGTTTGCTGTTGCATTACGTATACTGGAAAACAATGAAAAAGCGGAGGATGCTGTACAGCAAGCGTGGCTCAGAATCATTCAACATTGGGAGCGAGTAAGCTGCTTGGAATGGGATTTGGCAGGCGGATATGCGGTTACGACCGTAAAAAATGCTGCAATCGATATTCTTCGGCAAGAAAAAAGAGTAGAACCACTCCCTGCGACATGGGACCCTCCAGCTCGTGAAGAAAGCCAAGACGAATATCAATACTTGGTTTCATTAATTCAGACATTGCCGGATACATATCGAAGAATCCTTGAGCTAAAGTATGTTGAAGAGTATAGCAATCGAGAAATTGCTAAGCGGCTAAAAATGAACGAGGCTACTGTAGCAACGAGAGCTAGACGCGGGAAAATGATGCTGAGAGAGCGGCTGGATAAGGAGGGATTTTATGAAGGGTTATGATAGCCTGCTATTTAGAGCCTTAATTGGCGCAAACCAATTGGAATTTAAGGAAAATATGGATTCTGCCGAATCCGCAGAATATAGTTATTCTCCTCGATATAATCGCTTCCGTCTGCAAATCTTAGCCGATCCATTCAGATGGGCAAAAAAGAGAAGGAGACCGATGTGGCAGAAAATCATAACAAATGTTGCTTGTATCATTCTAGTATGCAGCATTGCATTGGGAGGCTTGATGGTTGTAAGTCCGACGGTCCGGGCAGTAGTATTGAACTGGCTTCGGGATATAAGCGGAAATAGAATCACTTACTTTAGCAACGGAGATAACAGCTTGACCGCAGACAGGGCCTCTTGGCGTCCCACATGGCTCCCAGAGGGATGGGTGGTAACAGATATATATTCCAGAAGCAGCCGATCGTGGTGGAGCTTTAAAGATAGCAATGGATCTGGCGCATCTCTTACATGTGCATGCTTTGATCCATCAGAAGAAAGCATGTCTACAATCATCGATACGGATGAGATAGATAAGGCTCACACGACTGTCACAATACAGGAGTATACGGCTGATCTTTATGAGGGAGAAAACGATGCGTTGCTGGTTTGGGAGGATAAGAATGGATACTTATTCTGGATAAAAGGGTGGATGGTAGATCGAGAAACTGTCGAGCAAATTGCTAATAGCATGACTTACTATCAAGAAGATGGTATTAGCTATGAAGTGGATGAGATCCCGGATGGATATGAAATGAAGGTCCAGTTTGAGTCAAATGGCGCAATGCAAAACGAATGGGTGAAATCAGGGTCGGTGCTTACATGGCAGTATATCACGAATCCACTTTGTCCTTGGGAGGAACCTAGTCGCGAATATGAGCTGGTGAATGTTTCCGGAGTGCAAGCAAAGTATTGGCCGAACCTAGTATCTGAAGAAGAGGCGTACATTGATTCAACAGCCGGTGCACAGTTTAGTGCCAGAATTGATTATGGCATTGAAAGGACTGCTGTACTGATGTGGGAAGATCTTGAAACGAATACGATATTCCGCTTGAGAGGTGTCCTAAGTAAAGAAGATATTTTGTATATGGCTGAGAGCATGACTAGAAGTGAAAAAAGTAATAAAACCTGAAATACAAATGTTGAGTTGTACGTTCAATAGATAGAAGGGCTGGAAGCTACTTAGAAATGAATAGAAAGGGAGTGCTCATATGAAAAAGAAAGTTTTAGCCTATTTCTCTGGAGTCTTTGCAACAGTACTTGTTTTGACCATGGTAACAACTGCCCTAGCGGCCTCCGGTAAAGCAACCTTTAATTTTGTAAATGTCAGCCTGCGGGGAGAGCAAAAAATTGCTGCAGGAGCTGACATTACGGTAGCGAATGGCCAGAAAGTTCCGTCCTCCATTCTCTATACTGATGAGAAAGGGGGAAAGACCAATTACCTGCCGATCCGTGCTATCAGCGAGTTGCTTGGAGTGGAAATTAAATACGATTCTGCCACAAAGACAGTGCAGCTTGAGAAACAGCCGACCGCTGTAGATGCAGGGGCGCTTGGCCAGTGGAGTCGCTCTTTTGAGGCCAATATGGTAGGCTACACGATGTCTGGTTGCAACACAACTCAGTATACAGAAGCACCGATGTGGCGTCCTACGTGGCTGCCGAATGGATGGAAACTATCTGGATTTAGCGTTGAATCACCTAGTAATGCACTCATCAAGGTTTCCTATCAACCTGACACGGATATCGTGAACAATAATCTCAGTTTTGAAAGCTTCGCTCCTTCTAATCGAATTTGCCGGGATTTCCTCGGGAACGATGTGGATGCCGCCAGTATGCTGCAGAAAGCTACGGTCAACGGATTAACAGCTGACTTCTTTAAAACAAAGGATTTCAACTTGCTGGTCTGGGCGGATACAGAAGGGAACCTTTTCAAGTTGCGTGGAAATCTTGATCAAGCGAGTTTGGAGCAAATTGCAAATAGTGTAAAAGAAGTCGGCAAAGATATGCTGCCCAAATACGACATGAAGTGGACCCCTGCAGGAAGCAGCAAGACAAGTCGAAACAGTGTCTCTGGATTGGTGAAAGAAACCTGGAAAGATGCGGATGATGTCAGCTTTGAGTGGCTCTATTCCAGAAACGACCTAGCTTGCCCAGCGAGGACCCCCGAATCTGTTACTGTCAATGGAGCAAAAGCAAAATACTGGAAGGGTAATCCGGATGGAGGCTTTGACATCAATTGGGGCGATGAGCAATCTCATGTGTACACGCAAGAGCAGAAGAATCTTCTCGTATGGACGGATTCCAAGGCTAACATTACATTCCGAATTATTGGAATGATGGATAAGGACGAAATGATCAAAATGGCAGAAAGTGTAGTGGTCAAGTGAAATGGGAGAGCGGTTTTCCAAAAATAAGAGAGGAAACTTGTGAGAATTGAAGAAAGGGGTCTCTATCATGAAGAAAAAAAGAAATTTAGCGTCCTTCTTTGCAGGCGTAATGACAGTTCTCTTGGCATTTGGTTGCTTGACGAGTGCAATGGCTGCGTCAGGGGAAGTGACATATAATTTCGCCAATGTTACTTTGAATGGCGAGAAAAAGATTTCCGCAGGTTCGGATATTACCGTTGCAAACGGAGAGAAAGCGCCGTCTTCCATTCTCTATACTGATGTCGCCGGAGGTAAAACCAACTATCTGCCAATTCGAGCCATCAGCGAATTGCTGGGAATCAGTATTGATTATGATTCTGCAACGAGGACAGTACTCCTGGATAGTCAGGATGAGGGTGATTGGGTGGCAGATGGATACAACGGTTATGTTGTAGATCCCAATGGAGAAAAAACAGAGGTTCCGCATCTATCAGATTGATCTCTGGCAGTAGAAAACGCATCTAATTGTGAGAATATGTATATGGAACGATTCGGGTGGTCTTGAAATGAAAAAAACAATAGCTTTTCTTCTTATGTTGCTGCTGCTCTTTTCCTGCTCTGCCTGTGGGAAAGATGATCAGCGTAATGAGGGGTCAGGTGACTCGGAAACGGAGCAACAACAGCCTCAAGATGATGACGTCCAGTCCGAAGACAGCACAGACGCCCCAGGGAAAATCGTGTTGGATGGGACGCCTGTCAGATGGGATGAATTCCCCATGCCCACAGCGGAGACGTTTGGGCTTACCGGGGAGGACGCTATCATTTACAATGCGATTGCTCAAGTTTATAATCCAAAGGTTTATGCTGACACATTTAGTCAGTCCCCAGAAGATGTAACGGACCTCAGTCTCCCCGCGTTTGAGATCTATGAGAAGAGCAAAAGCGAAAATGGGAATACGATCTACTACGGGGTTTTTTACGAGTGTGACTATTATAATCTGGGCAGTGACCTTGCGGATTTGAATAACCCTGTTTATTCACTGGTCAAAGGAAAATCGCCAGCGAATCTCACAATCGATGCACAGGGCAATTTCGTTGATTTCGAGCAGACACCTGAAAGCAGCAATGACCCCTATGGAGATATAAGACGGGTTTGCGGCCCTATGACAGAATTGGCGGATTTTCTGTGTGGGGAAACAGAGACTTACTCAAAAGAACCACTTAAGGTCCCTGATTTAAATGCGGAGGCTATGGTCATCCAATATCTCAATTATTATTTCTGCCAAAGCTAATCTGCGAGTAGCCCTCTTTCCCCAGATCAACTCAGGGGAAGAGGGCTACTTCCCTATAAAATCTTTAAGGAAGCTTCCGATGGTTGTTGTCGTGTCTATTGGTTTTTCAAAAGTATCGGGGTTTAAATTATATGAAGCGCGACCAAGCAAGTAATCAATTGTGACGTTGAAATAGTCGGCCAACATTATGAGCTTTTCAATGTCCGGTAAATATCGGTCATTTTCATAATTAGAAATTGTTCCGGTGGTAACATAGATTACCTCTGACAATTCTTTTTGCGTCATTTTCCGATCCTTGCGTAGTTCTTCGAGAATATTACCAAATGTGGCCAAACATACTCCCCCTATAATTTTTTAGTATTATAGGATTTTTTCAAACAAAAAGCGGGAATATACAGAATTACAATATAATATTGTTGATATTCTTTTGATATTATAGTATAACTATAATATTATTTTGGAAAATAAAAACTATACTCTGCGAGAGTAAATTGGATCTGTTGCATATGTCGTTTTTGATTGTCTTTCTTAAAAAAGCAATCAGAGGTGGGGGAAATGCTGGTTTATTTCTTAGAAACCCTTGAAGATGAGAGTGATAAAGACTATATCATTTGGCTCTATAATGAATTTGAAAGACTAATGTATTCAACGGCATTTAAATATACGACTATACCACAAATTGCAGAAGATATTGTTCAGGATAGCGTTGTGAATTTGATAAGAAAAGTGGCTACCATTCGTGCAATGAAAAGGCAGGTTTTGGCAGCCTATATTATTTCAACAGTTCGTAACACATCTATTAATCGTCTTAAAGCAATAGAATACGAAAGAGAACATGTTGTGGAAGATTCAGATATTGAATTGGAGTCTATATCAACAGAAGACTTGCTTGAAAGGTTTATTCAGTTATCTGAGGATTTGAAAGCACTCTCCCTAATTTGGACAAAGTTATCAAGAGAAGACCAATCCCTGCTGGAAGGGAAATATATTTTGGGATATAATAACAAAGAGCTTGCAGAAATGTTCCATTGTCAGCATAGCAGTATTCGAATGAAGCTGACTAGAGCCAGACGAAATGCTTTTGCATTATTAACAGAACAAGAAGGGAAGAAATAGGATGACAAAGCGTGAAAAACTATTAGAGCAATATGAAGATGCTTTGTTTTCCCTTTTGATGGACGAATTTGCTGAAAGTGAAGGAAAAGCAGCATTAGAGGAAAACGAACGACTGAAGGCAGATCCTAATTTTGTGGTGCCTAAAGAATTGCAGCAGCGCTGCAGAAGAACGATATCGCATTATTTTGCAAAGAGAAGCATTGAGCGTATGGGGCATATTTTTGCAGGGGTAATGAGGAAGACGGCAATGATTGCATTAATTGCTATGCTTCTCTTTACAACGGCGTTTGCTACATCTGCTGATTTTCGGATAAAAACCTTGAATTGGATCATTGAAGTATTTGATGATAGGACAGAATTCTCATTTGTTGAGCAGGAATCTATAGATAATATAAAGAATCAGGGGAAAGAAGTTGTGGTAGAGTGGATACCCGAAGGATTTTCCCAATGCAATCAAAGCGAAAATAAATTTGCACTTCGGATGGACTATTGCTCAGATGACGGCGAGGAATTTTCAATCGCTGTGTTTGATGGCACTAATATGAAATTTGGAGTTGACACTGAAGACGCAGAAGTCGAGTCTGTAGATATTCAGGGCGAAGAGGGCATTATGGCTTCAAAGAATGGCATTATCCAGATTGCTTGGGCAAACCAGAAATTACATTCTTATTTCAATGTTAATGGACCTGAATCGATGAGAGAAGATTTAATAAAGGTTGCTCAGGGCGTAAAAATTTTCACATAAAAATGGTTGCGTTTTCCCGATTCAATTGTCTCTTTATATGTGAGCTACATATGATATATGTGGAGCTGACGCTGAGCTACGGCTGAGACGGTCTGCAAAGAGAAATGTTGGTTAAACTCAATAAAGCTGTCCACTGTTATCCGGTTATATTCATCGGATAGTTTCTGAACGGAAAGCCCTTCACCTCGTAATGCGCGGAAGAAGATTTCCAGAATACGATCTTGCTTGGAAAATTCCATATCATCACCCCGTTTCGCCTATTCTCTGTGAATTATCTGAGTTTTACATAATTATAAGTGGTAAGGTGGACAGATGGGTGTCCGTTTGAAAAAATGATTAGGGAAGATGATGCTTTTAGTTCACAAACGGAGGATCATCAGCAAAAAACCTCATGGGCCCGGCGTTGCAAAAATATGCGTTAACGACTAATATCATATTACAGAAGCGATATGTGTACACTTTGGGGTTTCTGTTTAGCTTTGAAGTAGTGGCAGAGGATGAAAATGCTTCCCAACTCAGCTTTACCGTTATCCACTTCACTCAGAATAACCGGGATACTTGACAACCGTGTTAGCTCCGGGAGAAAATCGCCTTTTCATACTCTTTATTTGGCCATTGTGTTTATTATACGCTTTAGAAATTTTTTTTGCAACACATTCACCTTTTCTCAATAATTCGATATAATGGTCAACCACACGTCAATCCTTTCTGTAAAATACGGCGAGCGCCCGCGGCCCACAGGCCGCAGACGCTCGTCCTTTGTTATTCGGTATAATAATTGGGCCGGGCAATGGTGGTGAACCCCTCCCGCCCTGTAATGACTACATTGTTGTACCCACTGGCACAATGGATAATGAGCAGGTCACCGTTCTCGTCCCACCCGCCTACGATACCAACGTGTTCATCGCCGGGATAAAACACCAGATCGCCGGGCTGGGCTTCACTCCATGAGATGGAAGTGCAGTAGCTGTGCTGTGCGGAGGCGCCACCGCCGTGGCCGATGATATAGTCTCCGCCGCTGGCGTTATAGAACGCCCAATCCACCAACCCCGAACAGTCCAGCCCGTAGAGGCGGTAAGTGCCGGTGGTGGGACTGCCTGCCGCCGTGACCTTCCGGAGCTGTCCCCATCGGCTGTCCCAGCCCATGACAAGGGATTTTCCGCCCCAATAATATCCGACCTTTCCTACCAGTGAGCAGGCGTTTTTTACCACCGCCCGCCGCTCTGGGGACAAGTCTGCGGGAAGGCTCCGAAGCAGTTCTTTGGCCTCGACCTCCATGCTCTCTGTTTCTCCCGCCAGTTCCGTCAGCAGTTCCCGCTGAGAGAGCAGTTCCTCCAGCGTGTCCAGCTGTTCCTGGTGGAAGCCATAGGCGGCAGCCATTTCCTCCACCGTTTTGGCTGATATGGTAATGGTCAAAATCTTCTCGGAATAGCTGTCATCCACGGAATCATTCGGGTCGCTGTCCGGGTGGCGGATCGTGGTGACTGCGGAATCCAGCGCAGTCATATCCCAAAATACCGCTTTCAGGCGGGCGATGCGGTCTGCATCCATGGTGGCAACATCCACGGGATCGTCCCCTCCGGCCACATAGACAGCAAACACCGCCAAAATGTCCGCCCACTCCGGGGGTTGACCTATGATCCTGACCTCGTCATAAGATCCGCTTTGCAGGACTTCCAACCGGGCGTTCAGGTCATAGTTAACCTGCGCCACAGCAGCGGACACGGGGACAGAGCCGTTGCCGCTCTCCCCGGCAAACAGGATTCCGAAGGGCGATGCCGCCAGCAGCCCTATCATGCACAAAACGACTACGAGAAGCACACAAACACTCCCACCCGCAGCCAACGAAGCCAGCAGATCTCTGGCCGCCGTTGTCATGGCCCGAAGCGTCCAGCCAACAGCCTGTACTGCCGCCACAGCGCCCCGGCTGGCGGTATGGGCCACCTGTCGGGAGGCGGTCCCACCGCCCGTCAGCTGGCGCACGGCATGGGCTTTTCGGGCTGCCGCCTGTGGGGCCTGTGCTGCGGCTTTAGCGGCCTCGACAACCTGAGATTTTCCTTTTGCGGCCTGTCTGACCTCCCGGCTGACCTGCTGCCCCACGCTTCTTCCAACAGTCCGTTTACCGGTGGAAACGCCGTGGACAGGGGCAGTGTTTTCCAACGGAGTATTGGCAGAAATTCTGCCGTCTGGAAACTTCACATTTCTTTGCTGTTTTCCTTGCTTTACAGGGTTTTCTCCTGGAATTCCAGCCTGTACGCCATCCACAAGTCGGGGCATTGGGGCGCTCTCTTTAGCTCGTTCCCGAACAGCTTTTTCCGCTGTCCGTTCCTGCATAAATGCCCTTTTTCCCTGAAAATGTTTCCCGGATTGGGCAGTATCCGCCATTTGCTTGCTCTTATATGCCTCTCTGGTTTTGACCCGTGAAGATGGGGCCGTCACATCGGATGGACGCTCTGACCAAAACGACACATCGGTTTCCGTTGAAGAAATGGGACTCATATCAGCTGACTGGGAATCGGCTTGAGCGGTTCCAGCCTTGCCGTTTCGGCCTATGCTTCTTTTGGCTTTCCGCAGCAGTTGTTCTCCGCCACGGTTCAGTCTCTGTGCGCTTTCGAAGATGCCCTCCTCCAGCTGTGTCTGGCCCAAGTCCTCTGACTGGCCCTGCTGGCCGCCCTCCCGAAGCTGACGGCCCAGCCGATCCATACCATCGGAGAGACCGCGCCGCGCCAGTTCCTTGGGCGCTGCCGTTACCTTCTCTTTGATTTTCGTGGCGGCTGTTGGCTTTTCTTTGATGCGGCTGATCGCCATTCACCTCCTCTGGTCAGGCGGCCATATCCCGGTCAGCAGGGCGCGTTGTCATCATCTGGTAGAGCTTGGTTCCGCGAGGGAAGCTGTCCATGAAGGGGACGATGGCACTGCCGCACTTGATGAGACCACGGCCGGACTCCACATTGGTGATGTAGGAGAGTTGGTTATCAGAGATATTCAGCAGCTTCGCCAATTCCGCACGGTCAGTGGCGGCCTGGTTCAACATGACGAGGAACTCACTGTTGGCCAGCATGGTGCGGGCAATGTGGGACTGGAGCAGATCGTCAATGTTCTGGGTGATTCCGGTGGCACAGGCCCCGTATTTGCGCACCCGTTTCCACAGAGTGAAGAGGAAGTTGGCGCTGTACTCATGCTGAAACAGCAAGTATATCTCATCTACATACAACCATGTATTCTTGCCCAGAGCGCGGTTGCGGATGATCCGGTTGAAGATGCTGTCCAGCACCACCAGCATTCCCACCGGCTGGAGTTGCTTGCCCAGGTCCCGGATATCGTAACAGAGGATGCGGGAATCGGTGTCCACATTGGTGGGCTTGGCAAAGGTGTTCAGACTGCCCTCGGTGAACAGTTCGATAGCCAGCGCCACATCCCTTGCCTCCGGCTCCGTCTGGCGGAGCAGTTCCGCGTGGAAGTCCCTGAGGGTGGGGGCGCTGCCCTGATACCCTCCCCGGATGTAGTCCCGGTAGACCTGGGCGGTACAGCGGTCAATGATGGACTTTTCCTTGGCAGAAAGACGGCCCTCGCCCATGAGCTGCTCACACAGGGACAGCAGAAATTCGGACTTCAGCACCACGGGGTTCTCGCCGTCCCCGTAGCCCTTCTCCATGTCCAGCGCGTTGATATGATTGCGAGAAGTGGCGGAGATCTCAACCACTTCACCCCCCAGCCCTTCGATGAGGGGCCGGTACTCGCTCTCTGGATCGATGCAAATAATATCATCGTTGGGATTTGCCAGAGCCAGGGCGGCGATCTCCCGCTTGGCGGTGAAGGATTTACCTGAGCCGGAGACACCCAGCACAAAGCCGTTGCCGTTGAGCAGCCGCCTACGGTCCGCCAGAATCAGGTTCTTGCTGATGACATTCTGCCCGTAATAGATACCGCTGGTGTCCCGGATCTCCTGGGCCTTAAAGGGCATGAGAACAGCCAGAGATTCCGTGGTCAGGGTCCGCAGAGCGTCAATGCGCCGCAGGCCCAGGGGCAGAGCGGTGACCAGCCCCTCCATCTGCTGCCAGGACAGGGCGGCCAACTGGCACAGGTGCTTGCGAGCAGTGGACTGGAGGGCTTCGGTGTCGCTGTCCAGTTCCTCTTTGCTGTCCGCCAGATGCACCAGCGTCACCACGGCGAACATCATGCGTTGGTCACGGGTGGTCAGATCGTCCAGCATTTCCCGTGTTTCCTTTCTCTGCTGTTCCAGGTCATAGGGGACGATGGCAGAAAAATTGTTGTTGTTATTCTGGCGGCGCTGCCAGTTGGTGACGTTTGTCTCCACACCCAGCAGGCGGCTTTGCATCTCCCGCACCGCCTCGTCCGTGGGAACGGGGATGATGTCAATGGACAGCATGAGGCGCCGGTTCAGGCTGGTGAGTTCGTTGATCATGGAGTCCTTGATGAAGCTGGCATATTCCTTTAGGAACAACACCCGGCCATATTGGTTCCCCATGATGAAGTGGTCCTTCTTGAATTCCAGACTGTCCGGGCAGATGGCGTCCTTGTAGGAATGGCCCTTGGCCATGGCAGACTTCAGGTCAAAGTGGAACTCCGTTTCCTCCTCCCGGTAGAAATCGTGGAGGATGGCCAGCCGCTCCACCGCATCCAGTTCCTCACTGTGGGCGTCCATCCGGCTGAGATGGGCGCTGACGTCACCGCCCACCCGGTTGAAAAAGGCGCGGGCCTCCTCCACATTTTTGCGGTGGACGGAGAGGGTGATGTACCGTTCCTGCACCACGCTGTTGGAGGCGTCGGTGACCTTGTCGGAGAGCATGGCGTTGTACTCCTCCCGCCGTTCATCCAATCCATCCCCCTGCTTGGGAAGGAGGATGGTCTGTTCAAAGCTGCGGCGGTTGAGCCGCTTATTGTTGATGGTGATCTTGGTGGTGGAGCCGGTGTCCAGGGCGTTGAGCAGTTCCGAGTAATCCAAAAACATAGCCGTCTTGTCCTCCTTGGAGGCGATGGCATAGTTGATGTCGGAAAAGCGGATGGTTTTGGAATACTTGTTGCCAAATTGAAAGATCCCATCCGGCCAGAGTCGCTGGATGGGAATGGCATCCTGCACGGACCGAGGGATGGTGAATGCGTCCCGGTCCTGCTTCAATGCGGTTTGCAGGGTCTTAATCAAGTTTGAATGCCTCCTTTTGTGAAGAAAGTTCCAGAGCTTTTGCATACAGATTGTCCGAGTGGAATGTGAGCTTTTTGGGGCAGAGCAGTTCCGTGCGGATAAAGGCCAGCAGAAACTGTTCCAAATTCATGCCGTTGTATTGAAAGAAACCGCCCAGGGCAAAGGGAAAGGCGGCAAGAACACAGACCGCGCCGATCTCCCCATCGCCCAGCACCGGGCGCAGGCCGAAGTACACGCCCACCGCCACGGCCACTGCCAGCAGGGCGAAGCAAAGCTGGCGCAGAGAAAGTCCAAAAAAGATGCTCTCCTGGTAGTTTCGAACTTCCTTATTCACTCTGATCTCCAAGGGATCTATCACCTCCAATTTGATTCGTGTTTTGACAGACAGAGCCTTGCAACCAGCCTGCGGCTATGGTACTATGCCACAAACTACTTGTAGGAGGTTCTGCCATGGGATTTCTGGTATTGAGTTTGGGACTGCCCCTGCTGGGGCTGCTGCTCCGGCTGGCGGCAAAGCTGCGGCTTGCCATCCCGCTGCTCTACGCCCTCATCGCGCCCACGGTGTTTCACAGCTGGTTCTATGCACACCACACTCTGGCCACCGGCATCGGCTACAGCCTGTTCGGCCTTGCCGCACTGTCCTGGGGCATTACCCTGGCAGGCAAGGTGCGGGAACTGGCAGAGGACTACCGGGAGGAGCAGGCAGCCATGGAGCTGCTGGCCCGCCGGGTACGGCAAGCCAGAGCCAACGGAGACCTCAGCGTTTCCACCGAGGGCCTGTGGCGTTAACCCAGCCCCAGCAATTCCCGGATGAGCCGGTCGCTCATCTTCACCGCCCCCACCAGCACCAGCATATCGAACAACAATTCGCCCACATAATTCCACACAATGGTGGCCGGGGCCAGAGTGGTGTCCATGACCGCTGGCGGAGAGGCGGCAAAGGCGGAGAAGATCACACAGGCCAAAACAATGACACAGCCCTCCAGACAGATGGCGGAATAGCTTTTGAGAAAGGCGATTCCAATACTGCTGGAGGGCTGTCCCGCGAAGCTGGCCAGCGGGATGGGCGCGATAGCCGTTGCCAGGTATATTTTGAAAAAACGACTGTATACGGTCAAAATCATGACCAGGGAGAGCGTCCAGATGAGCAGAGACCCCAGCAGGGTCACAGCCCACAGGGGGATGCTCTCCCAAAAGCCCACATCTTCAATGATGGCCACCATCTCATCCGGCAGAGCGGTGGTGGTCATGGACGTCAAGCCAGCGGCGCCCATGATGGTGGACACCGCACCCTGGGCAATCTGAATCAGGGCCATGAGCAGTTCCATGCCGTAGGTCACGGCGGCCTGGGCCAGCGCGAATCGCACAAAGCATTTGAACGCCGCCTCCGGCTTTTTCAGTTCCGTGAAGCTGCCGCAGGTCTTGACCACACCCACCACAAAGAACAGCACCACCAGCGCATAGCCAATGGCCTTGAGGGCATCGTTGATATTCAGGATCACAGACCATACTCCGCCGCCCCGAAAGATCTCCGGGCTGGTACTCAGCAGTGTCCAGATCTCCGCCAGCTTTCCGTTCCAGATCTCCAGTGCGGAGTTGAGGTTGTCCACGATCCAGTTTCCACTTCCTATGGTTCTCACCTCATTCGTTTATAAATTGATGTTGATATTTACTCATAATTTTGCTATACTATGGGTACAAGGAGGTGCCTTTCATGCCAAGTATTCGTCCCATTTCCGAACTTCGAAACAGCGCCAATGAGATCTCCGATTTCTGCCGTCAGACCAGAGAGCCGGTGTATATCACCCGGAATGGCTCCGGCGATATGGTGATCCTCAGCATGGAGGAGTATGAGCGCCAGCAGGCGCTGATCGACCTCTATGGAAAGCTGGCGGTTGCCGAGCAGGAGATCGCAGACGGCGCCGAAGGCGAGGATTTCCTGACGCTGGCCAAGTCGCTGCGGGAGCGTGTCCATGGAAACGTATAAGGTAAAAATCTATCCCGCAGCCAAACAGGATCTGTTGGAGATCATCGACTATCTGAACACGCTGTCCAGGGAAGCCGCTCTGCGGTACTATGACCTGCTGACAGAAGAGATCGCCAGCCTGGCCACCATGCCGGAACGGTATCCCCGTCCCAAGGATCTGGCTCTGGCAGCCAAGGGCTATCGCTATCTGGCGGTAAAAAACTACCTGGTGTTCTATGTGGTGTCCGGTGACACCGTCCAGATCCGCCGTATCCTCTATGGGCACCGGGACTATTTATCCTTACTGTGAAGTTGAAACAGAGGGCGGATGTGCCGCACGGCGCATCCGCCCTCCGTCCTTTATCCGGTGATGAGGGTGAGAATCTCCTTTGTAAAGGTAATGACAATGCCGCCTGCCAGAGTGAGGAAGCCGTTGGAACGCTGGGAAGGGTCGTGGGACTGGAAGGACAGGCCCACCTGCACGATGCCCCAGCCCAACAGGATGAGGCCGATGGCCCGGATGAGGGAAAAAATGAACTCAGACAGGTTTTCGATAACGGCCAGCGGGTCATCGGCTGCAAAGGCAGGAACGGTCAGGCAGGCCACCATCGCTACCACACATACGACCATGGAGTACGCCCTGCGCGCCCGTTTTTCGACCTGCTTGTGATCAAGGGTGTTTTTCTTATTTTTCATGCTGCTTTCTCCTTGTTTTCAAATCGTTTTTCATCTGTGTCCGGTGGCAGGAACAGAGGCTGTCCCTGCCGGATTTCTTTGGCCTTGCTGTGGTGGATATAGGGCCGCCCGCCGCCCAGGCTGGTGTAGCGAATGGCCGGGTGTTTGTTCAGGTCTATCTTCAGATCCAGCACAGGAGGCGCGCCGCGGATGAAGAGGATGGCATAGCGGTTGTCCAGCCTGCGCACCTCATCCGGAGTCAGCAGTTCCCGGCCGCTCATCTGGAAGTTGGTGGAGTAGGAGCCGGAGCGGCCTTTGGTTTGGCCGTGGGTGCGGGTGTCGATGGTGGACTTGCCCAACGCCTCGGAGATGTACTTGTGGGTCCCGGCCTCGTTTCCGCCCAGGTACAGAAGCGTATCCGAGTTGCCGGGGATGGTCTCCCAGGAATCCTTATAAAGTTCTTTGATCTGGGCCATGTTCTGGATGATGGTGCTGGAGGAAATATTGCGGGAACGCATGGTGGCCAGTTCACGGGTATATCCCGGCAGCGGCATGGCGGCAAACTCGTCCAGAATGAAATGGACATGGCGTGGCAAGGCACCGTGATGGATCTGATCGGCACTGTAATAGAGGGCTTGGAACGCCTGGGCGTAAAGCAGGCTCACCAAAAAATTGAAGGTCTGGTCGTTATCCGGGATGACGGCATAAAGGGCGCACTTCCGCTCTCCCAATGTGTAGAGGTCCATATCATCATGGTCGGTGATGGCTTTGATCTGGGGCAGGTTGAAGGGAGCCAGACGGACAGCGGTGGACACGAGAATGCTTTTTGCTGTTTTGCCAGAGACAAATTGTCAAGGACTTTTTAATCAAATTCACAGAAAACTCACAAAAGGTGCCAGAAGCACTGTATGGCTCCTGACACCTCATTTAACAGATTACATTTTTCCGTTCAGCAGGTCTTTGCAGAGATACGCATAGTCTGGCAGCTGGTTGATATATGGCTCCCAGCGCCGCTTGATTTCGGCCAATTCCAGCGGATCGGCTGCTTCCAGTGCATGATCGTTGCCCGTCATATACAAAACATCCATAGCAACATCATCCAAACACCTGCAGCAGAGATCGGCGGCAGATTCGATTCTGATACCGGTATCCACATAGACTGGATTTACGCCAATCGTCAGCCAGACATAGCCTACCTTGTCCGACCAGAGCAGTTCAAAATCAGGGCTTTGCCGCAGATGTTCCGCAAAGACCTCCTTTACTCGTTCAATTTCATGCTTCTCTTTTTCTGTGTAAAGCATTTTCGTGTCCTCCTTGACAAAAATTTTGGTGCGTACCATCATCAGTTTAGCACAAGGCGGCTTCGTTTATCAGTCTGTCACATCTGCTGAATTTCATTTTTGAGCATACGCTTGATTTTATCGCTCATGGTTTCTGTGCTGGTATTGCTGAAATGGACATGAACCTTGTAGGTTGTCTTGCCGATTTTCTTTACCATCGCCGGCGTGTTTTCCGGCGCTCTGGACGCAGTAACGGCGTCTGCCACCTGCATAGTACGGGGTTCTTTGTTCATGGCGCTCCTTTCTCCGAACGGGTCTGTGCCGCCCGGTAAAAAATCAGTCTTGCTTACTGTTTACAATGTCTTTTGCTGTCTGTCGGGTAGCACCGGCATTTTCTTCCCGGAAATTCTTCCCGTCAAAAAGAATCGGCGCACACCGTTCCAGAATACGGTCATAGATACGGGCGTGGGCCAGATCAGGCGGGTTTTTCAGCTCGGACAGTTTCAAGTTTGTTGTGATAATCATGGGCCTGCGGCTGCGGTAGCGGCTGTCGATGACGAAAAACATCTGCTCCATAGCATATTCGGTACTGCGCTCTACACCCAGATCGTCAATGATAAGCAGGTCATATTCGTCAAAGCTGGCAATAAACTCTGACTTGTCCTCAGAGAACATCCCGGTCAGGCGGTTCAGAATGGTGGGGAAGTTCGTCATCAGCACCGGCACATCCTGGTCAAGTAGAGCGTTGGCAATACATCCGGCGAAAAAAGACTTGCCGGTTCCCACATCTCCAAACAGCAAAAGCCCGATATTGCTCTTATATGCCTCTTTCCAGTTCTCCACATAGGCATGAGCCTTGTCCATCAATGGGTTTTGCCCGTTATCATTGGAAAATGTGTAGTCGTACAGATAACGGTCTTGCAAGCCCTGTGCCTTTCGGCGTTTGATACGCTCCATGCGGCGCTGCCGTTCTTCAGCAGCCTTGCGCTGCTCCTCGGCCTCCTGCTGGCACTGGCAGATGCAGCGGGGCATGAAGTAGCCTGGTTTCCCAAAGCATGGCACAACGGTCTGCCTCTGGCCGCCGCACTTCTTACAGTGAATGAGGCCGTCTGCCGGGTCTATGTACTCGTCCCCGGCCAGTTCCACACCGGCGGCTGCCTTGTCGATCAGCGCCCGGATTTCTGCGGTAATCTCAATCATACAGTTTCATCCTCCTTTACGCTGTAATCCCGGTTGCGTGAGGGTGTGACCGTTTTTTTAGCGTCCTCACCGGCCCAACGCCGGATGGTCGCTGCATGGCTCTGATAACGCTTGCCAGTAGAAGCCATGTACTCGGACAGCTTTTCGATGTACTGTTCCCATACAGCAGGAAAGCTGACCTGCAAGTCTGCCAGTTCTTCATCCGTCAGGAAAACATTCTGGTAACGGCCATAGGTGTGGGAAGGGTGCCCCGTTTCAGGGCGTACCTTCTCTATCTCTCTCTTTATCTCTATCTCTTTCTCTAACTCTATCTCTATCTCTGGTGGACGAATGTCGGACAAATGTCCGCCACTTGTCCGGAGCGCAGAAAGAGCCTTATTTTGAAGCCTTGCAGCCCGCTTTCGCTCGGCCTCGGT
>ERZ809296.1846-NODE-1846-length-22644-cov-8.223560_pt1 | contig 22644 bp, 19 predicted proteins | sample MGYA00520511_ERZ809296 | MGnify/ENA primary metagenome ERZ809296 (study PRJEB31576, sample SAMEA3212662) | Homo sapiens | biome: human-gut; feature: human gut; material: fecal | place: Sweden | collected 2012 ... | reverse complement strand
CACCGATAACTTCAATCAAGCCGCTAGCTTTGCTTTCTTCAAGGTCAGCCAATTGTACAGTGAAAGGATTTTCGATAGCACGGATGTAATCTGTCAATGCATCAGCATCTGCAGGTGGCATTTGTCCACCGTCTTCACCGTAAACCTTGTATCCGTTAAATGGAGCAGGGTTGTGGCTAGCGGTTACCATGATCCCAGCAAATGTGTGGAGATGACGAACAGCAAACGACAATTCAGGTGTTGGACGTAGGCTTTCAAATACATACGATTTGATCCCATGTGCAGCCAAAACTTGAGCAGATTCAAAAGCAAACTCAGGAGAGAAGTGACGGCTGTCGTAGGCGATCGCAACGCCGCGTTTCTTCGCTTCCTCACCTTTTGAGTCGATCAATTGGGCCAACCCTTCAGTTGCTTGGCGAACAACATAGATATTAATACGGTTAGTACCAGCACCAATTAATCCACGCATACCAGCTGTACCGAATTCAAGGTTGGTATAGAAGGCATCTTCTTTTGTTTTTTCATCCATTGCGACCAACTCATCACGAAGGTAAGCTGGTAATTCAGCAAAGTCGAGCCATTTTTGGTAGTTTTCTTGATAGGTCATGCAAGCGTCTCCTTTTTGCTTATAATTTAATCGCTTACATTATAGCAAATTTTTTCAGAAAATTCTAGCGATAATTGTAAATCTTTTCAAAAAAAATAGGGTTAATTCACCATCAAAAAAAGCCAAGATAAATTGGTCTTGGCTTTGAAGGTTATTTTAATTTTTCAAGAGATGGAACGACTGCACTGGTAATGAGTACTGTCGCAATGACTTCGATGAGTGAGTTAGTAGACACAATCAAGCCAAGGAAATGTTGAATTCCCCCTCCAAAACTGTTACCAAAGAAGAAGTAAATCCCACTTAGAACGAAAACAGTATTGGTCATAGAGCCGACAATTCCAGCGATCACAAGTCCAGTACGATTGCGAATCCAGCGATAGACGAAGTATGGGGTTACTCCGATGAGAATCCGAGGGACTATGGCAATGATAAGGGAGTAGAGATTCCCGTGAGGGACAAAGGGACTAAAGAGATAGCTAGCGGGTGTTATAACCAGGGTATTCATAGTGAGGCTAAAGAGTCCCATGAGGAGTCCTAAGATAGCTCCAATCCGTGGACCGTATATGATAGAGGCGATCACGACAGGAATATGAACCAAGGTTGGTTGAATGCCTGATGGAACAAATTGCAGAATGAAGGACGTCACAAAGTGAATGGTGATCATCACCGCAAAAAAGATGGCAATTCGTGAAATAGAAGATGATTTTCTCATAAACAATTCTCCTTAACAGTTTCTACAATAGTTTCTACAGGCGCTAGAGCTCCAGCACCTTTGTCCCCACAAGCAAGAACAGCATCACGAGGTTGGATCATCTGGTAACCATAGTCTTGTAAGAGTTTTAGATTTCGTTGGGTAGCGGGATGTTCTAACATTTTTGTATTCATAGCAGGGGCCAGTAATTTTTTAGTCCTTTGAGGCAAGGCTAGAGCTGTGCTTGTGACCATATTATCTGCAAGTCCCATGGCCAATTTAGCAATGGTGTTGGCACTGGCCGGCGCTACAAGAAAGAGGTCAGTTTCTTTCCCAATGTCGATGTGCTCGATCCGCTGTGGATCGTCTTCCACCATAACCTCTAGGCCTACTGGATTTTTTGAAAGAACTTGCAAGGTTAAAGGGGTGATAAATTTTTGGGCTGAAGGAGTCATGAGGACCTTCACTTCAAATCCCAATTTGGTTAGTTGGCTGGTAATATCAGCAGCCTTATAGGCGGAAATACTACCGGTAACCGCTAAAGTAATGTGTGTCATATGTACCTTTTTATTTGATATAACGTAGGATAGCCTCTGCGATTTCTGTTTTCGTAGAAGCTTCTAGGACCTGATCATCTGTTACTAGATAGGCTTGATGCTGACCGTTCTGAATCTTGGTCAGATCATTGGCAACGATCATGCTGGCATGATTTTTAACCAGGCTTTCACGCGCTACCTGGATCAACTCTTCAGAAGAAACGTCGACTAAAAGCTTAAAGCCGATCAGTTGAATGGCAGGGTTCCATTCTTTAACGAGCGAGATAATCTTCGGATTTTTCTTTAAGAAGAGCACCTGATATTCTTCTTTCGAAGAGATTTTGGTTTCGTGATTTTCGCGATGGATAAAGGTATGAAGATCCTGAGCATTCTTAACTTCATCAAGGCCTGTCATGTAAACAGGCGTATAGTCTGAGACTGCCATAGCATGGATTAATACCTGGTGACGAGGAACTTCCTTTTTCATTTGAGAGAGAAGTTCCTCAACATTGTCGATCAATAGAAGTCGAAGCTGTGGGTGAGGGTCGGGTTTAAGAGCGGTAGGCGTTGTGATCAAGGTCACCTGATGTCCCTTAGCAAGAGCCGTTTCTGCAAGGATTTTCCCTAGGCTCCCGGTGGAATGATTGGTGATCGAACGAACACTATCAATGGCTTCGCTCGTCCCGCCTGATGTAATTAAAATATGCATATGCTTATTTTACACAAAAAAGATACATAAGTAAAGTTCTGAAGCTATTAGGATTAGCTATGTGTAGCCATAAAATTTACATAAAAAACGAACGTTCGATTCAAAAGGTGAAAAAAATATGTTATTTTCGCGAATTTTAGGTATAATAGATCTATCAAATATAAAGGAGTCCCTTATGAAAACAGATATCGAAATTGCTCAAAGCATTGAACTCCAACCGATTGTAGACGTTGTGAAGATAATTGGTTTGGTTGACGATGATCTTGAATTGTATGGAAAATACAAGGCGAAATTGAGCTTTGATAAGATTCGTGAAGTTGAGAAAAATACAGTAGGAAAACTTATCTTAGTCACTGCGATCAACCCAACTCCAGCTGGAGAAGGGAAATCAACCATCACCATTGGTCTAGCAGATGCTTTGAATAAAATCGGTAAAAAAACCATGATTGCCATTCGCGAACCTTCTTTAGGTCCAGTTATGGGGATTAAAGGTGGTGCTGCTGGTGGTGGCTATGCCCAAGTTCTACCGATGGAAGACATCAACCTTCATTTCACAGGGGATATGCATGCGATCACAACGGCTAATAACGCTCTCTCAGCATTGATTGATAATCATTTGCACCAAGGAAATGAGCTAGGAATTGACCAACGTCGGATTATCTGGAAACGGGTAGTGGACTTGAATGACCGCGCTCTTCGTCATGTTTCTGTCGGTCTTGGCGGTCCTTTAAATGGGATTCCGCGTGAAGACGGTTTTGATATTACCGTTGCTTCTGAGATCATGGCCATCCTTTGCTTGGCGACAGATATTGAAGATTTGAAACGTCGTTTGGCCAACATTGTAATTGGTTACCGTTATGATCGTAGTCCAGTTTATGTCCGTGATTTGGAAGTGGAAGGGGCTCTTGCCTTGATCCTCAAAGATGCGATTAAGCCAAACCTGGTTCAAACCATCTATGGAACGCCTGCCTTTGTTCACGGTGGCCCATTTGCCAATATCGCCCATGGATGTAACTCTGTATTAGCAACGACGACAGCTCTTCATTTAGCTGACTATACGATTACAGAAGCAGGATTTGGGGCTGACCTTGGCGCTGAAAAATTCCTTGATATTAAAACTCCAAACTTGCCTACATCACCAGATGCGGTTGTGATTGTAGCGACTCTCCGTGCTCTTAAGATGAATGGTGGAGTGACCAAGGATGCTTTGACTGAAGAGAATGTAGAAGCTGTTCGTGCTGGTTTTGCCAACTTGAAACGTCACGTTGAAAATATCCGTAAGTTTGGCATTCCTGCAGTGGTTGCCATCAATGAATTTATCACTGATACAGAAGCAGAAATTGCTGCTTTGAAAGCATTGTGTGCTGAAATTGAGGTGCCAGTTGAGCTTGCGAGTGTATGGGCGAATGGTGCTGACGGTGGAGTTGAACTTGCTGAAACCTTGGTTAAAACCATCGAAACAAGTCCAGCTAACTACACACGCTTGTATGATAACAACCTTTCTGTTGAAGAAAAAATTGAAAAGATTGTTACAGAAATTTATCGCGGTACTAAGGTGAATTTTGAGAAGAAAGCCAAAACACAAATTGCCCAAATCGTGAAAAATGGTTGGGATAAGTTGCCAATCTGTATGGCCAAAACACAATATAGCTTCTCTGATAATCCAAATGGCTTGGGAGCTCCTGAAAACTTTGAAATCACTATCCGTGAAGTGGTTCCAAAATTGGGAGCAGGCTTTATTGTCGCTTTGACGGGGGATGTGATGACCATGCCTGGTTTACCAAAACGTCCAGCTGCTTTGAATATGGATGTGGCTGCTGATGGAACAGCCATCGGTTTGTTCTAATAGCTAGATATCTAAAAACAACTTCTGTTCAAATGAGCAGAAGTTGTTTTGGTCTTGTTAATATATCATTATTCAGTAAGGAGTTGGTGCCTGATTTTTCGATAGATTATGATGAGCTGTAAGGTCATGGGAATCCAGATAAGGGGTTCGCAGAGAATGACCCCCATGTAGCCGGTGTGAGGAATAATCCACAGAACGAAGAAAATTTTTCCAAACAATTCAATAAAACTGGATGTGAGTGGGGTTAATTTTTTACCCATTCCCTGTAGGGCATTTCTCAGGATGATGAGACTCGCCAAAATAGGATAAAAGCAAGAGCTGATCTGGAGATAAAGACTGGCATTTGCAATGAGATCAGGATTTGTCGAGCCGGAAATAAAGCTGGTTAAAGACGGACTTGTGAAGAATAGAAGAGCAGCAACCAAGACAGACCAAACCCAAGAAAGAAGGTTGGCAATGGTAACGCCTTTTTTGATCCGCTGGAATTGCTCTGCGCCAAAATTCTGCGAGATAAAGGTTGTGATACTTGAGGCGATAGCAGTAATCGGTAAAACGGCAAAGGACATGATACGACGGGCTGCGACCTGTGGACTGATAATGGTTGTTCCAAGCTGATTAATAGCGGATTGGAGGATAACCGTTCCAATCGAAACGATGGAAGTCATGAGGCCCATGGCAAGGCCCTGACTTAGCAGATCCTGATAAAGCTCCTTGTCCCAAACAAAATCCTTGCGATGCGGGAGCAGAAAAGGGACCTTCTTACGAATATAGAGAAGACAAAGAAGGGCCGAAATACCCTGGGCAATAATGGTCGCAATTCCAGCGGATTGGACTCCGAGATGGAGTTGGGTAATAAAATAAAGATCGAGAAGAATATTGAGAACGGCAGCGATAATCAGGAAGTAGAGTGCCGCTATGCTATCGCCAACAGCTCTAAGAAGTCCAGCGCAAAGATTATAGGCAAAGGTCACAGCCACACCATTGACAATAGTGGAGATATAGAGATAAGACTGAGACACAATTGCTGATGGGGTCCCTAAAAATTGGAGCAGGGGAAAAAGTCCAACAGCACCAATGAAGATCACAAAGAGACTGAGGATGCCACCAATAATAGCAGTTGCGGCGACTGATTTTCGTAATTGGTCTTCGTTTTTGGCTCCATAATTTCTCGCGATAATAATCCCCATCCCATTTCCAACACCGACAGCAAATCCAACGATCAAATCAAATATGGCAGAGGTTGCTCCAACGGCAGCCAATGATTTTTGACCTAAAAAACGCCCCACAATCATAACATCCGAGGTATTGTAGAGTTGTTGAAAGATATTGGATAAAAGAATAGGAAAGGCGAAACTCAAAAGAGCGGGTAAAATAGGACCATCTATGAGATCCACACGTTGAATTCTTTTCATAGTGTCATTATACCAACTTCAGGAACCAGCGACAAGCGTCGATAGTTGAAGGCCCTTACATTTTTTGGTATAATCAGGGCAGAAAAGGAGGCTTTTATGAGCTTAACCAGTCAATTAATTACGGAAACGTTCCCAGATCTGGACAAGGTCGAGAGGCTGAATATCGAGGCATTCCCAGAAGAAGAGCGAGTCCCTTTGTCGGAATACCTGCGTTATACGGACAATGACGATGCTAATTTTTTTGCTTTTTATAACGAAGAAGAATTTGTAGGATTTGCTTTTTCTATCTATAACCAGAAAGCTTTTTATGTTAGCTTCTTTGCCATTATGCCCCACCTACGTAGCCACGGTTATGGTCAAGAAATCATTGAAAAATTGGTAGAATTTTACCAAAGAACCATGATTCTTGAAGTGGAACGTTTGGATGAAGAATGTGACAATCTAGAGCAACGTCAGTCTCGGATGGATTTCTATAAGCGAAATGGATTTAAAACTGCCAATGCCTTTTTAGAATACGAAGGACTGAGCTTTGAAATTCTCTATCGGGGTGACCACTTTGACGAAGAGGCTTATCGCGATATTTTCCGTAAACTGCAGGAAGAAAATTATTTCGATTTCCGCATTAAATATAGACGCTTTAGTGACCACTAGACAAGAAGGAGGCTGGGACAAAAGTCCTAGCCTCTCAATTATTTTTGGATTGTCGAGCAAGACGCAGTGGTTGAGTGGGCTCTACTACGCTGATTTCATCAGCTTTTACAGCCCTACTCAACTGTGCGGAGGTGGGACGACGAAATCGAATTCTAACGAATTACCGATTTCTGTCCCACTCTCTTTTAGTTTAGATATTTAATGAAGAACTCAATCAGTTTCATGATTTGTGTAAAGAACCAAGGCAGAAATAGAAAAGCTAGGAAGGTAACATGCCATTTCCAATAAAGTGAAACCAAGCCAACGGTTTCTCGAATCCAAGCGGATGGGAGATAGTAAAAGGCTGTTCTTGAACCGATACTTCGACCAGGTATTTTCAATCGTCTCATAAAGACACCTGCACGGAGCGCGTGAAAAGAATTGGTCACCACAAGGACTCTCTTGCCAAGCCCCTCTTCTTCAAGGATACGCTTGCTAAAGGTCAGGTTTTCAAAAGTAGTACGAGAGCGATTCTCGATGAGAATGGCGTCTTCTGGCACCCCATGTTCCATCAAGTATCTGGCCATAGCTTCCGCCTCAGCGATCAGCTCATCTGACCCTTGACCACCAGAAACAATCAACTTTGGTCGTTTCTTGAACTGCTCATAGACGGCCTTTCCCTTCTCAAGACGCTGGGCCAAGAGTGGGGGAATCTTGTCTCCGATCAAACCTGAGCCAAGGATGATGATGGCGTCTGGCTCTTTGCGAACTGGAAAGAGATTGCAAAAAGTCCCATAGGATACATAAGAGAGGTAGAGAAAAGTCATGTAAAACAGGGCGAAGTCAGTCAGATAAATGAGGATGTCATTCCCTGGGAAATAGGGTAGAAAATGTAGTGCCAAAGCTCCGATAATAAACAGCCCATAGAGCAGAGAGAGGAGGTTGGCCAGCCTTTTTCCTTCAAAAGCCATCATTTGACGTCCGTTAAAAAGGAGAAAGATAGATGAGAAAATAATGCTGAGAAAAACGAGGATGGAAATCACCACAAAGACAATCATTGCAATTTGTTGATTAAACCATAACTCAGTTCGAACGACTAGTAAAAATGCAGAAATCAGTAGAAAAAGCCCCAAGTTTATCGAAAAGAGATAAGCATTGAAAAGCCTTCTGCGATCACTCATAAAGAACAATAAAAAGATAAGAGCTGGAAATAACCAGAATAGATATAGATACATGTTTTGCCCCTCGTAAAATCTTACATCCATTGTACCATAATGACTGATAAAAATAGCGGATTGTTCATACAAATAAGTTGCATTCTTCAAATGAATTTGATAAAGTTAAGATTATCGTTTTTTAAGGAGATCGTATGTTACGAAAAGGTTCCCTGACAGGTTTATTACTGTTTGGTATTTTTTTTGGTGCTGGAAACCTGATTTTCCCGCCGACTCTTGGTGCTTTATCGGGTAATCAATTTTGGCCAGCTATTGCTGGGTTTGTCCTTTCAGGAGTGGGAATTGCCATTGTGACCTTGATTATCGGGACACTCAATCCCAAAGGTTATATTGATGAGATTTCTCGTAAGATTTCACCTGTTTTCGCAATTGTATACTTAGTTGCGCTGTATCTTTCGATTGGTCCTTTCTTTGCCATTCCAAGAACGGCGACGGTATCTTTCGAAGTGGGGACAGCCCCCTTATTAGGTGGAATGAATGCCAGTTTAGCACTTTTCATTTTTACCCTGGTCTACTTTTTGCTTGCCTTTCTGATTGCTTTGAATCCATCTAAGATTCTAGATCGAATCGGTCGTATTTTGACCCCGATCTTTGCGATTCTTATTTTGATCTTGGTCGTTCTGGGAGCTTTAAAATACAGTGGACATGTTCCAATGGTGGCCACCAAAGCCTATCAGGCTTCTGCCTTTGGGCAAGGATTTTTAGAGGGGTACAATACCTTGGATGCCTTGGCATCTGTTGCCTTTAGTGTGATCGCAGTGACTACCTTGAATCAACTTGGATTTTCAAGTAAGAAAGAATATATCAAGACCATTTGGTTGGTTGGAATTGTTGTAGCCCTTGGTTTTAGTGTGCTGTATATTGGCTTAGGATATCTGGGAAATCATTTTCCAATTCCAGCTTCTGTTATGGCATCTGATACCAATAAAGGGGTGTATGTATTATCAGAAGCGACCAAAGCGATCTTTGGTCCGACTGCTCAGATTTTCCTAGCAGGAATGGTGACGGTAACTTGCTTTACCACAACCGCTGGTTTAATCGTCTCTACCAGTGAATTCTTCCATAGCACCTTCCCTAAGGTTTCTTACAAGGTCTATGCAACTGTCTTCACTTTGATCGGTTTTGCGATTGCAAACCTTGGCTTGAATGCCATTATTGCCTTTTCATTACCAGTCTTGATGATTCTTTACCCAATCACCATTACCATTGTATTGATTGTGATAGTGAATAAATTTGTGGCTCTTTCAAAACCAGGGATGCAATTGACTATTTTCTTGGCCAGCTTGGTCTCTCTTGCAAGTGTTCTGGCAAGTACCTTTAAAATTTCACTAGTAGAAAAGGGGATTGCTTTGCTTCCATTTGCGGCTCAATCTCTTCCGTGGTTAGTGCCAGTAGTCATCGGGATTCTTTTATCGCTCGTATTACCAAATAAACAAACAGCAGAAGAATAAGTTATATTAGAAACTCTAAAGTTTTGTGCTTTAGAGTTTTTCTTTTGAAACTAGTATCTAAATCCAAACTTTAGTAAAAAAACGTAGCAGAAATTTTTATTTTTTGTCAGTCAATGTTATACTGAATGTAGCATATCAATATACGGAGTGAACTATGAATCCAATCATTTTTTCATTGACAGTTTTTCTTGCGGGTATTCTGTCTTTCTTTTCTCCCTGTGTCTTTCCTTTGCTTCCGGTTTATATTGGAATCTTACTAGGAAGTGATCAGGAAAAGGCTATCCAATTGTTCGGGAAAAAAATTCGCTGGCATGGCTTGCTGAAAACCCTTTGTTTTATTGCAGGTATTTCTGTTATTTTCCTCCTCATTGGTTTTGGAGCGGGCTTGCTTGGAAAGATCATGTACACCAATTGGTTCCGTTATCTGATGGGAGCCCTCATCATTATCCTTGGTCTTCATCAAATGGAAGTCTTTCATTTTCATTTCCTTGAAAAGCAAAAATCAGTAGATTTTGGAGCCAACAAACAGAAGAATGAATTGTTTTCAGCTTTTCTCCTTGGTCTTGGCTTTAGTTTTGGTTGGACGCCTTGTATTGGTCCAGTATTAGGATCAGTTCTTGCTTTAGCAGCATCAGATGGGCAAGATGCTCTTATGGGAGCTATTTATCTCCTTGTTTATACCTTGGGAATGGCCCTTCCGTTTTTACTGTTGGCCTTAGCATCTAGTCTGGTCCTACCTTACTTTAATCGTCTCAAACCCCATTTGTTATTGCTGAAGAAAATCGGCGGAGCTATCATTATTCTGATGGGAATTCTCTTACTTTTGGGACAATTGAACAGTTTGTCATCTATCTTTTCATAAATATATCGGAGGTTTAACGCATGATGAAAGGTATTAAATACGCTTGTTTCTCAGTTCTTTCTTTAGCTTTGCTGTCAGCTTGTTCCATGAATCAATCCAGTGAGAGTAGTATGGACAATCAGCCAACAATGAATACAACAACGAATAAGAATGCTTTGGTAGGAAAAGACGCTAGTGACTTTGAACTAAAGGATATGAAGGGGAATACGGTTAAACTTTCAGACTACAAAGGGAAGAAGGTTTATTTGAAATTTTGGGCAACCTGGTGTGGCCCTTGCCGGCAAAGTATGCCTGAATTAGAGAAATTGGTCAAGGATACGGATAGAGACTTTGAAATTCTGACCATTATGGCACCGGGGATGCAAGGTGAAAAAACAGAAGAAGAATTCGTCAAATGGTTTGATCAACAAGATTACAAGTCAGTACCGGTCTTGTACAATCCAGATGGTTCTGCATTTGCAGATTATCAGGTTCGCTCTATTCCTACAGAAGTCTTTATAGACAGTCATGGGAAAATTGGACATGTCCAATTAGGAGCTATTTCAAATGAAGATGCTAAGAAGATTATCAAAGACTTACAATAAAAAAATGAAGCACGAAGCTTCATTTTTTTCTAGTTTCTTAGTTGCTTGCACCAGAAGTGGCATCGGCATCTCCGTGCCCTCCGTCACCATGTCCTCCAGCATCAGAAGCACCAGAAGTTGCATCTGCACTACCGTGTCCACCAGCAGGAGCAAATGGACCGCTTCCGCCAACTAGACGTTGACCTGTTGTTTGTAGGTACCAGTCTAACCATGGTTTGAAGTTGAAGACAATCTCATTGATACCAGCGTATGAACCATCTTCATAGTACATAGCTTGGTAGTTGTGAGTGTTGATCACGCCTTCAGGAGATCCTGGAACAATGGTCCGAACATAGTCTTGGTTACCGTTACGAAGGGTACCAATCACCCATTCCACGTTTTTCATACGTGCTGGTGGTAGGGAGCCGTGAACGGTTGACATCCGGCTTCCTGATTGAGGTGGCACGCGTTTAGCAAACATGGTATCTGGATCTTGATGGGCATTGTTGTAGTAGAGGAATTGGTTGTTATCATCGGCATAAGTCAATTCAAATGGCATAGCCTTCAAGAACATATCAATTTGGTTAACGGTTAGGATACCGTGGTCGAGTTTGACATAGGTATCGCCAGAAACGGCATTGGTGATTTCAGCTACTTTTTCTACCCAGTCTGGATCGTCAGGATCGACTTCAGTAACAGTTGTAGCGATTGGATGATTACAATCCAAGTCTTCTGGTTCAATTGGTTTTGGTTTTTTCAATTTCGATACAACCTCAACGTATTTCATAAAATTATCCAAGCAGGTTTCAAGGAATTTGACGGTTCCCTCGTTGATGATATTGCCGTTTTCGTCAAAAGCTTCTTTCGCTTTTCCTAGAAGGAATTCATTCCCTGGAAGAGTGTAAGCATTGACACCTGGAGCATCAAGGATCTTACGGAGGTGAACCTGTGCGCGTGAAGTCCCTTGATCATAGTAAGAAGCACCGACGATCATAACCGGTTTGTTTTCAAATGGATGCACCTCGAAAGAGAGCCATTCAAGAACAGACTTGAGAGCAGCAGAGATCGTATGGTTGTGCTCTGGAGTGGCAATGATAACACCATCTGCACGAGTGATTTTGTTATATAAAAGACGCAATTGGAAACTTTCGTCCCATTTTTCATCTTGGTTAAACATTGGAACTTCGTCGATTTCAAGAACTTCCAATTCAAATTTGATTTTAAATTGGCGGCGAATGAATTCCAAAAGTTTACGGTTATATGATTGATCGTAGTTCGATCCTACAAGTCCAACAAATTTCATTCTTTTCTGTCTCCTATCTTACAAGTTTTCCCAGTCAAATTCTTCAGCATCTTTTCGAAGCAATTCTTGGGCGTTGCGCAATTTGTCTGTGATTTTTACAAACACACGGAAATCATCAAAGATGGCATCTAATTTTTGAATGACATCTAAATCCACCAAGTCTCCATTTTGATCAAAGGCTTGCAATGAATGAGAGAGCAAGAATTCATCTGGCAAAACAGTCGCTTTAATTTCTGGAGCATTTAAGATTTGGCGAAGTTGGAGTTGGGCGCGTGAAGATCCCAACGTACCGTATGATGCCCCAGTAATCATGACCGGTTTGTTCAACAATGGGAAGACTCCATATGAGAGCCAAGCGAGTGCACTCATCAAGACTGCTGGAATAGAGTGGTCGTATTCTGGAGTTCCAATAATGACCCCATCAGCTTCTTCAATTTTTGCAACAATATCCAAGACAGCTTCAGGCACTTGTTTGTCGGCTGGTTTGTTAAAGACAGGGATATCTTTAATTTCGACCAATTCGATCTCAGCCTTATCAGCAAAATGTTTTTGCATGTATTGAAGCAGTTGACGGTTTGTAGAACGTTTGGAGTTAGTCCCCACAATCGCAATAAGTTTTATCATGGAATATTCCTTTCTGATAGGAGAATTATAAATAAGATTGAAGCCCACTTGTATAGGCGATCTTGCCTGATTGAAAAACCAATAAGGTATCTATACCAGGAAGTGATTCAACAGTGTTGAGGATAGAAGCAGGAGATTCCCCGAACAAGCGGGTAGTCCATATCTCCCCGTCTACGGATCGATCAGATATGATGGTGATACTGGCTAAGTCTGTCTCGACCGGATAGCCCGTCGCGCTATCAAAAATGTGGTGAAACGACTGGCCGTCAACTTCTAAATGACGCTCGTAGATGCCAGAGGTGACAATAGATTTATCCTTGACAGAGAGGACCAGTAGGTGCTGACCTCTTTTTTCGACTGGATTTTGAATGCCAATCCGCCAAGGCTGTTGTTTGATGGGGTGTTGACCGACAGTGAGGATATTACCTCCAAGATCGATCAAGGCATCTGTTACTCCCTGACTCTTTAAAAAGGTCGCAATGCGGTCTGCACTATAGCCCTTAGCCAAGGCTCCTAAATCAATCTTCATTCCAGGACGCGTCAGAAAGACTGTATGGTTTTCTGGGTCAAGCTGAATTTGGTGAGGATCGATCTTGGTCAGAGCTTGATCAATTTCCCCTTGCTGGGGACGTCTAGCATCTGAAAATCCAATTCGCCAGGTCTGTACAAGAGGACCAATGGCGATGTTTAAATGGCTGTTCTGAGCTTGACTATGCAAGGTTCCTAATGCAATCAGTTCAAAAAGATCTGGATGTACTTGGACAGGAGCAATACCAGCTTGGTGATTGACCTCCATGAGTTCAGAACTTGCATCATTAGCACTGAAGCGATGTTCGTAGGAGCGAAGAAGTTCAAAGCAGCGGGCTAAGAGTTCATTCGCTTGTGGGTGACAGATCGAAACAGTGATGGTCGTTCCCATCAAACGTTCGGATCGACTACTTAGGTCCACTAAAAATCTATCCTTTCCTATTTTCACTCACTTACAGTATATCAAAAAGATATCGTTTTCACAATCCTTTCGAGCATATTGTTTGACATTTTTTGAAACATGTGAAGTGTGATTTTCTGGAAAATTGAAAAAAAGATCACAAATTCTGAGCAAAATAATTGTAACCGATATCATTTTTATGATATACTCAAGAAGTAAATTAAATTAAAGGTAGGACTTTTTCTATGAGTAAAATCGTTGTTGTAGGGGCAAACCATGCCGGAACAGCATGTATCAACACTATGTTAGATAATTTTGGATATGAAAATGAAATTGTAGTTTTCGACCAAAACTCTAATATTTCATTCCTTGGGTGCGGAATGGCGCTTTGGATCGGTGAGCAAATTGATGGTCCAGAAGGTCTCTTCTACTCTGACAAAGAAAAATTGGAAGCAAAAGGTGCAAAAGTCTACATGAACTCTCCTGTTCTTTCAATTGACTATGACAACAAAGTGGTAACTGCAGAAGTTGATGGAAAAGAACACAAAGAATCTTATGAAAAATTAATCTTTGCGACTGGTTCAACACCAATCATTCCTCCAATTAAAGGAGTTGAAATCGTTCCTGGTAACCGTGAATTCAAAGCAACTCTTGAAAATCTTCAATTCGTTAAATTGTACCAAAATGCTGAAGAAGTGATCGAAAAATTGAAAGACAACAGCAAACACTTGAATCGTATCGCTGTAGTTGGTGGTGGTTACATCGGTGTTGAACTTGCTGAAGCTTTCGAACGTCTAGGTAAAGACGTTGTCTTGGTGGATATCGTGGACACTGTCTTGAACGGCTACTATGACAAAGACTTTACAGACATCATGGCGAAAAACTTGGAAGACCACAACATCCGTTTGGCACTTGGACAAACTGTTCAAGCGGTTGAAGGAGACGGTAAGGTAGAACGCCTTGTAACCGATAAAGAAACCTTTGATGTAGATATGGTTATCTTGGCTGTTGGTTTCCGTCCAAATACAGCTCTTGCTGATGGTAAGATCGAACTCTTCCGCAACGGTGCTTTCCTTGTTGATAAGAAACAAGAAACGTCACTTCCAGGTGTATACGCAGTTGGTGACTGTGCGACTATCTTCGATAACGCTCGTAACGAAATGAGCTACATCGCTCTTGCGTCTAATGCGGTTCGTTCAGGTATTGTCGGTGCCTACAATGCGACTGGTCATGAATTAGAAGGAATCGGTGTTCAAGGTTCTAACGGTATCTCTATCTACGGCCTTCACATGGTTTCAACTGGTTTGACTCTTGAAAAAGCGAAAGCTGCAGGCTTCAATGCCACTGAAACTGGCTTTAACGACCTTCAAAAACCCGAATTTATCAAACACGATAACTATGAGGTTGGTATCAAGATTGTCTATGATAAAGACACTCGTCAAATCCTTGGAGCTCAAATGGTATCCCGTGATAGCGCCATCTCAATGGCTATCCACATGTTCTCACTTGCGATTCAAGAACACGTAACGATTGATAAATTGGCTTTGACTGACTTGTTCTTCTTGCCACACTTCAACAAACCTTACAACTACATCACAATGGCAGCTTTAACTGCTGAATAATAGCTAAAGTTCTATTAAAAACTTTCCTTAGGTGAGTACGGACGTCAGCGAACTTCATAGAAGTTCCATGACTAATTATTGAGCCTAAGGTCTCAATAATTCCGAGTGCCTGAAACTGTATTGTTTCAGGCACTTTTCTCACAGCGGAAAGTTTTGACTTTTCTTTATTCGTTCCATAATAAATAGAACATATTTATATTTCTTTGTAGAATTTCTTAACTTATTTTACTTGATAAAATGGTTTGTCTACATTCTAAACAAAACTAACAAGGGTGGTTTTATTTTTTTCTGTCTTTACATGTATTCAGAGACAGTGAAATAAGGTATAATGAATAGGATAAGAGTTTGAAGGAGTTAAGAAATGTCTGCTAAAGAAGAAGCCTTTAAAAATGAATTTCAATTTGCCTCTAGTTCAATTGTGGCCCATATTGTCAGAGGTGTTCTGGTTGGGATCGTTGTGGGCTGCATCGTCTCGAGTTTTCGTTTTTTGATCGAACATATTTTTCATTTTGTTCAAGGCGTCTACAAGGAGATGTCTGGTCAACCACTTTATTTGCTGGCGATGCTGTTGGGGTATGGGGTGATCGTACTGATTGCTGGTCGCCTTATTCGCACCAATCGGGATATCAAGGGATCAGGAATTCCACAAGTCGAAGCGGAGCTTAAGGGCCTTTTGGCGGTGAGCTGGTGGGATACCCTGTGGAAGAAGTATATTCTAGGTGTCTTGGCCATCGGAAGTGGTTTGATGCTTGGTCGTGAAGGTCCTAGTATTCAATTAGGGGCGATGGGCGGAAAAGGAGTGGCCCATCATTTGAAGGTCAGCCCAGTTGAGGAGCGGTCTTTGATTGCAAGTGGGTCTGCCGCTGGTCTTGCCGCCGCCTTTAATGCACCTATAGCAGGACTTTTATTTGTCGTGGAAGAAATCTACCATCATTTTTCTCGATTCTTTTGGATTTCGACCTTGGCCGCTAGTCTGACTGCTAATTTTATTTCACTCAATGTCTTTGGTCAAACACCCGTACTTCATATGCCGCAAAATATTCCGCCGCTCCATTTGTCTCAGTACTGGATTTACCTTTTTCTTGGAGTCTTTTTGGGGGCAGCAGGTTATGTCTATGAAGTAGTGGTTCTGAATATCGGTCGATTGTATCGTTTACTTGAGAAGATTTTTCATGTTCCCTCTCATTACTCTTCTTTATTTGCCTTTGTCTCGATTATTCCAATCGGCTATTTCCTTCCACAAATTCTTGGTGGCGGGAACCAATTGGTTTTGGATTTGGCTCGAGTACCGTATCCAGTTCTATCGATCCTTCTCTATTTTACGATCCGGTTTATCTGGAGTATGTTGAGCTATGGTAGTGGTCTACCTGGCGGAATTTTCTTGCCCATTCTAGCTTTAGGATCTCTTTTAGGAGCCATCGTTGGAACCTTCCTCCAAAACATTGGCTTTATCTCTCAAAATCAATTACCTCTCTTCATTATTTTAGGAATGAGTGGGTATTTTGGGGCTATTTCGAAAGCTCCTTTAACCGCTATGATTTTGGTAACAGAGATGGTCGGTGATATTCGTAGTTTAATGCCATTAGGCATGGTAACCTTGCTGGCTTATATGATCATGGATCTCTTCCATGGAGCACCAGTCTATGAAGCCATGCTGGAGCAACTCTTACCTGATAAGGCGCAAGAAGAAGGAGAGTTGACCTTGATTGATATTCCTGTATCCGAAAAGATTGCAGGGAAACAAGTTCATGAACTCGAACTCCCTCAAGATATTTTGATTACTACGCAAATGCGAAGTGGTAAGAGCTATACGGTCAATGGTGCGACCCGCTTGTATCTAGGGGATAGCATCTTTGTGGTGGTGAAAGAATCTGAAATTGGACGAGTCAAGGATATTCTTTTGTAAAAGACAGTTTCTTAGAAAAGTCTTTCTATTATTAAATTTTCAGACAATTGTTGAAAAATGAGAAAACTTCTGGTAAAATAAGTCCAAGAACAAAAGAGGAGAAGTCTCTCATGAAAAAATATAGTCTACTCTTATTGAGTGTTGCTCTTTTAGCAGGGTGTGCAAATTCTAGTAGCAAACAGTCGAGTCAAAAGACGCAAACCAGCTCAACGGTGCAGTTGTCAAAGGCTGACCAGAAGACCTTGGACAATGCGACAGCTGAATACAAAGACTTTGTCGAAATGCAAATTGACCAATTGCTCAAGGATACAGAAGGTTTCCGAGATACCCTAAAAGCTGGGAATTTGGAAGAAGCTAAAAAACAATATCCCTTGATCCGCATGGCCTATGAACGCTCAGAACCGATTGCTGAAACCTTTGGGGAGTCTGATGTGAAGATTGACTATCGTTTGGTGGACTATGTGGATGAAAATAAATCAGAAGAAGGCTGGTCTGGCTTCCACCGGATTGAGCGTATCCTTTGGGAAAACAATACCACAGATGGCACTGACAAATATGCAGACCAACTGGTGAACGATATCAAGGAGTTGAAAGCTAAGATCGCAACCGTTGATGTGACTCCTGATGTGATGCTAACTGGGGCTGTTGATCTGCTCAATGAAGTGGCAACGCAAAAGATCACGGGTGAAGAAGAAGTCTTCTCTCATACAGATCTGTACGACTTCCGTGCCAATATTGAAGGAGCTGAAAAGATTTTCTCACTCTTTAAACCTTTGATTGAGAAAAAAGATGCCAAGTTGGTTAAAACCTTGGAAGCAGAATTCAAAAATGTCAATGATTTATTGGACAAACACATGACTGATGAAACAAATTACAAGTCTTACACAGATTTGACCAAGGAAGATACTAAGGAATTAGCAGAAGCTGTGACCAAACTTGGTGAACCCTTGTCTCAAATGGGTGTGATTTTAGATGGGAAATAAGAAAAATGGCTGACGAAAAATTTTTAGATAAAAAAATGGACCGTCGTGAATTTCTTAAAAAAGCAGGTATTGGAGGGGCTGGTCTAGCGCTAGGTCTCTCTGGTGCATCTGCTTTTTTCGCTAATCAAGACAGTTCCAGCAAAAAAGCTTATGATGGGGATGAAGATATCTCCTTTTATGGTAAGCACCAAGCAGGGATAACAACGGCCATGCAGAAGGCTTGCTACTTGGTTGTGTTAGATCTTCACACGACGGACAAAAAAGAAGTCATCCAGCTCTTTAAAGACTGGACCGATTATAGTAGTAAATTAGTCGAAGGTGAGTTGGTCAAAAAAGATGGGGCCAATGCCCTATTGCCGCCAACGGATACAGGTGAAACAGTGGGACTCAACCCCTATCGCTTGAGCCTGACTTTTGGGGTTTCTGCTTCCTTTCTAAAGAAACTGGGCTTGGAGTCCAAACGTCCGAAACTTTTTCGTGATTTGCCTCCATTTCCAAAGGAGCAGTTGCAGGACAAATATACAGGTGGCGATATCGTCATTCAGGCCTGTGCAGACGATGAGCAAGTAGCCTTTCATGCGGTGCGAAATCTGATTCGTAAGGGTCGCAATACTATTACCATGAAGTGGAGCAAATCAGGTTTTGCGGCCATTGGTGACCGAAAAGAAACACCCCGCAACCTCTTTGGTTTCAAGGATGGAACCGCAAATGTCACGACGGAGAAGGATTTTGACAAGGTCGTCTGGACTGACAGCAAGGACTGGATGAAGGGTGGTTCCTATATGGCTCTTCGTCTAGTGCAAATGCACCTGGAAACTTGGGACCGAACCAATTTGCAGGAGCAGGAAAATACCTTTGGTCGCTACAAGGAGTCCGGTGCTCCCTTTGGTAAAACCAACGAATTTGATGAAGTAGATTTATCTAAACTACCAGTAGATTCACATGTCCGCTTGGCCAAAGAAGTCGATCGACCGATTTTACGCAGATCATATTCCTATTCGGATGGCATCAATGAACAAACAGGGCAATTTGATGCTGGCTTGATCTTTATCGCCTTTCAAAAGGATCCGAACAACTTTGTCAAAATCCAAACCAACTTGGGCGCGGTGGATAAAATGAACGAGTACATCACCCATATTGGAAGTGGACTCTTTGCTTGCTTTGCAGGCGTAGAGAAAGGAGGCTACCTTGGTCAAGCACTCTTTGAATAAACTCTTGATCTTGTTCGGCCTTCTTACCTTGTTCTGGACTCAACCAGTGGCTGCTGAATCTTATAGCGATCTCTTTATCAAGATCACAGATGCAACAACAGCTGTACAAAACAAGGACCAGGATAAGGCCAAAGAATTGATCGCTGAGATTCAGGTTGATTTTGAATCCAAAGACCACCATGATTCCAAAGCAGGGAAAAAAGTTAGCCAAGCCTTAGATATAAAAGGGGAGGTAAGAAAAGAGGATCTCACCAAGATCTCATCAGCCTTGCTCGCTTTTGAAAAAGAGCAAAATCCGGTCGATTTAGAGGCGGAAAAAGACAAACTCGTGAGTCGCCTCGCACCTTATTTTAAGAACCTACAAGAGGCCATTACAGCTAAGGATCTAGATAAAACCCGTCAAACCTATGCTGATCTTAATAACACCTGGACGCGAAACGAAGCGGTAGTAAGAGATCACAGCACAGCCTACTATGGCAAAATCGAGACGGCCATTTCGCTCTTGCGCAGTAGTATTGAAACAGAGCCTACTGATTTCACCAACATCCAGTCCTCTTATGATGACCTCAAAAATGGGATTGATGCCTTTGTAAAAGGAGAAGCGATTAGCAGTGCTAGTACGGATTTGACACTGAAAGATGGGATCAAGCTTTTGGAGAAGGCGCAAAGCCAATTCCAATCCGGCGACGATAAATCTGCTGCAGCAACTATGAAGCAGTTCATCACCATCTGGCCAACCATTGAGGGGGATGTCAGCACGACCAATCCAAGCCTCTACACGCGCGTAGAGAGTGAATCCCCGGTCATTATGGTTAAGGGGAAAGAAAAGACCTATCAAGAGAAATTACAAGCCTTGATCAGGGACCTGTCTGCGATTGATACGACAGCTTCTTACAACGCTCTTGATGCCATGTTGATTCTTCTACGTGAAGGAGTAGAAGCGCTTCTGATCGTCATGGCCCTTGTGACGACCCTTAAGGCCGCTAAGATGAGGAAAGGCCTCAAATGGGTCTACGGTGGAGCTCTTGCGGGGGTTCTTGCCAGCGCCGCGATCGCTCTTGTTTTGCAAATAGCTTTTCCTGCCGTTACTTCGGGCTCTAACCGGGAAATCATTGAAGGGGGCGTTGGGATTTTCGCTGTAGTCATGATGATCCTCATTGGGATTTGGCTACACAGCAAGTCCTCTGTCAAACAGTGGAATGCCTTTATGGACCGTCAAATGAAGACCGTAACGGCTACAGGAAGCTTTGTGTCGATGTTTGCTCTCAGTTTCTTAGCAGTCTTTCGTGAAGGGGCTGAGACTATTCTCTTCTATATCGGGATCATTCCGCGGATTACAACCGCGAATTTCTTACTGGGAATCGGGCTTGCTATAGCTGTTCTTATCATCATTGTAGTGGCCATGACCAAGGCTAGTCAAGCTATCCAACCTCATCGAATCTTTTTCATTCTGACTTGGTTGATTTACGCTTTGGCCTTCAAGATGCTCGGTGTCAGCATCCACGCCCTTCAGTTGACCAATATCCTACCTAGCCATTTGGTCAATGGACTTCCAACCATCGATTGGGCGGGTATCTATCCAAGCTGGGAAGTTCTTCTTCCTCAATGTATCTTTGTGGCCTTGATCGCACTTGTTACGGTGAGACAACATGGCAAAGAGTAGAGCAGATGAAATGACCATTGTTGAACATTTGGTCGAATTTCGAAAACGATTGATCGCAGTGGTCTTATGTTATATTATCGTCTTTCTGCTGGCTTTTGTATTTGGTGGAGAACTCTACCAAGCCTTGACGGCTAGCCTCCATCAAAAACTGCTGGTACTGGGACCGAATGATATCCTCTGGATCTATGTATCGCTGGCTAATCTCACAGCTTTTAGCCTGACCTTGCCCTTTATTGTCTACCAGATTTGGCAATTTGTAAGGCCGGCTTTGAAGGAGAAGGAGGCGCGTGCAGTCTTTGCCTACATTCCAGCTAGCTTTATTTGCTTTGTACTGGGGCTTGCATTTGGTTATTTCTTTGTCAGCCCAGCTATTTTAGAGGTCTTGATGCGCTTGGGAGAAGGGCTGTTTGATACCCAATTGACGGCACAAAATTATTTAACCTTCTTATGGCACACCACCTTGCCTTTAGGGGTCTTGTTCGAGTTACCAGTTTTGGTCGCTTTTCTGACCTCGATTGGGCTCTTGACACCACAGTTTTTAATAACCTACCGACGTTACGCTTACTTTGTCCTGCTGGTCTTGGCCGTCGTGCTAACCCCTGCAGACTTTATCAGTGACTTGGCCATGACACTCCCTTTGATCCTCTTATTTGAAGTCAGTGTCGCCATCAGTAAAGTCATCTATTCAAGAAAAAGGAGAAACTAATGGGAATTTTACGTGATATTGGAGCACCAGGTTTGATCATCATCATCCTGGGCGCCCTCTTGATTTTTGGACCAAAACGCCTGCCTGAGTTGGGCCAGTCTATCGGCAAAATGTTTGCTGAATTTAAGACAGCTGTCAATAAAGGCAGTGAAGAAGCAGATCAAGACGCCAAAGAAGCTAAAGAAGAAAAAGAATAATCAGACAATTTTCAAAATTCTATTGAGTTCGATTGCATAAAAAGGTATAATAAGACAAGTACTTGCAATCGACGAAGGAGGAAACCATGATTATTACGATTTTGTCACTCATTTTCTATTTTAGCTATATCGGATTCTTATGCTGGTTGGTCGTAAAAATTGTCGAAAAATTGTTCAATTTCTTGTTGAACCGTTAATGAAGAAACAATCCATTTCACCCCGAGTGAGTGGATTTTTTGTGTCCAATTCAGTTAGAAAGATTCAAACAAAGAGGTTTTAACGGTCTCAGATTGAAGATAAAGTCATATAAAAAACTTTCCTTAAGTGAGTACGGACGTCAGCGAACTTATTAGAAGTTCCATGACTAAATCAAGATACAAAGGGCGTCTGCGGATAAAGTCAAAAGAGGAAATTAGAAAGCAAGTGAAACAACACAACAAAACCATCGTTTTACTGACTGTTTTGTTTATTGCTATGCTTTCCATTTAAATGTTTTTATATCTTTCAAATTCTAGTATTTCTTGTTACTAGTGATGGACTATATCGTTTGTTTTTCTTATTTATTTTATAAGAATGTTAAGCTTAATAGAAATACAGTAATTACAAGATTGTAATATATTCTGTTATAGCTTTATGTGGCATGGGTATAAATTGATATGACTTTTATTATCTATGGTATAATGAGATAAATTTGGAGTTGTAGAGGCGAGCATTTGGAAGAACATAGACCTGATTTTAGAGATATAAAATCATTTGAAGAATTTAACAGATACTACTGGTATCGAGAAGAGCTTTCACAAATTTGTAAGTACCTTGGATTAGAATACAGATGTACAAAAAAAGAATTAAATCATATTATAGAACAATATTTTAGGGAAAATAGAGTAGAAAAAGTTTTGAGGAAAAGAAACAAAAATCAAACCGAAATAATAACCCTAAATACATCATTACTTGAATGT
>ERZ809296.1835-NODE-1835-length-22784-cov-7.628008_pt1 | contig 22784 bp, 21 predicted proteins | sample MGYA00520511_ERZ809296 | MGnify/ENA primary metagenome ERZ809296 (study PRJEB31576, sample SAMEA3212662) | Homo sapiens | biome: human-gut; feature: human gut; material: fecal | place: Sweden | collected 2012 ... | reverse complement strand
CGTGTTTTGGTTCCTTTTACACGAGTAAAAGGAACGCCACGGCGGCGAGCCGTACTGGCTTTGCACCCTGCATAATCTGCGCAACGCCGAAGGCGAGATGAAACCGGGCATAGTTTGTGTCAGCAATCCCTCCGGTTCGCTCCGCTCACCACCTCCCTTTACACAAGGAAGGCTATGGGATGGTGCGGCGCCGGCAGGCGCTAATGAAGCCTTAACCACAATTTACTTTTTCTTCATAATTTCGGAATCTCCGGGACAAAATATCCCGATAGAATAGAAGCTGAGATATTCTGTGCCTTTGGGCGCGGACGAAAACATAAGGAGGACTTCCACCATGCCGATGGGCTACTACTATGGCTACGATTACACCTGGTACCTGCTGGTGCTGCCGGCATTCCTGCTGGCGCTATGGGCACAGTTCCGGGTAAAGGCCACCTATTCCAAATATTCCAAGGTGCGCAGCGTGCGGGGCCGCACGGCGGCGGAGGTCGCCCGGCAGATCCTGAACGACCACGGGCTGAGCTATGTGCAGGTGGACCAGATAGGCGGGGAGCTGACCGATAACTACGACCCCCGCACCAATATCGTGCACCTTTCGCAAGGGGTGTATAGCAGCACCTCCATCGCGGCCATAGGGGTGGCGGCGCACGAGTGCGGTCATGCCGTGCAGCACGCCGAGGAATACGGCCCGCTGAAGCTGCGCAGCGCCATTATCCCCATTACCAATATCGGGTCTTCCCTTTCCATTCCTATCTTTTTCATCGGGCTGCTGTTTAACTACACCCTGCTGATGAACATCGGCATTCTGCTGTTTGGGCTGGTGGCGCTGTTCCAGCTTATCACCCTGCCGGTGGAATTTAACGCGAGCCGCCGGGCGCTGGCCACCATAGAGGAGCGCGCCCTGCTGACCGAGGACGAGGCCCGGGGCGCCAAAAAGGTGCTTTCCGCTGCGGCGCTGACCTATGTGGCGGCGCTGGCTTCCACCCTGGCCCAATTGCTGCGGCTTATTATCATCAGCCGGGGCAACCGCCGGAACTGACGCCATGGCAGACGCAAGACTGACCGCCCTGCGGGGCCTCAATGAGGTCTTTGGGCAGGGGGGCTACTCCAACCTGGTGCTGGAGAGCCTGATGCGGAAAAACGAGCTTACCGGGCAGGAGCGGGCCTTCTGCACCGCGCTGTTCTATGGCGTGGTGGAGCGGCGCATCACACTGGACTGGGTGCTGGGGCGGTACTCCCGGCAGCCGGTGGAAAAGCTGTCCCCTGCCGTGCGGGATATCCTGCGGATGGCGGTGTACCAGCTGCTGTATATGCCCTCCATCCCGGAGCGTGCCGCCGTGAATGAGGCGGTGAAAGAAACCCGCGCGATGCGTGTTTCCTCCGCCAGCGGGTATGTAAATGGGGTGCTGCGGGCCTTCCTGCGGGAAGGCAAAAAAATTGCCCTGCCGCGTGAGCCGCTTGCCGCCCTTTCCGTTCAATACGCGGTGCCCAAGGCGCTGATCACGCTGTGGCGGCAAGGCTACGGCGAGGAAACGACCCGGGCCATTCTGGAGGGCTGCCAAAGCCCGGCGCCGCTTTTTATCCGGGTTAATTCCCAAAAGACTACCGCCGAAGCGCTGATGGAAAAGCTGGCGGAGGAAAATATCACCGCCGAAAAGACCCCCGTGGAAAACGCGCTGCGGCTGGAAGGCGCCGGGGATGTGACCCGGCTGGCAGCCTTCCGGGAGGGGCTGTTCCATGTGCAGGATCTTTCCAGCCAAAAATGCGCCGCCGCGCTGGCGGTACAGCCCGGCCACCGGGTGCTGGATGTCTGCTCGGCCCCGGGAGGAAAGACCTTTACCCTGGCGGAGCGGATGGAGGACACCGGCAGCCTGCTGGCGATGGACCTGTATCCCCATCGGCTGAAGCTGGTGGAGGACGGCGCGGCCCGTTTGGGGCTTCGCTGCATCCAAACAAAGGCGAACGACGCCCAAATTTACGATAAATCCTTGGGAGTATTTGACCGCATCCTGTGTGATGTGGTATGCTCCGGTTACGGGGTCATCCGGCGCAAGCCGGAGATCCGCTATAAGGACCCCGCGGATGGGGTGGCCCTGCCGCAGACGCAGCTGGCCATTCTTACAACCTCCGCCCGGTACCTAGCCCCCGGCGGGCGGCTGGTATACAGCACCTGCACCCTGAACCCCGCCGAGAATGAGGGCGTGGTGAATGCCTTTTTGCGGGAGCACCGGGAGCTTGCCCTGTGCGGGGAGCCCGTGACCTGCCTGCCGGAACAAACCGGCGGGGACGGGTTCTTCTATGCGGTGGTGGAGAGGAAGTAAATATCCGCACACTGCACAGAAATCCGCAGCAAACGGGCCGCGGCGAGTGAGATGCGGAGCCGAGCGCCGCCGGTGGCGGATGCAGCGAGGCGGAGCATCCGCAGCGGTCGAAAAAATCGAACAAGCGAGCAGCGCGATGATTTTTTCGGGCACCGCAAGGCGGACGGCGTGGGCGCTGATTTTGCCCCGCCGCAGGCGGAAACATCAAGAAAGGAGCCAAACGAGCATGGAAAAAGTCGATATTTCCTCGATGACGCTGCCGCGGCTGACCGAGTGGATCACCGGCACGCTGGGGGAGCCGAAATTCCGCGCCGGTCAGATTTACCGGTGGGTGCATGAAAAACGGGTCGGCTCCTTTGCCGAAATGACCAATCTTTCCACCGCCCTGCGGCAAAAGCTGGAGGAGCGTGCTTTTCTCACGGTGCTTACCACCCGGCGACGGCTGGAAAGCAAGCTGGATGAAACCGTGAAGCTGCTGCTGGAGCTGCCTGACCAGAACTGCGTGGAAGCCGTTCTGATGCGGTACGAGCATGGGCTGAGCCTCTGCATTTCCACCCAGGTGGGCTGCCGCATGGGGTGCAAATTCTGCGCCTCCACGCTGGGAGGGCTGGTACGCAGCCTGACCCCGGCCGAGATGCTGGGAGAAGTCTATGAGGCGGAGCGGCAGGCGGGAGAGCCGATCTCCTCGCTGGTGCTGATGGGCATAGGCGAGCCGCTGGATAACTACCGCAATGTACTGGATTTTTTGACGATACTATCCTCGCCGGAGGGCAGAAACCTGAGCCTGCGGCATGTTTCGCTTTCCACCTGCGGCCTGTGCGACCGCATTGACGAGCTGGCGGAGCTGGGGCTGGGGCTGACCCTTTCCATCTCGCTGCACGCGGCCGATGATGAGACCCGCAGCGGCATTATGCCGGTGAATAAGCAGTACAACATTGCCCGGCTGATGCAAAGCTGCAAAAATTACTTTGCCAAGACCGGCCGTCGCATCAGCTATGAATACGCCCTGATTGCCGGGGTGAATGACAGCCCGGCCCATGCCGAGGCGCTGGCGAGGCTGCTGGGCGGGCAAAACTGCCATGTGAATCTGATCCCGGTGAACCCGGTGGCGGAACGCGGCACCAAACGGCCGGATAAAGGAGCGGTGCAGCGCTTCGCGGCCCGGCTGGGGGCGCTGGGGCTGAACGCGACCGTCCGACGGGAGCTGGGCAGCGATATTGCCGCGGCCTGCGGCCAGCTGAGAAGGGCGGAGGCCGGGAAAGCCGGAGACGGTACGAAGTGACGAGGAATGAGCGCCGGGGAGCGGCCGCCCGGTGAGGGCCGCGAGACGGCGCGGAGGCTGCGGGGGTGCTGGGAGCGGCCCCCTGTAAAGGCCGGGCGGGGACAAAGCCCGGACAGACGGAAAACTTCCCGAGGAGGGGAAAAGAAAGATGCTGCATATCTACGGAGCGACAGACCGCGGAATGGTGCGGGAAACCAATGAGGATCGCTTTGCCGGGGAGGTATTTGACCAGGGAAGCGGCTATGCCGTCGTATGCGATGGCATGGGGGGCGAAGTTGGCGGCGGAATAGCGGCCGGCATTGCTGCCGAGGAGGTGCGCCGCATGATCGAAAGCAGCCTGCGGTCCCACATGGAGGAACGCAGCCTGCGGCTGCTGCTGGAAACGGCCATCGCCGGGGCCAACCGGGCGGTATACACCCGCAGCGGCCAAAGCGGCGGGGCCCTGACCGGCATGGGCAGTACCCTTTGCGCCGCCGTCATCAGTGATGGGGTGGCGCTGGTGGCCAATGTGGGCGACAGCCGCTGCTACCTGCTGCGGCAGGGGGAGCTGATCCAGGTGACCGAGGACCACACCGCGGTGGCGGTACTGCTGCAGCAGGGCCTGCTGAGCCCCGAGGAAGCCGCCCATCACCCGGACCGGCACGCCATTACCAGGGCCATAGGGGTGGAACCGGAGGTCCAGCCGGACTACACCGTGATAGACCTGCTGCGGGGAGACGCCCTGCTGCTGTGCAGTGACGGATTGTATAATACCCTGCCGCCCGGGGAGCTGGCCGGCACCCTGCAGGAGATTCTGCAGGGCGGGGATATCCATACATTGATAGCGAAAGCCAATGCCGCCGGCGGACCGGATAACATCACCGCCGTACTGATCCACAACCGCTGAGAGGAGAACGAAACACATGGAAAATATACTGGGAACCAAGCTGGCAGACCGCTACCTCATAGAGGAGCTGGTGGGGGTAGGCGGCATGTGCAATGTCTACCGGGCCTTTGATGCCGAGGCGCTGCGGACCGTGGCGGTAAAAATGCTTCGGGATGAATATGCCGCCGATGAGGAGTACCTGCGGCGCTTCCGCAATGAGAGCCGGGCCATCAATGCCCTTTCTCACCCCAATATCGTCAAAATTTATGATGTGGTACTGGATGTGCCCAATCCCTACCTAGTGATGGAGTATGTCAGCGGCATCACCCTGAAGGAATATATCGAGCGGAAGAAGCCCATCCCCGGCAAAACGGCCGCCAATATCGCCGGGCTGGTGCTGACCGCCCTGCAGTGTGCCCATGAAAACGGCATCGTCCACCGGGATGTCAAGCCGCAGAATATCATGGTGACCGAAAAGGGCGAGGTAAAGGTGATGGACTTCGGCATTGCCCGCTTTGCCATGAGCCAGAGCCGCACCATTGACGGCAACGCCATCGGTTCGGTCCACTATATCAGCCCGGAGCAGGCCCTGGGCGGCGCGGTGGATCAGCGCACCGATATCTACTCGGTGGGTGTTATCCTCTTTGAGATGCTGAGCGGCAGGCTGCCCTTTGACGGGGAGTCGCCCATCAGTGTGGCGCTGCAGCAGGTGGAGCAGAACCCCAAGGCGCTGCGGAGTCTGAATCCCAATGTGCCGGTGGGTCTGGAGCAGATCACCCTGCACGCCATGGCCAAGGACCCCGACTGCCGCTACCAGAACTGCGGTGAGATGATAGCCGACCTGCGGAAGTGGCTGACGGACCCCAAGACAACCTTCCCGGCGTATACCGCCCGGGCGGCCAAGCCGGCGAAAAAGAGCGGCGAGGGTATTGGCATTATGCCCAAAAAGCAGGGCATCATGGCCTCCCAGAAGGCCGCAAAAACTGGTGAAAATAACGAAAAGAAAAGGCTGCGCGACCGGCTGACCACCCCACTTTCCAAGCTGTTTGCGGTGACCTGCGGCGTAGTGGTGGCTTCCCTGCTCTTTGTGCTGGTGATGTTCCAGATCTATCAGCCCTTTAAGTCAGTGGAGGATATCCCCCTGCCCAACCTGGTCGGGGTGGACTTTACCGCCGCCTCCTCCAACGGGGCCTACCCCGGCATCAAGATAAAGCTGGAGAGCGAGGACTACAATGCCGACTATGAGGAGGGGCAGATCTACCGGCAGAGCCCCAACGCCGGCACCAGTGTGAAAAAAGGCAGCACGGTGCAGGTGTGGGTAAGCGCCGGCAACAAGATGGTGACCATCCCGACCTTTACCAACCAGGAGGCGACCGCCGTTTACGCCAAGCTGGTAAGCCTGGGGCTTAAATATTCCACTACCGATATTGCCAGCGACACCATAGCCGAAGGCAGCGTGGTGCGTACCAGCCCCGATGCCGGACAGAGCGTGGCCGCCGGCAGCACCGTGGTGGTGTATGTAAGCGTGGGCAGCAATAAGGAAAAGGTGCAGGTGCCGGAGGTACTGGGCTACCCCGAGGAGAGCGCCGTGCAGGTGCTGCGGGACGCGCAGTTTGATGTGACGGTGACCTACCAGCTGACCGACTACCAGTATGACGGGCTGGTGATCAACCAAACCCCGGCTTCCCCCAGCATGGTGCCCATTGGGAGCAAGATCACCCTGGTGGTGGGAACAGTGGATAACGCCAATGTGAACGGCGAGGCCACCGTGACGCTGCAGACCACACCGCCTGATCTGCCCGGCACCGTGAATGTGACCGCCGTACTGAACGGCGAGACCGTATACAGTGAGGTAATAGAGCCCCGCAACACCCGGCTCATCTCCATCCCGCTGCAGGGCAGTGGCACCTGCATGGCGGATGTGCTGATCGACGGCGAGGTGTATAAGAGCGCTTCGGTGGACTTTGCCACCGGGCAGTACTACTGGACGGCCGACTATTCTTCAGCCTTTGGTGAGTAAATGGAGGGGTTGATCGTGCGCTCGCTGGGCGGGTTTTATACCGTCATCAGCGAGGACGGAACAAAAACCGAATGCCGGGGACGGGGCATCTTCCGCAAGGACGCAACCACCCTGCTGGTGGGCGACCGATGCCGGTTTGAGCCGACCGAGCCAGGCTGCGGGAGCATTACCGCCATAGCACCGAGAAAAAACACCTTACAGCGGCCGCCGGTGGCCAACCTGGACCGGCTGGCGATGGTGATCTCATTGGCGGACCCGGCCCCCAACGCACTGGTCATAGACCAGCTGACGGCGATTGCGGCCCGCAGGGACATCCCGGTGGTGATGATCTTTACCAAGCCTGACCTGGCCGACCCGACCCCCTGGGCGGAGATCTACCGCAGGGCGGGCTACCCCACCGCCGTGGTGAACAACCGCACCGGGAAGGGGCTGACCGAGGCCGCTGCGCTATTAAAGGGCGGGATCACGGCCTTTTGCGGCAACAGCGGCGCCGGGAAAAGCAGCCTGATGAACGGGCTTTACCCCGACCTCAACCTTGCCACCGGGGAGATCAGCAAAAAGCTGGGGCGGGGACGGCACACCACCCGCCATGTGGAGCTTTTCCCCGATGGGCACGGCGGCTGGCTGTGCGATACCCCGGGATTTTCGGCGCTGGAATTCGCGAAAGCGGAGCCGATGCCGGCGGCGGAGCTGGCGGAGTGCTTCCCCGAGATGGAGAAATACAAGGACCATTGCCGCTACACCGGGTGCAGCCACCGCACTGAGCAGGGCTGCGCCGTGCTGGAGGCGGTGCGGGAGGGGCTGATCCCCGAAAGCCGGCACCGCAGCTATGCGGCGATCTATAACGAACTGAAAGAGCTGAAGGAATGGGAGCTGGCCAAGATGGGACGCTCCCAGGGAGGGACATGATATGCAGGAAAAGGACCTGCTGCAGAAAGCGATGCAGCAAAAGAACATGATGGTGCTGTACCGGGATGAGCTGGTGGCGCCGGAATATGCCGGGGTGCCGGTAGCGGTGGAAAACGAGCTGGTGGTGCTGCAGCGGCAGACGAACTTTGTGCTGGACGGCTACTGCGCCCTGCGCACCGGGGATATTACCGAGGCGGAGCAGATGGACGATGTGCCGTTCCTGAAAAAGGTAATGGCCGGAGAGAAGCTGTACGACGCCGTAAAGGCGCCGGGCTTTGCCTGCCGCAGCTGGCAGGAGCTGCTGGAGGGCATTATGGCCCAATACGGCGGCTGGGCCGCGGTGGAGTGCGAGGGCAACCCGGAGGAATCGCTGTACTTCCTGGGGCGGCTGATGAAGGTAGACAGCCGCTACCTGACCATGAAGCGGGTGGACGCGCTGGGCAACTGGCTTTCTGATCCGCTGGTGCTGCCGATGGACGATGTGACACTGGTTTCCTTTGGCGACCGGTATTTGGAGATCTTCCGGAAATACTGCAAGTGAGGCGGCGCGGGGGAAAATCGGATGATGGCAAGGCAGACCGAAGCAAGGCTGTTGCCCGGCGGAGACGGGCTGTTGCCTTGGGAGGGCAACGCAGCCAGCGGCGATTTTTGTCAAGCCGCCGTATGCTGCCGCAAGGTAGGTATAATATTATAAAATATATACGAATAGTATATTCAGGGAGGAATGGACATGAAGAAGTTTACCAAGGAGCTGGGGCCGGGGTGGATCACGCTGGTGGAGAATGACGACTACGCACTGAGCCGTTTGATTTTCGGTGACGGTTTGGAGGTGGACGCAGACGAGGAGGAGACCCCGCTGCTGAAGAAGGGCTTCCAGCAGATACAGGAATACTGGACCGGGCACCGGGTCATCTTTACGCTGCCGCTGGCGCCCGGCGGGAGCGACTTTGAGCGGGAGGTATGGGAGACGGTGATCCGTATTCCCTATGGGGAACACTTTACCACCCCGACGCTGCTGGCGGCGCTGGCGCTGGAGGATACCGAGGAGAACCGCGCGCGGGTCATCAAGGCGGTGGACGACTGCCCCATTCCGATCTTTATCCCGACGCACCGGGTGGGCGACCCCGAGACGGAGCATGACGAGGAGTATCATTACCCGGCCGGGGAGGATGTGAAGGGGGCCTTTATGGCGCTGGAGCATCCGCTGGACTGAAAATAGAGCCGGGCAGGAGGGCGGCCGCAGGCCGCCCGGGCGAAGCCCGGGCACCCCGCCGCGCAGCGGGCGGGGCCGATGCGGAGCATCGGGGCCTGCGGCCGAACCAAAGCCCTGCAGAAACGAGAAAAGAGGCACCCACAGCGGATGCCTCTTTTTTTGCGTGCTATTTTATTGGGGTAAGTGAAAATCAGACGCGGCGGGTCTTTTTGATGATGGGGACCAGCGCACCGACCACGATGGCGGCGAGGATGATCTCCAGGAGGCCCTGCAGGCCGACAAAGGCGATGATGAACGCAAAGACATTGGTGGTGCCCATCATAGCGGCGAAGCCCTGAAGATAATCACTGGTGTAGAAGAAGATCGCCAGCGTGCCCATGAACATTGCCGTATGGCAGATGGTGGCCAGTGCACCGGTGATGGTGCCGCTCCACTTGCCAGTGAGGTGATCGAAGCCGCGGTAGATGTAGGCGGCAACCAGTCCCAGCAGGACACGGGGAATCACGCAGACGATAAAAGTGCCAGCGGGATTGATGCTGAACAAGGTGGTGCCGAAGGTGCTTAGGCCGAAGCACTGAAAGAAGCTGGTGAAGCCAAACACTGCACCCAGCACCATGCCGCCGGCGGGGCCGGTAAGGGCCGCGCCGAGGATGACGGGAATGTGCAGGAGGGTGATCTCCAGACCCATGGTTTTGATGTAGCCAAGGGGGGTGAAGGTCATCACCAGGATGATGGCGGTAAGAATGCCGAGTGTGGTAAGGGTACGGGTGCGGTTGGTGGAACTTGACATGATAATCCTCCTTGCTGCTATTCCTTTGCCGGGTACGGCGGCACACGGGACGCTTTATCATTGCGGCGGGTGGCGTTCCCTTTTGGGATACGCCCCGTGGCAAAAGCGGCGCGGCGGGGCCTGCGGCGGATGTGGGATACAGCGCAAAATTTTAAGGAAGCGACTCCGCTGCCGGTGCGGTAGGGGCGGCTTCCGCGACATATCATAACAGATGAGGGGGCAAAATGCAAGGGGCAAATGGGGCGAAATGGATGGCTTGGGGAGAGGGGGTCACACAAGGCGATAGACAGCTAACCCATCACAGACCCCGCAATAACGAAAGCCCTTTTTTATTGCGATTCGATCCGTTGCCTTCTGCTCTGGAATGCACTCGATAACGATGCTCTTATGCTCCTGTTTTGCTCTGCAAATGAGCTGATCCGTCAGCGCTGACGCGTACCCGCGCCCCCAGTACGCTGGGAAAAGCACCCAGCCAATTTCGATGCTTTCCTCATCGTATGGATGATAAATGATATAGCCGATAAAGCGTCCGTTTTCTTCGGCGGCATACACAAGCGGCGGCTCGGATAATCCCGCGCGGTGCAGAAATGCCTCGGTCTGCGCCCTATCATAGAGCGGCTCCAAATAGCGCATTACCTCCGGATCGGACAACAGGCGGTACAGCGCGTCGGCATCGCTGCTTTTCATCCTGCGAATTATTATGTTCACTTGCTTCCCTCCGTAAAACTGATTTACCAATCTACTTCATCTTAATATAACAAAATGACACTGGCTGCCGCAAGGGAGGGGCGGGCTTTGGCCGAACGGATGGTGGGATAGGAGGGAAAGCGAAAGGGGCGCAGCCCGCCTGCCGGAGGCGGGCAAGCGGACGAAGTCCGCTTCGGCGGCGCGAAGCGCTGCCGGGGCTGCGCCCCTATCCCCTGCCCTGCACAAACCGTACCAAGAAAGGCAAAGCCCCCACCCAAAGCGGGAGGGGGCAAAATGTACGGTTCAGAGCTGTTTGGGCGGGGCGTTGCGGCGGTAGATGGCCAAAAGGCCATCCAGCAGCAGATCCTGATCGAGGATGATGTTGGTGCGGCAATGCGGCACGATAGCCGGGGAAAGGCCGCCGCAGGCCACCACAGTGGGAACTTCGCCCAGTTCCTCTCGGTAGCGCTCAATAAGGCCATCCACCATACAGGCGGTGCCCAGCACCACACCGGAGAGCATACAATCCACCGTATTGCTACCGATGGTCTTGATCTTACCGGTACCGAGACCGATGGAGGGCAGCAGCGAGGCCGACCCTGAAAGCGCCTCCAGCGAAATCTTGACGCCAGGGAGGATAGCGCCGCCGATAAAGCTGCGGTCCTCGGTGACGACGGTGATTTTGGTAGCGGTGCCCAAATCGATGATGATGGCTGGCAGGGGGTATTTTTCCGCCGCGCCCACAGCGGTACAGGCCAGGTCCGCACCCAGGGAAGCGGGTTCATCAATGCGGATATTGAGGCCGGTTTTGACCCCGGGGCCAACCACAATGGTGGGGATATGGCCATTGCCGAGGATGCGGACGGCATCGTGGAATACGGCGGTGAGCGCCGGTACGACCGAGGAGATGGCCGCGCCGGTAAGCTGGGCCGGTTCGAACTGATGCAGGCGGAAGATCTGCGAGAGAAGGACGGCGTATTCCGTTTCGGTACGCAGGGGATCCGTCTTGGCGCGGGCAGTAAAGAGGGCATTTTTGCCCTCGTAGACGCCAAAGCAGATATTGGAGTTGCCGATATCAATGGTGAGGATCATAGGGTCAATCTCCTTTCAGCGGGGCAGCAGGGCACAAAGACGGTCGGCGGCGGGCTGCATAAAGTCGCCCTCAAACAATTCGATGGTACCGGTATCCATCAGTGAGGCGAGCGCGGGCTGGATGGGCAGGCGGGCCAGCACCGGAATGTGGTGCTCCGCCGCGATGCTATCAAGGTGGCTTTCGCCGAAAATAGCATGCTGCTTTCCGCAATCAGGGCAGGTGTAGGTGCTCATATTCTCGATGAGGCCCAGAACCGGAACCTTCATCATCTCGGCCATTTTTACCGCTTTTTCCACGATCATGCCGACGAGCTGCTGCGGCGTGGTGACCACGATGATGCCATCCACGGGGAGGGACTGGAATACGGTGAGAGGGACATCGCCGGTGCCGGGGGGCATATCGACAAACATAAAATCGACATCCTTCCAGTACACATCGGTCCAGAACTGGCCCACCGCCCCGGCAATGACGGGGCCGCGCCAGACAACGGGATCGCTTTCCTGCTCCAGCAGCAGGTTGATGGACATGACCTGGGTACCGAAGCGGGAGACGGCGGGCAGCATAACATCGCCGAGGGTTTCGATCTTTTCCCGAAGGCCGAATGCCTGCGGGATGCTGGGGCCGGTGATATCGGCATCCAGGATGGCGGTGCGGTAGCCCAGCCGCTGCATACTGACGGCCAGCAGACTGGTGACGAGGGATTTGCCGACGCCACCCTTGCCGCTGACGACGCCGATGACCTTTTTGACGCTGCTCATTTCATTGAGTTTTTTGGAAAAATCCTGCTCGCTGCCGCAATCGTGGCCGCAGGTACTGCAATCGTGAGTACAGCCCATGGGGATGACCTCCTTTTGATTTTGGACAAAAAAATTTTGCCGGCAAAGCCGAAACCGACCATGGAAAGCGGGCAGGCCCGCAGGGCTGGGGCTTTGCTGCCGGGGAGAGTGGGTGCAGAAAGTGGGGCGCCCCGCAGGGGCGGCGGTGAAACCGCCGGGACGGGCGAAGCCCGTCAGGCCCGTTCCCGAAGGGAACGGGTCCCCTGCGGGGCGCCCATCCGGCGGCTGTCACAGATTCTGTTCAGATATTAGTAAGCCTTACCCCAAATGATCATGTGCTTGGCGGGCTTGCCGCAGCAGACGCAGGTGGCACCGAGGTCTTCCTGCTCCAGCGGCATGCAGCGGCTGGTGACGCCGATCTCATCCTTCATCTTGAGCTCGCAAGCGAGGTCGCCGCACCACATGGTCTTATAAAAGCCGTTGGTGCCATCAGCGACCTTGTGCATCTCGGCCATATCGTGGGCAACATAGGTGTTGGCTTCACGGTTGGCGAGGGCTTTGGTATAGAGGCTGTCGTGGATCTCCTGCAGCAGGCGGGTGATCTCGGTTTCGAGGTCCTCCAGCTTGACAAAGGTCTTTTCGCGGTTATCGCGACGGACCAGCACGCACTGGCCGGCTTCGATATCCTTGGGGCCGATCTCCAGACGCAGCGGGACGCCCTTCATCTCATACTGGGCGAACTTCCAGCCGGGGCTGTTCTCGGAAAGATCTATGTCTGCACGGAAGTTCTTTTTGAGGCGCTCACACAGGGCGGAAGCGGTCTCGGCAACGCCCTCCTTATGCTGGGCGATGGGGACGACCATGACCTGGATGGGAGCGACAGCGGGGGGCAGCACCAGGCCGTTATTATCACCGTGGGTCATAATAATGGCGCCGATGATTCGGGTAGACATACCCCAGCTGGTCTGGTGGGGATACTGCAGGGTATTGTTGCGGTCGGTGAACTGGATATCAAAGGCACGGGCAAAGCCGTCGCCGAAGTAGTGGGAGGTACCGCTTTGCAGGCTCTTACCGTCGTGCATCATGGCCTCGATGGTGTAGGTTTCTTCGGCGCCCGCAAATTTTTCCTTATCGGTCTTGACGCCCTTAACAACGGGGATGGCAAGATATTTCTCGCACATCTCTGCGTAGACATTCAGCATGCGCACGGTCTCAGCCTTGGCTTCCTCGGCGGTTTCGTGCATGGTGTGGCCCTCCTGCCACAGGAACTCGGCGCTGCGCAGGAAGGGGCGGGTGGTCTTTTCCCAGCGCATGACGCTGCACCACTGGTTATACAGCTTGGGCAGGTCGCGGTAGCTGTGGATGATGTGGGAATAGTGCTCGCAGAACAGCGTTTCGCTGGTGGGACGCACGCACAGGCGCTCCTCCAGCTTTTCCTCGCCGCCCATGGTGACCCAGGCGACCTCCGGGGCGAAGCCTTCCACATGGTCCTTCTCTTTCTGCAGAAGGCTCTCCGGGATGAGCATAGGCATATAGACATTTTGGTGACCAGTCGCCTTGAACATGCCGTCAAGAATATGCTGGATATTTTCCCAAATGGCATAGCCATAGGGGCGGATGATCATGCAGCCACGGACGCTGCCGTAATCGACCAGCTCGGCCTTTTTAACGACATCGGTATACCACTGCGCAAAATCGTCCTCCATCGAGGTGATCTCGGCTACCATTTTCTTTTGATCTGCCATAGTATTTCTTTCTCCCTTTCAGTAGGATATATACCTTTATATTATACGGGTTTTTGCGGCATTTGCAAGGGATTGCGGGGATTTTGTGGGGAATTGGGAGGCGGGAGGCCAAAAGAAGCGGGCGGGGGGAGGTACGGCCCGGACACGGCAGAAGCTTGCGGAGGATGCCGGCAAAAAAACGCCGCGGGCAGGGGCTTCAAAATTTATTTACAATATTTCACCTTTTCGTCACGGCATTTTTACCGACCTTAAAAAAACAGGTCAAGCATTGTTCACAATTTAACGGTATACTAGGAAGCAGTCAAGGGGCCAGGCACCCCACAGAAAGGCAGGTCAGTTCCATGACATATCCGAACGACAACTTTAATGACCGCAACTTTACCACCGGCAATACCGATCTTCCCACCGGGGAGTATCGCTATGATAAAGACAGCATCCATCAGGATGCCGCGTCCGGGCAGGCGCAGCAAACGGCTGCTTCGGGGTATCATCCCTCGGACGCAAACAAAAAATCCACAGGACGGGGCAAGAAAGGGACGGCGCTGCTGCTGGCAGGCTGCCTGGTGCTCTCGATGGTGGGCGGCGCAGGCGGCGCTGTGATCGCTGCCAAGAGCGGCCTGCTGGGCACCGGTTCCACCGTTCTGTATCAAGGGGTAGAGGTCCCTTCCACCAACGGTTCCACCGTCGGCGTCAGTTATTCCGGTGTGGTGCAGCAGGTGGAGGACAGCGTAGTGGCCATCACCACCGAAAGTGTGGCGACCAACTACTTCTTCCGGCAGTATGTCACCCAGGGCGCAGGCTCCGGCGTGGTGCTGACGGCGGATGGCTACATTGTGACCAACTACCATGTGATAAAAGGCGCACAGCAGATCACCGTGACTGCCAATGACGGCAGCACCTATGCCGCCACCCTGGTGGGTACCGATGAGGATAACGACATCGCGGTGCTGAAGGTGGACGCCAAAGACCTGACCCCGGCTATTCTGGGCGACAGTGACACCCTGAAGGTGGGCGACGCCGTGCTGGCCATCGGCAACCCGCTGGGTACCCTTTCCGGCACCGTCACCGATGGTATCGTCAGCGCGCTGGAGCGCCAGGTAACGATAGACGGCAACAACATGACCCTGCTGCAAACCAGCGCGGCGGTCAACCCCGGTAATTCCGGCGGCGGTCTCTTTAATGCCAGCGGAGAGCTGATCGGCATTGTCAATGCCAAATCCACCAGCGATTCCAGCGGCAATGCCGTGGATAACATCGGCTTTGCCATTCCTATCAACAGCGTCAAGACCATCATCGAGGATCTCATCAGCCACGGCTATGTGACCGGTCAGATCGTGCTGGGTGTCAGCCTGGTGGATATCACCGATGAGCGCACCGCCCGCTACTACGGGCTGGACAGCACCGGCGTGTATATTCAAAGCGTGGAGTCCGGCTCCATAGCGGATAAGGGCGGCCTGCAGGCCGGCGACCGGCTGCTGAGCTTTGGCGGGGTGGAGGTTTCCACCGCGGATGATCTGAAGGCGGCGCTGGCTGCCCACAGCGTAGGCGACCGGGTGGAGATCAAGGTCTCCCGCAACGGCCGGGAATACACCCACAGTGTGGTACTGACCGAATATGTACCCAGCAGCGCCACCAATTAACTTGCCAACTTCTCCATACTCCTTTTCAATATCACAGCGAAGCCTCCCCCGTGAAGAATGGGGGAGGTTTCGCTGGATTTTGTACTTTTCCTCGGCAAAAAAATATGTTAGAATAGAACCAGAAGAAAGAGCTGCCGTGCGGCAGCGCAACGATAGGAGGAATCCCCCATGAGATTTTGCCCGAACTGCAACAGTGCCGTATATGATGACCGGGCGGAGCTTTGCCCAGAGTGCGGCAAGCCGATGAACCAAAATGTATGCCCCAGCTGCGGCCGGCGGCTACAGCCTGGCCAGAAATGTCCCCACTGCAGCGACTGCCGCGCCCACGGCGAACGCTATACCGTGCGAAACCAAAGTCCCGAACAGACTGTCAGCGGCGGACTGAGTATGTGGGCCTATATGGGGCTTATTCTGCTGGCGATGGTGCCGGTCATTGGGCTTATATTTATGATAGTGTGGGCGTGCGGCGTGAGCAGCAACCCCCAGCTGGCCCGCTTTGCCCGCGGCATGCTGCTGGCCAAGGCCGCGCTGTTCCTCATCGGGATCATCTTCTTTTCTGTGATGATGGCTGCCATGCAGCCGCTGCTGAATGAGCTGGAGGACTGGCTGAGCTACTACGGCGATGAATACGGCTACTATGATAACTTTGATGATTCCTACAATTACAATTTTGGCGATGACTATAATGCTGGTGATAACGGCGATCTCTTTGGCGATGACTGGCCCGATTTTTACGGGGAGGAGGCCCCGGCTGCCAATGCCGCGTAAACCATAAAGCAAAAGCCCCCTCCGGGTGTACCGGAGGGGGCTTTTTTATGTGGGATCACTTTTTGAGGGTCTCGCGGCTGCCCTTCCTGGCAGCGGCTGCTACCAGCCCGCCCAGTGCTACGATAGCCAGAAAGTTGGGAATAACCATCAGCTGGTTAAACATATCGGAAAGCTCCCAAGCTAGGTCATTGGATACGCAGGAGCCGAGGAAGATGAGCGCCACAGCGATGATGGAATAGACCGGGACGGCCTTTTTGCCAAAGAGGTATTCCACATTGATACGGCCGAAGAAGTTCCAGCCCAGGATGGTGGAAAACGCAAAGAACATCAGGCAGATGGCAACAAAGAGGTTGCCGGCAGTACCGCCCATAATAGTGGAGAAAGCGATCTGCGCCATATTGGTCTTGCTGACACCTTCGGCTGCGCCGGAGGCAAGGATCCCGTTGCCGGCATACAGGGTGGAGATAACGACCAGAGCGGTCATGGTGAGGACGACAAAGGTATCAATGAAAACGCCGATCATGGCCACAACGCCCTGCTCGTGCGGGCAGCTTACCTTAGCCATAGCGTGGGCGTGGGGAGTGGAGCCCATGCCTGCCTCATTGCTGAACAGACCGCGCTTGACGCCCTGGCTGATGGCCTGCTTGAGCGCAAAGCCGAAGCTGCCGCCGATGATGGACTGCGGCTGGAACGCATAGCGGAAAATCATACCAAAGGTTTCGGGGACAAAGCGGATTCGGGCAATCAGCACCACCAGACCGCCAATGAGGTACAGACAGGCCATCACGGGGACGATCTTTTCAGCCCAGGAGGCCACCCGGTGGCTGCCGCCCAGGAATACAAAGGCGGAAAGAGCAGCCACAACAATACCGATGACCCAGGTGGGAACGCCGGTGGCATTGGAGAGCGCCTCACCGATGGAATTGGACTGGACCATGCTGCCGATAAAGCCCAGCGCAAGGATGATGGCTACGGCGAAGAAGCCGGCCAGGAACTTGCCGAAGCCGCCCTTAAAGGCACGCTTGATGTAATAAACTGGGCCGCCGTGGACGCTGCCGTCCGCATTGACCACACGGGTCTCCTGCGCCAGCACCGCTTCCGCATAGATGGTAGCCATGCCGAAGAAAGCGATGATCCACATCCAGAAGATGGCGCCGGGCCCGCCGATGAGGATAGCGCCGCAGGCGCCTACGATATTACCGGTACCTACCTGCGCGGCAATGGCCGTGGCCAGTGCCTGGAAGGAGGAAAAGCCGCCCTGCTGCTTTCCGCCATGGAGATTGATGTTGCCGAATACCCGGCGCATCCCCTCGCCAAAGCAGCGCACCTGCACAAAGCGGGTACGGATGGAGAAATAAAGGCCCGCGCCCACCAGCAGGATGATGAGGATATAATCCGAGAGATAGCCGTTGATTTTTTGTACGATGTTGAGCAATGCTGCTTCCATTTGTTTCACTCCTGATTAAAATATTGCAGTGAAAAAAGGATAATAAAAAGGCTGCCCGTCTTTTTTAAGCGGCAGCCTCTGAAGAATAGCGAGCGATCAAACAAAAGATGCTTTGATGACCGCTCTGTCCTTTTGCCTGAGAGATTCGGCGGAAAAACCGCCTTGCACCTTCGGCACTCAACTCAATGAGATTCTCCAGAGCCCCCTCCATATTCAGTCTCTTACGATTCTGAATGTTTCTGCGGGGTCGCTATCGTTATTCACTTGATGCTATTCTACACCATTTTGCAGCTTTGTCAAGAGAAAAATGCAAAATGCGTTATTCTTCCGTGCGGATGCACCGCACCGTTACTCGGGCACGGCCATCGTAGGTGCAGGTAAACAGGGTAAGATCCCACTCCCCAGCCCGCATTTCCTCCACGGCGGTCTCCGGCAGGGTCTCCACCCGGTCCACCGTATAGCGGTAGGTCTGCCCGGCTGCATCGGTAAATAGGACGGCATCCCCGGGACGCAGGGTGTGCAGCGCAGCAAAGTGCCGCCGGTAATTGTGCGCCGCTATGATGATATCATCCCCGGCCAGGGTGCCGGCATAGCGGCAGGGTGCCTGGCGCAGAAAATCCATCTCCCATTCGGCCCCCACCGGCAGCTCCAGCGCCAGGGTAGGTAGAGAAAGGATGCCCAGATACTCCTCCCCCTCCAAAGAGACCGTCAGCTCTCCGGCGGGCAGGGTAGGCATCGACGCTGGAGACTGTCCGATGCTATGTGCCACAGCAGGCAAAATCCTTTGGGTGGCCGCCGCGGCACGGCGTTCCTCCCGCAGATTAAACCCCAATAGGAATGCGGCGGCCAAAATGCACAGGCCGCCCAAAATGATGCAGAACCGGCCGATACGCTCTCGTGTCATGTCGGTTTCCTCCGGCGGCGCAGGCGGCAGCCCACCGCCACCAGCAGCACCCCTATGGCTGCCAGCAGCGTGATAGGCCATTGCAGCAGGCCGGTCTGCGGCAGCTTATCCCCTGGGGTGGGGGCTGGGTTATCCGGTATGATGATGACCGGCGGTTCGGGGGTACCGGAGCGCTCCAGCTTGGGCTCTACCGTTGCAGCGTACTGCCACCCGCCGCCCGCCTGTTGGGCCGGCAGCTCCAGCAGCACCGGGGTGGTGGTATAGGTGCAGCCGCCCTTTTGGTAGGGAGCCGCGCACAACAGATACAACCCGGTGGGCAGCCCTTCTAATGCAGCTTTGCCATCAACCGCAGTGGTAAGCTGCTTTTCTGGGGAAATGCTTTGCTGCTCCACCCATTGGTCCAGCAGCCCGGCCGCCTGCCGCCAGTCGGCGGCATCCCGCAGGTTCCCCAGCACAATACCGCTATCCTCATAGGCCGGCAGCAGGGTGTGGTGCTCTCCCTGCGGAGAAAGCGCCGCCACCCGGTACAGCGAAAAGCCCATGCCGCTTACTGGCTTATTCTCATAGTGACAGTCAATGGTCAACGCGCACAGCGCGTCAGGATCGGCTGTCTGTGCTATCGCGGGGAGACACAGCAGTATGATCAGGATCAGGGCCAGAACGGCTCTGAGACGCTTTTTCATCAGTTCTTCCCCTTTCTATCACATTGCCCTCTTCGGGCCCGGTTTTCTTTTTCTTGCGGCGCAGCAGCGCCAGGATGAGCAAAATAAGCAGGAACAGCAGCAGCGCGCCGATCAGCAGCTTGCCCTTCCAGCCCAAGCTGTGTACTACCTGCTGGGTCACGGTCACTTCCACCGTTTCCTCCACGGTCTCCAGCGGGATGCGGTGCCCGCGCACCAGCAGCCGGTGGGTATTTACGCCGTAGGGCGTACAGGTCACCAGGGTAACAAGGTCCTCCCCTTCCACCGGGTACAGGTCCTTTACCTCATCCGGCTCCACCACCAGGATCTGATCCACCTCATAGAGGAGCTGCTCCCCCAAAATGCGCAGGGAAAAATGGTCGCCCAGCTGCATTTGGTCCAGATCGGAGAAAAGCAGCGCCGAGGGCAGCCCCCGGTGGCCGGAAAACACCGCGTGGGTGCCCTCTCCGCCCACCGGCAGGGAGGTACCACCTAGATGCCCGATGCCATGCTGGAGGACCTCCTCCGTGGTGCCGTGGTAGATGGGCAGCCGCACGCTGATGCGCGGGATCTCGATGTAGCCCATAATGCCGCTGCCATCGGGATCCAGCAGGCCCCAGTAGGGGTCCCCCGCGGGCAGCTGCCGCCCGGTAAAGGCATCCCGGAAGGTGGGACTGAGGTTTTTATTGTATTCCTGCGCCGCTTCCCACAGCGCGGAGTGATCCTCCGGGGCAAGGGTAGTGGTGCTTTGGGTGTAGTGGGAGATCAGCTGGTTCTGCCGGTGCTGGTTCCACAGGTCGCTGGCCACCGGGTAAAATAGAATCCCCAGCCCCAGCAGAAAAATGAGGATGGCCAGCACGGTGCCCAGCCGGTTTTGTCTTTTTTGTTTGGCTTGTTTTGTTGTCACGAATGGTACTCCTTTGGCAGTAATGCAGCAGGGAAAAAACCGCAAACCGTTGCAGCGGGCTTGCGGCCTTTTCCTTGCCGCCCATCCCGCCGGGGAGAGAAAGAGGAAAAACCCGGCGGGACGGCAAGAAAATGAAGAGGATGGCAAATTACAGGGTGGTCTTATTCTGCTCCTGCTCGTCCTCACGGCGACGGCGGGCAAACAGGAAGAACCACAGCGCCGCACCCATGCACAGCAGGCCGATCACCGTGAACATCACGGTGCCGACACCACCGGTGGTGGGCAGTACGGGGGTGGAGCTATTGAGAAGGTCGGCTTCAAAGCGATTCAGCCCCTTATTTACTTCGCTGCGCCGAACAAGCGCACGGTCCGCCTCTTTCAGAGCGCCGAACACGCTGCCTTTTGCAAGGGTATTGACCAGTCTCCCGTTGGCATCCCGATCGGCGGTCAGCTCCAGCTTAAAGCTGCCCTTGGGGGCATAGTAGCCGGAGGGAGTCTTGGTTTCCTTCACATAGTAGAAACCGACATCCAGGCCGCGGATGGAAAGGGTATTCTTATCATTGCCCATATTGGCATCCATTTCGGTCACAATGCCGGTACCGTCAGCAATCTCCGCAGCGGTAGCGGGACGATAGTAGGCATCGGTCGTGGCAGTAGCGTCTACCTTAACCATGCTGACGGGGGTGTTCATCGTATTATCGGAATACAGGATGAAGCCCGCACCGGCCAGGGGCTTGTGGACGGAACCCGCGTCACTGGGATCAATCAGCTCATTGGATTTCTTAAAGAGGGTAAAGTCGTAATTATAAACCGCAGCGGTAGAGTCGGCGGTCGTTTGGGTCTTGCCCGCCTCCATGGAGAATACATATTCCAGCATGGCAGTTGCGGAAGCCTCAGATTCTGCAACTGCATCCGGGGTTACGGCGGCCTTGAAGTGGAGATAAATCAGCCCTCTGCCGGTGGTACTACGGATCTTGCTGTAATTCAGCTCAACGGTCAAATTACCGTCGGCACCTACGGTAGTCTGTATAATGGCATCCTTTACGGCGTCGCTATCCGCTTTGGGCAGGGCAGTCGCCTTCATGCTGTCCGCTACATAGTTCAGCCCGGCCAGCTGGCACTTCGCAATCAGCGAACTAATGGCCACATCCTCGCTCTCGTAGGCCGGGATAGATACTTCCATATAGAAATCCATCGTTTCACCCACCCGGCCACCGGCAGTTTCTTTCCATTGGGTAGTAGCTTTGCTGTCATCGCTTACTCGTACATTGACAGCAGGGCCGTCCTCGTACTTAAATACAGCGGTCGGGTCATCGGTGATCTCACTGCCAGCGGCATACACCCTTACATTCCCGTTCTTCACCTGCACAAACACGGTAACAGGCATATAGGTCCGGTTGTTCTGTGCGGTGGTAGAAACCAGCAGCAGATAATAGCCGGGCTCCAGAGTCATCTTAACCTCATTATTTGCATCGGCAGTCGCTTCCACCGGGTTTGGGGGAAAGGAAACCTTACCATGAGCAGAATCGGTCATGATTGCATAATTGATCATCAGTGCGGTCAAATGCTCTTTCGTACTTTCGGCAAGGTGCTCCTCCAACGATTGTGTTTTAGAATCATAGAAATTGGCTGCAAAGGTCTCAAATTCATCGTAAAATATGTACTCGTTGTAGTTCGCATCGTACTTCATCAACTGGTACGCCTTCACGGTATCGCCCTTGGCCACCCCGCTAAAGGTGATGGTTTTGTCGTAGGGGGTGGCCGCCGCAGCGGGGACTGCCATGGCCAGCAGCATGGCCAGCGCCAGCAGCGTCAGGCACTTTTTCATTGTCTTTTTCATGTTACTTTCACTCCTTTGGTATCATTGTTATCCACAGCGGCTTCCCCTTGGCAGGGGGCGCGCTTATTTCACTTTCTTTCGGCCTGGCAGCAGTACCGCTACGGCCATCAGGGCCGCGCCCGCCAGTGTAAAGGGCACCGTTCCGGTGCCGGATTTTGTATGCATTATTTATCCTTTCTGTTCTAATTTTTGTAAATATAAAAGCTGACTGCGTTCTTTTACTCAAGAATGCAGTCAGCCGGTCATGCGGTTTCCCGTTTAGACGCTTTACTTTGCGTCCCTGCCTTTCAGCAGGTTTGCCAAGGATCATTCAATTTATGGGAATCGTTCCTGTTTCCTTAGCGTTATCTTAACATCAACTCACAAAGAATTCAAGAGAATTTTTCATCAAAATCTCATTTTCCATTATTTTTGTTCAATTATTGCATTTTATTTGCTGGCGCTCATCTTACAATTGTGTGTTTTTCCTATATTCTCGCCTTTTTCTCCTTCAGATATTGTAAAAAGGAAATAATATCCTTGCAAAAAAAGCCCGCGCTCCCCGCATCCTCCTCCACAGCAAAAAAGCCGCAAGCAAACCTTCCTCCCCGCAAGGAAGGGGTTGTGTGAAGGGGGAACCTTTGCGGGGTCCCCCTTCGCGTCAAATCAGGGCAGCGGCTCTCGCCCTTTAGAAAAGCCCGCGCTCCCCACATCCTCCTCCACCGCAAAAAAGACGCCCTAAAGGCGTCTTTTTTGTGGTGGAGGAGGATGGATTCGAACCATCGAAGTCAGTGACAACAGATTTACAGTCTGCCCCCTTTGGCCGCTCGGGAACTCCTCCATATTCAGTTATGTCATGCGGTGGTGGAGCTGGTGGACGGATTCGAACCCCCGACCTGCTGATTACAAATCAGCTGC
>ERZ809296.1832-NODE-1832-length-22814-cov-286.005053_pt1 | contig 22814 bp, 14 predicted proteins | sample MGYA00520511_ERZ809296 | MGnify/ENA primary metagenome ERZ809296 (study PRJEB31576, sample SAMEA3212662) | Homo sapiens | biome: human-gut; feature: human gut; material: fecal | place: Sweden | collected 2012 ... | reverse complement strand
TGATGCGGATGACGTCGGCGTCGTAGGTGCGGCCGATGTCGTGGGGGTCCACCGGAATATAGGGGCAGGTCCAGCGGTGGCCGCCCTTCTCCTTGCGGTAGGCCATGCCCTTTGCAATGGCGTCCTGATGGCTGCCCGAGAAGGCGGCGAACACCAGCTGGCCGGCGTAGGGGGTGCGCTCGTAGATGTGCATCCGGGTGACCCGCTCATAGGTGGCGCAGATGGCGGGCATATCGGAGAAGTCCAGCTTCGGGTCTACGCCGTGGCTGTACATATTCATGGCGAGGGTCACAGCGTCCACGTTTCCGGTGCGCTCGCCGTTGCCGAAGAGGCAGCACTCCACCCGCTGAGCGCCTGCCAGAACGGCCAGCTCTGCACAGGCGACGCCGGTGCCGCGGTCATTATGCGGGTGGGTGGAGATGATGACGCTGTCGCGGTGCTTGAGGTGCTTGTCGCAATACTCAATTTGATTTGCATAGACATGGGGCATACTCATCTCGACCGTGACCGGCAGGTTGATGATCATGGGGCGGTCGGGGGTGGGCTGCATGATGTCCAGGACCGCGTTGCAGACCTCAACGGCGTAGTCCACCTCGGTGCCGGTGAAGCTCTCGGGGCTGTACTCGAAGAGGAAGTTGCCCTCATACTCCTCGCTCAGCTGCTTGACCAGCTTTGCGCCGTCCATGGCGATCTGCTTGATCTCCTCCTTAGACTTGTGGAACACCTGCTCGCGCTGGGCGACGGAGGTGGAATTATAGAAGTGGATGACCGCACGAGGTGCGCCCTTGACAGCCTCGAAGGTGCGGCGGATGATGTGGTCGCGGCACTGGGTCAGCACCTGCACGGTGACATCGTCGGGGATCATGTTCTTCTCGATGAGGGTGCGGAGGAACTCGTACTCCGTCTCGCTGGCGGCCGGGAAGCCGACTTCGATCTCCTTGAAGCCAATTTTGACCAGCATCTGGAAGAATTCCAGCTTTTCCTCGAGGCTCATGGGGACGATAAGGGCCTGATTGCCGTCGCGCAGGTCCACGCTGCACCAGGTGGGAGCTTTCTCGATGTGGTCTTTCTTGACCCAGCTGTCATAGCCGGCGGGGACCGGGTAATATCCCGGTGCGTACTTGGTAGCATCCATCATAATTCTTGTCCTCCATTTTTGCTGTGTCAACCTCTCAGTCTCGCATTCGCTCGACAGGGCCGGGTTGCGTCAGCGCGTCAGCGCTGACTGAGAGGTTGACTCCTTTTATCAAACGAAAAGGCTCCCGTCTCTCAAAGGACGAAATCCCCTGAGAGACGAGAGCCTGTAATTTCTGTTACAGGGCACCCGTGGTACCACTCTCTTTGCTGTGCCAAAAGCACAGCCGCTCTGCACGATCGGCTTTTTGAGGCGAATCGCTGCCCTTATAACGGTGGGCTTCCGTCAGGACCTACTGTCTGCTTCAGTCCTGCCGCTCAGGGGCCAGTAACCGAGACCCTCTGCACCGCCTTGCACCATCCGGCGGCTCTCTGCACGCAGAAGAAAATCGTTTTTTCCCCGTCAACGCATTTGCGCTTTGTTCAAAGTGGTTTCATTTTAACAAAACCCGCCGCCCCTGTCAAGCAGTTTTGCTCACAATGAAAATGAAATGATTTCACATAAATAGCAGCATAAATTTTCAAAATTTGCGGGTGGATTCTTTGCTTTGTTAAGAATCTGCGAAGTTTTTGCAAAGTTCGCCTCGAAACGCTGGTTTCTGAAATGGCGTCGTGGTATGCTGTTTGCAACGTAAGGAGGGACCCCCATGAAAGAAGTCAAGACCCCCAAAAAGCCATTGGCTATTTACTACGCCATTGTATTACTGGTGCTGATGCTGCTCAACTTCGTGCTCGTGCCGTGGATGAGCGAACGGCAGGTAAAAGAAGTGGACTACGGCACCTTCATGTCCATGACCGAGGACAAAGACATCGGCCGGGTGGATGTGGAATCGAACCAGATCATCTTTACTGATAAAGACGAAAAGCAAATTTACAAGACCGGCCTGATGAACGACCCTGACCTGACCCAGCGCCTCTACGACGCAGGCGCACAGTTTTCCAGCGAGATCGTCGAGCAGGCTTCGCCGCTGATGAGCTTTCTGCTGAGCTTTGTGCTGCCCATCGTCCTCTTCGTCTGGCTGGGCAATTTCATGAACAAAAAGCTCATGGAAAAGGCCGGCGGCGCGAACTCGATGATGTTCGGCGGCGTGGGTAAGTCCAACGCCAAGGTCTACGTCCAGTCCACCCACGGCATCCGCTTTGCGGATGTGGCCGGCGAAGATGAGGCCAAAGAGAACTTACAGGAGATCGTAGATTATCTGCACGATCCCAAGAAATACGAAGAGATCGGTGCCTCGATGCCCAAGGGCATCCTGCTCGTTGGCCCTCCGGGTACCGGCAAGACCATGCTGGCAAAGGCCGTGGCTGGCGAATCCAACGTGCCGTTCTTCTCCATCTCCGGCTCGGAGTTCGTGGAGATGTTCGTGGGCATGGGCGCGTCCAAAGTCCGTGATTTGTTCAAGCAGGCCAAGGAAAAAGCCCCCTGCATCGTGTTCATCGACGAGATAGACGCCATCGGCCAGAAGCGTAACAGCGGCCAGCTGGGCGGCAACGACGAGCGTGAGCAGACCCTGAACCAGCTGCTCACCGAGATGGACGGCTTCGAGGGCAACAGCGGCGTCATCATCCTCGCGGCCACCAACCGTCCGGATTCCCTTGACCCGGCTCTGACCCGTCCCGGCCGCTTTGACCGCCGTGTTCCCGTGGAACTGCCCGACCTCAAGGGCCGCGAAGAGATCCTGAAGGTCCACGCCAAGAAAGTCGCTCTTGCCCCCGGCATCGACTTCAACACCGTGGCCCGGATGGCCTCCGGTGCCTCCGGCGCAGAGCTGGCCAACATCGTCAACGAAGCCGCCTTGCGGGCCGTGCGCGCTGGCCGCAAGAGCGTGACCGAGGCCGACCTCGAGGAGAGCATCGAGGTGGTCATTGCCGGCTACCAGAAGAAGAACTCCATCCTCACCGACAAGGAAAAGTGCATCGTAGCCTACCATGAGATCGGCCACGCACTGGTGGCGGCGCTTCAGAATCACTCCGCACCCGTGCAGAAGATCACCATCATCCCCCGCACCTCGGGCGCACTGGGCTACACCATGCAGGTCGAAGAGGGCAACCACTACCTGATGACCAAGGAAGAGCTGGAAAATAAGATCGCCACCCTCACCGGCGGACGTGCTGCCGAGGAAGTGGTGTTCGGCTCCATCACCACCGGCGCGTCCAACGACATCGAGCAGGCCACCAAGCTTGCCCGCGCCATGCTCACCCGTTACGGCATGAGCAAAGAGTTCGACATGGTGGCCCTGGAGACGGTGAACAACCAGTATCTGGGCGGCGACACCTCGCTGGCCTGCTCGGCGCAGACCCAGCGCGAGATCGACCAGCGGGTCGTGGAGCTGGTAAAGGCCCAGCACGAAAAGGCCATCAAAATCCTCACCGACAACCGTGCAAAGCTCGACGAGCTGGCGAAGTACCTTTATGAAAAGGAGACCATCACCGGCGACGAGTTCATGGCTATCCTTGAGGAAAAAGATTCCAGCGAAAATTAAAATAGGATCTCTGCAATAATCCAGCCGCCGTATCCGTATTCATTACAGATACGGCGGTTTTCTGATACGCCGTACCGCTGATAAAAGCATTTGGGATAAACCTCTCCGTCAGCGCACCAGCGCTGACGGAGAGGTTGACCCCCTACATCTACAGGAGGATACTACTATGAGACTGCTGAACAAGAACACTGCCCGCCGCGCTGCCGCTGCTGCCGCGCTGCTGACCATGACCGCCGCCATGAGCGTGGGTGCCTTTGCCGCCGACGCCGAGGACGTGACCGTTGCCGGTTATCTGCCCCCTCAGTCGTCCGAGGTCATGGTTCAGGGTGACATCGCCCTCCACTCTGACGTTCCGGTGGGGGAGGTAGACCCCAACTACGGCGGCTACGCTTCCCCGGTGGAAAACCCCATTCAGGGCAACGTGATGATGATCTCCGACGAGACTCCCCTGCCCTCTGACACGCCGGTGGAGAAGAGCGAAGCCCGCTACACCGTCAAGGGTCTGCTGGGCAAGCAGGTGCTCTACACTGCCCGTCAGGAAGGCCGCGTGCTGACGCTGGACGCCCCCGATGACAACGCCACCTTCCGCACCACCATCCTCGACATGCAGACCCTGATGAATCAGGGCGTAAGCACACTGGTGCTCAAGACCGGCAAGACTTCCACCACCCTGAACCTGACTCTGCTGTGCCAGGATCAGAAGCCCGGCACCCGGGTCACTCTGCGCCACCTCGGCAGCAGCGCTCACCTCACCGTGGGCTTCCGCGGCCGCCGCGACCTCATCGTTGGCCGATAAGCTTTTCCCTCTCTCCTCTTCGTTTTCCATAGATACTTTTTCCCTCAGACGCAAAAGACCCCCGCTGCAAACACAGCGGGGGTCTTACTGTTTATTAAATGGTCTCGTTCGAGCCGTTCTCGCTCTGCTCCGATGCATAAAGCACCATCAGGTGGTTTGCGGATGCTTCGAGCTGGCTCTTGGCCTGACGGAGGTTTGCTTCTTCCGTCTCGTTCATCTTCTCGGGCTTATCCTTCCGCAGGCAGCGGCGGAGGTTCGCCACATCGGCTTTGATGCGGTTCTTCTCCTCCTTGTCCAGCTCCTTCTTGCACTTGGAGAGGGCCTCGTCCACCTTATAAGCCAGCACCTCGGCCTGATTGTGGAGGTCAAGCCGCTCTTTGCGGCGGCTGTCCTCGGCCTCGTAGGCGGCGGCGTCGGCCATGGCGCGCTGGATCTCATTCTCCGAGAGGTTCGTGCTGCCGGTGATGGTGATGTTCTGCTCCCGGCCGGTGCCGAGGTCTTTGGCCGAGACTTTCACGACGCCGTTGACGTCAATATCAAAGGTGACTTCGATTTGGGGCTTGGACGAGAAGCTGGCCCGGATGCCGTTCAGCTTGAACTTGCCGAGGCTCTTATTGTCGCGGGCGAAATGCCGCTCACCCTGCAGGACGTTGATCTCCACACTGGTCTGCATGGGGCGGGCCGTGGTGAATATCTGGCTCTTGCGGGTGGGTATCATGCTGTTGCGGGTGATGAGGGGGGTCGCCACGCCGCCCAGTGTCTCGATCGAGAGGGTCAGCGGGGTGACGTCCATCAGCACAAGGCCCTGCGCCGCTGCACCAGAAGCGCCAGCCAGCTTGCCGCCGCCCTGTAACAGACCGCCCTGCACAGCGGCACCCATCGCCACGCATTCGTCGGGGTTGAGGCTGTGGCTCGGTTCACAGCCCAGCAGTTCCTTCACCTGACGCTCGACGGCAGGCATCCGGGTGCTGCCGCCGACGAGAAGGACTTTGCCCAGCTGCGAAGCCGAGATGCCGGCATCCCGCAGTGCATTCTGCACCGGGGCCACCGTCCGTGCCAGCAGGTCGCCGGTCATCATCTCGAACTGGGGGCGGGAGATGGTCAGATCGAGGTGGTGGGGGCCATCCTTGCCCACAGCGATGAAGGGCAGATTGAGCTGGGCCGAGAGGGCGCTGGACAGCTCTTTCTTGGCCTTTTCGGCCTCTTCTTTCAGGCGTCCCATGGCGGCGGGGTCGCGGGAGAGGTCGATGCGGTCCGATTTCTTGAACTCTGCCACGGCGTATTCCACGATGCGCTGGTCGAAGTCGTCGCCGCCGAGGCGGGTATCGCCGCCGGTGGCCAGCACCGTAAAGGTGCCGTCTTCGATCTCGATGATGGAGACGTCGAAGGTGCCGCCGCCGAGGTCGTAGACCAGGATCTTCTGGGGCGCTTCGTTGTCAAGGCCGTAGGCCACAGCGGCGGCGGTAGGCTCATTGATGATGCGCAGGACGTTCAGGCCTGCGATGCGGCCCGCATCCTGGGTGGCCTTGCGCTGGCTGTCGTCAAAGTAAGCGGGGACGGTGATGACGGCCTCCGTCACCGGCTCACCCAAGTAGCTCTCGGCGTCGCGGCGTATCTTGGTCAGTATCATGGCGCTGATCTCCTGCGGAGTCAGGTCTTTGCCGTCGATGTGGACGCGGTAGTCGCTGCCCATATGCCGCTTGATGCTGGACACCGTCCGGCCGGAGTTGGTGGCAAGCTGGCGCTTTGCCGCGCCGCCCACCAGACGCTCGCCGTCTTTGGTGAACGCCACCACGCTGGGGGTGGTGCGCTCTCCCTCTGCGTTGGTGATGACGACGGGCTTGCCGCCCTCCACCACTGCCACGCAGCTGTTCGTGGTGCCAAGGTCAATACCGATCACTTTGCTCATTCTGGTCGTCCTCTCTGTTTTTGCGACGCGCATATTTTTCCTTCAATATCATATCGGTTCCGTATGACGATTTCTTAGAGCATTTGTAAAGATTTTGTGTTTCCGCTCATTCTCTCTCGAGCAGCTGGCGGATGACGGCCTCCGTCTCGTCCAGCCAGCTCTGGGCCGTCTCGTCCCCCTCTTCTTTGCGGACGAGGAAGCCCTGCTTCGCCTCAGCCAGCTGAGCCAGCGCCTTTTTGCGGGAGATATACTGGGTCTCATACTGGGCCACCCGCAGGCAGACCTGCGGCATATAGGCGATGTCGGGGGTGGAGGCGCAGAGTTTCTGAGCCTTGCGGTAGGCCCGCAGAGCCGCACCGGCCCCTTTTCCCTGCACCATGGCATCGTCGCCCAGCGCCACCCATGCGGCCACATCGCCGGCGTCGGCAGCTTTTTTCCAGAACTTGCGGGCCTGTGCAGGGCTCTTGCGGCAACCCCGGCCCTCGTAGAGCATCTCGCCCATCATGGCAAGGCCCTCGGCGCAGCCCTCTTCGGCAGAGAGCTGATAATAATGCATCGCATCGTCCCAGCGTTCCTCGGCCATGGCACGGTTGCCGGCCCGCAGCTCTGCTTCGCCCGGCTCATCGGTGTCGTGGCTGGCGTGGAGCAGACCGTTCAAAAGCGAGCAGTCCAGCGTGGCAGAGCTGGTCCACGGGTCGATGACCACGCCGTCGATGCTGTCCGAGTCCAGCGCCATCTGCATGGCGGAAGCCAGAAGCCGTTCCGCCATGGGGCGGCTGGCCGTGCCTTTATCGGCCTCTGCCATCTTCACTGAGGTGAACACCGGCAGGTAACACCGGCCCTTCTGGGTACGCAGGGTCCAGGGCTGCAGGTCTTTCGCTTTCTCCGCCGGGACAGGATGCTCCGCCCACGGGGCGGCCCCGTCCGGCTGGTCGGACGCAGCTTCCAGCGGCACCAGGACCCTAGTGTCCAGCTCGAGGGCATAGTTGATGGCGTTCATCAGTGCCCAGAAGCTCTCCTCGTTCTGGCCCTTATAAAGCGCCGCCACAGCCCGCTCTATCGCCGGACAGCCCGTACCCAGCGGCCCGTATTCCGGCAGCTTTTTGCGGTCTGCCGCGCCCACCGGGCGCAGCCGCAGCCGTGCCGCACCATCTTTTGCCATTGCATCCACCATTCTTTCCGTTGAGATTCCTTTCCAGTATAGCAGGATTTTCCGGTTTTCTCAATCTCCGGAGCCGAAATCTGCATCCAGAGCCGGTTTTCTTTGGCAAAAAACATAGCATTCCTGTTGGGAGTGCGTTATAATAAGGAGCGTCTCGACTAAATGTATGAAAGAAAGGGAGTATCGAGCCTTGAACAAAATGCTTCGCTATCTCAGCGATTACAAGCGCGAGAGCGTGCTTGCACCGCTTTTCAAGATGCTGGAAGCTACGTTTGACCTGTTCGTGCCGCTTGTGATGGCCGACATCGTCAACGTGGGTATCGCGGCCCACGATTTCCACTACATCCTCGTGCGGTGCGGCATCCTGCTGCTTCTGGCCATCGTCGGCCTCACGTGCAGCCTGACGGCCCAATACTTCTCGGCCAAAGCCGCCGTGGGTTATTCCACCGGCCTGCGTCATGCGCTGTTTGAGCACATCCAGACGCTGAGCTTTTCCGAGATGGACACCATGGGCACCAGCACCCTCATCACCCGGATGACCAGCGACGTCAATCAGGTGCAGAGCGGATTGAACCTCTTCCTCCGTCTGTTCCTGCGCAGCCCCTTCGTGGTGATTGGCGCCATGATCATGGCCTTTACGGTCAACTTCCGCGCCGCCCTCATCTTCGTGGTGGCTATCCCGCTGCTGAGCGTCGTGGTCTTCGGCGTCATGGTCATCACCCGTCCGCTGTATAAGTCGGTGCAGACCCGCCTCGACCGGGTTCTGGGCCTCACCCGCGAAAACCTGACCGGCGTGCGCGTCGTCCGCGCCTTCGACAAGGAAAAGAGCGAGGTGGACCGCTTCGAGGACGCCAATGAGCTGCTGACCCAAATGCAGCTCCACGTGGGCCACATCTCCGCCCTGATGAACCCGCTGACCTACGTTATCATCAACCTTGCCATCGTGGCGCTGCTGTATGTAGGCAGCATCGAGATAAGCATCGGCGGCATGGCCTCCGGCGATGTCATCGCGCTGGTTAACTACATGAACCAGATCCTGGTCGAGCTGGTCAAGCTGGCCAACCTCATTGTTCAGGTGAGCAAGGCTCTGGCCTGTGCAGGCCGTGTGCAGGCGGTTCTGGACACCAAGCCCGGCATGGAGTTCCCGGCTGAGCTCACCGGCAATGTTCCGGCGGAAAAGGCCGGCGACGCCGTCCGTTTCGACCATGTGAGCCTGACCTACAAGGGCGCAGGCGCACCCAGCCTCTCTGACATCAATTTCACCGCCAAGCGCGGCCAGACCATCGGCGTCATCGGCGGCACCGGCAGCGGCAAATCCAGCCTCATCAGCCTCATCCCCCGCTTCTACGACGCCACCGAGGGCAGTGTGGAGATCATGGGCCGACCGGTCCGGCAGTACCCCCGCGCCGACCTGCGCAGCAAGGTAGCCGTGGTCATGCAGAAGGCCCAGCTCTTCGGCGGCACCATCCGCTCCAACCTGCTCTGGGGCAGCCAGAATGCCTCCGACGCCGACCTCTGGGCTGCGCTGGAAACGGCACAGGCTGCGGAGTTCGTGAAAGCCAAGCCCCTCGGCCTCGACGAGCCGGTGGAACAGGGCGGACGCAACCTCTCCGGCGGTCAGAAACAGCGTCTGACCATCGCCCGCGCCCTCGTAGGCAAACCGGACATCCTCATCCTCGACGACAGCGCCAGCGCACTGGACTACGCCACCGACGCGGCCCTGCGCAAAGCTCTGGCCGCTCTGCCGGGCGATCTGACCGTCTTCATCGTCAGCCAGCGTGCCGCCAGCCTGCAGCACGCCGACCAGATCATCGTGCTGGACGATGGCCGCATGGTGGGCCTTGGCCGTCACGCCGAGCTGCTGGAAAGCTGCCCGGTCTACAAGGAAATTTACGAGAGCCAGTTCAAGAAAGGGGATGCACAGAAATGAGTGCAAAAGCAAAAAGCAAGCTGACCCCTGAACAGCAGAAGGCCACCATGACCCGGGTGCTGCAGAAAATCAAGCCCTACGGCTTCTTCGTGGTATGCAGCCTCATCGTGGCCGCTGTGAGCGTGGCGGCCCAGCTGTATATCCCCATCCTCTGTGGCAGTGCCATCGACATGATGCTGGGCAAAGGTGCCGTGGACTTCGCGGGCGTGCTGCGCATCATCTACGAGATCATCGTGGTGGCTGTTGTCGCCGCCTTTGCGCAGTGGCTGCTGAGCGTCTGCAACAATCGCATCACCTTCGCAGTCAGCCGTGACCTGCGCAACGCCGCCATGCGGAAGATCCAGACCCTTCCCCTCTCTTACCTCGACAGCCATCCATCCGGCGACATCGTGAGCCGGATGGTGGCCGACGTGGATACCTTCGCGGACGGCCTGCTGATGGGCTTCACCCAGCTGTTCTCGGGTGTGCTGACCATCCTCGGCACCCTGCTCTTCATGTTGCAGCAGAATGTCCCTATCACGCTGGTGGTGGTCTGCATCACCCCGCTGAGCCTTGTGGTGGCCAGCTTTCTCGCAAAGCGCAGCTACAAGTATTTCCAGAGCCAGAGCACTGTGCGCGGCGAGCAGACTGCCCTTGTCAACGAGATGATAGAGGGTCAGAAGGTCGTGCAGGCCTTCGGCCACGAGGCCCAGAGCCTCGTGGCTTTTGACGAGGTGAATGGCCGCCTGCAGGACGTGAGCCTGAAGGCCATCTTCTTCTCCAGCATGACCAATCCCGCCACCCGCTTCGTCAACAACATCGTCTACGCAGGCGTCGGCCTCGTGGGCGCGATCTATGCTGTAGCTGGAGGCATCACCATCGGCCAGCTGAGCATCTTCCTGAACTACGCCAACCAGTACACCAAGCCCTTCAACGAAATTTCCGGCGTCGTGACCGAGCTGCAGAACGCTCTGGCCTGCGCAGCCCGCGTGTTCGAGCTGCTGGACGCTGAAGACCAGACCCCCGAAGCGGAGAACGCCGCAAAGCTCGTGCCGGACGGCCACGTCCAGATCGAGGACGTCTCCTTCCGCTATCTGCCCGACCGCCCGCTCATTGAGGGCCTGTCTCTGGACGTCAAGCCCGGCCAGCGCATCGCCATCGTCGGCCCCACCGGCTGCGGCAAGACCACCCTCATCAATCTGCTCATGCGGTTCTATGATGTCAACGGCGGCTCCATCAAAGTCTCCGGCACCGACATCCGGGACGTGACCCGCGCCTCGCTGCGCGGCAGCTACGGCATGGTGTTACAAGATACCTGGCTCCGGGCCGGCACCGTGCGGGAGAACATCGCCTACGGCAAGCCGGACGCCCCCCTCGACGAGGTGGTGGCTGCGGCCAAGGCAGCCCATGCCGACAGCTTCATCCGCCGCCTGCCCAAGGGCTATGACACCGTCATCGCCGAGGACGGCGGCAACATCAGCCAGGGCCAGAAGCAGCTGCTCTGCATCGCCCGCGTGATGCTCTGTCTGCCCCCGATGCTGATTCTGGACGAGGCCACCTCCTCCATCGACACCCGCACCGAGGTGCGTATCCAGGCAGCCTTTGCCCGGATGATGCAGGGCCGCACCAGCTTCATCGTGGCACACCGCCTTTCCACCATCCGGGAGGCCGACGTCATCCTCGTGATGAAGGACGGCCACATCGTGGAGCAGGGCGACCACGATACTCTGCTGGCACAGGGCGGCTTCTACTCCAAGCTCTACAACAGCCAATTCGAGGGTGTGGAGACTTAACGCTTCAACTTATAGCAATTCAACTTTTTAATGCAGCAGCGGTGGATTGCATATCCCAAAGATGCCGTTTGAATGCTGCACTAATTTCTTGACTTGCGATAAAATTTGCGATAAACGATTTTTGGAAGGAATATAATCGTGTCGAAAGATGAATATTTGATTACAGATCCACCCCTTAAAGCGCTGACTGTTTTTGCGATGCCGATGATCCTTGGCAGCTTTTTTCAACAAGTATACAATATGGCCGATTCCATAATAGTTGGTCAATTTGTTGGCTCCTCGGCACTTGCGGCTGTTGGTGCTTGTGCTGCACTGACCAATGTTTTTATTTGTGTGGCGCTTGGTGCTGGTGTGGGCGCAGGTGTGCTTGTAAGCCGCTGTTTTGGTGCAAAAAATTATGGTAAAATGAAAACCATTGTGTCAACGTCCCTGATCAGCTTTTTGATCTTAAGCGTTGTCCTTGGTGTCTTTGGCTTTTGCTTTTCCCATTTCATGATGAGCGGATTACAGACCCCTGCCGATATATTGGAAGAAGCAGTATTGTATCTGCGTGTCTACTTTGTGGGTTTCCCGTTTCTATTCATGTACAACATTCTTTCCACCATGTTCACTTCCATCGGTGAATCCAAAATTCCGTTGGGACTGCTGATATTCTCATCTATCCTGAATATTTTTATGGATCTCTGGATGGTGGCTGGTCTTGGTCTGGGGGTGTTTGGTGCAGCCCTTGCGACCTTGATCGCACAAGGAATTTCTGCCGTGTTTTCGTTTTTGATCTTTCTGTCTCGGATGCGGCAATACAAGAGCTCCTTTAGCAGGTTCGACCGGCAGGAGCTGTATTCCATGCTTCGCATTGCGGTGCCATCGGTTTTGCAGCAGTCCACAGTGTCTATCGGTATGATGATCGTGCAGGCAGTGGTAAATCCCTTCGGCACACAGGCACTTGCCGGGTATGCGGCAACGATGCGGGTAGAAAATGTTTTTTCGCTGATCTTCGTATCCATCGGCAATGCAGTTTCGCCGTTTGTATCCCAGAATCTTGGCGCAAAGAAAATTGAGCGCATCAAAAAAGGTTATCATGCTGCACTGGTGTTGGATCTATGCTTTGCAGTTCTTGCTTTTGTGGTCATTGAAACACTGCACACACAGATTTCCTCGTTGTTCTTGGGAAAAGACGGAACCGCGTTGGCCTATCAGGTGTCCGGTGATTATATGAGATGGCTTGGTTACTTTTTCATCTTCATGGGCATCAAGATGGCAACTGATGGCGTTCTTCGCGGACTTGGAATCATGCGGCCGTTTCTTATTGCAAATATGGTAAACCTTGCGATCCGCTTGTCTGTTGCTTTGATTTGTGCACCGCGTTTTGGCATTGCTTTTGTTTGGCTTGCAGTCCCTGCAGGTTGGCTTGCAAACTTCCTTATTTCCTATGCGGCGCTCAGAAGATCGTGGCCAGAGGATAAAGCAGCGGTATCTCAATGATTTCATGCAGTGGAGAGGTGCTTTGTTCTGACGGGTTTCACTTACAGAGAATGTGACGCGAAAAAAATTCGCCGGTGTTCCGTTTGATGATAAAAATAGCCCCCGGCAAGTGATAGGTGTATCGATTCGCCAGGCTCTCGATCTTTGTGCCGTCGATGAACACTTCCTCTTACAACAAAAAATGAGATAGGCAGCCCCTTTCGGGGAAGTCTATCTCATTTTTTTCGTTGGGGCTATTTTGCAACAGCCCCATTTTTGTTTGCTCTGTTTTATTTTTTGCGGGTCGGCAATATTTTCTTTTTTACCTGTTTTCGGCTTTCAGCACCGTTGCCTCAGCAGGCGGCGGTGTGAGGGTGGAATGGGCCAGAATAAAGGCAGCGGCGTGGCTGGATGCGATGCGCTGGGCGGCGCGGCGGCGGTCGTTGGAAGCGAAGGTGTGCTCCCCGTCCCGCTTTGCGTCCCAGTGGGCAAGCTCATCGTCCACCTCGGCTTCCGTCGGCCAGAGCTCTTCTTTCTGCGCCACCAGCAGCAGACCCATCCGGCTGCGCAGCTTGCGCTCGGCCTCGGTATGGAGCCAGGCTCGGAATTCTTCCACAGTCTGGCCCTGCACCTTTAAGTACTGGTCAAAATTGACGCCGTTAGCCTGCATCCGCAGGTTGAACTGGCGCTGCTCGGCAAAGTAGTTGCCGGCCACCAGCTGCTTGGGCAGCGGGCCGGTGACGTGTGTACCCAGCTGGGCGATGAGGGCCTGTTCGGCCACGACGCGGGCCTGCTGGCAGCGCTGGGCATAGATGTCCTGCGTCACCTTGGCGCGGAGGGCGCGCTTGCCCTCGGCGTCGGCGGCGCGGTCTTCGTCACCGTGGCGGCGGTTTATTTCAAGCTCGATGGTCAGCTCCCGGATAGGCCGAGGCTGGATGGGCTGGGTAAAGCCGGTGTACTCTCCCAGTTCCAGCGGCGGCAGGCAGAAGAACTGCGCCCCCGCCCGGAAGCCCTCAGCCCGATTGACCGCCAGAAGCTCAAAATCCGGGTCGGTGACGGGCTGCAAATCGTTTTCTTTCATCAGCTGGGCGAACAGGGGCGAGAAACCCTCCAGAATCGCCCGGTTGACCGCTGCCGTCAGCAGGTCATCCTCGTCCTGCGGGGCGTCCGGGGCCGCCTTTTCGGCCTGCACCGCCGCTTCCAGCTCTTCTGCGGCGGCGGAAAAGACCACCCGGCAGTCACCGGGTTCTGCCATGCCAAAATGTTCGAGTTTCATTTTCTTCTCCCCCTCTCAGCGGACGATGCCGGCCATCAGCACCAGCAGTACGATGCCCAGCACCACATACAGCACCTCTGCACCCAGGACGGACTTGTCGCCCTCGACGTACATCTCGGCGGGGTCGTCGGGGTTATAATAAAGGGTGACGACAGCTCCCTGTGCAAGCTCTCTGCCCTTGGCAGACTTGGGGTAATGGAGGCGGTGGGTACCGCCAGCAGTGGTGAACTCCAACAGGTAGGCTTTGCCGTCCCGGCTCTGCACGGTGCCTGCCACAGCGGCCTCGACCTTTTCGCCCTTGGTCATGAGCTTGCGGCGTCTCGACCAGCTCCGCCATGCCATGTAGAACATGATGCCTGCACCGATGAGAAAGATAATGATGTTGAACATTCGCAGTTTCCCTCTTCCGTAAATAGTCCCGCCGGGCCGCTGCCCCGCAGGGGTAATATTTATTGTATCATACTCCACCGGATTTTTCGCCCCATTCGGCCTATACGGAATGCAACAATTTTCGCAAAAAAATTTGTCGTACTATTTTTGCAGAAAACGCTTGACTTTCTTTGCACCTGTGGTATAATAAATATCGTTCCGAGCCGAACGGCAGCGAACAAAACAGAATATGCGGATATGGCGGAATTGGCAGACGCGTTAGATTCAGGTTCTAATCGGGGCAACTCGGTGGAGGTTCAAGTCCTCTTATCCGCACCAAACAATGAAAATCCGAACCTTTTCTCGATAGGAGAAGGGTTCGGATTTTTTGTTTTCTTCGGAAAGCAAAATGAAGGCTCCTTCCCGACGGCTGTGTGTCCAAAACCTTATCAGAAGAACCGTATAACAAAAGTCACAACTGTAAAGGTGCCGTAAGGCAGAAAGGACACAAACATGAAGTACGATGCAAGAGCCTGCCATTTCAACATGGATACCGGCTGCGTGGAGCTGCTGCTCCGGGATGGGAGAATGATCTCCATTGACTGCACTGGGGTCGAGGATGAATTGGACGTGACCATGGCGCAGAGGTCGGAGTTAGATTATCTCATCTACAATGACCCGCTTGGCTATGCAGACTGGATTCTGAACGGCGAACCAGAGGAGTATCTGAAGAATGTGGCGGGAAGTCACGGATTAGAAGATTAAGCATAAAAGGGTATGCGGCTATAAACCGCATACCCTTTTACACTTTATCGCTTCCAGACCGCTGCGGCATTGGAACGTGACATCAGTTCTTCGACCGGGATTCCGGCTGGGCAGATGTCCTGGCACGCAAGAGATTTTCCGCAGCCTTCAAAATAAAGCTGACGATACGCATTTGCGAGTTCTGTCTGATGGGCAATATCCTGTTCTTCGTTCAGAATACGGTAAGCGTTGACGGGCAGAACAGCTCCAGCAAATTCACTGTTCGGGTCAAAGTTCGGGCAGACCTCCAAGCAGCAGCCACAGAGCAGACACTTAGCAGATCGATACCGCTGGCTGTGCGTATAGCTGGTCTGGAACGCATCTCCTTCCAGCCACAGCTTTGTCCGCTTCAGTGCTTCAAAGATCACGGAACGGTCTACGACCAGATCTTTCACCAGTGGGAATTTGCTCAAAGGCTCCAGAGTAACAACGCTTCCCTTACAGTCCCGCAGAAAAACGGAACAGGCAAGACGAGGCAGACCATTGATCCGCATGGCACAGGCACCGCACTTGCGTATCATGCAGCCGCATTCCCACGCAATGGGGGAAACGACCGTTCCGCTCTTTTCGCACAGAGGGCTGCGGTGATTCAGCTCGTTCAATACTGAAGCAATCGAGGTGTCCGCACTTCCCTCAAAGGAAAACTCCTGCCAGCAGGGTGAAGCCTGCGGGTTTTCCTGCCGTTTGATTCGGATGGTGTAGTTCATAAATCATGCCGCCTTTCGGGGATGGATTCAAAGCTGATGGCGATATGCTGCCCGTTCCAGTGTGCCACGGTGGTTTTGCAGTAAACGGCATCGTTGCGTTGGGGATAATCTGCCCGCCAGTGCGCACCCCGGCTTTCTTTTCGGGCGAGGGCACTTTCCAGCATGGCACAGCCCAGAAGCGGAAGGGTGCCAGACAGTTTGCGGATTTCCTGAATGCCCGCTTCCAATGTCTGTGCATCCCGCACGACACCGAGTGCGTTCAGCAGAATACGATTCATCTGCATTTGAGCGTCCGGGGAAAGTTCGGGCAGAAGGGATTCTTCGGCACAGGGCATATTGGGGGAACTGACTGTTTCCCGGCAGGCAGTTTCCGCAGCAATCTGTCCTCCATAGATCGCACCCAGAAGAGAATTTCCACCCAGACGGTTTGCGCCATGGTACTGAGCGCAGCATTCACCGGCAGCGTACAGATTCCGCATCGAAGTGCGGTGCCGCTCGTCCACCTGAATGCCTCCCATAAAGTAGTGGATACCCGGCAAAATCGGAATGGGTTCTTTGCGAATATCTTTGTGCAGATAGGTCTGACAATCATCCACCAGTCCGGCAAGTTTATGCTCCATGACTTCTTTAGGAAGCTCTGTCATATCAAGGAACACCTCATAGTCACGGCTGACCGTCCAGACTTCCCGCGCGGTGATGTCACGCGGCATCAGGTTGCCGAGTTCCGGATATTTTTCTTCCATGAAATACCACGGCTTCCCGTTCCGTAATGCAAACAGCCGCCCGCCCTCACCACGGGCGGCCTCACTCAGAAGCATCCGTTTTTCGCCCAGTTCGACCGTGGTAGGGTGGTACTGGATCATTTCAAGATTTGCCATCGGAACGCCCAGACGGAACAGTTCTGCGGTGACTTCTCCGGTATTGGCAAGAGAGCCGGTCGTATCACCGAATAAGCCATGCAGCCCGCCTGTGGCAATCAGGACGGCATCGCATACAAACCGCAGCAGTTCGCCAGTATAGGTGTCCTGCACTGTGCAGCCACCGCAGATGTTCCCGGAAAGCAGAAGGGTGCGGAACTTATGGTGTGGAAAGCGTTCGACCGTTCCTGCGCTTTCTTCCCGGCGCACAGCATCAATCAGAGCGGTCATTAGCTGCTTTCCCGTATCGCTTTGTGCAAAGGCCGTCCGCTTTTTCTTCTGTCCGCCAAAATTCCGCAGGTCGAGTTCATCGTCATCTGTCACGTTGAATTGTACTCCCAGATGGTGCAGGCTGCGCACCAGTTCGGACGCAGCCTGCGTCATCCCCCAGACTGCATTCGGGTCAGCAAGTCCGCAGGCAGCGGTCAGGGTATCTGTATAATGCTGCTCCGGGCTATCCTCCTCTCCCTTGGTATTCAAGGCTGCATTGATTCCGCCCTCTGCCATAACAGACTGCGCCCGCTCGGAGGCAAGGGAGGACACCAGCTTTACAGTCCAGCCGTTTTTCACAGCAGTCAAAGCAGCGGAAAGCCCTGCCAGCCCTGCACCCACGATCACCAAAGTGTGTTTCATACATTGTTCCACCCGATATAATATAGAATGATCGAACCGGCAGCAAACAGCACCAGTATAGAAAGAATCAGATAGAGGTCGCCGCGCTGCTCCTTATCCCGGACGATGCCCAGCGATACCAGAAGGGGTCGGAGATTGAGCAGAAGATGCACAAATACCGAAGCAACCAGTAAAAGCTGCGTCAGCAGCCGGACCGTTGTGAACGGAAACAGAATGTATACGCCGTCCTGCACTCTGCCGAACACGCCAATATGGAAAAAGAGCATGAGCAAAATAGCAAGCCCACTGGTGCGCCTTGCCCAGAACAGAGCATTCTGCTTTCCGTAGAGTTTTCCGCCGGACCGGGAAGCCCGGAATGTCTGTGCGGTCAGCAAAAGCCCAAGGACGGTGTGCGCCGCCAGAATGCCAACGCCGATCCATGCCAGAAACTTTCCTGCCCCGGAACTGATGCCCAGCAACATAAAACTGCCCATCAGCCCATGAAGCAGACAGATGAAAAGTAGCAGAACGGAGAGAATGGTGTTCAGTTTTCGCATGAGGGGTCCTCCATTTCTTCTGCGGAGAGCAGAAGGATGTCTGCATCCGGCAATGCTGTTGCATCAAGCGTATTTTCCGAAACCAGCAGCAGTTGATACCGCCCATTGATTGCACGGGAACGCAGCATGGTTTCGCTGTACTGCTTCAACGTGACATCTGCTCCGGCAGCAGTCAGGCGTTCACAAAGAGCCGTTGCATAGCAAAGCAAGGGATAGTCTGTTTCGCAGACCGAAAGCGTCATGTGCGGCAGTCCGGCATCGGAAAGGACTTCTGTCTCACCGGAAACAAATGCTTTCAGATCATTCCGGAAATCCGCATCGGAAAACGGTTCCAGCGCAGGGTTGATGCAGAACAGATAGTTGCCCTCCAGCGGTGCGGCCATCTGTGCGGCACGTTTCGCTTTCGGGGTCGCACCGGTCAGCCCATCCAGAATAGAGGGCGGCGAGTGCATAAATACGCCAAACGCGGCAAGAAATCCCAATGTCAGAGCCAGAGTGATGAATTTTCCTTTCACAGGCAGACCTCTTTTATTTATTGCATGGTTGTTCAAATGAAAAATCTTCTGCGCAAAATACGGCAGTTGAGTAAACGCTCAACTATATTGTATGCGAAATAAGGAGGCTGTCAAGGTCTGTTAGACGACAAATCGCAGGAAGCAGATGCTAACTTTTCCTCTTGACAACGGAGGAAAAGCAGATATAATATGATTGAACGGTTGTTCAACTACAAAACAAGGAGAACGTCTGATGTCAAATTCTTTATACACCTGTAATTGCGATGTGATCCATGAGGACATCGTGAACGATGTAAAAGGCAAAATGCAGCCGAAAGACGACTACATCCAGCTTGCATCGCTTTTCAAGCTGTTCGGAGATGGCACAAGAGTGCAGATCCTTCATGCTCTGGAACAGAGCGAGATGTGTGTATGCGACCTTGCGGTTCTGCTGGGCGTCACCAAATCGGCGATCTCTCACCAGCTGAAAGCACTCCGGCTTGCCGGACTGGTCAAATTCCGCAGAGAGGCCCAGATCGTGTATTATTCGCTGGCGGATGATCATGTAAAGGAGATCATCGACAAGGGATTTGAGCATTTAAGAGGATGATCGCGCAAGCGATTATCTTTTTGTCTTTTAAGTTGAGCAATTGAACAATTAAGAAAACGTAGTGGAGGTCAAAATGAAAAGAGTATTCATCCTGAAAGGTCTGGATTGCCCGAACTGCTCAGCAAAAATCGAGAAAGAAGTCGGTGAGCTGGGTGGCGTGGCTTCTTCGACCGTGAATCTGATGAACCAGACATTGACTGTTCAGGCAGGAACATCGGTGGCTACCTCCCTGCTGGACACCGTTACCACGATCGTCCACAGCCACGAGCCAGATGTTGAAGTGTCGGAAAAGACCGAACCTGCGGTGACGAAAGTCTATCTCCTGAAAGGTCTGGACTGCCCGAACTGCTCAGCAAAGATCGAGAAAGAAGTCGGTGAGCTGGATGGCGTGACTTCTTCGACCGTGAATCTGATGAACCAGACGCTGACTGTTCAGGCTGGAACATCGGTAGCTGCTTCCTTGCTGGATACCGTTACCACGATCGTACACAGCCATGAGCCGGATGTTGAAGTGTCGGAAAAGCAGCTGGAAGCGACTGCACCTGTCAAAAAGGATGAAAAAGCGGCGGTCTATAACGATGAGGATAAGAAGCGCACGATACGGCTTGCCGTGGGTGCTGTGGTCTATGCAATCGGTATGGCATTGACCGTATTCGCAAAGCTGCCGACTCTGGCGGAACTGGCGTTTCTGATTGTGGCGTATGTGATTCTTGGCTGGGATGTCGTATGGCAGGCAGTGAAAAATATCACCAGAGGACAGGTGTTTGACGAGCATTTCCTGATGAGTGTTTCCACGATCGGCGCATTTGCCATCGGGGAATACCCGGAAGCTGTTGCAGTTATGCTGTTCTATCAGGTCGGAGAGTTCTTCCAGTCGCTGGCGGTAAAGCGTTCCAGAAAGTCCATCTCTGACCTTATGGACATCCGTCCGGATTCGGCGACCATTAAGCGGAATGGCGTATTGCAGGTCGTTTCTCCGGAAAGCGTTGCGGTGGGCGAGATCATCGTGGTAAAACCCGGTGAAAAAATCCCGCTGGATGGCATCGTTGTGGATGGCGAATCCATGCTGGACACCAAGGCACTGACCGGCGAATCTGTGCCGAGAAGCATCCGCAAAGGCGATGAAGCCCTGTCCGGCTGCATCAACCAGAGCGGTTTGCTGACGCTGAAAGTCACAAAGAGCTTCGGGGAATCCACGGTATCGAAGATCACTGACCTTGTGGAGAATGCTTCTGCAAGAAAAGCTCCCACCGAGAACTTCATCACGACCTTTGCACGATACTATACGCCGGTCGTTGTTGGAATGGCGGCTGTGTTGGCGATCATTCCGCCGCTCGTCCTTGGCGGCGGCTGGTCTGAGTGGTTGCGCAGAGGTTTTGTGTTCCTGATCGTTTCCTGCCCGTGTGCATTGGTCATTTCTATTCCCCTGACCTTCTTCGGCGGTATTGGTGCCGCATCCAAGCGCGGTGTGCTGGTAAAGGGCAGCAACTATCTGGAAGCACTGAACAAAGTGAGCGTGGTGGTCTTTGATAAGACCGGCACCTTAACAAAGGGTGTTTTTGAGGTCGCAAATATCATTCCGGCAGCCGGATACCAGAAAGAGCAGGTATTGGAGTATGCTGCACAGGCAGAGAGTTATTCCAACCACCCGATCGCAAAGTCGATTCTTGCGACTTATGGAAAGCCAATCGACCAGAAGCAGTTCTCTGGCTTTGAGGAAATCTCAGGACACGGCATCAGCGTTATGGTGCAGGGAAAGAAGGTACTGGCTGGCAACAGTAAGCTGATGGAATCTGAAAAGATTGCCTATGCCGCTTGCGATGCAGCCGGAACAAAGTTCTATGTAGCAGCGGATGGTAGCTATGTAGGCTGTATCCTGATCGCAGATGAAGTGAAGCCGGACAGCAAGTGCGCAATCGCAGAGCTGAAAAAGATCGGCGTGGAAAAAACTGTTATGCTTACCGGCGATGATGAGCGAATCGGCAAGTCGGTGGCAGACGAACTTGGTCTGGATGCGTATTATGCACAGCTCTTGCCCGACCAGAAGGTCGAAAAGCTGGAAATGCTGGATAAGCAGAAACGGCAGGGCAGCAAACTCGCCTTCGTGGGCGATGGCATCAACGATGCCCCTGTTCTTGCCCGTGCAGATGTCGGCATTGCCATGGGAGGTCTTGGCTCGGATGCCGCGATTGAAGCTGCGGATGTTGTTCTGATGACAGATGAACCATCGAAACTTGTAGAAGCCATTGATGTTGCAAAGGCTACGAAACGGATTGTGATGCAGAACATCGTGATTGCTCTTGGCATCAAGAGCGTGTTCCTTGTTCTGGGCGCACTCGGCATGGCCGGTATGTGGGAAGCCGTGTTCGGTGATGTGGGTGTCACGATCATCGCTGTTCTGAACGCAATGCGGATTCTGAAGAAATAAGCACAAACAAAAACAGGGTGCGCCCACCCGGACGCACCCTGCAAAAATCCACACACGATAAGTAAGGCAGGGAGTTCCCCAGAGCAGAGTTCCCATAAAACAGTATTTGCAAAAGTTCCCTAAATGGGGAAGATTTGGCGTGACTTCGGTCACGCCTTTTCTTTTGCTTCCAGTTCATCCAGAGGGATGTACCCCAGCCCATCGTACTTGATATGGATGTGCTGCACCCGCTTTCCGCTGGACTTATCCGGGGCATCCACATAGATAGCCGACACCAGTTCACGGAGAGCATAGGGAGTGAGTTCTTCAATATGAACGTACTTGTGCGCTTTCTGGACGAATTTTTCAATATTCTCGATCTGCTGTTCCTGTACTTCGATTTCCTGTTGGATAGAGAGGGATTCCTCTTCCAGCTGCTTCTGTTCGGCATCGTAGCTCTGACTCATCATGTCGAAGCGGTCATCGCTCAGCTTTCCACTGGCGTTGTCCTCGTAGATTTTCATGAACAGCCGTTTGAGGTCTACAATCCGCTTCTCATTCCGGGCAAGCTGCTTCTTCAGGACGGTCAGCTTTTCGCTGCTTTCCACACGAAGCTGCTCCTCCATGACCTTGCGGAAGTAGTTTTCATGACGGAGAATGTAGTCCGTCACCCGCTGAACATGACTCAGCACACGTCCTTCCAGAACCTTTACCCGGATGAAATGTCCCTTGCACTTGCTCCCGTTCTTCTTGTGCAGAGAGCAATCAAAGAAGTCTTGACTGAAGTCCCTGTTATTGGACGAACCATATTGCATCTTGGAACCGCAGTCAGCGCAGTAGACCATACCGGAGAAAATGCTGCTCTTGCCTGTCCGGGTCATGCGGTGACGCTGGCTGCGAATCTCCTGAACCTTTTCAAACACATCATCGTCAATAATGCGCTCATGTGTATCCGGGAAGATAGCCTGATTTTCCACGGGATTCAGATGTCTCTTTTTATCCCAGATAGAGTTAGTATAGGTCTTGAAGTTGACTGTGCAGCCAGTGTACTCCCGGCGTTCCAGAATCAAACTTACTGCTCTTTTATCCCAGCGATAAGGGTCTTCCGGGGCAGGTGCGTTTGTGCTCCGGCCATGGCTCAACTTGTAGGCGGTAGGAGTCAGAACTTTATCTGCCCACAGTTGGTTCGCAATTTGGGTCGGCCCACGTCCCTCCATGCACATGGAGAAGATGCGCTTCACAATCGCAGCCGCTTCCGGGTCAACAAGCCAATGCTTCGGGTTCTCCGGGTCTTTTACATAGCCGTACGGAACATTAACCGTCAGCGGTACTCCACGCTCTCCCTTGGCCTTCTGAACGGCCCGAATCTTGCGGCTGGTATCGCGGGCGTAAAACTCGTTGAACCAGTTCTTAA